>Ga0306910_1000665_pt1 | contig 14653 bp, 17 predicted proteins | sample AntRauMFilla2698_FD_190438 | JGI IMG/M metagenome (GOLD analysis project Ga0306910, IMG submission 190438) | Saline lake microbial communities from Rauer Islands, Antarctica - Metagenome Filla 2 #698 (v2) (version 2) | ecosystem: Environmental > Aquatic > Non-marine Saline and Alkaline > Saline ... | reverse complement strand
GCCTCCGAGGACGTCAGCTTTCAGGTTTACGACTGGTCAGGACATTCGGTTCGAGTTGGTCACGACGTGGCGGTCGCGACCTTCGATATTCGCATGGAATACACGGTTCGCGGCGAAGACCGCACCCGCGACGGGCACGGAACTGCAATACTGACCCGGACGGCTGTTGGCTGGCGCATCCGGCATTTGCACACATCTTGAGGAGAGGGCGTATTCATGGACGGTAACGAGCTTGACCGGCTCTTTCGGGAACTGAAAGACCGGCCCACCTTGCTGCAATCGGGCACCTTCGAATCCGATGTCTGGCGGAAAATCCGGCAGAGTGTCAACTGGCCGGAGCGCATGATGGCCGGCTGGCACAAACTGGCCCCCGCGATCGCCTGGCGGGCAGCGCCGGCGGCGCTGGCTCTGGTGATTGGCGGCATTTCGGGGGCGGCGATGTCGGCTCCGCAATCGCATGACGAGTTGGATGTGTTCCGCGCGAACTCATCCTATCTGCTTGCTTCGAAAATGGATTCTCAGGAGGCTCGGCATTGATGCTTCGCACCGGTCTTGTCGCAACGGCTTTAGGGTTGATTGGCGGGTTTCTCGGCGTTTGGCTGGGGCTCACTTTTCTTGGGGGCGGCGCTGCCGATGAGGCGAGTTTCCACAATCTCGTTCATGAAGACCTCGTCCTGTCGCAACAGCAGGAAGTGGCAATCGCCATGCTGGAGCGGGAGTTTTCGGTTCAACGTTCCAATGACGAGGCGCGGATGAGCAGTGCGCGCCAGGCTCTGGCCGTGGCGTTGCTGCGCGACCAGGCGCTCTCGGAAGACGTCACACGCGCTGCGGCGAATATTCATCGGGCGATGGGCGATTTGCAGCTTGAGACACTCAGCCACATCCTGGCCATGCGCGCCGAACTCGACCCGGACCAACGTGTCGAGTTCGACAGACATCTCGCGCGAGCGCTTGATGTCGAAAACTGAGAGCGGCAATGGGCCTGCCTTGTCCGATGCCGATCTGGCAGACCGCGCCCGATCCGGTGACAACGCGGCCTTTGGCCAGTTGATTCGCCGGCATCAGGACGCAATTTTCCGCTTCCTTTCGCATCAAGTCAGCAATCGGGCAGATGCCTCCGATATCGCCCAGGAGACCTTCGTGGCGCTGTTCCGCTCGCTGGACCGGTATGATACCGACCGCCCTTTTCTGGCCTGGGCCTTTGTCATTGCACGCAACAAGGCGCGCGATCACCATCGCCGCCGCACTGCGCTGCGCTGGGTGGGCGTTGACGATGAATATGACCGCATGGCCTCGCCGGCACCGGATCCGGAACGCGAAGTCGCGGATCGTGAGGAGCTTTCACAGGTCGAGCGCCTGATCCGGGCCCTTCCCGAGGGGCTTCGAACGCCCTTGCTGCTCTCGGCCATGGAGGGCATGTCTCATGAGGAAATCGGCGCGGTGATGGATATGTCAGCGAAAGCCGTTGAGGTCCGGGTCTATCGCGCCCGCAAGTCTCTAAAAACGCAGCTCTCGCGTGAGGGCTGAGACGGCCCGGACCGTAATCCTTGCATCGAATGCGCGGCCCCCGAAACAATCTCGAAGGGGCAAGCCAAATCTGATCCAAGGAGAAGAACCATGAAGTCACTCGTTATTACGTTGATCGCCTCAGCCAGTGTGAGCGTGGTGGGCGGTGCCGCCTGGGCTCAGGAGCATGACCACGGTTCGATGACTCAGGAAGCGGCCACCTCCATGCCGACGATGGAAGATTGTCGGTCGATGCATCACGAGATGATGGAACGCCATGCAGCCAATGACGCCGCGGCTGATGCGCCGGCCATGTCAGGGATGGAAGGCATGTCCGAGGCCATGCGCGAGCGCATGTCGCAATGCCATACCATGATGCAAGCGGCGCATGGTGAGGATGACGACGCCATGCACCACGCTGGCGCCGGCGCGATGCATCAGCACGAACCCGCCACCGACGCGGATGATACCGGTCACCAGCATGGTGAAACCTCCCAGCCGCACTAGCGGGAAAGCCAATTGGGGGCATGTGGCAATCGCCGCTGATCACGATCCGGGTCGATAGACCGCAGGCCGGGCCGCAGCGCCCATTGCCGCCAGATGAAAAAGGCTCCGAAGTGTCCAGCCAATACAAAGTGAACAGCCTGAGCCTCGCGGGTGCTGTCGCCATGGGTACTGGCGTCATGATCGGTGCGGGCATATTCGCGCTCACCGGTCAGGTCGCCGAGCTCTCCGGGCCACTTTTCCCATTGGCCTTCCTTCTGGCCGCGGTGATCAGCGGGTTCAGCGCCTATACCTATATCAAGGTGTCGAACAAATACCCGTCGGCCGGAGGGATCGCCATGATCCTGCACAAGGCCTATGGGCCGGCCACGATCACCGGCGGCGCGGCCATGCTGATGGCCTTCTCGATGATCATCAATGAGAGCCTGGTGGCCCGGACCTTCGCCACCTACGTGTTGCGCCTGTTCGACGTGGGAAGCACCGAAGTGCTGATCCCGGTTTTGGCGCTGGGGCTGATCATCTTTGCCTTCCTGGTCAATATTGCCGGCAATCGGGTCATCGGAGGGCTCTCCAAGCTTGCGGCCATCGCCAAGATTGGTGGCATTCTCGTCTTCGCCATGCTGATCCTCTGGGCCGCCGGATTCAATTATCAACCGGCGACCGCAGGTGATGACACCCCAACCACGATCACCGGATTTCTCGCCGGCGTCGCGCTGGCCATCCTGGCCTTCAAGGGCTTCACGACGATCACGAATAGCGGCGGTGAGTTGAAAAACCCGAAGCGAAATGTCGGCCGGGCGATCATGATCTCCCTGGCGATCTGCGTCGTCGTCTACCTGCTGGTTGCCTTCGCCGTTGGATCAACATTGTCGATCACCGAGATTGCCGCCGCACGTGATTACTCGCTGGCCGAAGCGGCCCGTCCGGCCTTCGGCAATGCCGGTGTCTGGTTCACCGTCACCATTGCCATCATCGCGACGGCCTCCGGGGTGATTGCCAGTGTTTTCGCGGTCTCGCGCATGATCGCCATGCTGACGGATATGAAACTGATCCCGCACAAGCATTTCGGCATGCCGGGTAATATTCAGACCCACACGCTGGTTTATACCGTTGTCGCGGCGGGCGCCCTTGCGGCGTTCTTTGATCTGGGCCGGATCGCCTCCATGGGCGCGATTTTCTATCTGGTCATGGACGTGATTATCCACTGGGGCGTTCTGCACCGTTTGCGCGAAGATGTCGGCGCCAATCCGATCGTGCTGGTCGGCGCCATTCTGTTTGATCTCGTCGCGTTAGGGGCTTTCCTGGTCATGAAGGCCATGAGCGATCCGGCGATTATCGCGATCTCGGCAGCGGGAATCTTCGGCATTTTTGTGTTCGAAAAACTCTATCTCGCCCGGCGGCGCGAACCCGACGAGCCGCAAAAGGCGGATCATCATGGCTGAAGAGAGCCCTCCAGAACGCCTAGTGTACGCGATCCTGGGCTGGCTATTGGCGCGATCGGCCGGCAAAGCCCTGAACCTGCGTGAGTTGACATTTGAAGACGGCTCCATCGGTCGATGGCTCAGACCGGATATCAGGCGATTTGAGCGAGCGGTCGATCTCAAAACCCGCGAAATCCGGCGCGTCGATGCCGCGCGCCCTGACGCGTTTGGCAACCGGCTCATGGTCGAGATGACCGTGCGCACACTTGCCGCCTACCGCGCATTGATCGAAGCGGGTGTTGAACGAAGTTGCGCAAGAAAGCTCGTCGCCGACATCGGCTGGAACATCTATTCGAAAATGTTGGCGCTTTATTCCTGGCCCTTCCGCTTGATCACGCGCGATCCGGCAAAACGCATCAGCCGCACGATCAAGGCGCTGTTGTGGTTTCCATTCAACCCCCGGGGCGCTCCCGGTTATGCGGTTCAGCACTGGGAGGCAGACGGCAACACCTACACGCATTTCACCCACTGTCCGCCGCAGAGTTTCGTGCGGGCGCTCATTGCGTCGGGGGATGATCGCGGCGACCTGGAAGCCTTCCGCGAAAGCTGGTGCCGCTATGACTGGCCGGGTGCCGACATCCTCGCAGGTGACGGTGCGCGCGGTCATTATGAGCGGCGCCAGACCCTGTCACACGGTGATGGCGTTTGCGATATGTGCTGGCGGGGGCTGGGCGAAGGCCAGTGAACTGACAAGATGCGGCTGCGGCATCGCAGCCTGCTCGCGGGAGCTAGATGCTGGCCGCCCCCCCATTCCGAAAGCGTGCAGTGGATGTCGCGTCAGCATTACAGCCACCGCAAGCGCGGACTGACTGGTCAGCGATGAAACAGCCGATAAAGCGGGACGAACAGGACGGCAATATACCAGCCATAGAGAAACGAGCCAATGGCACCGAACAACACGCCCTGCGGCGTCAGCCACTCGAAGCCGGGCAGGAGCGGAGCCCAAGCTTCGTGCATATGAAACCGGTCCGGCGCGATCAGGCCGAAGATGATGCAGAGCAAGTAGGTGACCAGCAGAAAGCTGGACAGGGTCAGGCCTAGCGGCACAAGACGCGGGCCCTGACGGAATGGCTGTTCACTCATGGCTTGGTCCTTTCATGGTTTCACACGAGGAGTACGCTTGAGCAGACCTTTCCCCTCACGTTCGTGATTATCGGAAGTTGTCGCGTCGGTTCAGATGTCGTTCGTGGCTGAAGTGGTTGCGGACGGATGAGTGGGCGGAAACAAATTTCTGAAGGGTCGCGAAACTTCGGAACTTGCCCATCGCTCGCGCCCTTCGCCTGAAAGGTAGATGGGAGTTTTTAGCGCGGTTGTTGAGCCAGCCCCCGGGTCTCCTGGCGGCCAACATTGCCTATCACTTTCATTGCTGCCTTGCATGCCTTCAGCCGATCCGTCACCACGACGTTCGGAATGCCATATCGCTACATCGTTCTGCGCAAGAATTTCAATGCTGCCTTGCAATCGCGACGTTTGGTGACATAGGCTTCAAGCACTTCACCCTCGTGATCGACCGCGCGCCAGAGATAGTGAAGCTCACCGCTTATCTTCACGAAAACCTCGTCAGGGTGCCACGCCCATTTCGAGAAGTTATTGCTGGAAACCCGCTTCTTGCGGATCTGCGCGGAAAACATAGGCCCAAAGCGGTTCCACCAGAAGCGCACCGTCTCGTGCGCGATATCGATGCCCCGTTCGTGGAGCAGATCCTCCACGTTTCGCAGCGAGAGCGGGAAGCGACTGTACATCATCACCGCCAGGCAGATGATCGCCGGGGAAGTCTTGAAGTATTTGAACGGATTACCCGTCCGGGAAGGCTACGGAATCGCTGCTCAACGCTCAAGCCCAAGTTCCTCTGACAGAACCCTGGCAACTTGACCGGAGCGTGTTCGGAAGGCAGAAGACTTGCTCTTGAATCCAAAGGGACCAATGAAAAACTTCGTGACCCTATTGTTGATTTTGCTCCTGGCTGGCCTTGGGCCAGTGTCGGGTGCGATTGCGCATGCGCACGATGTTCATTCGTCTGATGACCACGCGGCCGCTGAACTCTCGACCTCTCCACATCAAGCAGTCCGCGATGCAGTGTCTCATCATCCTGGCGACGAACGGGCGCTTCACGCCAAGGCGGAGCGTGCCCTGGATCACTCGACATTTGAAGCGACGCCTGCCGACTATGAGGGCGAAACTTTTCACCTTCATAAGACTATGGACGGGGCACCTGACGGTGCCGCGGCGACGAAATTCGTGATCGACTTCACGCCGATCTCACGCAGCTTGGAAAATTCCGATCAGATTATCGGGCCGGTGCCCGCGATCTTGCCGCGCCCTCCCAAACAGATTCTGTAACGAGACGACGATGTGCTTTCCGGTTCCGGCCGGAAGCTGATCTGCATTCGTATACAGGATTTTCCCATGACCATGTTTCATCGCATGCTCGCGCTCGCCGCGATGCTATTTGCCTTGGTGTCGGCGCCCGCCAATGCCCAGGACGCTCCTCCACCCCGGTTGTCGCTGCTTCAGGCCGTAACGCTGGCCCTGGGCGACGCCCCGGAGATGACTGCGGCCCAGGCCCGGATCGAATCGCGGCGGCATTTGATCGATGCTGGCGCCCGCCGGCCCAATCCGAGCCTCGATTTCAGTTCCGAAGGCGTGCTCGGCACCGGAGACCACAATCTCCTGAACGAGGGCGAGGCAGCAGTTGGAATCATGCAGCCGCTGGAACGCGGTGGCGATCTGGTTGCACGCCGGACTTTTGCCGAACGGGACCGTGATGTCGCTGTCGTGACGGCGGAACTTCGCCGGCGTGACCTCATCCAGACAGTGGAACTGGCCTATCTAGACGTTCAGGCGGCCATTGCCCGGGCGCGGGTTGCCGAAGAACGCGTTATCGCACTTGCCGAACTGGCGGAGGTCGTTGATCGGCGCGTGCGAGCCGCTCGCGATCCGGTCATGACCCGGGATCGCATTGAAGCTCGCCTCGCGGAAGCGCGTATCGAAGCGAATTTGGCGCAGCGTCGTGTCGTCTCGGATACGATGGCGTTGGCGTCCTATTGGGGCGGCACGTCTGATTTTACCGTTGATGCAGACGCGTTCTATGAAGTGGCAATTATCCCATCTCAGACGGAAGCCGGTGACACGCCGGAACTTGCCCTGCTCAGAGCGCAGCGAGCGAGAAGCGACGCTGAAATCGGGATGGAAACTGCACGGGCCGTGCCTGATGCCAACGTCGGGCTGGAAGTCCGCCATTATCAGTCGTCGAACGATGTCGCGCTCGGTGTGCGTTTCTCAATTCCGCTTCAGGTCTGGAACAGCAACCAGTCGAACATCGCCTCGGCCCGTGCGGAAACCGCTGCCATTGACGCCGACTTCACCGCCCGTCAAAGGCAGACGCAACGCGACATTCAGCGCCTGCAATTGCACCGCGAAGGGGCAGCGGCCGAACTTGGTTCACTCGATAGCGCTGTTCTGCCCCGTCTCCGGTCATCGTTGGAACAGGCCAGAACCGGTTTCGCCCGCGGCAATTTCTCGTTTCTTGAGATTCACGATGTGCAACGCGGGCTGATGGATGCCCAGCTCCGCCGCGTCGACGCGATCCAATCCGTACACCAGTCCGATATTCAACTGCGCCGCTTGGGCGAGTTGGACCCAATCGTTCCGCAAGGCCCGGGAGCCCGATAATGAAAATTGCCCCTTGCTCGCCATTCAAATGGTTAATTCTCTCATTCGCCGTCCTGGGCGCTGCTTCGTGTTCGCAAGGATCAGCGAATGGCAATCCGGAAGATGCCATCGCTCTTGAAGGCGCTGCCGATGAATATGAGCGTGGCCCCCATCGCGGGCGGATGCTTCGGGAGGGCGATTTCGCACTGGAATTGACCATTTTTGAAGATGGTGTTGATCCGGAATTCCGGCTCTTCCCCTATCTCAACGGCGTACCAGTCGCCCCTTCCCAGGTCACTGCGGTGATTGAGCTGACCCGCCTTGGCGGCATTGTTGACCGGTTCGAGTTCACGCCCCGGGACGATTATCTGATCGGCGCCGGCGTGGTGACCGAACCCCACTCTTTCGACGTCGCGGTCACCGCCCAGATGTCGGGCGTGAACGGTCGTTGGCAGTACGAATCCCACGAGGGCCGGACCACTATCTTCCGTGAGCAAGCCGATGCGGGTGGTGTCGTCGTTGCGCCCGCCGGACCGGCCACGCTGAGTGAAACCATCGAGGTTTACGGGGAGATCGAGCTGATGCCGGAAGGCAGAGCCGAACTTCGCGGATGGTTGCCCGGTCGTATTGTTGCCTTGAGTGCCAGCATTGGCGACACTGTGAGGGCTGGCCAGACTCTGGCCCGCGTCACCGCCAATGACAGCCTCCAGACCTATTCGGTAACCAGCCCGATTGATGGCGTCGTCATCGAGCGACGTGCGACCCTTAATGCGCCGACCAGTGATGCACCGCTTTATGTGGTCGCCGACCCGACGCAGCTCCACGCGGAACTCTTCATCTATCCAGGTGATCTCGCCGCCCTCGCGGCCGGTCAGAGTGTGACGGTTGCCAGCACTACGGGCGACCGCTCCGTCGAAACGCAGATCGAGTTTCTGTCACCGATAGTCAACCCCTCCAGCCAGCGTGCCATCGCGCACGTGGAAATTCCCAACCAAGCCGGTCAATGGCGTCCGGGCGAGCGGATAAGGGCGACGATCCAGGTCGGCACGTTCGAGATTCCGCTCGCCGTTCGTACTGATGCGCTGCAGCGGTTCAGGGATTTTACCGTGGTCTACGCCCGGATTGACGACACCTATGAGGTGCGAATGTTGGAGTTGGGACGCCAGTCCAGCGACTGGACGGAAGTCCTCGGCGGGCTTCGTCCTGGCGAGGTCTATGTCAGCGAGAACGCGTTCCTGATTACCGCTGATGTGCTGAAGTCCGGCGCTAGCCACGACCACTAGGACGAAATCATGTTGAAATCTATCATTCTGCAATCGATCCGGTATCGTTGGCTCGTTCTCTTTCTCATCATCGCGGTCTCGGCGCTGGGGGTCTGGAATTTCCAGCGCCTGCCCATCGATGCGACGCCTGACATCACCAATGTTCAGGTGCAAATCAATACCGAGGCCGAGGGGTTTTCACCGCTCGAAGCCGAGCAACGCCTTACCTTCCCGATTGAAACCGCGATCTCCGGCATTCCAGGCCTGAGCTATACGCGTTCGATATCGCGCTATGGCCTGTCCCAGGTCACCGTCGTTTTCGATGATGGGACCGACATCTATTTCGCGCGACAGCTGATCAATGAACGCCTGCAAGGGGTCAGGGACCAGCTCCCTGAAGGCATTACGCCGGAAATGGGCCCGATTTCGACCGGGCTTGGCGAGATTTTCATGTACACGCTCGACACCGAGCCGGGGGCCATGCGGGATGACGGTTCGCCATGGACGACGGAAGACCTTCGAACTGTGCAGGACTGGGTAATCCGTCCGCAATTGCTACGCACGCCGGGGGTTGTCGAGGTCAATACAATTGGCGGCTATGTGCGGCAATATCACGTCACGCCGCATCCGGATCAACTCGCTGCCTACGGCCTGACATTGGACGATGTGGTCGAATCTCTCATCCAGAATAATTCAAACACCGGCGCGGGCTATGTCGAGCACAATGGCGAACAGCTTCTGATCCGGTCATCCGGGCAGGCCGAACGCATCGCCGATCTGGAAGCCGCAGTTATCACCAATCGGGACGGGCAGCCCGTGCTTGTCCGCGATGTCGCCGATGTCATCCTCGGTGAGGAAATGCGCACGGGTGCGGCCACCGAAAACGGCGAGGAGGTGGTTCTCGCTACGGTCTTCATGCTGATGGGAGAAAACAGCCGCCAAGTCGCTCAGGACGTCGCCATTCGCCTACAGGAAGCATCGTTGGCGCTCCCGCCGGGCGTGGTCGCCGTCGCCATCTATAATCGCACCGAACTGGTGGATCGCACCATCGAGACGGTCGAGAAAAACCTCGTTGAGGGTGCGCTTCTCGTCATCTTCGTGCTGTTCTTATTGCTCGGCAATGTTCGCGCCGCGATTCTGACGGCTCTGGTCATCCCGATTTCCATGCTGATGACGATCACCGGGATGGTCGAAAACCGCGTCTCTGGCAACCTGATGAGCCTGGGGGCGCTGGACTTTGGTCTTATTGTCGATGGTGCCGTCATCATCGTCGAAAATTGTCTGAGACGCCTTGGAGAGACACAGAATCGTCTGGGTCGAATATTGACGCGTGACGAACGATTCCATGAAACAGCCGAAGCGGCGGCGGAAGTCATACGCCCGTCGCTGTTCGGCGTGCTGATCATCACGCTCGTCTACATACCGATCTTCACCTTGACCGGTGTCGAGGGGAAGATGTTCCATCCGATGGCCTTCACGGTCGTGTTTGCCCTGACATCGGCCATGATCTTGTCACTGACCTTCGTCCCGGCGGCTGTCGCCATGATTGTCTCCGGAAAGGTTCAGGAAAAACCCAATTTCGTCATGCGTGGTGCGGCGAGTTTTTACGCACCGGTCTTGTCGCTGGCCTTGCGGCTGCGTTGGGCTGTGGTCGCCGTCGCGGTTGTATTGGTTTCGGTGGCGGGATGGTCGGCCTCGCGAATGGGCTCTGAATTCATCCCGCAACTCGATGAAGGCGATATTGCCCTGCACGCCCTGCGGATTCCGGGAACCAGCCTCGGCCAAGCCATTGAGATGCAGACGCTGCTGGAACGCCGCATCCTGGAGTTTCCGCAAGTCGAACGTATTGCCTCCAAGATCGGCACCGCCGATGTGGCGACCGACCCGATGCCACCGAGCGTCGCCGACACCTTCATCCTGTTGCGACCGCGTGAGGAATGGCCCGATCCTCGCCTGCCAAGGGAAGAACTCGTCAATCAACTGAGTGCGGCCGTGCATGAACTGCCTGGCAATCGCTATGAATTCACTCAACCCATCGAGATGCGGTTCAACGAGCTGCTGTCCGGCGTCCGGGCGGATGTGGCGGTGAAAGTGTTCGGCGATGATCTGGACACATTGCTGGAAGTCGGTCAGCGCATCGAAAGCCTGCTGGAACGGGTCGAGGGTGCCCAGGACATTTCCATCGAGCAGGCCACCGGGCTTCCGATGATGCAGATCGAGCCGCGCCGCGAGGCACTGGCCCGATATGGATTGACGATGGAAGATGTTCAGTCCGTGATCCGCACGTCATTGGCGGGGACCCGGGCCGGACAAATCTTCGAAGGTGACAGGCGTTTCGATGTCATCGTCCGGCTGCCCGAACCTTTGCGCGAAAACGTGTCGCGCCTGGAACGCCTCAATATTCCACTGCCCGACAATGGCGAGGGCCGCACCGAATTCATTCCGCTGCGGGAAGTTGCCGATATTGAGCTGACCATCGGGCCCAACCAGATCAGCCGAGAAAATGGAAAGCGGCGCATTGTCGTCACCGCGAATGTGCGGGGGCGTGACCTTGGATCATTCATCGCAGAGGTTCAGGAATTGGTCCGCAACGAAGCGGCCATTCCGGCCGGCTATTGGGTCCAATATGGCGGCACGTTTGAGCAATTGATTTCGGCGGCCAACCGTCTGAGTCTGGTTGTGCCCCTGGTGCTGGTTCTCATATTTGGCCTTCTGCTGGCTTTGTTCCGCTCAGTTGGCGATGCCGCCATCGTATTTTCCGGCGTGCCGCTGGCGCTGACCGGAGGCGTCGCTGCACTCCTATTGCGCGATCTGCCACTGTCGATTTCAGCAGGGGTAGGATTTATTGCGCTTTCCGGGGTCGCCGTGCTGAACGGCGTCGTATTGCTCACCTTCATTCGATCCTTGATGGACGACGGAAAGCCGCTGGACACGGCGATCCGCGAAGGCGCGCTGACACGCCTCAGGCCGGTCCTGATGACCGCTCTGGTCGCCAGCCTCGGCTTCGTACCGATGGCGTTCAACATCGGTCCTGGCGCTGAAGTCCAGCGTCCGCTGGCTACCGTGGTCATTGGCGGGATTATTTCCTCCACCATCCTGACGCTTATCGTGCTTCCGGCACTGTTCCGGATCGTTCGAGGCTTCGCCAACAGGCATCGCAAACTGCCGGAAGGAACTCAGACATGAGTATGACAGCGGCAATGTGGCGAGGTCTCACCACTGACGGGCAGAGAATAGTTGTGAACCGGAGATATTCATGAATACAGCAGCGATTTCGGCGAGAACCGCCCGCTGTGGCATGGGCCTGTTCTGGGTCATCGCGTTCTTGGTGCTGATGGCGGGCGACGCCATGGCGCATGGAGTCACGGAGGGCGATAAGGGGTATATTCAGGAGATAACGGGTGTTCACCTGATCTCCTTTCTCTACCTCGGCGCCAAGCACATGGTCACCGGCTACGACCACATCCTGTTTTTGTTCGGGGTCGTTTTCTTCCTCTACCGCCTCAAGCATGTCGGCATTTATGTCAGCCTGTTTGCGCTTGGCCACTCAACGACCATGCTGGCCGGCGTGTTCTTCAATATCGGGCTCAATGCTTATCTGATCGATGCGATCATCGGGTTGTCCGTGGTCTACAAGGCTCTGGACAATATCGGTGCCTTCCAGCGCTGGTTTGGTGTCCAGCCCTCGACCAAGGCTGCGACCCTGATTTTCGGCCTGTTCCACGGCTTCGGTCTGTCGACCAAGCTGCTGGATTATGACATCGCGCCCGACGGTCTGTTTCCCAATCTTTTGGCGTTCAATGTCGGTGTCGAAATCGGCCAATTCCTTGCGCTCGCCGTCATTCTGATTGCGATGGGATTCTGGAGGCGAACGACCAGTTTTGGAAGGCACGCCTACACCGCCAACGTCGTGCTGATGTGCGCCGGTTTCATTCTCATTGGCTATCAACTCACCGGCTATCTGATCGCCTGATCGGGCTTCAAGGAGATTTTTCATGTTCAATTCCCAACTCCCCGCACGCGAGGACCTTCCCTCGACCGCAAGCCTGCTCAAGTCGACCGCTATTGCCCTGGGTGCCGCTGGCGTCCTTCTGGTGACGGTTGTCCTGCCGGCCGAATACGGCATCGACCCGACCCGGATCGGCGGAATGCTCGGCCTCACCTCGATGGGCGAGATCAAGATGCAGCTGGCCGAAGAGGCCGCAGCCGACAGGCAAATCGCTGCCGAGATCGTTCCGGCGGATGTTCCTGCCGACAATAGTAGTGCGGCGATTGTGCCAGCGGCCGAAAGTGATCAGGCGATACCGGAAGCGGGTTCAGAGCCTGTGGCAGTGGTCTGGCGCGACACGATTTCAATCTCGTTGGAGCCAAGCGGTTCGACGGAAGTGAAACTGACGATGCTGGCCGGAGACGTGGCCGAGTATGAATGGACGACGGACCAGGCCGGGCTGAATTCCGACCTGCATGGTGACGGTCCATCGGAACAATTCATCAGCTATCGTCAGGGCCGCAATGAAGGCAGTGACGCCGGCGAGTTTGCCGCAGACTTCGACGGCGTGCATGGCTGGTTTTGGCGTAACCGCTCGGAGGTTGCCGTCACCGTCACGCTGAATACGCGTGGCGAATACACAGCCTTCAACCGTCTATTCTAGAGCCGGACAAGCTGGCACCCTGTGTGAACGTTTCTTTTAGGAGGCATGCGATGGCGTGGATGATCCTCAAGTCGTTGATTTCCGGCATTCTGGTGACCTTGGTCTCGGAAACCGGAAAAAGGAACGCCGCACTGGGGGCGATGGTGGCGTCGCTGCCGCTGGTGTCGGTATTGGGCATGATCTGGCTCTGGCAAGAAACCCGTGATGTCACCCGCCTTGCCGATCACGCGGAAGCAACCTTCTGGTTCGTCCTGCCATCCCTGCCGATGTTCCTGATCATCCCGGCACTGCTTCGCCGGGGAATACCCTTCTGGCCATCCCTTCTGGCGGGATGCCTGGTGACGGTCGGATTGTACGTGCTGATCGTGGTCGTCGCCCCGAAGCTTGGGATTCGACTACCGTTATGACGCTTTGAAGGACACAGCCGTGACCGCGCTTATTGGCGCGCTGTTGCGCGCAATAGCGATTGTGGTCGAACATATTTTGGCTGGTGCGAGGTTCGATCTGTCAGCGCGATATCCGCATACTGGAGATTATGCGCCGAAGTGCCGTCAGATGTGTCTCGTGAGCTAAAAATCGTTCCGCTCCCGGCATGCTCGCCAACCCTCAAACCATGGACTCTGAAAGCGTCAGACTCTCGAAATTAGCGAGGGAGCCGAAGGGCGCAGGTCACAACCGAATTTGATCGGAGCCCGGTCGTCATGAAAGCGCTTACTGTTCGCGGGATCCATGGCCGTGAGATGTTTCAGACTTGGCGGCAGATGTACGCCCTGCTAGAAAGCGGGTTGGATATCACACCGATCGTCACTCACCGCCTGCTGGCATCAAAGTACGAGCAAGGATTAGAGCTGATGGCGTAGGGAGATTGTGGGAAGGTCATGCTGGATTGGCGCTGAGTGGCACAGACCTTGAGAGCCAGCACCTTCTCCAAGTCGGGACACTGGAACTGGGGAAGTGCGCTGGGGAAGTGCGGATGGGTTTAAAACTCTTAATCTGCAATCTGCACTCCGCATACTGTCAATTATGCGCGCTCGCGTTGTTCGCCTCCCACAGACCCGTTGGGCCAAGGATTGGAGCATTTTTTCGATAGACTCTATCATCCTGCGACCGGAACTCGGGGATCACTTCAACTTGAGCCGGCCTCTACCCTTCTGCAAAGGAATTTCAGGGCGCCACGTCACTGCGAACACATATTCGGACAGATTCGCTCGAAATAGCTTCAATCGGAGCTAGTGCGAAAGCGAACCATCTTGCTACAAACACACCTAGATAGTCTGCAAAAGGATTTTTTATGGCGAAGTTTGCGGTTCGCGCACGTGCTGTTGATATGCTCGGCCGCCAGCAAATCGCTGGCATCCCGACGGCGATCCACGAGCTGTTCAAGAATGCGCACGACGCTTACGCGACCCGTGTCGAGGTTGATTATCTCAGAGACCTGAATCGCTTGGTCGTCCGGGACAATGGCCTAGGCATGACAGAGGCTGGACTTGCTTCGGAAAAGTGGAGAGTTCCCAATGAAGGATGAGGAACTCCGAAATGCAGAAGAGACGATTTACGAAGGAATTTGAAGCCGAGGCGGTGCGCCTGGTGCAGAGCA
>Ga0306910_1000664_pt1 | contig 14673 bp, 11 predicted proteins | sample AntRauMFilla2698_FD_190438 | JGI IMG/M metagenome (GOLD analysis project Ga0306910, IMG submission 190438) | Saline lake microbial communities from Rauer Islands, Antarctica - Metagenome Filla 2 #698 (v2) (version 2) | ecosystem: Environmental > Aquatic > Non-marine Saline and Alkaline > Saline ... | reverse complement strand
CTGAATGCTTTTTTAATTTCTACTTCAGAGGCAGATTTCTCTACCCCTAAAAGTTTGTAATAATCATTACTCATAATTATTTATTTTCTTTGTCTTTTTTTTCATCAACTTCTTCAAACTCAGCGTCAACAACATCATCTTTATTGTCTTCAGTTTTTTGATTTTGATTACTTTCAGGTTTTTGCTTGGCTGCAAGATCATGTAAAGATGTTGCCAATTCACCAAGTTCTTTACTCTTATTTTCTATAAGTTCTTTATCGTTGCCTTTTATGGCATCTTCAAGCTCTTTTAAAGCTGGCTCAATTTTATCTTTTTGCTCAGCTGAAACTTTATCTTTTAGCTCACTCATAGTTTTTTTAACTGAGTGTAAAATTGCATCAGCTGAATTTCTAGCGGATACTAATTCTTTGAATTTTTTATCGTCTTCTGCATGGTTGTTAGCATCTTCGACCATTTTTTCTATTTCTTGGTCAGATAAACCACCTGATGCTTTTATGACAATTGATTGTTCTTTATTAGTTGCTTTATCTTTAGCTGAAACATTTAAAATACCGTTAGCATCGATGTCAAATGTAACTTCAATTTGAGGAACCCCTCTTGGAGCTGAAGGTATATCTGCTAAATCAAATCTTCCTAATGTTTTATTATCAGATGCTCTTTCTCTTTCACCTTGTAAAACATGAACAGTTACTGAAGGTTGGTTATCTGCAGCTGTAGAAAAAATCTGAGATGCTTTAGTAGGAATTGTTGTGTTCTTATCGATAATTTTAGTGTTGATTCCGCCCATGGTTTCAATACCAAGAGATAAAGGAGTAACGTCTAGTAGTAATATATCTTTAACATCACCAGATAGTACTGCTGCTTGAATTGCGGCTCCTACGGCTACTGCTTCATCTGGGTTCACATCTTTTTTAGATTCTTTTTTGAAAAACTCTTTAACTTTAGATTGAACTATAGGTGATCTTGTTTGGCCACCAACTAGAATAACTTCGTCAATGTCAGACACGGATAGTTTTGCATCTTTAAGTGCTATTTTGCATGGCTCAATTGTTTTATCAACAAGGTCTTCTATTAATGATTCAAGTTTAGATCTAGTTAGTACTACATTTAAATGTCTTGCTCCGTTAGCATCTGCTGCTACGTAAGGAAGATTAATATCTGTTTGTGATGCTGTTGATAGTTCTTTTTTAGCCTGCTCTGCTGCTGTTTTTAAACGTTGCAATGCTAAAGGGTCTCTACTTAAGTCGATACCTGTATCATCTTTAAAAATATTAATTAAATAATCGATTAATCTTTGGTCAAAATCTTCACCACCTAAGAAGGTGTCCCCGTTTGTTGCTAATACTTCAAATTGATGTTCACCATCAACATCAGCTATTTCGATAATGGAAACATCGAATGTACCCCCACCTAAATCATAAACTGCTATAGTTCTATCGCTTTTTTGTTTATCCATGCCGTAAGCTAAAGCTGCTGCTGTTGGCTCATTTATAATTCTTTTAACATTTAGACCGGCTATTTTACCTGCATCTTTTGTTGCTTGTCTTTGAGAATCATTAAAATATGCAGGAACAGTTATAACTGCTTCATCTACTGTTACTCCAAGATAATCTTCAGCTGTTTTTTTCATTTTAGCTAAAATTTCTGCTGACACTTGAGGTGGTGCTTTTGCTACACCTAAAGTTGATACCCAAGCATCTTTATTATCAGCTTTTACTATCTTGTAAGGAACTTTTCTAATATCTTCTTGGACTACTTTCTCATCAAACTTTCTTCCTATAAGTCTTTTAACTCCAAAAACTGTATTTTCTGGATTATTGACCATTTGTCTTCTTGCTGATTCACCAACTAGTATTTCACCACTTTTGGTGTAACCTACAATACTTGGTGTAGTTCTATGTCCTTCGCTATTTTCAATAACTTTTGCTTTGCCGCCTTCCATAACAGCAACACATGAATTTGTAGTACCTAAATCGATACCAATAATAGGTTTTTTTGCCATTTTGATTACTCCGTAATAATTTTTTTATCTAAAAATATGTTTTAAAATCTCTTATACCTAATACATTGGGATGAAATTAAAAAAAACAAGGATTTAATTATTCTTTTTTGCTACAACTACTCTTGCTGGTCTAATTATTCTATCTTCGATTGAATATCCTATCTGAAACACTTCTACAATTGTATCATCTTCAAGTTCATCAGATGGTAGTAAAGACATTGCTTCATGTAAAAGGGGATTGAATTTTTCGCTTTTATTAGGATTAATTCTATTAACTTTATTTTTAGCTAAAGAATCAATCATAAGCTTTAAGGTTAAATCAATGCCTTCTTGCATTTGTTCTGCTGTTGCATCTTTTACATTACTTGCCTGCTCTAGACTATCAAGACAAGGCACTAATGCCTTAACAATGTTTTCAATAGAAAATTTTCTTGCTTTGATAAGTTCATTGTTAGAGCGTTTTCTATTATTTTCTAATTCTGATGCAGTGCGTATTGCTAAGTCATAGTTTTCCTTAGATTGTTTCTCTAAGGTTGCAATTTTAGATAATAAATCTTTTACATCGTGACCTTTGTCTTGATTATCTACTTCATCTTGTACAGCTGTAGATTCATCAATTTCGTCTATAGATTCTGATTGCTTATTATCATTAAGATTTTTATCTTTTGATTCATCAAAATCTTCAATTTGTTCGTCTATGTCAAAAATTTTATTATCATTCTTGTCAGAATCTTTCATTAATGCTCCGTTATTATCTAAAAGTAAAATTATAATTTTAAGTAAACTTGTTATGTGGGATAATCTTTAATATGAATTCCAAACATCAACATTTGAATATGAAACATAAGTTACACAACATATTAATTTTGGGTAATAATCCAAATAAAGAGCTTCTCCAATCACGTATTGTAAAACTAATATCAGCGCTAAGCAAACTTGGAATTACTATTTGGACGATTGACTCTATCAGTAGCAAGGTTGATTTAGACATTAAAATTGCCTCTTTAGAAGATCTAGATAATATGGATTTAGCAGTTGTCATAGGCGGGGACGGTAATTTTTTAAGTGCAGCAAAAATTGTAATGCAACATAATATTTTAATGGTTGGTCTGAACTACGGGACAATAGGATTTTTAAGTGACATAAATCCAACTAATAATCACGAGGAGCTTGTAGATATAATTAATGGTGACTATAAGTATTTGGATAGAGTATTAATAGAAATCAAAGACTGTTTAGCACTAAATGAAATTTATATTACAAATCAAGCTTTCAAATTAATACAATTTCAAATAATAATTAATAATGAAAAGTTACCTTTAATAAAAGCCGATGGATTAATAGTTTCAACTCCAACAGGATCAACTGCACATTCTTTATCTGCTGGAGGACCTATTGTTACACCAAATGTAAAAGCATTAATAATAACTCCCGTTAACGCAAGTACTCTTGGTTATACCCCTATTGTTGTACCTGATAATGCTAAAATAGAAATAAAAGCTTTAAATGTACCAACCGTAGGAATAATTGATGGAGTTATGAAACTTAATTTTGTTCAAAATGAAAATATTAATATAAGAGAGAGTTTTAAAAGATTAAGAGTTGCTCATCCGTTAAGTTTCAATTATTTTCACACACTATCTACAAAACTGGGTAAATATTAAAATGTTACAATCTATTTGTATTAATAATTTTTTATTATTAAAAAATATCAATATTGATTTACATCATAAATTCAACGTTATAACTGGTGAATCTGGGGCTGGAAAATCTATGGTATTACAGGCTATAAGAACTGGTTTAGGAGATAAGTTTCCTAATAATTGTGTAGATTGTAATATTTCTTTAACTTTTGAGGTGTCAAAAGAGATAAAAGATGAAATTTTAAAAATAGATATTCCAGTTAAACAGCAAGTTGTTATAAGAAGAACTATAGGTAAAAATAATAGGACTAAATGTTTTATTAACGAAGTTTTAGTGAATAAAGATAGATTAGTATGGTTAGCACAAAAACTTATAGGCGAGCAGGCTCAAGGAGAGCAACGCTTGTTGTTAAAGTCATCTTCTAGAATAGACTTATTCGACCTTAGTGGTAGTTATAAGGAAAGCTTAATGAACTGTCACCATACTTATATTAATTGGCATCAATTAATAAAAAAGCTTAATAAAATTGAAAATAAAGATGAAAATATTGAACTTTTAAAATTTCAAATCAATGAGTTTGAGGAAAACCTTGAAAATATAAAGCAATATCAAAGCTTAAGTAAAAAATTTAAAACTATTAATCAAGCTAAAGAAACTAAGGACATATTAGATAGGTGCATTCAAATAATTGAGGATGAAAGCAAAGGCATAAGCCCTGCTTTTGCTAAAATAATTAGTTTACTTAATATGCCAATCATTACTAGTTTAGATACAAACATAATAAATTTATCCTATGATGCATCTAGCATAACAAAAGAAATTTCAGATGCACTGGCACAGCTAAAAGATAGTATAAGCGAAGAAGCTAGTGAAATTGATATTATTAATGAAAAATTAAGTACAATAGAAAAATTGGCTAACAAATATAGAGTAAACCCTGCTGATTTACCCAACTTATATGAAAATAAGAAAAATATTCTTAATAACTATGAAGATAATCTAAATCTTATTAATGATTTGGAGCAAAAAATAATAAAAGCAGAGCAAGAATTTATTGAAACATCAAAAGCACTTACAGAAATAAGAAAACAGCACTCTTTAAACTTTAATTTAGAAGTTAATAGCATTTTAAATAAATTGGATGTAAAGGGAGAATTCATAGCTACAGTTGATAAGACTAACTTAAATAGTAAGGGTCAAGATGAAATAAATTTTTGGTTAAAAAGCTCTATTAATGATAATCCAGTTAAAATAGAACAGGCCGCTTCTGGTGGAGAGCTTTCAAGAATAAGTTTAGCTCTTTTAACATTAGGCAAAATAGCAGATACATTAATTTTAGATGAAGTTGATGCTGGTTTAAGTGGAGTTACTGCAAGTTACCTTGGCAAAATGATACAAAAATTAAGTGAAAAAACTCAAATAATATGCATTACACATTTAGCCCAAGTCGCAACTAAAGCAAATGAGCATTTATATGTAAAAAGAAATGCAGATATTATAACTTCTAACGTAGTTGTGTTAGAAAAAAAACAAAAAATCCATGAGTTAGCCAGAATTATTGGCGGTTTAGATATTAATAAAAACACCCTCGCCCAGGCAGAGGATATGCTGAAATTAAAAGATTAGATTGTTTTAAAAATTACATAATACTATAATAACCGTATGAAAAAACTTATGTACAAAGCAATAGCATCGATTATTTTAATCAGTTTATCAGGTTGTGGTATAACCAATTACTTAAACAACTATAATTTCCACACGACTCAGGGACAAAACTTATCCAAAAAAATTGTTGATAGTATTAAACCTGGAATGAGTAAAGCAAAGGTTATTGAAATTTTAGGTAAGCCAATCAAAAAGTCTTTGCATAAAAATAGATTTGAGTATATTGAATATCGTATTGATAAAACAAAAGCTTATATAAAAAATAGATTAATAGTTAAATTTAAAAATGACTTCGTTTTTGAAATTATCAAATTAGATGATTAATTTTTTTAATCTTAATTGTTTGGGGTCTTGTAATAAAGGTTTATAAAACTCGACCCTATCATTATCTTTTAATACGTAATCTTTATCCTTTTCCTGAGAAAAAACACCCACTTTCATTTTGTCAATGTCATACTCTTGCAAATAATCTTTAATTAAGTCTTCTAAGGTTAAGTTTTCTGCTACCTCTAGCCTAAAAAATTGGTTAGCAGATATAAAAACTTCTATATTAATCATTTTTCTTTATTTCGTAGGCTCTTTGTGAAAAAGCACTAAGCATACTATCAGCAAGTCCGTTGACTAAAAGAGGTAAGGCAAATTTATACACCCCATACATATTATATTGGAGTTTGAAAATAATTTCTGTGCTTGAGTCGCTAATTTTATTGAAAATCCATTCACCAGTTAAATCTGATAAGACATCATTAGGTTTAACTAAGTTTAATATGATTTTTTCATACTTATAATGTGTATTAAGGGTACTAAAATTATAAGAGATGCCCATTCTATCGATATGAAGTGTTCCAACAGCATCTAATTCATTGATAATTTTTAAGCTAGATTCATTACATCCAGGAATAAATTGACTGTAAAGCTCTACATTAGCTATAATTTCGAATAACTCCTTTTGGGTAAATGGAGTTACTATGCTCTTTTCTATATTATGCATTTAGTTCAACGCTCTTAAAATACCTATAATAACTTAAAAGATAACATTTGCAAATTATGGTAATAACTAATAACAAACAAGCTCATTTTAACTATCATATTATCTCAGATTACAAGTGTGGTATTGAGCTTTTAGGTTGGGAAGTTAAAAGTATCAGGCAAAAACAGGTACAAATAAATACTAGTCATGCCATACTTAAAAAAGGGGAAGTCTGGCTCATAGGATCAATAATTCACCCTATGTTAATGGCTTCATCACATGTTAATACTGATCCTACAAGAAGTAGAAAATTACTTTTAAAAAAATCTGAAATCAGAAAGTTAATAGGTCAAGTAGAAAGAAAAGGCTGTACTTTGGTACCTATAAAGCTTTTTTGGGAAAAAAACCTTGTGAAATTACAAATAGGATTGGCACAGGGTAAAAAAGAGCATGATAAAAGAAGAACTATAAAAGAAAGAGATTTAAACAAAGAACAAAGAAGATTTTTTAAAAAAACTATATAATATAATTATTTAGTTTCTGATATAATATCTAAATGGGGGTGTTCTGGCTTTGACGTTGGTGTAAAGTTTAAGGTGCATGCCGAGTGTGGATTATACTCGTAAATAAAAATCCAAATTTATAGCTGCAAAAAAAGCTAGACTTGGTAGCAACAGAATGTCTTTCTCCGGAATGAACAATTCTGCTGCTATAGCCGCTTAAGAAACGGTTAACCACCATCCGTTATGTTTGCTTATGGATATAATATGATGGTCATTTACATAAGATTGAAATGCATTTGATTAAGGTGCATTTTGAAATTTAATTAATCTAGACTGATAATTAGCTTTGACCATTGAGCTTTATTAAGTCGAAAATTAATCAATGACTCTAAGCATGTAGAGCTGAAAATAGAGCATTTGCGGACGCGGGTTCGACTCCCGCCACCTCCACCATTTTAAAAAATAGCGTAACAAGCTTTAAAGGATATTTATGCATGTCAAAGGAGGATTTAATATTTATTATGCGTTTGCATATATATTATTTCTTGCAAGCCTAGGCCAAATAGCTGCTGATTTATACGTCCCATCTCTAAATTCAATCACAAATGATTTAAAGAGTAATATAAACACAATCCAATTATCTGTTCCTTGCTATGTATATGGCTATGGCGCTATGCAAATTGTATATGGGCCATTATCAGATGCTTATGGTAGGAAAAAACCTTTAATGGTTGGTCTTATTATTATGTTATTCGGCACTTACATGTGCTTTATTGCGAATCAAGACTATGAACTTCTTTTAGGCCGTGCTTTACAAGGTTTGGGCGCTGCTAGTTGTAATGCAATTTATAAGGCTGCTTTAAGGGACTTATTTCCAAGTAAGGTATTAACCAAAGTAAGCTCTTACTTTGCCATTATTACCACCATAGCCATAGCAATAGCTCCATTTTTAGGTGGAATAATTGATACTGAATTTGGTTGGAGATGGAACTTTGGAGCTATCTTCATTTTAAATGTTATTTTGTTAATCATGGTTTTTTTAACAAAAGAGACAAATCGGTATAAAGATTCAAAACAAGTATCTTACGCTTCACTTAAAGAGAACATACTTTTAATATTTAGAAATAGAAATTTTGTAGTCGCAACAACAGCAATTTTATTAAGTTATGGTGGGCTTCTTTGCTGGTTATCTGTTAGCCCTTTTTTACTAATTAATATTTTTCAGTTTAACAGTATTCAGTGTGGATTTATTAATTTAATGGTTGGATTTGCATTTGCAGTAGGCGGAGCTATGAATAGTTTAATAGCTACTAAAGAAAACTCAAATATAATTATAAAATTTGGTTTTGGGATTATGTTATTTGCTGGATTATTTTTATTTATGACTGGATTTTATAATGTTAGTCCTTTGGTTGTTATTTCAGCTGTTATATGTTTTTCGTTTGGAACTAGCTTTGTAGCTCCAAATGCAATGGCTATATGCTTAGAGCCTTTTAAGCGCATCGCAGGACTGGCTGGAGCTGTGTTAGGTTTAATTAAAAATGTTGGGGCAGCACTTATATGTAATATATTAGCTTTTGCTCCTGATACTAATCAAATGCCACTATCAATAGCCTATATTTGCATATCAATCGTAGGTTTAACTATGGTTTTCAGATATTTAACCACAGATAATAAAGCCAAGGCTTAATTTACTTAATAAAAGCAACTTTAGCTTCTTTATTTTTAAAATGTCCACTAACTCCGGCTAATACCATAAGCAAAGTAGATATTATAATATTATGACTATATTGGACTTCATTAGAGGCTAGTAATATAAATGTAACTATAAGTGGGTTACCGTAGGATAAAATAGTTAATAATTTAAAATTGCCTTTTTTTACGCCAACATCCCATAAAATGTATGCAATACCTTGATTAAATATACCCAGCATTAGTAAAGACAAAAACTCTTTAGTATTGGGCATAACAAACATTTCAAAATTTAAATGTGTAAATAAAGAAAAAACAGCACCTACTCCACAAAATAAACCAATCATTTCAGGTGGAGCATTGTTATATTTACGAGAAAATATTATATATAAAGCCCAAACAAAAGCACCTAAAATTGCAAGTGTGTACCCTGCTATAAAACTAAAATCTATATTTACACCATTAGAAAGGTTATAAATCGCTAAAAAGCCAAGTATAACTGCTACAACTTCATTTATAACAATTTTTTTAAGAATGACGGTTGATAAGGTAATAACAAATATGGGCCAAAGGTAACTAATTAGGCCAATATGAGAAATAGGCGCAAGTTTACTTGCACTTAAATATAAAATGTCATTACCATAAATGCCTAATATACCAATAAACCAATACATCTTTGGCTGTCTTACTTGTTTCCACTTTTTATTAACGGTCAAAAGACAAACAGAGCTAATAAAACTTAATCCAAGGGTTATTGTTAAAGATTGGAAAACTGGTATGTCTTTTATACTAGAGGCAAAATAAGCAGATGTGCACCATATAATTAAAGCTAAATAACCTATATAAGTATTTTTAGTTGACATGCAATCGATCCAAATAATTGTGTTAAATAATAATGAAGAACAGTAAGAACTTATTATATACAGTTTTATATTTAAATACTGAAATATTTGAGATGGATTATAAATTAAACCAAGGTTAATAGCAGGTAAATTTGTTAGGTAACATCCCAAATGCTTAAAATACATTAATGATGCATTTGGAGCATTACAAATAAAGCCTAAACTAAAGGCTTTTCTAAAAAAACTATCTACTTTATGTTTATCGTTAGTTTTTAAACTAAAGTGAAAAACATCTTTATGACTAAGCCTTAAAAAAGGAACATTAGTCTTAAAGTCATAGTAATTATTATATTTGTTAAGTTCTTGTGATATTGATGTTGATGTTGGAATTATATATTTGATTACTGGAATATTTGAGATGGTTTATAAATTAAACCAAAGCTATTACCAGATAAATCTTTTAGGTAACATCCGTAATGCTTAAAATACATTAATCTTGTTTTGGGGGGACCATTACAAATAAAACCTAAATTGATGGCTTTACAGTAAAAGTCTTTTACTTTTTGTTTATCGTTAGTTTCTAAACAAAAATGGGAGAGGTAATTATCTTTATGACCTAGCCATAAAAAGGGGCTAATATTCCCAAAACCATACCAACTATTATTATGACAAATATAATTAATGTCTAATAAGGATAATAATTTCTGATATTTATTAAGTTCTTGGGATATTGATATTGATAATGCGATGTGATTTAACATGATGTTAAATTATTGATAAAAAAAATTGCTGGCGATGTCCTACTTTCACATGGGGAGACCCCAAACTATCATCGGCGCTAAGCGGTTTCACTTCTGAGTTCGAGATGGGATCAGGTGGGGCACGCTTGCTATATTCGCCAGCAAAGGTGGTAAAATTCAAAAAATATGTACAATGTATAAAATTAGCTATATAACACTAAATTATATGGTCAAGCCAAACGGTCGAATTAGTACAAGTTAGCTTCATGCATTACTGCACTTCCACACCTTGCCTATCAACGTTGTAGTCTTCAACAAACCTTCAGGGAAATCTAATCTTGAGGTGGGCTTCCCGCTTAGATGCTTTCAGCGGTTATCCCTTCCGTATTTAGCTACCCGGCAATGCCACTGGCGTGACAACCGGAACACCATAGATACGTCCACTTCGGTCCTCTCGTACTAGAAGCAGCTCCTCTCAAATTTCCTACGCCTGCGGTAGATAGGGACCGAACTGTCTCACGACGTTCTAAACCCAGCTCGCGTACCACTTTAAATGGCGAACAGCCATACCCTTGGGACCTGCTTCAGCCCCAGGATGTGATGAGCCGACATCGAGGTGCCAAACACCGCCGTCGATATGAACTCTTGGGCGGTATCAGCCTGTTATCCCCGGCGTACCTTTTATCCGTTGAGCGATGGCCCTTCCATGTAGAACCACCGGATCACTAAGACCTACTTTCGTATCTGCTTGACCCGTCAGTCTTGCAGTTAAGCACCCTTGTTGCCTTTGCACTCAATGCGCGATTTCCGACCGCGCTGAGGGTACCTTTGTGCTCCTCCGTTACTCTTTAGGAGGAGACCGCCCCAGTCAAACTACCCACCATACACTGTCCCTCTCCCGGATTCACGGGAAAAGGTTAGAACCTCAAATAATTCAGGGTGGTATTTCAAGGATGACTCCATAGCAACTAACGTCGCTACTTCATAGTCTCCCACCTATCCTACACAAAATTATTCAAAGCTCAGTGTAAAGCTGTAGTAAAGGTGCACGGGGTCTTTCCGTCTAGCCGCAGGTACACTGCATCTTCACAGCGAATTCAATTTCACTGAGTCTTGGGTGGAGACAGCGTGGCCATTGTTACGCCATTCGTGCAGGTCGGAACTTACCCGACAAGGAATTTCGCTACCTTAGGACCGTTACATTTACGGCCGCCGTTTACCGGGGCTTCGATCAAGAGCTTCGCTTACGCTAACCCCATCAATTAACCTTCCGGCACCGGGCAGGCGTCACACCCTATACGTCCTCTTACGAGTTTGCAGAGTGCTGTGTTTTTAATAAACAGTCTCAGCCACCTGGCTTCTTCGACCTTCAACAGCTTTTGACGCAAAGTCTATACCGTCGAAGGTGTACCTTCTCCCGAAGTTACGGTACCATTTTGCCTAGTTCCTTCACCCAAGTTCTCTCAAGCGCCTTAATATTCTCTATCTGTCCACCTGTGTCGGTTTACAGTACGGTTTCGTATGTTTTATTCTTAGCGGCTTTTCCTGGAAGCATGGCATCAACCACTTCATCTTCACTAGGAAAATTTCGTCATCACGTCTCAGAATTAACTACCCGGATTTACCAAGGCAATCTCCCTACACGCTTAAACCAAGACAACCATCACCTGGCTGGCCTAGCCTTCTCCGTCCCCGCATCGAAAACATACAAAGTACAGGAATATTAACCTGTTTCCCATCGACTACGCATTTCTGCCTCGCCTTAGGGGCCGACTCACCCTGCTCCGATTAACGTAGAGCAGGAAACCTTGGACTTTCGGCGTGGCGGTTTTTCACCGCCATTATCGTTACTCATGTCAGCATTCGCACTTCTGATACCTCCAGCATTCCTCTCGAAACACCTTCAACGGCTTACAGAACGCTCTTCTACCGCTCATACATAGTATGAGCCCGCAGCTTCGGTAAGTAGTTTAGCCCCGTTAAATCTTCCGCGCAGGACGACTCGACCAGTGAGCTATTACGCTTTCTTTAAAGGATGGCTGCTTCTAAGCCAACCTCCTGGCTGTTTGTGCCTTCCCACAACGTTTCCCACTTAACTACTTTTTGGGACCTTAGCTTGCGATCTGGGTTGTTTCCCTCTCCACTACGGACGTTAGCACCCGCAGTGTGTCTCCTATGCTTAATCTGTATGGTATTCGGAGTTTGCATTGGTTTGGTAAGCCATGACAGCCCCCTAGCCAAAACAGTGCTCTACCCCCATACGATATACATAAGGCGCTACCTAAATAGCTTTCGAAGAGAACCAGCTATCTCCGAGCTTGATTAGCCTTTCACTCCTAGCCACAGCTCATCCCGTGATTTTTCAACATCAGTGGGTTCGGGCCTCCAGTCAGTGTTACCTGACCTTCACCCTGGCCATGGCTAGATCGCTCGGTTTCGGGTCTACTCCTAGCAACTTAACGCCCTATTAAGACTCGGTTTCCCTGCGCCTCCCTTATTCAGTTAAGCTTGCTACTAAAAGTAAGTCGCTGACCCATTATACAAAAGGTACGCGGTCACAACATAAAGTTGCTCCCACTGCTTGTACGCACACGGTTTCAGGTTCTATTTCACTCCCCTTATCGGGGTTCTTTTCGCCTTTCCCTCACGGTACTGGTTCACTATCGGTCAGTAAGTAGTATTTAGCCTTGGAGGATGGTCCCCCCATGTTCAATCAGGATATCACGTGTCCCGACCTACTCATCGTTACCCATTAATACTATATTTAAAATACGGGACTATCACCCACTATGGTTAACTTTTCCAAGCTATTCTTCTATAAAGTATTAATTTGATGTAACTGGGCTGTTTCCCGTTCGCTCGCCGCTACTTAGGAAATCTCAATTGATTTCTTTTCCTCTGGTTACTTAGATGTTTCAGTTCTCCAGGTTCGCTTAATTAACCTATGTATTCAGTTAATTATGACTAGATAAGTCTAGTCGGGTTTCCCCATTCGGAAATCTTCGGATCAAAGCTTATTGTCAGCTCCCCGAAGCTTATCGCAGACTTACGCGTCCTTCATCGCCTCTTACTGCCAAGGCATCCACCGTGTGCGCTTAACCGCTTGACCATATAACTTAGTGTTATATCGATAAATTGTTATTTGCTTGTTAGATACATTGTACATATTTTCCAAATTTTTAAAGAGCTTTTAAGTCTGTGGAGCCAAGCGGGATCGAACCGCTGACCTCCTGCGTGCAAGGCAGGCGCTCTCCCAGCTGAGCTATGGCCCCTAATAATGTGGGTCTGGGTGGACTCGAACCACCGACCTCACCCTTATCAGGGGTGCGCTCTAACCAAGCTGAGCTACAGACCCAAATTAGTAAATCTAATAATTTGTGTGAACACCAATCGGTTCTTTTAATAAGGAGGTGATCCAGCCGCAGGTTCCCCTACGGCTACCTTGTTACGACTTCACCCCAGTCATGAATCACACCGTGGTAAGCACCCTCCTTGCGGTTAGGCAACCTACTTCTGGTGCAACCCACTCCCGTGGCGTGACGGGCAGTGTGTACAAGGCCCGGGAACGTATTCACCGCGACATTCTGATTCGCGATTACTAGCGATTCCAACTTCACGAAGTCGAGTTGCAGACTTCGATCCGGACTATGAGTAGCTTTGTGAGATTAGCTTGACGTCACCGTTTCGCAGCTCTCTGTACTACCCATTGTAGCACGTGTGTAGCCCTACTCGTAAGGGCCATGATGACTTGACGTCGTCCCTGCCTTCCTCCGGTTTATCACCGGCAGTCTCATTAGAGTCCCCAACTTTACTTGCTGGCAACTAATGATAGGGGTTGCGCTCGTTACGGGACTTAACCCAACATCTCACGACACGAGCTGACGACAGCCATGCAGCACCTGTCTCTTGGTTCCCGAAGGCACACTCGCATCTCTGCAAGCTTCCAAGGATGTCAAGAGTAGGTAAGGTTTTTCGCGTTGCGTCGAATTAAACCACATGCTCCACCGCTTGTGCGGGCCCCCGTCAATTCCTTTGAGTTTTAACCTTGCGGCCGTACTCCCCAGGCGGAAAACTTAACGCGTTAGCTGCGCCACTAAGTACCGAAGTACCTAACAGCTAGTTTTCATCGTTTAGGGCGTGGACTACCAGGGTATCTAATCCTGTTTGCTCCCCACGCTTTCGCGCCTCAGTGTCAGTAACAGTCCAGGAAGCCGCCTTCGCCACTGATGTTCCTTCCGATATCTATGCATTCCACCGCTACACCGGAAATTCCACTTCCCTCTACTGTACTCTAGACTAGCAGTTTCGAATGACATTCCCAGGTTAAGCCTGGGGCTTTCACATCCGACACACTAGTCCACCTACGCGCCCTTTACGCCCAATAATTCCGATTAACGCTTGCACCCTCTGTATTACCGCGGCTGCTGGCACAGAGTTAGCCGGTGCTTCTTCTGAATGTAATGTCTCAGCCTGGTGGTATTAACACCACGCTTCTCTTCCAAACTGAAAGTGCTTTACAACCCTAAGGCCTTCTTCACACACTCGACATTGCTGGATCAGGGTTGCCCCCATTGTCCAATATTCCCTACTGCTGCCTCCCGTAGGAGTCTGGGCC
>Ga0306910_1000662_pt1:12500-14690 | contig 14690 bp, 11 predicted proteins | sample AntRauMFilla2698_FD_190438 | JGI IMG/M metagenome (GOLD analysis project Ga0306910, IMG submission 190438) | Saline lake microbial communities from Rauer Islands, Antarctica - Metagenome Filla 2 #698 (v2) (version 2) | ecosystem: Environmental > Aquatic > Non-marine Saline and... | reverse complement strand
GAGCGAGAATAGGGGTCGCCTACTAGTAGAGCTGAGCGGCCACCGCTGAAAAAGCCTTGATCTCAGAGAGTCGTCGTCGACGATAGTGAAAATGAGTCGCAGTCGATGGTGGAGCAGCCTGTTTTCGCGAGATGCTTCGTCAAAGAGGTCTCGTCGAGCGAGAATAGAGGTCGCTTACGAGTAGAGCTAAGTGACCACCGCTGAAACAGCATTGCTCTTAGAGAGTCGTCCTCGACGACCATTAAATTGAGTCGCAGTCGATGGTGGAGCAGCCTTTTTTCGCGAGAGGACGTTGTTCGCTTCGTTAAAGACGTCTCGTCGAGCGAGAATAGGGGTCGCCTACTAGTAGAGCTGAGCGGCCACCGCTGAAAAAGCCTTGATCTCAGAGAGTCGTCGTCGACGATAGTGAAAATGAGTCGCAGTCGATGGTGGAGCAGCCTGTTTTCGTGAGAGGACGCGGCTCGCTTCGCCATAGACGTCTCGTCGAGCGAGAATAGGGGTCGCCTACTAGTAGAACTGAGCGACCACCGCTGTAACAGCGTTGATCTCAAAGAGTCGTTGTCGACGACAATAAAAAAAGACTCGCAGTCGATGGTGGAGCAGCCTTTTTTCGCGAGATGCTTCGTCAAAGAGGTCTCGTCGAGCGAGAATAGAGGTCGCTTACGAGTAGAGCTAAGTGACCACCGCTGAAACAGCATTGCTCTTAGAGAGTCGTCCTCGACGACCATTAAATTGAGTCGCAGTCGATGGTGGAGCAGCCTTTTTTCGCGAGAGGACGTTGTTCGCTTCGTTAAAGACGTCTCGTCGAGCGAGAATAGGGGTCGCCTACTAGTAGAGCTGAGCGGCCACCGCTGAAAAAGCCTTGATCTCAGAGAGTCGTCGTCGACGATAGTGAAAATGAGTCGCAGTCGATGGTGGAGCAGCCTGTTTTCGCGAGATGCTTCGTCAAAGAGGTCTCGTCGAGCGAGAATAGAGGTCGCTTACGAGTAGAGCTAAGTGACCACCGCTGAAACAGCATTGCTCTTAGAGAGTCGTCCTCGACGACCATTAAATTGAGTCGCAGTCGATGGTGGAGCAGCCTTTTTTCGCGAGAGGACGTTGTTCGCTTCGTTAAAGACGTCTCGTCGAGCGAGAATAGGGGTCGCCTACTAGTAGAGCTGAGCGGCCACCGCTGAAAAAGCCTTGATCTCAGAGAGTCGTCGTCGACGATAGTGAAAATGAGTCGCAGTCGATGGTGGAGCAGCCTGTTTTCGTGAGAGGACGCGGCTCGCTTCGCCATAGACGTCTCGTCGAGCGAGAATAGGGGTCGCCTACTAGTAGAACTGAGCGACCACCGCTGTAACAGCGTTGATCTCAAAGAGTCGTCCTCGACGAGCATGATGATGAGTCGCAGTCAACGGTGGAGAAGCCTTTCTTCGCAAGAGAACGTTGTTCGCTTCGCCAAAGACGTGTCGTCGAGCGAGAATAGCGGTCGCCTACGAGTAGAGCTGAGCGACCGCTGCTGAAACAGCGTCGATCTCAGAGAGCCGTCCTCGACGAGCACGATGATGAGTCACAGTCGACGGCTGAGCAGCCTTTTTTCGCGAGAGGACGTTGTTCGCTTCGCCATAGACGTGTCGTGGAGCGAGAATCGGGGTCGGCTACGAGTAGAGCTGAGCGACCGCTGCTGAAACAGCTTTAATACAGGAGCCTTTTTTTGGACGATTATGATGATGAGTCACAGTCGATGCCGAAGTAGCCTTTTTTGAGAGAGAACTTCTTCGCTTCATCAAAGAGGTGTCGTCGACGAGAATAGAAGTCGCTTACGAGTAGAGCTGAGCGACCACCGCTTAAATAGGATTGATCTCAGAGAGCCATCTTCGATGGCCCCGATGATGAGTCGCAGTCGATGTCGGGAAAGCCTTTTCGTGAGAGGACGCAGTTCTCTTCGTCAAAGAGGAGTCGTCCGCGAGACCAGAGGTCGTCTACGAGTAGAGTGGAGCGATCACCGCTGAAACAGCTTTGCAATCGGAGAGACGACCTCAGCGACCATGATGATGAATCGTAGTCGAGGGTGGAACCGTTCTTTTCGTGAGAGGACGTTGTTCGCTTCGCCATAGACGTGTCGTGGAGCGAGAACAGATGTCGCCTACGAGTAGAGTTGAGCGACCACTACTGAAACAGCGTCGATCTCGGAGAGTCGTCCTCGAC
>Ga0306910_1000662_pt1:0-2500 | contig 14690 bp, 11 predicted proteins | sample AntRauMFilla2698_FD_190438 | JGI IMG/M metagenome (GOLD analysis project Ga0306910, IMG submission 190438) | Saline lake microbial communities from Rauer Islands, Antarctica - Metagenome Filla 2 #698 (v2) (version 2) | ecosystem: Environmental > Aquatic > Non-marine Saline and Alkaline >... | reverse complement strand
ATCACATATCTAGTCTCTAGAAGATGCAACTTCAATAAATATAGATTTTAAAGGATAGCCACTCTAGATGCATAATGTAATCTCATGATTGATCGTTTGCATCAAATCAAAGAAGGCTATTGACCGCGAGCACGCCAAGCGAAGAAAAGCTAAAAGACCGAGCAGTCAGCGTCGATGCACCGATGCACCCATTACGGCGACCGGGACCCGCGCTCGAATTTGAGGATCGGGCCGGTCGCTGCATACATAAGTAAGTGGAAGCCAGCGTTGCGGCGACCAACGACGGCGGAAGTGGGGCATGTACAAACGCACGGGGGGCGAGTGGCGAGGTCAAGGCTGTCGTGACGAGGTTGCAATTGAAGGCGGGACTCAGCACGCCAGCAATGCACCACGAACCAAAAATCGCCAGCTCACGACGACATTACCGTGGCCGACACCGAAAATTGAATGGTCCCACCGCTAGAATAGCGTTGATAGTCCAGAGCGCCCCTCGGCGATTATCGTGGAGAGTCGCAGTCGATGGCGGAGCTGTCTTTTTCGCAACGGGAAGTCGGCCGCGGCGTAGGATATTATGTCTAAACGAGAATTAAAGGCTCGTTTCCTTTTTCTTGACGATGAGCAACTTTCGAAGTCGTCAAGGGGACAAAGAGTCTGCCTCTTTGGTGTCTTGATTCAAGACTATGGACTACAATAGTTCTTTCCTGGGCAGCCGGGCCTGACGAAAGCTTGTTGTTATGGGTGTTCTTCGGCAGCCGGGCCTAACGATCTGGGTGTGGTAGTTTTCTTGTCTTACTGGACGATGGTTAATTAGAGCTTGTGGGCTAGGTTCTTTAAGGAGTTGTTGTTGTGGTTTTTTTGTGGGGTTTTTTGGGGGCAAGAGGGAGAAGGTAGCGTCAGCTAGAGGCTGGATAACGGTCTCCTATTGGCTATTCTAGTGTGTTGAAGCTAGAGACAAAGAAGAAGGGAGAGAGAGTTCTCGCTAAAGTTCGTCATGTGTGTGCGTATGGGTCGACAGCAGGCGCTTGCAGTTAGCGGGGTCGCTGAAGGAGATATAAGTTGAAGTTCTCTGTTTCTGAGAACTGCTCTAATGTCTTCCAGCGCCAAGAGGTCGTCCTAGCGCGAAACTTGGCGCCTGCAGCTAAGAAAGTCTGCTTCAGACCTCAATAGTCGTAGAAGGTCGCAGTCGATGGCGGAACGTTTTTTTTGTGGCGGGAAGCGGCCGCGGCGTAGGAAATTATGCCGCCCAGCGAGAAGCGGTCGTCCGAGAGCGCATTTGAATGGCCTCGCGGCTAAAATAACGTTAAGAGCGTCCCCTTGGCGATTTTCGTAGGTAGTCGCAGTCAACGGCGGAATCGTATTTCTCGTGCGAGGATCTTAGTCAATTAGTCATAGACGTGTCTTCCAACGAGAACAAAGGTCGCCTACAACTAGGGCTAAACGAGCACTGCTGATTTAGCGTTGATCTCGGAGAGACGTCCTCGACGATCATCATGGAAAGTCGCAGCCAGGCGGAGCAGTTTCCTTCCTGAGAGAACATCGGCCGCGTCGTACGAAAACGTGCGTCCAGCGAGAACAGAGGTCGCATACGAGTAGAGTTGAGCCACCACCGCTATAAAACGTTGTTCGTAGAGAGCGGTCCTCGACGAGTAGCATGTAGAGTCGCAGTCGGTAGAGCAGTCTTTTGCGTGAGAGAACGTTTTTCGCTTCGTGATAGATGTGGCGTCGAGCGAGAATAGAGGTCGCCTACGAGTGGAGCTGAGCGACCACCGCTGCCACCGCAATAATACAAGAGCCCTGTTTCCGACGACAATTATGATGAGGCGCAATCGATGGTGGAGCAGCCTTTTTGCGCGAGAGGACGTTGTTCGCTTCGTCAAAGAGGTCCCGACGAGCGAGAATAGGGTTCGTCTACGAGTAGAACTGAGCGACCACCGGTGAAAGAGCGTTGTTCTCAGAGAGTCGTCCTCGACGAACATCAAAATGAGTCGCAGTCGATGGTGGAGCAGCCTTTTTTCCGCGAGCGGACGTTGTTCGCTTCCTCAAAGAGGTGTCGTCGAAAGAGAATAGCGGCCGCGTACGAGTAGAGCTAAGCGACCACGACTGAAGCAGCGTTAATACAAGAGCCGTGTTTTCGACTACCATGAAAATGAGCCGTAGTCGCGGGGAGAGCAGCCTGTTTTCGTGAGAGAACGTTGTTCGCTTCGCCATAGACGTCTCGTCGAGCGAGAATAGAGGTCGCTTACGAGTAAAGCTAAGCGACCCCCGCTAAAACAGCATTGCTCTTAGAGAGTCGTCCTCGACGACCATTAAATTGAGTCGCAGTCGATGGTGGAGCAGCCTTTTTTCGCGAGAGGACGTTGTTCGCTTCGTTAAAGAGGTGTCGTCGAGCGAGAATAGAGGCCGCTTACGAGTAGCGCTCAGCAACCACCGATGAAGCAGCGTTGATCTCAGAAAGCCATCCTCGGCGACCATGAAAGTGAGTCGCAGTTGATGGTGGAGC
>Ga0306910_1000660_pt1 | contig 14727 bp, 9 predicted proteins | sample AntRauMFilla2698_FD_190438 | JGI IMG/M metagenome (GOLD analysis project Ga0306910, IMG submission 190438) | Saline lake microbial communities from Rauer Islands, Antarctica - Metagenome Filla 2 #698 (v2) (version 2) | ecosystem: Environmental > Aquatic > Non-marine Saline and Alkaline > Saline ... | reverse complement strand
CAACAAAGATCCCGATGCCCCCATTTTTGAATACGCAACCTATGGCCTGGTTGGAGATCTGTATAAAATTCTCCCCATGCTGATCGAAGAAGTTAAAAAAGCGAAATCATAAGCTGATGGACGAAGAAATTCTTGATTGTATAATCGTCGGTGGCGGAATAGCAGGACTTTCCGCTGCCATGACGCTCGCCAAAAACAACATGCGTTTTCTGCTGGTTGAACGCGGTGAGTTCAGCGGTTCGAAAAATGTATCCGGCGGCGTGTTATGGGGCACCGATCTCAATAAACTGGTTCCCAACTACTGGGAAGAAGAAAACGCGGGATATGAGCGCTTTATTAAGCATCGCCGTTTGAGCTTTATGGATGAGGAATCCTCATTCTCCCTCGATTTTAAATCACAGCATTTTGATAATCCTCCTTACGCGGGATTGGTTGTATTGCGATCAAAATTTGATCAGTGGCTTGCCGAAAAGGTTGAAGAAGCCATTGCCGAGAGCGATTATGCTGATGAATCTTTCATCGCACCTAATATTCTGGTTGAAGAGATTATTCAGGAAGATGGTGTGGTAAAAGGCATCAAAATGGATGGCGAGGAATTTCGCGCTAATTGTGTCATTCTTGCCGAAGGCGTAAATAATCTGCTCACAAGACAAGTTGGTTTGCAGGATGATTATGTCCCCGCCGACTATCTTGCCACAGGAATTAAAGAGATTATCCGTTTCGACCAAAAAGTGCTTGAAGATCGTTTTCAGCTTGATGGCGACGGAGGCATGTCGAATGAATTTATTGGAAAGCCCGTCACATCAGGAGTGGAAGGCGGTGGATTTCTGTACACCAATAAAGACACAATCTCGCTGGGATTGGTGCTGGGCATCAAGGATATGCGGGAGAAGCTCGGGAATGAGCAGTCGATTAATGATGTGCTGAATAATTTCAAGAAACATCCCGTAATCGCCGAGATGATTAAAGGCGGTGAAGTTGTGGAGTATTCCGCGCACGTGGTTTCTACCGGAGATAAGCGCGTGATGCCAAAAGAGCTCTATGCCGATGGAGTCATGATTGTGGGAGAAGCCGCGAATCTGCTCATGAACGCGGGAAAAGCCATTCAGGGAATGGATTACGCCATGCACTCAGGAATACTGGCTGCTGAAACTGCAATAGATTCGAAGAAGAAAGAAGATTTCAGCAAAACGGCTCTGTCTCAGTATCGTAAAAAACTCGATGACAGTTATGTAATGAAAGATCTGAATAATCTTCAGGATGCTGTTCATCTGCTGCATAGTCCCGCTATGTTTGAGAACGTGCCGAATCTGGTCTGTGATTTCGCAAAAGAGTGGTTCACCATCAATAATGAGCCCACAGAACCAACCCGAAAAATTTTGAACCGAAATATCAAAAAACACAGCTCATTTATGGAGTTGTTGAAACTCGGATACAAAGGAGCAAAATCATTATGATGAAAGATATGACGATAGCCGAACGCCTGGGAATGGTGAATTACCGGAATCAGGGCCGGTCAGAGGCTAAACCACACATCAGAGTGGATACCGATATTTGTAACTCAACCTGTCCGCATAAGTGCACAACTTATGTTTGTCCCGCCAAATGTTATACGATAGATGAAGAGGGCGATGTCCATTTTCAGTTTGAGGATTGCATTGAGTGCGGAACCTGCATGTACGCCTGTGATCAGGGTGCGGTAACCTGGGAATATCCCGATCCTGAAACCGGACGTGGCGTTACCTGGAATTTTGGGTAAATCACTATAAGTGCTCCCTCAGCACAACATTTTTTTCCTCCACAAACTATAATTAAACAACTTTAGGTATGAGTACTGCAACAATAAATCCGCCAAGTGACCTGAGCTTCGATTTGACTGAAGATCAGAAAATGATTCGCGAGAGCGTTCGTGATTTCGTAGAGCGTCACGTTAAAGATGGCGTTATCGAGCGCGATGAAACCTGTGAATTTCCCCACGAGATTGTGAAAGAATTGGGCGAAATGGGACTCATGGGAATGGTCCATGATGAAAAATATGGCGGCGGCGGCGTGGGACACGTTGCGTTTGCGCTCGCGTTGGAAGAGATCGCCCGCTGGGATGCTTCGTTGGCATTAACAGTTGCCTCGCACACATCACTTTGCTCGGGACATATCGCTATTGCGGGAACAGATGCTCAAAAAGAGAAATATCTCACCCAACTTACATCCGGTGAAGTTTTAGGCGGATGGGGACTCACAGAGCCGGGCTCAGGATCAGATGCCTCAAATATGAAAACCACCGCAGTGAAGGATGGCGATGAGTGGGTGATCAACGGATCAAAGATTTTTATCACACAGGGTTCTGTTGGCGGAATTTTTGTCATTCTGGCCGTGACAGACCGCTCAAAAGGAGCAAAAGGCGTTAGCGCGTTTATCATTGAATCAGATACACCGGGATTTTCACATGGACCTAAGATGAAAAAACTGGGGATGAATTCCTCCGATACCAGAGAATTGACGTTCGAAGACGTGCGCATTCCGGAAGACAATCTGCTTGGAGAATTAGGCCACGGATTTATCGACACCATGAAAGTGCTCGACGGCGGAAGAATCGGAATTGCAGCCATCGGCGTTGGAATTGCCCGCGGGTCAATGGAAGAATCACTTAGATACAGTCATGAGCGTGAGCAGTTTGGCAAGCCGATCTATGAAAATCAGGCTATTAAATGGAAAGTGGTTGATATAGCTGTCCAAACCGATGCCGCGAGATTGCTGGTGCATCGTGCCGCGTGGCTCTGCGATATGGGACGCCCGTACAGCAAAGAGGTTTCAATGGCGAAACTGTATTCCTCTGAATTATCCACCCGTGCCGCGCTCGAAGCCATTCAGATTCACGGCGGATACGGATATACCAAAGAATATCACGTAGAACGTTTTCTGCGCGACGCAAAATTGCTGGAAATCGGCGAGGGCACAAGCGAAGTTCAGCGCATGGTAATTGGAAGGCATTTGAGTAAAGAGGTTAAGTAGTTCCTCATTTGAATAGGCTTTACAAACATTCGGATATTAAATTTTACAGAGTTGTCATATTGCGAAAAACTTATCATAGGCAGTGTATCCAAGCCCTCAAGAGCCATCGGCCCGACTCATTTTTTATGTCGGAATTTATGCCAGTGTTAAAGTAAACTGTAGCATCAGGTGAGTACTCCGCCGGTGTGGGCGATGAAACGTATTGATATGGATCGTACCTACGGCACTTATTTTTTCGATTCGTTGATAAACCCGGAATGAATTCCGGGTTTCAGGATTTGCCGTGCTTACAGCACTAGTGTCGTGTCAAACCGATATTGTCGCAAACTTTTACGGTGTCGAAGCAAAAAACACATGGTACTACACCGTAAAACCCGACAGTCTTATTACTTCAAATGAATATTGACAAGACCATAGTGCAATCAAGAAAAATCCCGTAGGGATGGACCATATCCTAACCCCGGAATTCCGCAACGCGATCCCGTTGGGGGATTCCGGGGCTTAGAAAAAACAAAACCTTGTGTGAGGAGGCTATAAGATAACCATGACCCACGCCTTCATCGACGAGCATCGGGAAAGAGTAAAGTTCGGGAAGGATTCAAAGCCACGCTTCACCCAGCTGGAAAACCTACTCTGACTTAGCACGAATCTTCGACTTCCGAAGTCACTTCGAAATGTGCAAAACGCTAAAATCAGTGCATAAACGCTGATTACGGCGACTTCTGAAGTCTTCTGCTGTCAAGCCAAAGCTCTATAGTCGCAAACTTTTCAGATTTAGAAACTAAGAGATCCACCTGTAAAACAAGCTCCACAAAACCCAATACCTTTAATGCGACAAATGAACGTTGACATGACACTAGTGAACATTTGGTTTAACGTCTATGCCCAAAAGTGTTTTAGGGAACGCACTTTGAATTTAAATTCATCAAGTCATCTCAGATCAAAATCATGGAAGTTTCGCATCATTGGATACTTTTTTATGCAAATTAGAAGTCAGACTTCTAATTTACATAGAATACAAATTCCGTTGTTGGCCTGTTGATCAGGCACATCGGTAAAAACTGTTCAAACCTTTCTCACCAAATTGAATGATGCCGGGGTATTAGGATAATCAACTTGATGAATGTCCTTCCGAAAGAATCTACATTCAATCAGCTGTGGTAGAATTCTATAAAGAGGCAAAAAAGGATCGCAGCCGATAGAATTCATTCTGTTTGGCAAGCTGAGCTATGGAAGTCAGACTATCAAATGAAATATAACTGATCCTTTCTCTTCTAAATAAATCTTGGCTTACAGGTAGTCAAAACGACAGAAACTTAGTAGATTCAGCGACGTAGTGAGATGTGGACGATAACTACATGATTAATCACAGTAAACTGAAAAATAATATACTATTGATACGTAATAGATTAATTGCAGGAATAAATCTGTTAACAATACTCTTTTCGTTGCCAAATCCGGTTGTAGTAACAGCTCAGGTTTCTGAAACAGAAAATGCACCGGAGCTGACGCTCAGACAGGCTATTGAAACAGCCCTTGCTAACGCCACAGATATAAAGCAGGCGATGTTTGATGTGATGGATGCTGATGAACTGGAAACGGCGGCCTGGGGAGAAGTTTTTCCAACCATTAGCGCGAACATGGGATATCAGAGAAATCTTGAGCTTCCTGTGAATTTCGTACCTGCCAAATTTTTTGATCAGGACGCTCCTGATGGTGAACTCGTCGCTCTTACTTTTGGTGCTGAAAACAGCTGGGCTGGTGGCGTGAGTGTAAATCAGGTGTTGTTTCGTGGTGAGGCATTTGTGGGGATTTCCACTTCACGACTATTCAGACAGGCTCAACAAGAGAACTATCGGGCAACCGCTCAGCAAGTTGTAACTCAGGCAAGAACCGCCTACTACAGTGTTCTTGTCGCGCGTCAGGAGTTGGCGTTGCAGCAGGCAACCATCAACCGCCTCCGTCAAAATCTTGAGGAAAACCGGAAAAGACTCGAAGCCGGTTTGGTGGACGATTACAATGTCTTACAGCTTCAGGTGCAGCTGAAAAATGAGGAACCTGATATGATGAGGGCCCGAAATAAAGTTGAAGAAGCTTATCGCGGGCTGAACATAGCGATAGGACTTCCCGTTTATGTAAAAATGCGCGTTGTGGGAGAACTGGAAAGTTTTGATATCCAGTCGAAAGAAGCATCAGACAGTATAAATCAGTCTCTGAAGGAAGTGGACCGGTTGACCGCTTTTCAGCTCTATGAAATAGAGGAAGAAACGGAAACGAATATTAAGGATTCCCGCGGTGATCTTCGTGCTCTGGGCTTACTGTCTGATCTTCAGGATAAGCGGATACTGGCCGATTACTCTCTGCTCATGCCTACTCTGTCAGCCAGCTATAATCTTTCGTGGAATGCTTCTCAGAAAGGAACCCCTGACTTTTTTGGAACAGATCGAGAGCGGGCACGATCGCAGGTACTGGGACTTTCTCTGAACTGGACGATTTTCGATGGGTTTTCGAAAACAACGGCTATCCAGCGATCAATTATTGAGAAAAAGAAAATTGAAGAGCAGCGCAGAAACGCTGTTCAAAATGCCATCAATCAGGTGGCTACAGCACAGGATAACATAAAGCGACTATTTGACCTCGCGCCATCTTTGCAAGAAGGCGTGGATCTGGCTGAAAGAGGATATCAGCGGGCGTTAACACGGTTTAATAATGGTGTGGGTTCGCAGCTGGAAGTCAAAGACGCAGAAGTCCAGCTGCGGCAATCCAAGTTGAATTACGCCACGTTGGTGTATAATTATCTCACAGCAAAGGCGCAGTATGATCAGGCAATTGGTATGGTTCCATTTATTGACATGGATTTCAATACCGATACAATTACAAAAAGCAATTAACCGATCAAATCTGAATTTTATATAAGATGAAAATAATCAATTATTTGATGTTAGTTTTGGCTGTTGTTCTGTTGGCCGCGTGTGGCTCAGAAGAGACAGCTGATCAGGTTTCCGAAAATTCCGGGACGAAAGAAGAGCTGGTAAAGCAAGTTAATGTCAACGTGAAGGAATTATCTTCTTCACAATTCACCAACTTCATTCGGCTTGTGGGTGAGGTTAAAGCCAAAGACGACATTATGGTATCCGGCGAGGTGAGTGGCCGGCTTGTTGAGTACTATGTTCCGGAGGGTGGAATGGTGAAAAAAGGCCAGATTTTTGCCAAGATCGACGACGAATTGCTTTTAAGTGATATTGAGCGGGTTCAAGCCATGACTGAAAACAGCAGAGAAACCTACGAGCGTCTTAAAAAGATCTGGGAGGAAGATTCTATCGGAACCAAGCTTGAGCTGCTGAACGCCCGCTATGCCTTTAAACAAAACAACGCAAATCTGTCCTCTCTGAATGTTCAGCTCCGAAAAACTGAATTAAAAGCTCCAATTTCCGGGGTTCTTGAAATGCAGAGAGTTAAAGCCGGAGAGATGGTAACAACCGGTGTCCCCGTTTCCAGAATTATCGGCACAGAAAATGTGAAAGTGGTAGTCGGAGTTCCAGCCAACTATGCGGCTAAAGTTGAGCGTGGCGACAGCGCACTCGTAACATTTGATGCTTATCCCGGACGTGAATACAAAGGACGTATCGATTATGTGGCGAGTAGTATTGAATCGAAGTCCAGAACGTTTAACGTTGAGATTTATGTGCCCAACAAAGACCGGGCCTTGAAAATTGACATGGTCGTTAATGTAACTCTGGAGACACAGCATTTTGAGGATGTAATTGTAATTGGTCAGCAATATGTGTTCAAAACAGAAGACGGATACAGCGTATATGTGGTGGATAAAGACGATGAGGGGAACAGTATCGCACGCTCTCAGAAAGTAAAACTGGGCGGATCGTATCAGAATCGGGTATTGATAAGCGATGGCCTCGAAGTGGGTGACAATCTGATAACTCTTGGTTCGGGACAAGTGGAAAACCAAACAAGGATAAAAGTTATTAATAATTCATCTGAATCTCCCAACGGCATCGCAACGCGGTAATAAAAAGTTTATGGATTTTAACGATAATCAAAAGAAAGATACACAAGAGGGCATAGCGGACCGTAAAGAGTTCAAACTCTCGAGTTTTTCGGTGGATAACAATATCAGCGTGATGGTGCTTGTCTTTCTGATCACCATTATTGGGATTCAGTCGTATTTGGCGATTCCCAAGGAGGCACAGCCCGATATAACGATCCCTAATGTTCTTGTAATCACGCTTTATCCGGGTGTGGCTCCTGAAGATATGGAGAGTCTGGTTACTCAGAAAATTGAGGATAAACTCTCAGAGATCGGTGATATTAAACAGCTTTCATCCACAACCACCGAAGGTTACTCCTCTATTAATGCTGAATTCGAGTCAGATGTTGATATCGATGAAGCTATTCAAAAAGTCCGTGAAAAAGTAGATCTGGCTAAGCCCGAGTTACCAGATGCTGCGGAAGAGCCCATGATTCAGGAGATAAATCTTTCACAGTTTCCCATCATGCAGGTAAACATCTCCGGAGACTACAGTCTGGTTCGTTTAAAGCGGTTGGCTGAAGATCTTCAGGATGATTTTGAGAATATTCCTGCCGTACTGGAGGCCAGGCTGGCCGGGGGATTAGAGCGTGAAGTAAAAATTGATGTTGATCTGCCGAGGCTTAAATATTATGGATTGAGTTTCACTGATATCGTGACGGCTATTCAGACTGAAAATGTTACTGTGCCGGGAGGTAATATTGAAGTGGGACAGAAGAAGTTCCTCGTTCGTGTTCCCGGAGAATATTCCGATCCCGAACTGATGCGGGATATCGTGGTCAAGGCAAACGATGATAATCCTATTTACCTGCGGGACGTAGCCGAGGTCGATTTCGGATTTAAAGACCGGGAAACCTACGCCCGTCTTGATGGAAGCCCTGTTATTACGCTGTCTATAGTTAAAAGAACCGGCCGCAACATTATTGAAACAGCTCAGGCAATAAAAGATATCGTTGAAGAGCGGCGCCCGGGATTTCCGCCAACCACAGAGGTGAGTATAACAGGAGATATGAGTGTAGATATCTCAGCCATGGTATCGAATCTGGAGAATAATATTATTTCGGGCCTGATTTTGGTGATCGGCGTGCTTCTCTTCTTTCTGGGAGTGAGAAACGCATCTTTTGTGGGTATTTCCATTCCTCTTTCCATGTTTATGGCCTTTATAATCCTGCAGGCGCTTGGTTTCACCATGAATATGATTGTGCTCTTTTCACTTATCCTCGCGCTTGGGATGCTTGTGGATAATGCCATTGTGGTGGTGGAAAACATCTACCGCTATCTCGAAGAGGGTTATTCCAACTTTGAAGCTGCGAAGAAGGGTACTGGAGAGGTCGCCATGCCTATTATCACCGGTACACTCACCACGCTTGCTGCGTTCTTTCCCATGGTTTTCTGGCCCGGGATTGTTGGTGAATTCATGAGTTTTCTTCCCAAAACGCTGATTATTACACTCTTTAGCTCTCTCTTCATCGGATTGGTTATTAACCCGGTATTGTGCGCGCTATTTATGAAAGTGGATACCGAAAATAAACGTCCGGCTATCACAAAGAGAGGAAAGATTGTGATAGCATCTATAGGCTCGTTGCTGGTTATAGCCTTGATTATAATGAGTCCTGTAACCTGGGGAATGGTAATTGTAATTGGGGCCATTCTGTTTGTGGTTAATAAGTTTATCTTTTTCCCGATTGCCCGCTGGTGGCAGAAAAAAGGCCTTGGGCGAATCCTCGAATATTACAAATCCAGCCTCATTTTTGCCCTGAAAAACAGAGTATTGACCATTGTTCTTTCGGTGGGTATTCTCGTGATAAGTTTTATTCTGTTTGGAATATTTAATCATGGCGTAGAATTTTTTCCGGAGGATATCCCCCCAAAACAGGTGTATGTTCAGGTAGAGGCGCCGGTGGGTACTGATGTAGAATTCAACGATGAGATCATCAGGCAGATGGAGAGCAAGGTGAAGGGAATCCCTATGTACAAAGATGTGGAGTCGGTTGTGGCCACCTCGGGTCAGAAAATATCCGGAGGAATGGGCGGCGGAGGCACATCAGGACATCTGGGAACGGTCTCTGTAAACTTCAAAGATTATCAGGAAAGGGAGTATGATGTTTTTAATATACTTGAACACATGCGGGAAAATTTCGGTGAGAACGTGGTAGGTGCCTCCATTGTAGTTGAAAAACCGCAGGAAGGTCCCCCGACAGGAAAACCGGTTAATCTTGAAGTAACAGGGAAAGATCTTGATGAACTTGAGCGTATTTCAGAGGAGATCATAAGAATACTTGAAAATAATACGGTCTATTCAAAGCTGGAAGGCCTTGATTCTAATCTTCCGGATTCACGTCCCGAACTGCGCGTTCAGGTAGATCGGGCCAAAGCTGCCAAATACGGACTTTCAACTCAGGCGGTGGGACAGACTATTCGTCAGGCTATTAACGGAGTAGAGGCTTCCAAATTCAGGGATGGCAAAGAAGAGTATGATGTAACCGTAAGACTGGCTAAGAATTACAGAGATGACTTGAACACACTTGGCGACTTGAATGTTATGGCGGACAAAGGGAGACAAATTCCTCTTTCCGAAATAGCAAGCTGGAGTCTCGATGAGAGCTTCGGTGGAGTTAAGCGTCTCGATCAGCGCCGCGTAGTAACCGTAAGTGCTGATGTACGCTCAGACTATCAGGCAAATGAGGTTCTTGCCGAAGTTCAGGAAGTGTTGAATTCCTATGAGGCCAATCAGCTTCCAGCGGCTTACAGCATGGAGTGGACGGGTCAGCAGGAAGAGCAGCAAAAAGCACAGGAGTTTCTTACCAATGCCTTCCTTATAGCCCTCTTCTTGATCGCTTTTATCCTGATTTCACAGTTCAACTCACTCATTAAACCATTTATCGTTATCAGTTCCGTAATAATGTCCATCGCCGGTGTTCTGTACGGACTTTTGCTCTTCGAAATGCCCTTTGTCATTATTATGACGGGAATTGGTATCGTTTCGCTTGCCGGTGTGGTGGTGAATAACGCGATTGTTATGATTGACTACATCGATATTCTGCGTGAAAGGGATAAAATGAACATGTATGACGCATTGGTTCAGGGTGGACTTACACGTTTTCGTCCCGTTATACTTACCGCGATTACCACCGTGTTAGGATTGGTTCCGCTGGCTCTCGGAGCCAACTTCGATTTTATCGTCTTCTTCAGCGATCCCATTGAATTCTTCACCAATACAGCATTATATGTCTATTCCGGTGGTGAACAAGCCGCGTGGTGGGCTCCAATGGCTATTGCGGTAATATGCGGACTCACCTTCGCAACCTTCCTTACCTTAATTGTGGTTCCGGTGCTTTACTCTTCTTTTGATTCGCTGAGTCGTGCGTTCGCGCGCTTTTTCAAAGGAATTGAACCCGAAGATCCCGCCGCTGACGTTCCTGCAACGTATGAGAATTCTGAAATCAGTGCGACCAGTCACAGAAAAATTCCACGGTAGCAGCAGCGCTGAATCGATTCATTACTGAATACAGATGTTGGTGGCAACCAATACAGGACAGTCAATCTGGTAGGTGATATAATGTGGTAGTTTCAGTTATTACATGGGCGCTATCGATCGAGATCTCCTGCTTAATAAACTGAGTTCGACTCTAAAAGAGTGTTTTATCGTGACTCAAAACAGAGCTTGAACAGGTTTTTAATCCGCCTCCGGAATTTGGCTCCGCCAGCTGGACGGACGATTGGCCATTATCAGCCTGGCAGGCCATAAAAGTGGGTTTGCTCGACATACCAATCACTTTTATGACAGTCAGGCGCAGGCCAATTGCCGGACAAATTACCGCAGCGGGAGTCCGTCGGCCGGACGGATTGGTTCTTTTTGTCGGTACAAAAAGAACAGATGTTGATCCTGTGACACATTTATTGATCAAATTAGAATCGAACCTAGTGTCATGTCAAAGCTATATAGTCGCAATCTTTTCAGGTTTAGAAGTTAAAAATAACAAAGCACAACAAGCTCCATAAAACCAGACAGCCTTATTGCGACAAATGAATATTGACATGACAATAGTGCTATCAAGAAAAATCCCGTAGGGGATGGACCATATCCTAACCCCGGGAATTCCGCAACGCGATCCCGTTGGGGTATTCCGGGGCTTAGAAAAAACAAAACCTTGTGTGAGGAGGCCACAAGATCACCATAGTCCACGCCTTTATCGACGAGCATCGGGAAGGATTCAATACCAAGCTTCGCCCCGCTGAAAAAAACTACCCTGGCATAGGCGAGACCCCGACTTCCGAAGTCACTTCGAAATGTGTAAAAATTTAAAAATTAGTGCATAAACGCTGATTACGGCGACTTCTGAAGTCTTCTGCTGTCAAGCCAAAGCTATATAGTCGCAAACTTTTCAGGTTTAGAAACTAAGAGCTAACACTGCACTACAAGCTCCACAAAACCCGACAGCCTTATTACGACAAATGAATATTGACATGACACTAGCTTATATTACATCGGTAAAATTAGCTCAAAACTTAGTGGCTGTGTTGAATAACGAGATAATAATCAGTATTAACACCTTAAATTAAAACCAATCATCAGACGTTTTTTATGAAGAATCGCGCTACCACAACCATTATCTCTCTGTTACTATTTATTTTTGGCGGGATAAATCTATCATTACAGGCACAGGATCTTCCCGATGATCCCCAAATGTATGATATTATTGACGCCGTAAGTGCAGAACAACTCGAAGAATATGTTGCAAAACTTGCCGGATTCGGGACTCGTCATACCATGTCAGATACTGTTTCTGACACCAGAGGAATTGGAGCAGCGCGCAGATGGATTAAAGCTGAATTTGAGAAAATAAGTCGGGAAAGCGGTGGAAAACTGGAAGTGTACGAGCAGAGAACAATGGTAAAAGCAGATCCTGATTCGCGCATTGATGAAGACACGGAGATTGTGAATGTGTACGCGGTAATACGAGGAAAAACGCATCCCAACCGCTACGTAATTATGAGCGGAGATATAGACAGTCGCGCTTCGGATGTGATGGATGCGGAAATTGACGCTCCCGGCGCAAACGACAACGCCACGGGAATGGCTGCGGCCATCGAGTTAGCTCGTGTTTTGGTTACGTACGATTTTGAGAGCAGTATTGTACTGGCCGGACTTTCAGGCGAAGAACAGGGATTGTACGGAGGAAAACATATGGCGGAGATGGCCAAAGAAGAAGGTTGGGACATCATAGGCGTGTTGAATAACGATATGATTGGAAATATTGAGGGCGTGGACGGCGTGATTGATAATCGTACATTCAGGATTTTTTCAGAACCGTACAGCGCTCAGGCAACGGAAAGAGAATTGCAGTTGAAGAGATTTTACGGAGGAGAAAATGACGGGATTTCCAGACAATTAGCACGTTATGTGTACGAAACCACACAAAAATATATGCCCGAAATGAATCCCGCGCTGATCTACAGACTCGATCGATTTGGCCGCGGCGGACATCATCGTCCCTTTAATGAAGCCGGATTTGCGGGAATCAGAATTATGGAAGCGCATGAAAACTACACGCAGCAACATCAGGATATCAGAACTGAAGATGGTATTGAATATGGAGATGTGTTAGAACACGTCGATTTTGATTATGCCGCGAAGTTGACGGCTGTAAACGCGGTCGCGTTGGCGTCTCTCGCAGAAGCCCCGCCAAAGCCCGAAAATGTGAAAATCGGTGGGATTGTGGAACCCTCAACAAAAATGAGCTGGGAAAAGCCCGAATCAAAACTCATTCTTGGGTACAAAATCTATTGGAGAGATACGACTTCCCCGGTTTGGCAATATTCCCGTTATGTGGGTGATGTAACAAACTTCACGCTTGAAGGTATAGTGATCGATAATTACCTGTTTGGTGTCACTGCGGTTGGGAAAGACGGCGTTGAAAGCGTTGTCAGCTATCCGTCGGGTCTCATCAGATAACGAACATTTCTTATTAACCATCTGTCGGTATGATTTCATGATATATCTGCGCCCCCTCACATTTTGTTTATTCCTTTTAGTGATCGCTATTTCTGAAAATGTGTCCGCTCAGGCTCAGAAAGGTGATACGGTGTTGCTTTTTATAGAACTGGATATGCGGGAGCCAATAGCTCAGGGTTGGCTGAATCCCGAGCAGGAAATCGTGGGATTGAGGGGAGATACAAGGCCATTGTCATGGGGAAACACCTATGCAGCTTCTGATAATGATAATGACGGTGTTTTTAATGCGAGAATACCATTTGTCTTCGAAGAGAAGGAGATATCTGTTTCACTGAAGATAAAAGTGGATGGAACCAATAATCCCGATAATGGCTGGCAAAAAGGGCGAAACCATGTTGTTGCGATAAATAGATCAGAAAAAAATTACACGAGAATTGCATGGGGAGATGAACCGGAAGAGTTGAAACCAACGTTCTCGGGGAATATTCAAAGGATAGATGATCTTAAAGATGACAGTTTGAAAGACCGCCCGGTCTATGTTTATCTCCCTCCAAATTATGAACAGGAAACAGACCGGACCTATCCTGTACTATATCTTCACGACGGACAAAATGTTTTTGATGTCAGGGCCGTCGGCAGAGAATGGGAGGTTGATGAAACAGCTGAAAAATTGATAAAAAATGGTGCTATTGAGCCTTTGATTATTGTTGCGGTAGGAAATACCGAAGACAGAATTGATGAATATACTCCAACTGAGCAGACCTGGCGTCATAGTTTAAAACGGGTAGGAGAAAAGCAGGATGGTGACGGGAGATTAAGTATTTACACCGGGATATTTATCACGGCTGAAAACGATACTATTCGTATCAGAGAACGGTTTAGTCAGCTGCAGGTATTGAATCCCGGCGAAAGTGAGTGGCAAAAATTGATTGCCCAAAGTGATTCTGCCTATTATCAGCCGGACACAAAAATCACGCTTCATTTTCAGATACTGAATTCCAAGTTATTGGCTGAGGAGATTATCGCAACAAGGCCATTAAGGGGTGGGAATGGCAATCGTTATTTGACATATCTCACGAATGTAGTAAAGCCTTTTGTAGATAAAAAATATCGAACTAAACCTCAGCCGGAATACACGGCTTTGGGTGGATCATCATTGGGCGGATTGATTACAATGTATGCGGGGCTGAACTATTTAGAATTCAGGCATCTCCTTGTTTTGTCTCCGTCTGTTTGGTGGGATGGCCAGGTATTATTAAAAATGATTAAAGAGTTCGACGGGGATAAAAATCACTCTATCTGGCTATATATTGGCACCGGAGAGGGGGATGATATGGTCAGAAATACGGAAAGACTTAAGAAGTTACTTAAAGAGAAGGGTTGGAAATCTGACAGGATGAATTATCTTAAAAAAGTGAATGCCACACATACCGAACAAGCCTGGGCCAACCAAGGTGCCGCGTTTTTACGGTGGATTAATGAGCAGTATAAATCGACAAATTAATCTTAAAGGTATTCAGGAGGAAGTTCATGTATTTTATCTCTTCGCTTATCTTAAAGTTAGATATTCTTGCTAAAAATTGATCTGGTTGATCAGTTTATTTTTGAAATGCTATTGTTAGGGGTAGGTAAAGATAATTTTGTGCAAAAAAATTGCACGGGATTGAATGTAATTTTCGGTATTTATGCCCCCCCCCCCCCAATCCCGGAAAGTAAA
>Ga0306910_1000658_pt1 | contig 14769 bp, 14 predicted proteins | sample AntRauMFilla2698_FD_190438 | JGI IMG/M metagenome (GOLD analysis project Ga0306910, IMG submission 190438) | Saline lake microbial communities from Rauer Islands, Antarctica - Metagenome Filla 2 #698 (v2) (version 2) | ecosystem: Environmental > Aquatic > Non-marine Saline and Alkaline > Saline ... | reverse complement strand
CGGCATGAGCGATCTACTGTTCGGCATAGAGATGCTGCTGATCTTTGGCGGGGTTCTCGCCTTCGCGGTCTGGGAGCTGGTCAAGCTCCACCTTGATGAAAAGCGCGAGAAGCGCGGCGAGTCCGAACCCGACGAATAGCCGATTCCACTGACAAGACCCGCTTAGAATGCTCTGGGCATGCGAAACGGCAGCAGGCACTTCACCCAGCTTGAGGAGAAGCGCTTCAGGTCGAGGCTTTCATGCATGAACAGGTGGCGCCCGCCCAACACATCGGTCTCCACCAGCGACCGCGAATAGAACGGCGTATCCTCCAGAGTCCGCACGACGCGCGCCTCACTGTCAGAGCGCGTTTCTCGCGCCACGCCCCATCCCACATTCGGCAGGCTGCGCACCGGCGGTGCTTCAAACGATTCCGCCTTGCCTGCTGTGTTTATGCGCAGGGCCAGCGACCGCTCCGCGCCATCAGGCCAGATGGAATCGTAGAGAATCGCCGCGCCGTCTTCTAGCGGCGCGCGCGACCAGTTCCAGGAGCTGAAGGCGCGCTCCAGCGGTTCGCTTCCGGCGTTCATATCCACATAGCCGTCGCCCTCAAATTTAAGATCGGGGCTGTCAAACTGTGCCTCCACCCGGGCACGCGGCCAGACCGGGCGCCAGACATGGCGGCCGTCTCTGTCCAGGGTGAAGGTGTCGCTCTGCTCGATCTCGGGGCGGATCACCACCCGTCCGCGCACCGGGCGGGGCAGGGGCGCGCCGTGCTCTTCAATATCGTAGATCAGCGCGCCGTCCTCATAGCGGACACGGCTGGGGCCGAGCTGTAAGGTATTCTTCGACGCTGTCACCGCGCCGGCGCGCCGTTCGGTCATGGCCCAGCGGGTCACGCCCGGCCCGTAAAGGCAGACATTGAGTGCGCAATGATCAAGCGGGGTTTTGCGCCCCGCCCAGGCGTAATAGGGCGAGAAAACGCTGCCGATCAGTGCGATCAGGACGAGGCTGAAGCGTCCGTCGTCGCTGACGGCGTCGGCGTAGACCCAGCGATACCCGCCGGGCGCAACCGGGGCGTCGAAGCCAAAGCGGCCAAGATCGAGCGCGCCGCTATTCGTCCCGACAGCATCGAGGTTGGAACCCCTGGCCCTGGATGGGCGGCTCCGCCCGCCAGATACAGACCCGGCAGCTTTGTGCGCGCGCCCGGCCTCTGGAACGCGGCTCGCCAGCCATGCAGGGCGCGCCCGTACAGCGCGCCGCCGGACCCTGGAAAGCGTGCCGCGAACCCGTCCGGTGCGGTGGCGCGCACCGCGTTCAGCGACAGGGTCAGCCCGCAAGCCTTCAGGCGATCGATTGTTCTTGCGAGCCATGTCTCGGTCTCCTGCGGCGGGTAAGCCCGGGCGTCGCCGTCAGGCGGGGCGTTGAGAAGTATAAGAAATCGCTCCGGGCCCGTCAGCGGCGGTCCGGCACCGCGATCCTGGGCGCAGAGATAGATCGTCGGGTCATCGGCCATGCGCCCCTCATTGAAGAGGGCCTGGAACTCGGCGCGGTAATCGCCGGAGAAGAAAACATTGTGGCGATCAAGGTCAAAGCCGGAGGCGTGGCCCGTTGCGGTCCAGACCAGCGCCGAGAGGGCGCGCGGGCCGGCAGCGGGTGGCAGGGCACCGGCCACGGCCTGGCCCAGCATCCCGGCGCGCAAGGCATCGGGATCGGCGTTGGCGAGCACCGCGCGGGCGCGCAAGCGCTCCCCGGTATGAAGGCGCACGCCAGCGGCGCGGCCGCCCTCCACAATAATTTGATCCACGGTTTCACCGTACCGGACATCCACACCCAGCGATGTGGCCAGGGCGGCCATGGCGTCGGCCAGGCGGGTCATGCCGCCCTCTACGAACCAGACGCCCTGCTGTTCCAGATCCGCGATCATCATCAAGGTGGCGGGTGCCTGAAACGGCGAGGAGCCGCAATAGGTGGCGTAACGGCCAAACAGCTGGCGCAGGCGCGGGTCGGGAAAGTAATCGCCCAGCGCGTCCCACAGCGATGTGAACGGGCGCAGCGCAAGCAGGCCGGCCGGATTGTGGCGCAGGATGCGGGCCACCAGGCCCGGCATGCCAGGCCTGGACTGAAGCAGGAAGCTATCTTCCAGCGCCGTGTAGAGACGCTGGCCATCGCGCACGAAGCGCTCGAAGGCGCGCGCCTGTGCCGCGCCGGAAAACCGCCCCACCTCGTCCACCGAGCGGGCGGGATCTGCATGCAGATCAAAGCGATTCTCCGCGTCCCAGGCGTGGCGGGCCAGACGGTCGGCGCGGGTCAGGCTGACATGGTCATGAAGATCGGCGCCGGCATCTGCGAACAGCTGCTCGAACGCGCGGCGCAGGGTTAGAACTGTGGGCCCGGCGTCGACGGCAGCGCCGTCCACGTCCAGCGTGCGCATCTTGCCGCCCGGCGCATGCGCCCGTTCCACAAGGGTGACCGGGACGCCTCGCGCAGCCAGATCAATGGCGGCGGCAAGTCCGCCCATGCCTGCGCCCACAACGATAACACGGTCGTCCGCGCTGGCTCCGCCGGGCACGCCCGTCATTGACAGGCCAGAAAAGAGTGTCCAATCTTCATGACAATAAAAGTGACAGGAAAACTGGACACCGGCAACCGTCGAGGAGGGCGCCATGGAAGCCGAAGCACGTATCGAGGCCGAGTTGCGCGCCGCCATTGGGCGGGGCACCGCGCAGGGTTGCCCGCCAAAATTTGCCGCCGCGCTGGAGCATGCCGTGTTTTCCGGCGGCGCACGGGTTCGTCCCCAGCTTTGCCTGGCTGTTGCCGGCGCGTGCGGGGATCCTGATCCGGCCTTGTCCAGCGCGGCGGCCGCCGCCATCGAGCTGATCCACTGCGCCTCTCTGGTCCATGATGATCTGCCCGCTTTCGACGCGGCCGAAGAGCGCCGGGGCAAGGCGTCGGTCCACGCTGCTTTCGGTGAGCCGCTGGCGATTCTCGCCGGCGATGCCTTGATTGTTATGGCGTTTGAAACGCTTGCGCGGGCCGGGGCGGCCACGCCGTCCCGCCTGCCTGCCCTGACGACGCTCATCGCGCGCTCTGTAGGCGCGCCCAATGGTATCGCAGCCGGTCAGGCCTGGGAAAGTGAGCCGGAGGTGGTGGTGGAAACCTATCACCGCGCCAAGACCGGTGCCCTCTTTGTGGGCGCAACCATGGCCGGTGCGCTGGCTGCGGGAGCCGATCCGCGGCCCTGGGTGATGCTGGGCGAGAAGATCGGCGAAGCCTATCAGGTCGCCGATGATTTGCTGGACGCAGCGGGCGGCGCCGAGGCTGGAAAACCGGTGGGCCGCGATGCCGCGCTGGGCCGGCCCAGCTGCGCGCTGTCGCTTGGGACCCAGGGCGCCGTGACGAAGCTGAAGGAATTGGTGGGCCAGGCGGCCGCATCGGTGCCCGATTGCGACGGCGCGGACCGGCTTCGCGCACTGGTGAGCGCCCAGGCCAATCGCCTGGTGCCGAAAAATCTCGCCGTCCACGCAGCCTGAGGCAGACGCTATGGGCTTGGGCGCTGCCCTTGGAGATCTGAGAAATCGGATGGTCGCCGACCCCGGTTTTCGCCGTTTTGCCAAGGGGTTTGCGCCCACGCGCGCCAAGGCGCGCGGCGAGGCGCGGGCGCTGTTCGATCTCATGGCGGGCTTTGTCTACTCCCAGACCCTTCTGGCCTGTGTCGAGATTTCCCTGTTTGAATTTCTCAAGGGCGGGCCGAAAAGCCTGGACGAGATCGCGGCCCATTCCGGCCTGCCGCACGCCGGCGCGGAACGCCTTGCGCGCGCTGCGGCGTCGCTGAACCTTCTGGAGGCGCGCTCCGGCGATCATTACGCCCTGGGCGGGCTCGGCGCGGCGATGGTGGGCGATGCAGGTCTGGCCGCCATGACCGAGCATCACCGGCTTCTTTATCAAGACCTCGCCGATCCGCTGGCGCTGCTGCGCGGCGAGACCGACGGCGCGCTGGCCGGCTTCTGGGGCTATGGCCGTGAGGCGCAGGATCCTGGACGCCCGGACGCCTATTCCGCCTTGATGGCGGCCACCTTGCCCATGGTCGCTGATGAAATCTTCGCCGCCTGCAATCTTCGCCGGCACCGGCGCCTGCTGGATGTGGGCGGCGGTGAGGGGGCCTTCCTGATCGAAGCCGCCCACCGCGCACCGGGTCTGGAACTATCCCTGTTTGATCTGCCGCCAGTGGCTGAGCGGGCCACGCGCCGGCTCGCCGAAGTGGGACTGTCAGACCGGGTCTCGGTGCACGGCGGAAGCTTTGTCACCGACGCACTGCCCGGCGGGGCTGATCTCATTACCCTTGTGCGAATCCTCCACGATCATGGCGATGAGGCGGTAATGCGCGCGCTGCGCGCATGCCGCGAATCGATTGCGCCGGGCGGAACCTTGCTGGTCGCCGAGCCCATGGCCGGCGCTCGTGGCGCTGAGCCCATGGGGGAGGCGTATTTCGGCTTCTATCTGATGGCCATGGGCCGGGGTCGGCCCCGCGGGGCTGCGCGCCTGAAAGCCATGCTAAGTGAGGCTGGCTTCACAGGAGCCCGGCTTCACAAACCCCGTATGCCATTGATAGCCAACATTCTTACGGCTTTTCCGAAGGAATCCGTAAATCAGAATTGACTACTCAATGTGTCAATGTAGACTGACATGTGACGAATTAGTAATTGGCCCACCTCACCGGGGAGATGACATTGGACGCGCTGGCCGTCGTACTTGAAGAACCAAGGCGCATTGCGCTGAACCGGTTGGCGATCGACGCCCCGGGGGTTCAAGACGTGGTCGTCGAGATCGCGTGGTCCGGTGTCAGCACGGGAACCGAGCGGCTGTTGTGGTCAGGGACGATGCCGGTCTTTCCCGGCATGGGATATCCGCTGGTGCCCGGTTATGAATCCATTGGGCGTGTGGTGCAGGCGGGCGCTGAGTCCGGCCGCGCCGAGGGCGACTGGGTCTTCGTGCCCGGGGCCAGCTGTTATGGCGACGTGCGCGGCCTGTTCGGCGGGTCGGCGTCGCGGGTCACGCTGGCGGGTGCCCGGGTCATTCCGGTTGACGAAAATCTTGGCTCACAGGGCGTTCTGATGGCGCTGGCCGCCACCGCCTATCACGCCATGGCACCGGGCTATGCCGCGCCGGACCTCATCGTGGGTCACGGCGCGCTCGGCCGGCTTCTGGCGCGCATCGCCGTTGCTGCGGGCGGACCCGTCCCCACGGTTTGGGAGATCAATCCTGACCGCATGGACGGCGCGCAAGGCTATCAGGTGGTGCGCCCCGAAGACGATACCCGCCGCGATTACAAGGCGATCTACGATGTCAGCGGTGATTCTGCGCTGCTGGATTCGCTCATCGGACGCCTGAGCAAGGGCGGAGAGATCGTTCTTGCAGGTTTCTATGCCGAGCGTCTGAGCTTCAATTTCGTGCCCGCCTTCATGAAGGAAAGCCGCCTGCGCATCGCAGCGGAATTCAACGCGGCCGATCTGGCGGGCGTCGGGGACATGATCCGTGGCGGTGCCGTGTCGCTGGACGGATTGATCACACACCAAAGCGCGCCCGCCGATGCGGGCCAGGCCTATGACACCGCGTTTTCGGACGCAGGATGCCTGAAAATGATTCTGGACTGGAGCATTCAATGATGGACGGAGATTTCAAGCGCGACGGCGGATCGGGGAAGTCTAGCGAATCTGCGGATGCGCTGCGCCACGAAGCCTCGATCGAGCCCGATCCGGTTCACACCGGCCCGGTAAAGAAAGAGACTCAAGTCATCGCGATTTACGGCAAGGGCGGGATCGGAAAATCCTTCACCCTGTCCAATCTCAGCTACATGATGGCCCAGCTGGGCAAGAAAGTGCTGCTGATCGGCTGCGACCCCAAGAGCGACACCACCTCGCTCCTGTTCGGCGGGCGCGCCTGTCCCACCATCATCGAGACCTCTTCAAAGAAGAAGGCCGCCGGCGAATCTGTTGCGATTGGCGATGTCTGCTTCATGCGTGACGGCGTTTACGCCATGGAGCTGGGCGGGCCGGAAGTTGGCCGCGGCTGCGGCGGACGCGGCATCATCCACGGCTTTGAACTTCTGGAGAGCCTGGGCTTCCACGAGTGGGATTTTGATTACGTCCTGCTGGATTTCCTGGGCGACGTGGTGTGCGGCGGCTTCGGTCTGCCGATCGCCCGCGACATGTGCCAGAAGGTGATCGTGGTCGGGTCCAATGACCTGCAATCGCTCTACGTGGCCAACAATGTGTGCTCGGCGGTGGAGTATTTCCGCAAGCTGGGCGGCAATGTCGGTGTCGCCGGCATGGTCATCAACAAGGATGACGGCACCGGCGAGGCTGCGGCCTTCGCCGAAAAGGTCGGCATTCCGGTCCTGGCCGCGATCCCGGCCGATGACGACATCCGCAAGAAGAGCGCAAACTACGAAATCATCGGCAAGCCGGGCTCGCCCTGGGCCTCGCTGTTTGAAGAGCTCGGCATCAATGTCGCCGAGTCGCTTCCTGTTCAACCGACCCCGCTGGATCAGGACGGGCTTCTGGCTCTGTTTGATTCCCAGGAGGGCGAAGGCTTCACCATGACGCCCGCTACCGCGGCCGACATGGCCGGCGTGAACCACGTCGAAAAGCCCTCCCTTGAAGTCATCTACGACGAAGTTTGAGGCGCGAAGCATGGCCAAGCGGACAATCACTCTTCTAAAGACCCGACCCGGCGGCGAGCCTGGCGCTGACGCTGCGCCGGTCGATACCCCCGTGACGGCGTCTGAAGGTGCGGCGGCCCCGGCCGACGCAGCCCAGACTGCGCCTGACGAAGGGTCCAATTGCCATTCGGGCGCCGACAAGATGCGCGCCCAGGCCGAAGCGGCCGGTAACTCTGAGCTGCTTGAGAAGTTCGAGAAGGACTATCCCAAGGGGCCGCACGACCAGCCGCAATCCATGTGCCCGGCCTTTGGCTCGCTGCGTGTGGGCCTGCGGATGCGGCGCACGGCGACGATCCTCTCCGGCTCGGCCTGCTGCGTTTACGGGCTGACCTTTACCTCGCACTTCTATGGCGCGCGCCGCACGGTCGGCTATGTGCCGTTCAATTCGGAAACCCTTGTCACCGGCAAGCTGTTTGAAGACATCCGCGACGCGGTGTACGAGATCGCCGATCCGGAAAATTACGACGCCATCGTGATCACCAATCTTTGCGTGCCCACGGCGTCGGGTGTTCCGCTGCGGCTTCTGCCCAAGGAAATCAACGGCGTTCGCATTATCGGCATCGACGTGCCGGGATTCGGTGTGCCAACACACGCCGAGGCCAAGGACGTGCTTGCCGGCGCGATGCTCAATTATGCCCGCACCGAAGCCGAGCTCGGCCCGGTCCAGGCGCCTGATCGGGCACGCGAAGAGCGTCCCACCGTGGCGCTTCTTGGCGAAATGTTCCCGGTTGACCCGGTCGTGATTGGCCAGTTGCTGGATCCCATGGGTCTGGCCGCCGGACCTGTGGTCCCGACCCGTGAATGGCGTGAGCTTTATGCGGCGCTCGACAGCCCGGTCGTCGGCGCGATCCACCCCTTCTACACTGCGTCTGTGCGTGAGTTTCAGGCCGCTGGCCGCACGGTCGTCGGCTCTGCGCCGGTGGGCCGGGACGGCACTGCCGCCTGGCTTGAAGCAATCGGTGCTGCGGCGAATATCTCCCGCGACAAGATCGACGCCGCCAAGCAGGCTGTGCTGCCCACCATTGAAAGCGCCCTGGCCGCAAAGCCCATCAAGGGCCGCATCACGCTGTCGGGCTATGAAGGCTCCGAGCTGATCGTGGCGCGCCTGCTGATCGAGAGCGGTGCCGACGTGCGCTATGTGGGCACCGCCTGTCCCAAGACGCCCTGGTCGGCTGCCGACCTTGAGTGGCTGGAGGCCAAAGGCGTCCAGGTGCGGTTCCGCGCGTCGCTGGAGCAGGATCTGGCTGCGGTTGAAGAATACAAGCCCGATCTGGCCATCGGCACGACACCGGTCGTGCAGAAGGTCAAGGAGAACGGGACGCCCGGTCTCTACTTCACCAATCTCATCTCCGCGCGCCCGCTCATGGGCGCGGCTGGCGCTGGCTCGCTCGCGGACGTCGTCAATGCCGCGATGGGCTCCACGCACCGCTTTGAAACCATGCGCGACTTCTTTGAAGGCGTTGGCGTGGGTCATGCCGCCGGTGTCTGGGAGGACGTGCCCGAAGATGTGCGCACCTTCCGCATGAAAGAGCGCCGCAAGCAGATGACCGCTGATCAGGCGCGCGAAAAAGCAATTGAGGCGCCGACAGGATGCTAGTGCTCGATCACGACAGGGCCGGTGGATACTGGGGCGCGGTGTATGTCTTCACCGCGATCAAGGGTTTGCAGGTTGTCATCGATGGTCCGGTCGGGTGCGAAAACCTGCCGGTGACCTCGGTGCTGCACTATACCGACGCGCTGCCGCCCCACGAGCTGCCCATCGTCGTCACCGGACTGGGTGAAGACGAAATGGGCTCGGGCACCGAAAATGCCATGAAGCGCGCTCACGCGGCGCTGGAATCCGATCTGCCTGCCGTGGTGGTTACCGGCTCCATCGCCGAGATGATCGGCGGCGGCGTGACGCCCGAAGGCCTGAACATTCACCGCTTCCTGCCGCGCACGATCGACGAGGATCAGTGGCAAAGCGCGGATCGCGCCCTGCTGTGGCTGTGGAGCGAATACGGCGCCAAGCACGGCAAGCGGCCCAAGGCCCGGCCCCGCAAGGAAGGCGACAAGCCGCGGGTGAACATCATCGGCCCGGCCTATGGCATGTTCAACATGCCGTCCGACCTGGCCGAGATCCGGCGCCTGGTCGAAGGCATGGGCGCTGAGGTGAACATGGTCTGCCCGCTGGGCTCACACCTGGCCAACATGCCCCGCATGGTGGATGCCGACGTCAATATCTGCATGTACCGCGAGTATGGCCGGCTGCTCTGTGAAGCGCTGGACATGCCCTATCTGCAGGCCCCGATCGGGCTGCACTCAACGACGAAATTCCTGCGCAAGCTGGGTGAACTCACCGGCCTGGATCCCGAGCCTTTCATCGATCACGAGCGTCATACGACAATCAAGCCGCTCTGGGATCTGTGGCGGTCGGTGACACAGGATTTCTTCGGGACCGCCAGTTTCGGTGTGGTTGCCAACGAGACCTATGCGCGCGGCCTGAAGAATTTCCTGGCCGAGGAAATGGGCCTGCCTTGCACGTTCTCCGTCTCGCGCATTCCCGGTGCCAAAACCGACAATGCGGCGGTTCGCCAGGCGATCAAGGACACGCCGCCCTTCATCCTGTTCGGCAGCTTTAATGAGCGCATGTATATGGCCGAGGTCGGAGCACGCGGGATGTATATCCCCGCTTCCTTCCCTGGTGCCGTGATCCGGCGCCACACGGGTACGCCGTTCATGGGCTACTCGGGCGCCACCTACATCGTGCAGGAAACGTGCAACGCGCTGTTCGACGCGCTCTTTCACATCCTGCCGCTGGGCACTGAAATGGACAGCGCGCCCGCAACGCCGGCCCGGCTCGAGCGCGAGCTCGCCTGGGACGATGGCGCGCGCGAAACGCTGGACAAGATGGTGGACAAGGCACCCGTGCTGACACGGATCTCTACCGCGAAAAACCTGCGCGACGCTGCCGAGGCGCGTGCGCGCGCCGCCGGCGCTGCGCGGGTTAATTCCGCCCACGTCTCGGGCGCGAATGCATCTCTTCTGGAAGGCCAGGGCGCGTGAGCGCGACCGTCCTTCTGACCCCTCTTTTCGATCCGGCTTCGCCGGACCGGAAAGCCGCCGGGGCGGTTCGCCACCCCGGCATCACCCGCTGCGACGTCGTCGCAGCGCATTTTGGAGTGTAGTCTCATGAATGACGTGAGAGACTCAATGTCCGGACTTACGGACAACGAGGCGAAGGAGTTCCACAAGATCTTCGTCTCGAGTTTCATTGGCTTTACCGCCATCGCTGTCGCCGCCCACATCCTGGTGTGGCTGTGGCGTCCCTGGATCGGATAGGAGGACAAAATTATGTGGAAAGTCTGGTTACTATTCGATCCGCGTCGAGTGCTTATCGCGCTCTTTGCGTTCCTGTTCACCCTCGCGATCTTGATCCATTTCGTCCTGCTCTCTTCTGACAGGTACAACTGGATCGACGGTGCGGCAGGCGGCGGCGCTAGCGCCTCCATCATGTCTCAATCGGTCGAGGTTTAATCAACCGATTGGCTTGAACCGCCGTCTTTTACGGGCGGCGAACCGGACGCCGAAGTGCGATTCGGTCAATCCTGACGGCCGTACAGCGGGGCCGGGCGCATTGCGCCCGGCGCCGCCCGGGCGACCGATAACGGAGATAGTGCAATGGCATTATTGAGTTACGAGCGCAAATATCGGGTCCGCGGCGGAACGCTGATCGGCGGAGATCTCTTTGATTTCTGGATTGGTCCGTTCTTCGTCGGGTTCTTCGGTGTAACAACGCTCTTCTTTACGATTCTGGGAACCGCGCTTGTCTTTTTCGCCGCCTCGCTCGGCGATACGTGGAACCCGTGGCTGATTGATATTCAGCCGCCCGCTCTCGAATATGGCCTTGCTCTCGCGCCCATGCGCGAAGGCGGTCTCTGGCAGATCATCACGATCTGCGCAGTGGGAGCCTTTGTTTCGTGGGCCCTGCGTGAGGTGGAAATCTGCCGCAAGCTGGGTATTGGCTATCACGTCCCCATCGCCTTCGGGGTCGCGATCTTCGCCTATGTGACGCTGAACGTGTTCCGGCCGATGTTGCTGGGTGCGTGGGGACATGGCTTCCCCTATGGCATCATGAGCCACCTCGATTGGGTGTCGAACGTGGGCTATGCCTACGTGAACTTCCATTACAATCCGGCCCACATGATTGCGGTGAGCTTCTTCTTCATCACCTGCTTTGCGTTGGCGCTGCACGGGGCTCTGGTCCTGTCTGCAACCAATCCCGGCAAGGGCAATACGGTGAAGACGCCTGACCACGAAGACACTTTCTTCCGTGATATCATGGGCTATTCGATCGGCCCGCTCGGCATCCACCGTCTCGGCCTCTTCCTGGCCCTCTCGGCAGGGTTCTGGAGTGCGGTCTGCATCATTATCTCGGGCCCCTGGATCCGGTCCTGGCCGGACTGGTGGAATTGGTGGCGTGAGCTGCCGATCTGGAGCTGAGCGGAGAAAAGACCATGACAACTTATCAGAATATCTTCACTCAGGTTCAGGTCCGCGGACCGGTCGAGATGGGCGTCGAAGTCCCGTCTAGCGTCGAGCCGCGCACCTTCAAGGGTGGGTTCAACTACCTGCTCGGCAAGATCGGCAACGCCCAGATCGGGCCGATTTATCTGGGCTTCACCGGTGTGTTGGCGTCGCTGTTTGGCTTCATCGCCATCTCGATCATCGGCTTCAGCATGCTGGCGTCGGTCGACTGGAACCCGATCATATTCATGCGCGAGTTCTTCTGGCTCTCGCTGGATCCGCCGGCGCCGGAATATGGCTTCCAGCTTCTCGTGCCCTTGAACGAGGGTGGCTGGTTCATCATTGCCGGCTTCTTCCTGACAGCCTCGATCATCCTGTGGTGGGTTCGCACATACAGGAGAGCTGTTCAGCTGGGCATGGGGACGCACGTCGCCTGGGCCTTCGCCTCCGCCATATGGCTGTTCCTCGTCCTGGGCTTTATCCGCCCGATGATGATGGGCAGCTGGGCTGAAGCGGTGCCCTACGGTATCTTCCCGCACCTCGACTGGACGAATAACTTCTCGCTGCTGTACGGAAATCTGTTCTACAACCCGTTCCACATGCTCTCGATCGCATTCCTCTACGGCTCGGCGCTTCTGTTCGCCATGCACGGGGCAACGATCCTGGCGGTGGGCCGCTTTGGCGGCGACCGGGAAATCGAACAGATCACCGACCGGGGCACCGCGACCGAGCGGGCCGGCCTGTTCTGGCGCTGGACCATGGGCTTTAATGCCACCATGGAATCCATCCACCGCTGGGCCTGGTGGTTCGCCGTTCTGACTACGTTCACCGGCGGGATCGGGATCCTGATCACCGGCCCCGTGGTGGATAACTGGTTTCTCTGGGCCAGTGAAAACGGGATCGCGCGGCCGCTCTAAGGCCTCGCTGATCACCGGGCTTACGCCCGATACGATCCTCCAGATGACTCCGGGCGGCCGCTCTGCGCGCCGCCCGGATTTTTTTGTGTCTGGTGGACGGGGGCGAACTCTGCCCAAAGCCGCTCTGCCAAGGCGATGCCCTGGCGGTCCCTGCAGCGCTCTCCCGGCTCAGCGGTGTCCGGGATTGTGTCTCGGGATTAAGATAGAGCCCGGCGCGCAGGAGACGTATGCGCTCGCACGCCCTGTCTGGGTGAGGTCGAGGTTTGGGGGGTGGGAAGCGGCCCGGCTGATCGGCCAGGCAGAGACGCCGGCCAGGATGCAGAGCGTTTAGCCGGCCAGGGCCAGGGCGTCCCAGCGATCCAGATAGATGCGCAGCCAGGGCGTGAAGCGCTCTGGTCCGGCTTTGGCTTCGCTGGCCAGTGCCTCGCGGCTCGCCCAGCGGACCTCACAGACCTCATCAGGATTGAGATCAAAGCTCAGGGCTGTGCGGTCCACGCGGGCGCGGAACATGCGCACGCGCTCGTGCTCGACCAGCCCTCCGCCCACATCGGCGCGGTAGGTGGTTTCGCCAAATTCGGTGAGATCGAGATCAATCCCGAGTTCTTCGCGTAGCCGCCGGCGCGCGCCAACCGGCGCAGCCTCACCCCAGTCAGGGTGGGTGCAGCAGGCGTTCGCCCACTGGCCGGGGCAGTGATACTTGGCCGCCGCACGGCGCTGCAGCAGCATGTCCTCACCATCAAAGATGAAGACCGATACCGCGTCGTGCAGAAGCCCCTGGCGGTGCGCCTCGAGCTTGTCCACGGGAAAACGCCCGCCGTCAGGGCCTATGGCCGCAATGACGCGGTCGTCGGCACGTGCGTTCAAGCGACGGCGAATTGGCGGTTCAGGGCGCATTGCGACCAGATTTCTGACAGAGCGAACACCAGGCGATCAATGTCCCCGTCGGTGTGAACCGGCGAGGGCGTGATGCGTAGCCGCTCGGTCCCTTTGGGAACGGTGGGATAGTTGATGGGCTGTACATATATGCCGTGCGTGTCCATGAGCCAGTCGCTGATGCGCTTGCACTTCATCGGGTCACCCACCATCACCGGTACGATGTGGCTGGGATTTTCCAGGGTAGGAATACCCATCTCGGCCAGGCGTGCGCGCACTACGCGGACATTGCGGCGCTGGCGCTGGCGCTCCATCTCGGACGCCTTGAGATGGCGCACGGCCGCCAGGGCGCCGGCTGCGACAGCCGGGGGCAGGGCGGTGGTAAAGATGAAGCCAGACGAGAACGAGCGGATGAAGTCGCACAGGGCGCTGGAGGCAGCGATATAACCGCCCAGCACGCCATAGGCTTTGCCGAGCGTGCCCTCGATCACCGTGAGGCGGTCCATCAGGCCTTCGCGTTCGGCAACGCCGCCGCCGCGCGGCCCGTACAGGCCGACGCCGTGGACTTCATCAAGATAGGTCATAGCGTTGTGGCGCTCGGCCACCTCGCAGATCTCGGCGATGGGGGCGATGTCGCCGTCCATGGAATACACCGACTCAAACGCCACCAGCTTGGGTGCGTCCGGATCCATCGCGCTCAGGCGGCGATCGAGATCTTCAGGATCATTGTGGGCGAAGAGGTGTTTCTCAGCGCGCGAATGGCGGATACCTTCAATCATTGAGGCGTGGTTCAGCGCGTCCGAAAGGACGATGCAGCCGGGGATGCGGGCTGCAAGCGTGCCCAGTGCTGCCCAGTTAGAGACATAGCCGGAGGTGAAGAGCAGCGCGGATTCCTTGCCGTGGAGATCGGCCAGTTCGCGCTCGAGCAGCACGTGATAGTGATTGGTGCCTGAGATATTGCGGGTGCCACCCGCGCCGGCACCGCAGCGATCAAGCGCTTCATGCATCGCATCCAGCACGACTTTGTGCTGGCCCATGCCCAGATAATCATTGGAGCACCAGACCGTGACGTCGGTTTCGGTCTCGCCGTCATAGCGCTTGGCTGCGGGAAACGAGCCCTTGCGCCGTTCCAGTTCTGCAAAGACCCGGTAATTGCCTTCAGCCTTGAGGCTGGCCAGCTGGTCTTCGAAAAAACCTTCAAAATTCATGGGACTACCCTCCCCTAGAGGTCCGGTGTGCGGCGCGGATCCCGAGCCGGCAATAACCAACGCCAAAGCGCCGCGTCAGGAAGCGGCAAGGCGAGAAACAGATGCTCGAGCGCGCCCAGGGCGGCGAGCGCCCCAAGAAGAGCGAACGCCGAAGCGGCGAAGGGCGAGTCGGCGGACGCCGCGCCCCAGAATAAAAACGCTGCGAGCGTGCTGATCGCGGCGGTGGTGATCACAAAGAAGAGCCCGGCCGGGCGCGGGCTGAAATAGCTGCGCAGGTGTGACAAGCGCGCCGGCAGGAACTGGTCGGTGAAATGCTGCGCGCCAACGAAGAGATTAAACTTCGAGCTCAGGCGCAAGGCGAAAAGGAGTGAAAAGAGCTGAAGGGCCACCAAATTCTGTGCCCCCAGGCTCAACGCGCCCAGAACGACTACGGTCGCGGCCAGGGCCAGCTCATGGTGCATGAGCGTCGCCGCAGCGGCGCGAAAGCGCGGCCAGCCCTTAAGGCCAGCCGGGCAGGGCTTTGTGTTAGGCCCGGTGATAAAGCCGAAAAGAAAGCTCATCTCG
>Ga0306910_1000656_pt1 | contig 14807 bp, 28 predicted proteins | sample AntRauMFilla2698_FD_190438 | JGI IMG/M metagenome (GOLD analysis project Ga0306910, IMG submission 190438) | Saline lake microbial communities from Rauer Islands, Antarctica - Metagenome Filla 2 #698 (v2) (version 2) | ecosystem: Environmental > Aquatic > Non-marine Saline and Alkaline > Saline ... | reverse complement strand
TGAAATGTGCAATATGTCAGATTTTTTTTCTTCTCTTTTTTACAACGCTATCAGCCAGTCTCCCAGCACTCTCACGCTAACCCATCATCTACAAGACTAAGCCCGTTTTTGATGGGGCGCAAATATACTTAACAAATGGCATACGTGTCAAGTATATTTATGAATTATTTCAGATTTCTACTCTTCAGGATTAGCAGGAGTGGTTTTTTTGTTCTTTCCTGCTCTACGAGTGCGTTTTCTGGTAGAAGAACTTCCTTCAGGCTTCACATCATTGAAGTCAACAAGCTCTATAACGGCCATTTCTGTACCGTCGCCTGTTCTTTTTCCAATTTTGATAATACGTGTATATCCGCCCGGACGATCTCCGACAGCAGGTACTACTGTATCAAATAGCTCTGAGGTAGCATAGTTATCTTGCAACGACGCAAAAACCTGTCGCCGTGCGTGATCAGTTCCTTTCTTTGCTTTTGTAATAACAGGTTCTACAAAGGAACGCAATACCTTAGCTTTAGTAACAGTGGTTACTATACGCTGATGCTCAATTAATGCCACAGACAGTGCCTGCATTGTAGCTTTTCTGTGAGACGCGGTTCTTCCCAGTCGCTTTCCTTTCTTAAGATGTCTCATTTATCTGATCTCTAATAGGTTTAGTCTAAATACTTAGATACGTCCATTCCAAAATGGAGGTTCTTCTCTTCAATCACTTCAACAAGTTCGTTCAAGGACTTTTTACCGAAGTTACGAAACTTGAGGAGTTCACTTTCTTCTTTAGCCACAAGTTCGCCAATCGTTGAAATGTTTGCTGATTTCAGGCAGTTATATGCTCTTACACTGAGATTCAGATCCTCGATACTTGTCTTGAGGAGGTTTTGAACCCGTAATTTTTCGGCATCAACTTCATTGTCTTCCTGAACAAATGGTTCTTCGATTTGCTCAGTGATAAATTTCTCAATGTGGTCTTTGAGAATTTTCCCTGCAATTGTCAATCCTTCTTTAGGATTAACAGATCCATCAGTTGTAACTTCAAGAATAAGTTTCTCATAGTCAGTTCTTTGTCCTACACGTACATTCTCCACATGATACTTAACGTGTTTTACAGGAGTAAAGATGGCATCAATAGGAATCATCTCGATATCTCCCTCATCATCGAGGTTAATATCTTCAGACGGTACATATCCTTTGCCACGACCTACTTTTAAATCAAGCTCAATTGATGCATCATCAGAAAGTGTTGCAATATGATGATCCGGATTCAGAATTTCGAAATCTCCGGTAGCTTCATTAATGTCACTGGATGTTAATTCTCCGGGACCTTCTTTTTTTAGATGAATGAGTCCACCGGTTTGTTCAACCTGTTTAAATCTCACACCTTTTAAATTCAGAATAATCTCGTACACATCTTCAGCTATACCTTTGATGCTTGAGTATTCGTGCTTTACACCGCTTATTTTTATACCTACGATTGCTAAACCAGGTAATGATGAAAGCAGAATTCTTCTAAATGAATTACCAATTGTTGCACCATAACCACGTTCTAGTGGCTGCAGGACAAATTTGCCATAGGTATCATTACTCTCTTCAACTGTGAGAGAGTCGGGCATTTGAAGATTTACGTTGTTCATAAAATTGATCCGTATTAAACTTCTTATTTAGAATAGAGCTCAACAATAAGCTGCACATTGATATTCTCAGGAATATCACCAACTTCGGGAGCTGATAAAAATTTACCAGTAAGGCTCTTCTTATCAATTTCTACCCAATTGTATCTCTTTTTGGGAGCGTGCTCGATAGAATCGTTAATGATTTCAAGCTTACGTGATTTAGGACGAACAGAAACCACATCACTAACTCTCATCTCGTAAGATGGAATATTAACAATATGTCCGTTAACTGTGATATGCTTATGAGTTACAAGCTGTCTTGCCTGACGTCGCGTTCTGGCGAAACCCATTCTGTAAACAGTATTATCGAGTCGGGACTCGAGAAATTTCATCAAGTTATCACCGGTAACACCGTCTTTTGCGCTAGCTTTCTTGAACAGGTTACGGAATTGACGCTCTAACAATCCGTATGTGTATTTCGCCTTCTGCTTTTGCTCGAGCTGAATAGCATATTCCGATTTTTTACCACGTCGGTTGCGACCATGCTGTCCCGGCCCATACGGCTTGCGTTCTAATGCCTTGCTTGCTCCAAAAATAGGTTCGCGAAAGCGACGTGCTTTCTTCTGCTTTGGTCCTCTGTATCTTGCCATGACTTATGTGTTAAACTCTTCTTCTTTTAGGTGGTCGGCATCCATTATGTGGTAATGGAGTAGTATCTTTGATTGACTCAACGGATAATCCGGCGGTAGCTAATGCTCTAATAGCAGCTTCGCGGCCAGAACCCGGTCCTTTTACAAAAACATTGATTTTGCGCAGCCCCATGTCGTGTGCAGCTTTTCCCGCATCTTCTGCAGAAAGTTGTGCGGCATAAGGAGTGTTTTTTCGTGATCCACGAAATCCCTGCTTACCGGCTGATGACCATGAGAGTACATTTCCATCAGCATCTGTTACAGTAACGAGAACGTTGTTGAAGGTAGCTTTAATAAAAGCCATCCCATTAGGATCCGAAACTTGCTTTCTTTTTTTCTTTGCTGATGAGGCAGCTTTTGATGACTGTCGTTTTGCCATTTTATTATCTACTAAACTGTTTATTTACGTTTGTTCATCACTGTACGACGCTTACCCTTCCTGGTACGTGCATTCGTTTTTGTGCGCTGACCTCTTACAGGAAGTCCTCTTCTGTGTCGATATCCGCGGTAACATCCAATTTCCATCAGGCGGCGAATATTCGAGCTGCGTTCGCTGCGAAGTGCACCTTCTACTTTATGCTCGTCGTCAATAAGCTTACGGACGGCTGCTACTTCTTCATCAGTCCAGTCCACTACTTTCTTATTAACATCCACATCAGCCTTGTGTAAGATATCCTGAGCTGTTGGTTTACCGATGCCATAAATGTAGGTGAGTGCAATTTCACCACGTTTGTTCTTAGGTAGGTCTATACCAGAAATTCTTGCCATAACTTTCTACTATCCTTGTCGCTGCTTGTGTCGTGGATTCTTTTTATTGATTACGTATACGCGTCCTTTTCGACGAACAATCTTATCGTCAGAACTTCTCTTTCGTACAGATGACTTGGTTTTCATAATAATTAAACTATGCTCTTATTTATATCTATAAGTAATTCTTCCCTTCGATAAATCGTAAGGCGACATTTCTACAGCAACTTTGTCACCCGGAAGAATTTTAATGTAGTACATTCTCATTTTGCCGGAAACGTGCGCCAGTATTTCATGGCCATTCTCTAACTCAACGCGAAACTGTGCGTTAGGTAATGCCTCAAGAATGGTTCCGTCTTGCTTAATTGGCTCTTGTTTAGCCATTTTGATGTTGTTTATCTATTCGTATTTGAGTTATCTCCTCAATATAATCAAAAGTACTTAGAATTTCAGCACTTCCCTCTCTTACAACAATATCATGTTCGTAATGAGCTGCAAGACTGTGGTCTGCCGTAGTAATTGTCCACCCGTCCGGGGCAGTATCAACTTTCCAGGTTCCCATGGTAATCATTGGTTCAATAGCCAAGGTCATACCGTCTCTAAGTCGTGGCCCTCTGCTTTTTCTACCAAAGTTTGGTACAGAAGGATCTTCATGTAATTTTTTTCCAAATCCGTGTCCTACAAGTTCACGTACAACTCCGTAGTCACGTGATTCACAGTATTCCTGCACAGCGTTGGAGATATCACCAACCTTATTGCCATGCACTGCTTGTTCAATTCCTTTGTACAATGAAGTATTAGTAGCGTAAAGCAAATTCATTACGTCATCTGATACTTCATCTACAATAAAGGTGTAGGCGCTGTCGCCAAAATATCCGCCTTTATTTACTCCACAGTCAATTGATACAATATCACCAGATTCTAATGCTCTGCTTCCGGGTATACCATGTACAACTTCCTGATTTACACTGATACAAAGTGACGCGGGAAAAGAGTTTCTCTTTGGTCCGTATCCTTTAAAAGCTGCAGTTGCATTATTTTTTTTAATGTATTCTTCAGCAATGCTGTCAAGCTTTCCGGTTTCAATCCCCGGTTCAATGTGTTTTGCTACTTCTGCCAGCGTACGTGATACGAGCTGTGCGCTTTCGCGAATTTTTTCTATTTCCTGCTCGCTTTTGAGTAGAATCATTATTTAGATCGACCGCGTATTTTACCGGTTTTCATAAATCCATCGTAATGACGCATCATTAAGTGACTCTCAATTTGCTGGAGTGTATCAAGTGCAACTCCGACAATAATCAGCAAGCTTGTACCTCCGTAGAACATCGCAAATCCCGGCGTGACACCAAACTGTACCGCTATAGCTGGCAGTATGGCTACAAAAGCGAGAAAGAATGAACCCGGAAGAGTAATTTTTGTAAGAATGTTATCAATGAACTCAACTGTTTGCTTTCCTGGTCGAACACCCGGAATAAATCCACCCTGACGCTTCATGGTGTCAGCCATTTCACGAGGATTAATAGCAATAGCTGTATAGAAGTAAGTGAAGAAAATGATAATGATACCGTAAATGATAGAATACGTTACTCCGGTAAAGTCATTCGCCCACGCTGTCATAAACTGTATGGTTGTATTATCCGGAAAAAATGTCGCAACCGTACCGGGTATAAACATAATAGACTGGGCAAAGATAATAGGCATAACACCTGCCGCATTTACTTTTAGCGGTAGATACTGTGTTGTTCCGCCATAAACTCTCCGTCCTACTACTCTTTTTGCATACTGAACAGGAATTTTACGTGTTCCCTGAGTAAGTAATACAACAGAGGCTGTTACCAGAATCAATACCGCAATTTCAACCAAGAAGATAAAGAAGTTACCCCTTGTGCTGAATTCATTAATGAGGTTTGTAGGCAATGCCGCAATAATACCAATCATAATGATGATCGATATACCATTTCCGATTCCACGGTCAGTAATACGTTCACCTAACCACATAACGAAGACAGTACCAGCCGTTAATACAATAACACTGGTAATTACGAAAACAGTATTGCTAACCACAATAGCCTGTGGTGAGGATGACATTAAATTAATGGCAAATCCAATAGCCTGTACTGCGGTAATTCCAACAGTACCATAACGAGTAAGCTGGGTTATTTTTCGACGACCGTCTTCGCCTTCGCGCTGCAATTTTTGAAAATATGGTACTACCGATCCCATTAACTGAATGATAATAGATGCGGTAATGTAGGGCATAATCCCCAGCGCAAAAACGCCGGCTCGCGCAAATGCACCGCCAACGAACAGGTTTAGTAATCCTAAAATATCGGTTGCAGAAGCTGTTTGCTGTGCAAGCTGAGAAGCATCAACTCCGGGAAGAGTGATGTAACTTCCAATACGGTAAACCATCAATATTCCGACAACATAGAGAATGCGATCACGCAGTTCCTCTATTTGGAATATATTTCGGAAATTTTCAACTAAACTCATTAGATAGTCGTGATTTCGGGATTTAAGCTATGGTTACAGAACCACCGGCCTTTTCAATTTTATCAATAGCGGCTTTACTTGCTGCGTCTACAGTAATTTCTACAGAAACAGATATATCGCCTGTACCAAGAAGCTTAACTTTATCTTTTTTATTGGCGGCGCCGGCAGCTATTAAGCTCTCCTTAGTAACAGGTGAAGTCAGAGAACCTGCTTCAATCAGTTCAGTGAGTTTAGATAAATTTACCGGACGGTATTCAACACGATTGTGGTTAGTAAAACCAAACTTTGGAACACGTCGTTGAAGAGGCATTTGACCACCTTCGAAACCAAGTTTCTTAGAGTAACCACTGCCTGCTTTTTGACCTTTATGACCACGTCCGGACTGTTCACCAGTTCCAGAACCCTGACCACGTCCAACACGTTTGCGTGTTTTCTTATTTTCTAACGGAGCAACTAATGTATGTAATTTCATTGTGTAAACTCTTTATCCTTCAAAAACTTTGTTGAGTGAAACACCACGTCTGTGAGCAACTTCAGAAGGGTCTTCTAATCTGCGAAGCGCATCTATCGTTGCTTTAACCATGTTGTGCGGATTGGAAGATCCGAGTGATTTAGACAGGATATTATGAATACCTGCGCTGTCAAGAACTGCTTTAACAGGTCCGCCGGCAATTACACCAGTACCTTCAGCAGCTGGAATTAACAGAACCCTTCCGGCTCCGCATTTTCCAACAACAGGGTGTGGAATAGTTCCACCTTTAGCAAGAGGAACGCGAATAAGGTTCTTTCGGGCATCGTCAATGCCTTTTTGGATAGCGTCGGAAACTTCGTTTGCTTTTCCGAGGCCATTGCCAACAATTCCATCTTTATTTCCAACAACTGCGATAGAATTAAAGCTAAACCTTCTACCCCCTTTTACCACCTTAGCTACACGATTAATATGCACTAAGCGATCTTCGAGATTCAGTTCACTTGGCTTAATGTTATACGTTTTTCTTTTTCTAGGCATATCTGTATTTATTTAGAAAGAAAGTCCACCTTTTCGGGCTGCATCGGCAAGGGCCTTTACACGGCCATGATACCTGTATCCACTTCTGTCGAATACAATTTTTTCAACGCCGGCAGCTTTGGCATTTTCAGCGATTTTAGTTCCAACTGCATCAGCTCTATCAATTCCGGCTTTATCAGCTACTTGATCTTTAATTTCGCTTCCATTGGTTGAGGCAGCTGCTAAAGTAACACCATTCACATCATCAATAAGCTGAGCATAGATGTGTTTGTTGCTTTTGAATACGCTTAAACGCGGTCTTTCGGGGGTACCAGAAATTTTGGCCCGTACTCTCCTGCGTACTTTTTTACGTTGTTCTACTTTTTGATTGTTACGCATAAAACTCTGTCGCTTTTAATTATTTACCGGCTGATTTACCTGCTTTTCGTCGTACCATCTCATTGAGGTAACGAACGCCTTTCCCTTTATAGGGCTCTGGCGGACGAAGAGAACGAATTTTTGCAGAAACCTGACCAACTAACTCTTTATCAACTCCGCTTACAATGATACGGGGATTCTTTCCTGATTTTGTATCAACCTCAACTTTAATGTCTTTAGGAGGTACAAAGAAGTAAGGGTGAGAATATCCCAATTGGAGTTCTAAAATATCACCACTGAGGTTGGCTCTGTAACCCACACCGATAATTTCGAGTGTTTTAGAGTATCCTTCAGATACACCAATCACCGCGTTGCCGATGAGTGATCGATACAGGCCGTGCAGCGATTTATGCTTTATAGATTCTGATGGTCGTTCTACCACTACAGTATTGTCGTCATTCTTCTTAACAGAGAGTTCAGGATCGACATCCACGCTGAGAGTACCCTTACTTCCTTTCAGAGTAACTTTTTGCGCGTTAACTGTAACTTCAACTCCTTTAGGGAGTTCTATCGGTTGTTTACCAATTCGTGACATGGACGTTCTTTAAATTAAAATCTTATTAATAAACGTAGCAGAGTACTTCGCCGCCTACCTGTAACTTTCGGGCTTCCTTATCGGTCATAACGCCTTTAGAAGTTGTCAGGATAGCAATACCAAGTCCGTTTTTAACGCGTGGAATTGCGTCGGACTGAACGTGCGTTCGCAAACCTGGCTTTGAGACTCTTTTCAATTCTTTGATAACAGGCATTCCGTAATCATCATACTTCAAGAAGATTCTGATTACACCCTGTTTATTGTCCTCGATATTCAGAAAATTTTGAATATAACCTTTGTCTTTCAAAATCTTCGTCATAGCACGTTTAAGCTTCGAAGCCGGGATATCCAAGCTACGATGATTTGCCTGCTGTGCGTTGCGAATACGAGTTAAATAATCTGATATAGGATCTGTCATTGCAATAAATATTTAACGTTTTACCAACTCGCTTTACGAATGCCCGGGAGTTTACCGTCGAGGGCCAGTTCGCGAAATTTAATTCTGGATACACCGTATCTGCTCACATAACCGCGTGAACGGCCAGTTAAAGAACAACGGTTGCGTACCCGTGTGGGAGAAGCATCGCGGGGAAGCTTCTGAAGTGCTTCATAATCGCCAGCTTCTTTGAGTTTACGACGTTTTTCAGCGTACTTCTCAACTGTTCTTTTGCGTTTTTCGTTACGTGCAATCCAAGCTTTCTTAGCCATAATTCTACTCTTTATTTCTTTTTCTAAAAGGCATTCCTAATTCTTTCAACAAAGCGTACGCTTCTTCATCAGTTTCAGCCGTTGTTACTACTGTTATTTGAAATCCGTGAATGCGATCTACATTATCAGAATTGATTTCAGGGAATATGATGTGTTCCTGAACACCAAGATTGTAATTACCACGTCCGTCGAAGCTCTTATCAGGTACACCCTGAAAATCACGTGTACGAGGAAGTGCCAGGTTAATAAAGCGATCGAGAAATTCGTACATACGCTTACCACGTAGTGTAACTTTAGCGCCAATGGGCATTCCCTCTCGGAGCTTAAAGTTAGAGATTGACTTACGCGCTTTGGTAAGTACAGGTCGTTGACCGGTGATTGTTGCCAGGCTTTCAGCCACAACATCAAGAGCTTTTCGATCAGACACTGCTTCACCTACCCCGGCATTGATAGTAATTTTATCAACTTTTGGGATAGCCATTACGTTTTCGTACTCAAATTGTTCTTTGAGCTTCTTGGTAATCTCTTCTTTGTATTTGGTATAAAGTCTTGCTTCTGCCATTGTCAGCTATTACTTGTCTAAAATTTCACCGCTAATTTTTGCATAACGTACCCAGCGAGACTTTCCATCTTCGTTAATACGTTTACGACCAATACGGGTAGGCTCGTTTGTTGATGGATCGAGTGGGAGAACGTTTGAAAGATGTATCGGAATCTCACGCTCAATCCGGCCGCCCTGTGGCAGATCCTGCGATGGTTTTTCGTGTTTAATTCTAAGGTTTACACCTTCAACAAGTACGCGGTCGTTAGCGGGCAATACGCGTAAAACCTTACCGGTTTTACCTTTGTCATTGCCGGCGATAACCTGGACCATGTCGCCTTTTTTGACGTGTAATTTCTTTTGTTTGTTAAATTTTCTTGGCATGACGTTCTGCAATTAAAAGATTAAAGTACTTCAGGTGCCAAAGACACGATTCTCATGAAATTCTTCTCGCGCAATTCACGTGCTACGGGACCGAAGATACGTGTACCAACAGGCTCTTGTTCTTTGTTGATGATAACTGCAGCGTTTTCGTCGAATCGAATGTAGCTTCCATCCTTTCTTCTGAATTCTTTTGCGGTACGGACAACTACAGCCTTTACAACTTCTCCTTTTTTGGCGTTACCACCAGGTATGGATGATTTTACGGAACATGCTATAATGTCTCCAACTCGCGCATAACGCTTTTTGGAATCGCCAAGTACCTTAATACACATCAATTTCTTGGCACCGCTATTATCTGCAACCTCTAAAACTGTTTGATTCTGAATCATTGCTTATAAAAGCTAAGAGTTTCTTATTTCGCTTTTTCTACGATCTCTACTAACCGCCAATTCTTATTCTTAGAAAGGGGGCGGGTTTCTGCGATCAAAACTGTATCTCCGGCATTGGCCTGATTATCTTCATCATGGGCCATGTATTTCTTAGTTTTTGTGATAAACTTACCGTAGATAGGGTGTTTCACCTGGCGGTCGACTGCAACAGTAATAGACTTATCCATCTTACTGCTTACAACTTTGCCTGTTCGTGTTTTTCTAAATCCTCGCTCAGATTGTGACATAATTCTTATAATCTCTGAAGTTAATTAGCGCTTTCTTTTTCACTGAGAACAGTTAGGATGCGAGCAACTAATCGTTTCTTTTCTGTTATCTCAGATGGATTTTCTAACTGACCTGTTACGGCTTTCTGAAATTTCATCTCCTGCATCTCGGCGCGCTCATCATTGAGTCGTGCGTTCAATTCGGTTACAGAGAGATCTCTTAATTCGGTTGCTTTCATATCTATTTGCCTTCGTAATCTCGTCTTACAACAAATTTAGTTTTAATAGGCAGTTTAAACTGCGCAAGTCGGAGTGCTTCCTGAGCTAACTCTCTGTCAACTCCACCGCCTACTTCAAACAAAATACGTCCCGGGTGTACCACTGATATAAAATGATCGAGTGTACCTTTACCGCTACCCATACGTGTTTCAGCAGCTTTTTTCGTAATTGGTTTGTCAGGAAATATCCGAATCCAAACCTGTCCTTCACGCTGTAACTTACGTGTGATAGCCACACGACAAGCTTCAATTTGACGAGAAGTGATAAATTTACCCTCAACGGCTTTGATGGCAAAATCGCCGAAGGAGATTTGGTGTCCACGCTGAGCATTACCTTTAATTTTGCCTCGGTGTACTCTTCGTCTGTTAATTCTTTTTGGTTCCAGCATAACTTTCTACTCTGTCTGCAACTATTAGTTAGTTGTTTCTTCTTCTGTTGTTATTAGAGCGGCGTTTGCGGGCAGATGAACGTCCACCTCGTCTTTTTTGCTGCTGCTGTTTTTCCTGACGGCTTGTAACAGCTTGTGGTGTAAGGTCAACTTCACCAATAATTTCACCTTTAAATATCCACACGCTCACACCGATAGTACCGTAGATAGTTTTAGCAGTGTACTTACTATAATCGATATCGGCACGCAGTGTATGAAGAGGTACGCGACCTTCTTTGTACTGCTCAGTTCGTGCCATTTCAGCGCCACCTAAACGGCCGGCGCATTTAATCTTAATTCCTTTCGCTCCCATGCGCATTGCAGATGCAATAGCTGTTTTCATGGCACGTCGGAAAGAGATTCGAGCCTGTAATTGTTGTCCGATGTTTTGAGCAACGAGACTTGAATCAACTTCAGGTCGTTTAATTTCAGTAATCTTGATCTGAACTTCTTTGTTCGTGAATTTCTTAAGCTCTTCACGCAATAATTCAACCTGCTCACCACCTTTTCCAATGATAACGCCTGGACGGCTTGTTAACAAAGTAAGGAGTACGCGTTTAGGTGTACGTTCAATTATAATGCGTGAAAGACCAGCATTGCGAAGACGGGCTTCAAGATAGTTTCTTAGCTTTTCGTCTTCTAAGACGTTGGCACCTTTATTATGCTCGGTGAACCAGTTTGAATCCCAGCCCTTAACAATTCCTAATCGTAAGCCTATTGGATGTGTTTTTTGTCCCAATTTATGCCTCTTCAGTTTCGTTAATTGCTTCTTTTGCTACCACTACTGTAATGTGGCTGCTTCTTTTTCTGATTTGATGAGCGCGACCCTGTGGTGCGGGCTGAATACGCTTTAGCGTAGTTGACTCATCAACAAAAATCTCTTTGATTACCAACTCTGAATTATCAAATCGTTCGTCTTCGAATTTATCCTGCAGATTTGCAGCGGCAGATTTGATGACCTTAGCAACGTCTGCTGAAGCACCTTTATTAAGGAACTCAAGTTCACGTAACGCAAAGTCGACTTTTTTGCCACGAACTAAATCTACTACCAGTCTGACTTTTCTCGGAGAACGACGGATATATTTTTGTACTGCTTTTGCTTCCATTATCTATCAGTGCCTCTATTAACGTTTAGCTTTCTTATCGCCTTTCTTAACAGGGTGACCACGGAACGTACGGGTAGGAGCAAACTCACCCAGTTTGTGTCCAACCATATTCTCTGTGATATACACAGGAATAAACTGTTTTCCGTTGTGCACGGCGATAGTCAATCCTACAAAGTCCGGAGAGATCATTGAAGAGCGTGACCATGTTTTAATAACTTTTTTGGAGTTATTGGTATTAGCGTCTTCAATTTTTTTGACCAGTTTATAGTGTATAAATGGTCCTTTTTTTAACGAGCGTGGCATAACTAAGCTTTCTTATTCTTACTTTTTCTACGGCGAACAATGAATTTATTCGACAATTTCTTCTTCTTACGGGTCTTTTTACCCTTAGCCATTTGTCCCCATGGAGAACGCGGATGGCCACCTGATGCTTTTCCTTCACCACCGCCCATTGGGTGATCGACCGGATTCATGGCAACACCACGAGTGCGTGGTCGTTTGTTTTTCCATCTGCTGCGACCCGCCTTACCAACTGTCATATTGAAATGATCAGGGTTAGAGGTGGAGCCAACAGTGGCACGACAACCGATCAATACCAATCTAACTTCACCTGATGGAAGTTTGAGAGTGCCATATTTATCAGTTTTAGCAACAAGTTGCGCACTTGTACCGGCGCTACGTGCTAACACGCCGCCCTGTCCCGGATGCATCTCTACATTATGAACAGTTGTACCAGTAGGCATTTTAGCGAGTGGTAATGTGCATCCTGGTTCTAAAGGCGCATTTTCACCACTGATAACTTTATCACCTACCGCTAATTTATTCGGTGCGATAATGTAACGTTTTTCACCGTCACGATAAGCAAGGAGAGCGATTCGGGCAGTCCTGTTAGGATCATACTCAATCGTTTGAACCTTTGCTTCGATATTATCTTTATCTCTTTTGAAGTCAATTACACGGTAACGCTGCTTATGACCACCGCCTCTGTGACGCGATGTCATTCTACCTGTTGAACCACGACCGCCTGAATTATGCTGTTGCTTAAGAAGCGGTCTGAAAGGAGATCCTTTCGACAGGCCGCTGTGATCAGGAGCGATTCTGTGTCGTGTACCGGAAGTAATCGGTTTTAATTTCTTGGTTGCCATTTTACGCTATACTTTAAACTTCGCTGAACAAATCGATTTCACTTCCTTCCTTGAGCGTAACGATAGCTTTTTTCCATACTTTGGAGCGGCCATCGATATATCCGCCACGTGTAAAACGTCCTTTTGGCTTGGAAGGCATGATAACGGTGTTCACTTTTTCAATTTCAATTTCAGGATAACGCTCGATTAAAGCTGCCTTGATATCAGGCTTAGATGCTTCTCTCGATACCTCAAAAGTAAACTTTCGAAGTTCTTCCTGAAGGCGTGTCGTTTTTTCGGTAATAATTGGTCGAATAAGGATACTCATCTTCTTCTATTATGCCTCTACAGGTTTACCATTCAAAACTTCTTCAGCAGCGGCTACCGCAGACTCTGTATAGAGTACTACATCGGCATGCATTACATCAAGCGTATTGATATTTGAAGCTGTGATAACTTTCGTTTTTTGAAGATTACGGCCTGACAAAGAAACATTCTGATCTGAGCCGGCGATTACAAATAACACCTTTTGACCACTCACTTTTACAGCATCAAGAATGCTGATCAAATCTTTCGTTTTAGGCTTATCAAAGCTGAAATCTTCAACTACTTTGATTGCATCATCTTTTGCTTTGTAGGCCAGAGCTGATTTTCTGGCGAGACGACGCATCTTTTTAGTAAGGTTAACGCTGTATGTACGTGGTTGAGGTCCGAATACGGTACCACCACCAATTAACAATGGAGAGCGGATAGTACCACGTCGGGCATTACCGGTTCCTTTCTGACGGTAAGCTTTACGTCCACCGCCTCGTACTTCATTGCGATTTTTAGTTTTAGCAGTACCCTGACGCATGTTTCCTTGAATAGCACGAATATCTTCGTACAGAACATTGTCATTTGGCTCAATTCCATAAATGCTGTCGTCTAAAGAGACTTTTTTGCCAGCATCGGTACCGTCTGTTTTTAAAACGCTTAATTCCATAGGTCTTTAAAACCGTTGATCAACTATTATAAACTTCTACGTAACTGCCTTTTGCACCCGGAACAGAACCTTTCACAAGCAAGAGATTAGAGTCAGACAAAATCTGAACAATTCTCAATCTTTTGATTAATGTTCTGCTGTTTCCGAGCTGGCCGCCCATTTTTACCCCTTTAAAAACTCGCGAAGGGTCAGATGCTTGTCCAATTGAACCAGGCGCACGCTCACGGTTATGCTGACCGTGTGTCTGACCGCCTACTCCACGGAAATTGTGGCGCTTAACAACACCGGCAAATCCTTTACCTTTGCTTACACCAACAACGTTAACTCCAGTATCAATCTGGAAGACATCATCAACAGTAAGTAGATCTCCTACTTCAAGGCCTTCGGGTATGTAGTCTCTGATCTCTTTAACTACTTTTTTAGGGCTGGTACCAGCTTTATCGAAATGACCTATAAGTGCTTTGCTTGTGCTTTTCTCTTTCTTATCGAAAGCAGCAAGCTGTACACCATTGTAACCATCTTTTTCTTCAGTGAAGATTTGGGTGATTACATTTGGTTCTATTTCAATAACGGTGACAGGCAAATGATTTCCACTGTCATCATAGACACTGGTCATGCCTACTTTTTTTCCAATTAAACCGCTCATGGTCAATTATCTATCAAACTTTAATTTCTACGTCAACGCCAGATGGCAGTTCGAGCTTCATCAATGCATCAACGGTTTGTGAACCGGTTGACAAAATATCGATGAGTCGCTTATGAGAACGTTCTTCAAACTGTTCTCTGGATTTTTTGTCTACGAATACTGATCTGTTTACAGTGAAGATTCGCTTTTCAGTTGGCAACGGGATCGGGCCTGAAACCACAGCTCCTGTTGATTTAACTGTCTTGATAATCTTCTCTGCAGACTTATCGATCAGGTTATGATCGTATGACTTGAGTTTAATTCTGATTTTTTGCTGAGTAGCCACAGATCAATCTCTTTAATCAATAATTTTGGTTACAACACCGGCACCTACAGTACGTCCGCCTTCGCGAATAGCAAAGCGCAAGCCGTCTTCCATAGCTACTGGTTGAATTAATTGCGCGGTGAATTTGATGTTATCGCCC
>Ga0306910_1000655_pt1 | contig 14810 bp, 18 predicted proteins | sample AntRauMFilla2698_FD_190438 | JGI IMG/M metagenome (GOLD analysis project Ga0306910, IMG submission 190438) | Saline lake microbial communities from Rauer Islands, Antarctica - Metagenome Filla 2 #698 (v2) (version 2) | ecosystem: Environmental > Aquatic > Non-marine Saline and Alkaline > Saline ... | reverse complement strand
GCACATGATCCGAGCCGCTCGTATCACCACCAAAACCTGGCATGAATTCCTTGATGGCTTCGTTGATGACGCTGACCTTGTCAGCCGAATTAAGGCTCAGTCACTGCGGTAACAATGGAGCGGTTACCGACAATATCGGTGACTTTTTCGATCTCGGCGTCGATCTCGGCAGCTTGCAAGGCGATCTTTGCATTCTCGCCCAAGGCCACACATTTCTTGCAACCTGAACCGAGGATTTTGATGATCATTGCGTCTCTCCTTTTTCAAACAAATAGATGGGCTGTGGCGTTAAATGTGTAGCCAATCAGAATGATCCCTGTCGTGACGATGCCGATGAACACCGCTAGAAGGCGCGGCTTGACGACGCGTTTGAGCATGATCATCGAAGGCAGTGAAAGTGCCGTAACGGCCATCATGAACGTGAGCGCGGTGCCCAGACCAACACCCTTCTGAACCAAAGCTTCGGCGATGGGCAATGTGCCGAAGATGTCAGCATACATGGGAACGCCCACAAGCGTCGCGACCAGAACCGACCACCATTTGTCTTGGCCCAAGAGCGCTGAAATGACGGGTTCTGGTATCCAGTTGTGGATTGCCGCACCGATCCCGACGCCGATCAAAACATAAAGCCAGACGCGGTGCGCGATTTCCAACACCTGACCCGCAGCATAGCTCATGCGTTCTCGTCGGCTGATGGCTCCGTCATTGTCATGATCGTTGACCGGGCTTTGATACACAAAGGCTTCAACCTGATCTTCCATTTTGAGCCTTCCGATCAAGAACCCACCCAATACAGCCAGCACCAATCCAATGGTCACGTAGGCCAAAGCGATGCTCCAGTTGAAAATGCTGGCCAGCAAGATCACTGAGGCCAGATCAACAAGAGGGGAGGAGATCAGAAAGGAAAATGTCACCGCGAGCGGGAGCCCTGCGCTGGTGAAGCCAATGAACAGCGGTATGGAGGAACAAGAGCAAAAAGGTGTGATGGTTCCCAGAAGGGCCGCGAGGATATTGGCACCCAAACCGCTGCGTTGCCCAAGAATGCGGCGTGTCCGTTCGGGTGGAAAATAACTTTGAACATAGGAAATACCAAAGATCAGAACGGACAGCAGAATGAATATCTTGATCACGTCATAGATGAAAAAGTGAATGCTTCCGCCGATCTGACTTGCTGTATTCAAACCGAACCCGTCGCGCACCAACAGGGTGACAAGATCCGACAGCCACTGCATGCGCAGCAGCTGATCGTTCAGCCACACAAAGATATCTTCCATTCAGATATACTCCTAGCTCGGTACGGAAATCGCTCCGGCATTCCTAACAGCCCTAGCGAACTCGCGGCTGCGTGTTGTTGATCTGCGTCAGGACAGATCAATTTGGTGCTGAGATGTGCCCGACAACTTGTACGTCATCACAATCGTGGCCGTGGCGTTCCAACTCGAGGGTAATGTGGGACAATCCAAACCCATCGCGAAGGGCGGCCTTCACGGTCTCCTTGACGTGATCGGCCTCGTTCCAGATGCCTTGTTTGATAACGATGTGGGCGTTCAATGCTGATTGGTGTTCCTGCATCTGCCACAAATGAAGATGGTGCACATTCTCAACGCCTGACACGCCGCGCATCGCCGCCAGCACAGCTTGGGTATCCAGGTCCGGCGGGCTGCCGAGCATCAGGATGCGCACTGAGCCTCCAATTTCTGTGATGGCTTGCCATAGGATGTAGCCCGCGATCACCAATGTGATCAGGGGATCAATCAGCCGCCAGTCATAGAGAATAATGACAGTGCCTGCGACAATGACGGCGACGGAGCCAAGAGCATCCGCAACATTGTGCAGGAACGCCGCGCGAATATTCATGCTGCTTTTGGAGAGCGCATAGGTCAGAAGCGCGGTCAACGTATCAACCCCAAGCGCGAATGCCGCAATGATAACAACCGACCAGCCGTCCACATCTTTGGGGTCGAACAGTCGCAAAATCGCCTCATACGTCAAAAAGAGGCCAAGCAGGATCAGTGTTGTGTAGTTGATAAGCGCTGCGACAATCTCCGCACGGCCGTATCCGAACGTCATGGTGTCGTCTGCTGGTCGCCTTGCGACAATACGTGCGAACAAGGCCAGACCAAGCGAAAGCGCATCCGACAGATTGTGGATCGCATCGGCGATGAGCGCGAGGCTGCCGGATAAAATTCCGCCGACGATCTGCACTACCGTCAACAGGATATTGATTACAACGGCCCAAACGATCCGCGTGCTTCCGGCCGTGGGGTCGATATGGTCATGATGCCCGGATTTTTTGGGGACTTTCCCTTTCTCGACGGTATGCTCCAATTCAGACGGGCATATTGTTGAACGGATCTTCATCATCGGATGATTTGAGTGCTTTCTCCGCCTCGGTTGACGCTGTTCGTTCGTGTGACTTCTTGCCGTTGTTCTTGTTGGCAAGTGTCGTTTCCTTCTTCGGGGTTCCGATGTGACCAAGGGTCTCTTTATCGGTATTTATAGTGTTCATCGGGGGTCGCTTTCTCTGTTAAATGTTGTGCCCGCCAATTGTCCCGCAAAGGGGCATCGCCTTGCACTGATTTAAGTTATGAAAGGCGGTCTTTCCCTCGATGCGGTGACGTGGTCAGCGGACAGATGCTTCGTGCAGGTGAAAATGCTAACCGGTCACAAGTCCTTCTCCGACCACAAGTTGCCTCCGACACAGATTTGCGATCTTTTCGTCATGGGTCGAGATCAGAAACGTCGTGCCTTCCTCCCGGTTGATTTGGCCGATCAGCTCCATGACGCGGGCAGCAGAGGCGCTGTCAAGGTTCCCGGTCGGCTCGTCTGCGAGCACGAGTTCGGGGCCATTCATCAAGGCGCGGGCGACGGCCACCCGTTGTTTTTGACCCCCCGACAGATTGGCAGAGGGGAAGTTGATCCGGTCCTCCAGCCCCATGCGCACCAGCAAGTCGCGGCCACGGTCGCGGGCGGCGGATGTCTCGCGGCCCATTCGGACAGCCGTGGGAAAGATGACGTTTTCCAGTGCGGTGAAATCGGGCAGCAGGTTGTGAAATTGGAAGACAAAGCCGATGTGGAGGTTACGGAACATCGTCAGTTCCTTATCGCCCGCGGCGATCAGATCCTGCCCCAACATGTCGTAGCTGCCCGAAGTTGGCTTCATCAAGGTGCCGAGGATTGTCAGCAGCGTGCTTTTGCCAGAACCGGACGGGCCCAACAGCGCAGCCATTTCTCCCTTCGCGAGGGAAAGTGACAAGCCGCGCAAAACGCGAGTTGCCACGTCCCCGGTCCCGAAGGTTTTGACTAGATCGCTTACTTCAAGAAGGGCGTTCGCCGACCTCATCATTGTCCGATCGCCGTGACCGGATCAACCCGGGCGGCCGACCTTGCAGGCAGGATCGAGGCGAGGATTGCGCCGATCAAAGTCAGGGCAATGGCAAGGCCGTAGGATCCTTGGGTGATATCCAACGGAAGCGTGCCCGCCTTGAACGCATCCCGCGACGGGAACGGCAGTAGGGCAAGATACCCCAATGTCGCTCCCGTGATCCCGCCCATCAGTCCGATCATGGCGCCTTGGGTGACGAACACGAAAACAACAAAGCCGCGACTCGCCCCCATCGCCCGCATGATCCCGATCTCGGGGCGGCGGCGGTAGGTGGAGAGCAGAAGGGCGGAGGCAACGCCGATGACGATGGTGATGAGCGCGAAGGTTTTCAGGAAATACCCGGTCTGCGCTTGTGCATTCAGCGCTTCCATCAACTGCTCTGCACCGTCTGTCCACGGGACAGCCTCCAACCCAGTGAGAGCGCTGATCCGCAGCGCCGTGGTATCTGCTGCATTCAGATCGTCCAGCTTGACCTCGATCCGCGTGACGCCCTGGGGCATGGAAAAAAGCGTTCGCGCAGTCGAGAGGCTGACAAAGGCGCGCGCACCGTCCATTGCACCGTTGCCCGTATCAAAGATCCCGCTCAGTGTGAGGGTCGCGGTGACCCCCTTTGAACTTTGCAACCTCAGCGTCTGGCCGAGCGACAGGGCCAGATCATCCACCAGATCGGCCCCTAGCACGATCAGCCCAGAACCCAGCCGCGCGGTTCCTTCGACCATATAGCCTTCAAGATCGAGGATCGCGGATTCCCGCCCCGGCTCCAACCCTGTCACGCTCACCTGATTGATTTGAGCCCCCCGGGTCAGAAAGCCGGCACCGGTGATTTGCGGTGACACTGACCGCACACCCGGCACGGCCTCGATCAGGGGCAGCCAGGTCGCCGCATCACTCAGTGTGGCGGTCCGTGAGTGGCCCCGTTCGGTGACGGACAGGACATGGCCCCCGACCGAACCGCTTGTTGAAATCAATGTAGCAGGCTCATCAATCTCGGCCTCTATCGTGATGTGCGAAATATCGCCCACGGTGCGCGACACGATAAATTCGGCCAGACCGCCGATCAGGGCCGACATGAAGATGAAGATGAAAACGCCCACTGCAACACCGACCACCAATAGCGCTGTTTGCGCCTTGCTCGCCGTCAGGTATCGGCCCGCGATCTTGAGGGCGTAGAGCATCAGGGTTGGCTCGACACGACGGTCTGGCCCGCCTCGATGCCGGTCGGGTCCATGATCACCTCGTCTCCTTCGGCAAGGCCCGCTGTCACGATCAGGCGTGCGGCGGGCCAATCGATGACTGAAACGGGTTGGAACATGGCCGTCCCATCTCTAAGCACAAAAACACCCGTGCCATCCGCGCCTGTCTGCAGGGCGGTACGCGGTACGGTCAGCGCCGCATCTCGGCTCTCCACGATGATGTTCGTCGCAACTGTCAAACCAATGGGGGCCATAACCGGGGTCTCAAACGTGATCTTGACCGCCAGCCCACCAGTTGCCGCATCCACAAGGGCCGACACGAAACTGACGTGACCGTCACGATTATGCGTCTCGCCAGCGAGTTGCAGCACCGCAGGTTGTCCCGGTGCGATCTGTGTCGCATAGGCTTCGTCTACATCGGTCTCGACCAGCAGATCGCTTAAATCGGCGAGCGTCAGAAAAGCAATCGTCGGTCCGGCAAGCTGGCCCAGTTCGGCATCAAGAGACACCACAGTGCCTCTGCGTGGCGCGCGAATGGTGTGGTTTTCAAGCACGACTTGCGCTTGATCCAGCGTCGCGGTTTGGCGCGCAACTTCCTGCGCTGCGGTTTGGACCACATGGGCATCGGCTTCCAGCACGCTTCGGGCAATATTTGTGCCAAGCGACAAAGCGCGCTGGTAGTTTTCGGTCGCTTGCATTTGGGCCACGAGGGCAGCATCGAGACCAGCCATGGCTTGCCGGACGATTGCATTTTGCGCGGCGGCGTCCACCCGCGCAAGGATCTGATCTGCCTGGACCAAATCACCCTCACCCACACCGAGCACTACCAGAGTGCCTGTCACAACGGGCCGGATGTCGATCGAATTGAACGAAGCAATCCGTCCATTGACGGCCAGAAGGCGCGTGACGGGCGCCATGCGGGCCACTTCGACGGTGACCACGGACGGCCCGGCCATCCACAATTGTGAATATGCGACGGCCATCAACACAAGACCCATGATGCCTGCACCGGTCCAGAGCCATAGCTTTCGCCCTGGCGAAGCGAGTGGCGCTGGATGACGCAGGGCAGGGACCGGCGCAGGCGTCGTGCGAAGCAGCTGCGCTGCGCTTGTCCCATGAGAAGTATCATCAGATGTCGTCAAAGTGACGCCCTTTTTAAATGAAGCCAGAGACGAGAGATGCACCGCATTTCGATCCAAAGTCTGCCGCGCCAGTTTAGCGCGCATCGGCGCGATCCATCCTGACATGGATCAAGGTGGGGCAGAGATCTTTATGGCAATCTCACAACAAAGAGGCTCCAGACGGTCGGGTGCGCTGCGCACCGCGCCTTGGATTGAACAGAGGGAGCGCGAATGCTCAACGATCCATACGAGGCACTTGGTCTGACAAAAGCAGCCACGGCAGATGATATCAAAAAGGCCTATCGCAAGCTGGTGCGCACCAGCCATCCGGATCTTCATCCCGACGACGCTGGCGCAGAAGCACGTTTCAAAGCGATTGCTGCAGCCTATGAATTGTTGAAAAACTCCGAGACCCGCGCACGCTTCGATGCGGGCGAAATCGACGGGCTTGGGGTGGAGCGGCCCCAGCGCCAGTATTACCGCGATTTTGCGCATGCTCCTGACAGTGCTTACCAACAAGGGTATGGCTTCGGCACCAATGGTGATCCTGCGGATATCTTTGCGGAGATTTTGCGGAACCGTGCGCGCCCGCGCGATGCAAATGATTTTGGGTCGCATGGTTTTCAAGCCGCCGGGCCGGATACGCGCTATTCATTGGAAGTGCCTTTTCTTGATGCCGTGCGCGGCAGTGAAACACGGATCACCCTGCCGGACGGTCAAAGCCTTGCGGTAAAGATCCCGCGTGGCACTGAAGACGGGCAGACCCTCCGTTTACGCGGCAAGGGGGCACCTGGCTTTGGTGGTGGACCACCGGGAGATGCCTTGATCACGGTTCTTGTGCGATCCCATCCGGTGTTCCGACGCGAAGGCGACGACATCTTGCTGACGCTGCCGATTACCTTTGACGAGGCCGTTCTGGGGGGCAAGGTGACGACGCCGACCATCGACGGACCGGTCGGCCTGACTGTACCGCCCGGTGCCAGCACGGGCAGTATCTTGCGTTTGCGGGGTCGCGGAATAGCGCGAGCGGGTCAAAAAGCGAAAGGCGACCAGAAAGTTGAACTGAAGGTCGTCGTGCCGCCTGATCCCGATGAGGGTCTGCGCGCATTTCTGTCTGAATGGCGCAAGGACCATGCGTTCGATCCGCGAGTTGATTTGATGAAGGGTGCCGAGAAATGACCGATATTTTCTCTGAGGATGAGGTCGTCATTACAGTTACCAGATTGACGCGCGTCCAGCTTGCTCGCTTCATCGAGGACGAATTCGTCAAGCCGGAGCACGATGTCGGAGGATATATCTTCCGACCTATCGACATCGCGCGGTTGGAGCTTTTGTGTGACCTTTCGCAGGATCTTGATCTGGATGACACGGCACTCGGTATTGTGATCTCGCTCATCGATCAATTGCACGCGGCGCGGCAGGAGCTTGCAGCGGTCGCCGGTGTGATCGACGCACTGCCCGGGGATCTACGCAACCGGATAGACAGCACGATAAAACAAAGCTGAGCCCATCTTACGAAAGACAGATTGATGACCTTTGATGTTTCATGATCGCCTGAAGACAGCTTTGCTGACGGTCGCCTTGATTGGCATAGTGTCCGGTACAGGCCTATGGTTGGCCGAATTTCGGGAGCCAGCTGCCTTGGCCTGGTCGGCTGGTGTTGTGCCGGTTCTTGTCGCTCTGGTAATCGAAATCATTCGAAGTCTGGCGCAGGGGCGGGTTGGCCTCGACATCGTCGCTGCTTTATCGATGTCGGCGGCGTTGATCTTTGGCGAAGCTCTCGCAGCCGCCGTGGTCGCGCTTATGTATTCGGGTGGCACCTTTCTGGAAAGCTTTGCCGAGGGTCGTGCCCAACGCGAGATGCGTAATCTTCTGTCTCGAGTCGCGCGGACAGCCACGCTGCACCGAGATGGGCGGCTTGAAGAGGTGGCATTGGACGCCGTAGTGCCGGGGGATTTGTTGTTGATCCGGCAAGGCGAAGTTGCTCCCGTTGACGGCGCCTTGGAAAGCCGGCAGGCCATGTTGGATCAATCTGCTCTGACGGGCGAGGCTATGCCGGTACGATTGACACAAGGCATGGACGTGATGAGTGGCGTCACCAATGCCGGCGAGGCTTTCGATTTACGCGCAACCCATGCGGCGTCAGAGAGCACCTATGCCGGGATCGTGCGGCTCGTAGAGGCGGCACAAAAGTCCCGCGCTCCGATGGTGCGAATGGCTGATAGATACTCGCTGCTTTTTCTGGGGGTGACGGTCGCCTTGGCGACCGGGGCGTGGTGGTTTACCGGCGATCCGATCCGCGCGGTAGCCGTTCTGGTCGTGGCGACCCCGTGCCCATTGATCCTGGCTGTGCCCGTGGCGCTCGTTGCGGGCATGTCGCGGGCGGCGCATTTCGGTGTATTGATCAAAGGCGCACAAGCGCTGGAGGCTATGGCACGGACCCGGACACTGATATTTGACAAGACAGGAACGCTGACGGACGGGCACCCGCAAATAGCCAGCGTCGCTTCTTCCGGCGATATAAGTAAAGACGACATCCTTTATTTTGCTGCCGCTCTAGATCAGGGGTCCAAGCACCCGGTAGCGCAGGCTCTTGTCGCTGCAGCGCAGGCGCGCGGCCTTGACTTGCCCGTGCCCACCAACGTTGTCGAGACCCCGGGCGAAGGTGTCACTGGGATAGTGGATGGTCGGCCCGTCGTGGTCGGCGGAACCGGATTTATCGTGTCACAAACCGGGACACCTTCAGATCCGGAGCCTTTGGAGCCGGGCGCGGTTCTGGTGTCGCTTGCCGTAGACGGCAGCCCTGCGGGTTGGATCGAGATGGCCGATACACTGCGAAGCGGGACGAGAGTGCTGCTGGCCGCACTTCGGCACACTGGGGTCGCGCGCCTCTTGCTGGCAACTGGTGACAGGCTGGCCGTCGCTGAGGCCGTGACGGACGGGCTCGGTCTCGACGCCATTCACGCTGATTTGACGCCGGATCAAAAGGTGCTTCTGGTCTTGTCTGAGCGCAAGAACGGGCCGGTGATGATGGTGGGCGACGGTGTGAATGATGCGCCCGCACTCGCTGCCGCAGATGTTGGCGTCGCGATGGGCGCGCGCGGTGCTGCCGCGTCTGCAGAAACTGCGGATGTCGTTCTTTTGGTGGATGATCTCGGGCGGCTCTTGCCGGGTCTGGTGATTGCCCGCGGCGCGCGCCTCATCGCGTGGCAGAGCGTCGTCGCAGGGATCGGCCTGTCGGTCGCGGGCATGTTTGCTGCGGCCTTTGGCTATCTGACGCCCGTGGAGGGCGCATTGCTGCAAGAGGTGATCGACGTCGCGGTAATCCTCAATGCGCTCCGGGCGCTCAGGATCGAACCGGGCGAAGCTGTAGAAGGTGAAACAGTTGCGATCTAATGGTCAACGCACGACCTCTATTAACACAAAGAGATCGCGCCTCTTACTCATCAACTCAGGTGGATGTAGTGAACTGGCGAGCGGTATCCGACAACTGCAGTGGCTGTGTGGCCAGCGGTGTATCGTCATGATCTTTTTCAGTGCTGGTGGAGGATAAGCTGACACTGCCCGCCAGCGCATCGCGCAGCATGCCGCGAGCGGTTTCGCCAGAGCCAACCCTTCCGCGGTCTTTCTTGGGCAGCCTTTAGCCCTTCTAGCGGCCAAATACACTTGTGGGTTGCCTGCAAACCACAAGTGGAAGGCCTAAGACTTACATGCCAGGCTTTGCTGTTTCGCGCTGTATCGGACGATGCTGCCAGAGTTTGTGGAAGGCCCGGCGCCTATGTCTGCAGAGTGCCTTGCTTCGCAATCGCCTGCGAGGCACTAGGTGACACCGCTTTTCCTCCTTTGGGCCTTGGCCGTGACGCCTATCATCACGTGGTCTCGCTGGCGCTCATGAACAAAACCCTTGGAAAGGTATTCAGTTGGGTTTGTTGGGCTAGGGGTGGGGAGCAATAGAAGTGAATACCTGGCCGAAACCGGAACACGCCATATTCTTTGTGAACGAGCTTTTGGGAAACCAGAATGGAAAGACCCGCCGCCGCGGTTTTCGACAGCCGAACGTCACCGATTTCGAGCGCAAGTGATCGCTGATATCCGCGGTTTTCCGCGATGGAGTGGAGCCAATACCAAGACTGGCCCCGCGGCATCACTGCGTCTCCATTTGCGCACCCCCTGCAAGATATCGAGACACAACGCTGGATGGATCCAGAGATTTATCAGTGGTCAGGTTGTCTATATTTTCCAATATGTTGGCAAGAGGGGCGTGAAGATCTCAGGTCATGGCATTTTCAATGCGGCTCAGATCATGCTCAGACACTCTGTGGTCTTCCTTGCTTTGATCCTCACCACCCCACTGCTCGCCCAAGACACTCTGAAGCCGGTCAAGCTTTTGACTGTTCAGTCGCAGGATGCGGGCAGTGTGCGCCAGTTCTTCGGCCAGGTCGTCGTGCGTCAGACAGTAGATCTTGCGTTTCAGGTTGGTGGCCAGATCGTCATGTTTCCCGCGATCGAAGGTCAGATTATCCCACGGGGGCGCTGGTCGCCCAACTCGATCTGGAAAGCTTCGAGTTCGCGGTGGAGCAGGCCCGTTTGCAGCGCGAACAGGCAGATCGGGTCGTGGAGCGATATCAGCGGCTTCAAGGCAGTGCTGTGAGCGAAGTATCACTTGATGATGCGATCACCGCTGCTGCACTTCGACAGGTGGAAGTCTGCAATGCCGAAAAGGCAATGGAAAATGCCACCTCGTCGGCACCTTATGATGCGCTGGTAGCACAGCGCCTGATTGAAAGTTTCTCGACAATCAGTGCCGGAACGGCCGTCATTCGTCTCCATGACATGTCCGAGTTGCGCATCGAGATCAACGTGCCCGAAGTCTTGTTCCAGCGCGAAGGTACCGTCCCGGACGTTACCGTCCAGCCACCGAAGTTGCCGAAGAGGTCTCCGAACTGCTGGAACCCGCGATCCAGAAAATGGGAGAGCTGAAAAAGATCACCTCGATCAGTTTTCCCGGTCGTCCGCTGATCGAGGTCGAGATAAAAAGCTCCTATGACGGCGATGCGCTGCCCGCGATCTGGACCGATCTGCGTGCCGAGGTCAGCGATGCGGCGCGATCCTTTCCATCCGGTGTTGGCGCTCCGTTCGTTGACGACGGCTTTGGCGATGTGTTTGGCAGCTATTATGCCGCCACCGCCGTAGGGCTGTCCGACGCCGAGATCCATGCGCTTGCCACATTCTTGCGGCGTGAGTTGCTGGCGGTTGAGGGTGTCGCCGACGTAGAGGTTTCGGGGCTCCCTGATGAAGTGATCTACGTCGAACCGGACCTGGACCAGTCGATCAACCAGAACATTTCGCTCGGCGCGCTCATCATCGCGATGGGCATGTTTGTGGACAACGCATGGTGGTGGCCGAGGGAATGCAGATCGCGATGCAGCGCGGCAAATCATCGGGTGATGCGGCGGAGGAGGCGGCGGGCAAGACCCAAATTCCGTTGCCAGGGGTGACGATCATCGGGATCATGGCCTTTGCGGAGATCGGGCTGAGTTCCGACGCGACAGGAGAATTTCTGTTCTCGCTCTTAGCAGTGATTGGCAAATCGCTCATGCTTTCGTGGATCTTGGCACGGACCGTGACCCCGTTGTTCGGCCATTGCCTCTCAGCTTTACCGCGCTTTTAAGGCTGCTGAGCCTGTCCGGCATGCTGATCAAAAATGGCATCGTTCTGGTCGAGGAAATCGACATCGTCCATCGCCAGGGACATGACCTTCGGAAGGCCATCGTAGAGGCGTCGACATCGCGCCTGCGCCCTGTGCTTTTGGCAGCGGCCACGACGATCCTGGGCATGATTCCGCTGTTGCCAGATGCATTTTCCCAGTCGATGGCAGTACCTATCATGGGCGGCCCGGCCTTCGCCAAGATACTGACGCTGATCGCGGCGCTGATGCTGTATTACGTGTTATTTAGTGGGGCCGGGCGAATCCGCTAAGGAAGCGGCCAAAGTCGTGCCAGCCTGATGGTCCGGCAGTGCTAACCCCTTTGTCGTCCATGCGCGCGGCCGAGCTGCAACCCTGACCGCCAGATGAAAGTGAATGGGTGACGCGGTCGGCTCGGTGCCATGAAAAAACTCTTTAACCGGTCGTGGGAGACTGTGGGATGATTATCAGGGCAGCATTGCTTGGACTGACCTTGCTTGTCGCTGACCGCGCGGGGCGCGGGGAACTCGAGTTTGCAGATCCAGTGCCCGCGGTACATATGCCTATGATCTGGACCGCGAACCTTCGCAGCGGCATTCCGGCCGAAAATTGGCTCGTCGGCCCGCCGCGCGGTAAAGCATTGCGTTTCGCGGCGACGGAGGTGTCCGTGCCGCCAACACATGAGACCGGCCAAGGCGAGTGGCCAAGAGGGGAGCCGGACCCCTTGAAGAATTTCGCCGTCGTCGCGGCGCAGGACTATGCCAGCCTAGATGCCTTCAGCAAAGCGATCGCCAAATCGGACAGCTCGGGCGAGACGATGTTGGTCGTCCATGGCTACAACATGACCGATGGCGAGGCCGTCTATCAATTGACCCAGCCTGTGCATGATTTTGAGGTGCCATCGTCGGCGGTGCTGTTTTCTTGGCCTTCAGCGTCCAAGGCCATCGGATATGTTTACGACCGCGACAGCGCCGTGCTGGCCCGCGATCCGCCTGAGGACCTGATCGTCGAACTGGCGAAAGGGTCGACATCGCGCGAAACATCGATGGGCTCATCATGATCTCGCCGGACATCGATGGAGAGTCGTTTCAGGCCCGGGCCCGCATGTTGCAAACACTTCCCGGCCAGTTCCTGATCATTGCGCTCCTCCAAGACCGTGCGCTGCAGTTGTCAGTGCTGCTGACGGGCCATCATACGCGCCTGGGGCCTCCAGCGTCGAGCGATCTGTCGTGGGTGACTTGCCGATCGAGGTGGTCGCCTCTAGCGGATACATCGCGGGGGGCCATTACCATTGCAAAACGTCTGGACGCGCAGTTATTGCCGGGCGCGCCGTGTGGAAACGGACTGCTGGATGTGCCGTTTCCGGTCCTCGGAACGGCTGACTGATGCATCCGACCGCGGGGATGCGGGGCGGTTGGTGATGGATCAGGCACGCGCCTCGACGGACACAGACGGCTGCGCATCTTCAGCCTTGAGCACGCTCTTTACGATGTGCAGGCAGGCTTGGATCGAGGCCGTGCGATATAGATCGACATGGGTGACCAGTCAGACGCTCATGTCCTATTCGCGCCGTGAGTGCACTACTTCGACCATCCCGGTATGATTTGGTACCGTCTGTATCGGCAAAGCACAGATGGTCGGCCCTTTATAGACCGATTGCGCAACGATCTCCGGCCCCGTGCAGTCCAGCAGGATGTAGTCAGAGGATACCGTCGCGCGCAGCCATTGTATCACAGGCGCAGAGAAGTGGTCTTTGAGCGGACCTGCGAAGAAATGCTTGGAGTAATCCGCAGCAGTTTTCAGAATGCCGTGATGTGCGATATAGGTCGGGCTGGCGTAACGCGCCGTTTCGAGCATGCACAACTCTTGTACCATATCGTCAGGATTTTGCGTTTGCGCGCCGAAGCGGACGGAAACTTGTGCGTTGGCCGTTTCGAGCGGAACAAGGCTCTCGCTGCATGGGATGCGGATCCGGATGTCAGAATAGGTCTGGCAGATCCTGTCGATCGCCTCGACCGGAAGACCCCCCATAAATGTGGTAAAGTTGATCGTGATTGTCCCGGCCACGGTGTCGCGCGCGCTTTGGGCGGTTTGCGCAACTTTATGGAACCCCTCATCTGCCTGTTCGGCAAGACGCTTGGTTGCAATGCCGTTTCGGTGGGCGTGTAGCCCCGCGCATGACGGATAAACAAAGGCGTGCCCAACACGCCGTCCAGAATATCCACATGGCGCTGAGATGTTGCCCGATGCACGCCAAGTTCGCGCGCGGCGGCACTTACCGTGCCAAGAGTTGCGACCTTGATAATGCTCCGTATCTCGTCGAAATGATTGATTTTTATCCGTTCAACTTACTGGTTTGGAATGCTTTTCCAAAAACTGCACATATGCTGTTGGAGAAATTGTACACACCAACCGAGACGCTTGGAGATCTCCCATCGGATTGTTCAGTTTAGGCGGTAGTACATTATTGGCCTGTGGTCCATCAGGACGGTACTTTCGGTCGCTTTGGTCGGTATCCCGGCGCGCTGTGTGGCCTCATTGTGTTGCCGGGGACGTGCCAGTGCTCGATCAGTATCTGTGCATTCATGAGTGAGAAAAGGATGTCACCGTTGCGTAGCTCTTGGTGCAGCCGGGCGTTGAAGCCAACACAGTAGCCATTCTCTCAGGGTGTCCACCACGTCGATGGGGCTGAGCTTGCGATTGATATGGATTACCAGTGCCTTCGCGGTGAAAGCGTCGATGATATTGAGGCTACGGTAGGCTCGCCCGCAATGGGTCCGGTCGTTGACGAAGTCATAGGACCAGACATTGTTGCCGCCGCACCAGCAACAGTTAGAGGCAAGAACTGTCGTTCAGCCAAAGACAGCTTTTCTGTGCCTGTTTCTGCGCGACCTTAAGTCTTTCGCTTCACCAGATGTTCTCGACTCGCCTTTGAAACACATTCTAAACCGCTCGCTTGGGAAGGAGGCACCATAAACATCAAAAGGCAGAAAGAGACGCCTTCCGATGGAGGACTGGACCGAAAGTTACGATGCAGTAATGGGTTAGAGGAAGTTGTACACGCAACGAGCACTCGCGTATGCGCAGCTTAAAAAATCTTTTCTCAACATCCAACCTACATTGGGATCAGGGTCGAGGAAGTTGCCTAAGTCACAAATCCACCCAATACCGCAGTTAACAGATCTTTATACGTGGGGGGCTGGACCACCCAAATGCCTGTGCAGTATGTGTGCACCATGGAGGCGTAAACCGGATCGCGGACCATAGGAGAGTTAAAGATGCCCAACAGAGCAGCCACTGTGGCAGCGAGATTATCCGTGGCACCGATGATGGATTGGACGGACCGCCATTGCCGCTATCTGCACCGGCAAATGAGCACGCATACGCTGCTCTATACCGAGATGGTCACGTCTCCGGCGCTCGTG
>Ga0306910_1000653_pt1 | contig 14843 bp, 12 predicted proteins | sample AntRauMFilla2698_FD_190438 | JGI IMG/M metagenome (GOLD analysis project Ga0306910, IMG submission 190438) | Saline lake microbial communities from Rauer Islands, Antarctica - Metagenome Filla 2 #698 (v2) (version 2) | ecosystem: Environmental > Aquatic > Non-marine Saline and Alkaline > Saline ... | reverse complement strand
ATCGCAAAAAATTAAAATGGCTGAAGCAGGAGAAGCAATTTAATATCATCTGCAAAAATGTCCCGCTGTCGCCCAATCAGGTTAGGAAAAAATTAAAGATTTCGGAGGGTGGAAAGATGTTTATGATCGTCGCCACAACGTTAAATGGCGTGGAAGTAATGGTGTGCGAACGGGTGAAGTGAGAAAGATGAAAAAAGCCGGGAAAAGCTTCACTCCGCCCCGAAGCCTCAGGACGGGGCACGGGCTTTGTATGGTTTTCAAACCGCTGTCGGGGTTGCCATGATTTTATGGGAGGGTTTTCCTCCCACGCGTTTCACGCGAAGTTATTCAAATTACATCCCTTCAGGATGCGGAGGCGTTGATTGGATTTGAGTTCGATAATTTGAAGTCTTGGGTGTAATATTTTTTGTGTTATTGGAAGAATTATTAAGTCTACACACTCAATCAACGAAAGACCCCAAGCGGGGTCAAATAAGAATAACGCCGGATAAAATCCGGTGCCACAGAATGTCCCAAGAAATGTCAACCCTGGAAGGGTTGAATAAATTAGTGAGCACTAAATCAAAGCAGATATTTCTCGTCAAACTCAACTCCGTGTTCCTTCAGCAGCGCTATATATTCCTCGCGAAACGTTACGGTTTTGTGGTGCTCTTCCTGATTCTTCACATACTCAATGAGTCTGTTTTTGGCACCATAGCTGTAGGTAAAAGCGCCATAGCCTTTTTGCCAACCTGGAAATCCGTAGAATAACTGTTCTTTTTTGATGAAAATAGAAGAAGCGATTTTGATATCCTTAATCAAGTTAGCAACTGAAATACCCGGATGAATGTGGGTAATGATATGCAGGTGGTCTTCCACTCCATTGACTCTGTACAGATGACACTTCTTATTCTGTAAAATACCCCAAATATACTTGAATAGCTCTTTCCGATGATCTTGCGCCATCACTGGTTTTCTCTTTTTTGTACTGAAAACAATTTGATATAGAAGTTGTGTGTATGTACTCATAATCCATCCTTTTTTTTGGAGGGAATATGGGTTTTACGAGGATATTATTCAACCCACTTCGGGGTTGACATGATTTTATGGGAGGGTTTTCCTCCCACGCGTTTCACGCGAAGTTATTCAAATTACATCCCTTCAGGATGCGAGGGCACTGATTGAATTGGAATTTGGTATTTGAATGGGCAAACTCGTATAAATTTTAGTGGCCATAAAAGGCTACGGTCTATTTCTACACCCAGACACACACCCAATCAACGCAAGACCCTAAGCGGGCTCAAACAAGAATAACGCCGGATGCAATCCGGTGCTTGAAAAGGCTACGCCAAAGCTGGTCAACCCTGATGGGGTTGAATATGGTGTGTGAAGGGATTGGGTTTGTAACAAAATCGCCAATATGCGTCACTCAGACCTGGGCTTAATATTAGCCTGGTTGCCAGGCCAGATTCCGGCACAAGGCCGACACCGAAGGCACTACGCAGTGAAATGACGTTTTTGCTTTGCAAAAAACGATTAATATTGGCCTTTGAATAGATATACACACATCTCTAAACCAAATTCTTCAAGTATCTTCCGGTGTGGCTCTCCTCTATCTTAGTCAGCTCTTCGGGCGTGCCTTCGGCCACTACCTGTCCGCCGGCGAAACCGCCTTCGGGACCGACATCTATAATCCAGTCGGCGCTTTTTATGATGTCGAGATTGTGTTCAATTACAATGACGGAGTGACCAGATTCCACGAGTTCGTTGAGTGCTTTAATCAGCCGCGCGGTGTCTTCGAAGTGTAAACCGGTTGAGGGTTCGTCAAAAATGTAAAGAGTGTGGTCGGAGGCGGACTTATTCAGGAATTTAGCCAGTTTTACGCGCTGGGCTTCTCCACCGCTCAACGTGGTGGCGCTCTGTCCGAGTTTGAGATAGCCCAAACCGACTTTATCAAGTACCTCAATTTTATTCACAATGGCGGGTTCATCCACAAAGAAATCCATCGCCTCGTCAATCGACATTTCCAAGACATCAAAAATGCTCTTACCCCGGTATTTTACCGAAAGCACATCCTGGCGATACCGTTTTCCTCCGCATACTTCACACGGCAATTCAATATCGGCCAGAAACTGCATCTCAATCGTTTGAACACCTTCGCCCTGACACGCCTCACATCTCCCGCCTGAAACGTTGAATGAAAAATGTCCCGGAGAAAAGCCCATAATTTTAGACTGACGTGTATCCGCAAAAAGGCTGCGAATATCATCGAACGCCTTGGTGTAGGTGGCGGGATTTGAGCGGGAAGAGCGTCCAATCGGAGATTGATCAACCATCTCCACGTTATGAACCATTTTTATTCCTGTGAGTTTTCGATGGCGCCCCACTTTATTTTTATAAGTGGCTAATTCCTGCATCAATCCACCGTACAATGTGTCGTGCACCAGTGTCGATTTTCCTGAACCACTCACGCCGGTGACGCAGGTGAACGTGTGCATAGGAAATGAGACATCAATATTCTTCAAATTATGTTCCGTGGCGCCTTCAACAGTAAGGTAATCACCGGATCCTTTTCTCCGTTTTGTTGGAACTTCGATCTCTTTTCTGCCGCTGATGTATTTTCCGGTCAGAGTGGTACTCTCTTTTAATCCCTTTAAATCTCCCTGATAAACCACTTCACCACCGTAAATTCCCGCAAAAGGACCGATATCGATCAGGTAATCAGCCGACTCAATCATTTCGGGATCGTGTTCTACCACAATGACTGTATTTCCAATATCTCGCAGGCTTTTCAGGATGTTGATCAATCGGTCGTTATCGCGAGGGTGGAGTCCGATGGTGGGTTCATCAAGTACATAAAGCGATCCAATGAGTGAGCTTCCCAAAGCGTTTGCCAGATTGATACGTTGCGCTTCTCCCCCGCTGAGCGTGTTGGCGAGTCGATTAAGCGTGAGATAATCTAAACCTACTTCGTTTAAATATTTCAGGCGCTTATGAATTTCATAGAGCAGGCGTTCGGCAATTTTTTCTTCGGTCGGGGTGAGTTTAATATTCTCAAAAAACTCATAGGCGTGGCCGATCGTCATTTCAGAAACTTCGCCAATATGGTGATCGTTGATCTTCACGCACAGAGCATCTTTTCTTACTCGAAATCCATCACACTCCGGGCAGTGTGAATAGCCACGGTAACGAGCGTAAAAAACCCGCATGTGAACTTTGTAAAATTGGGATTTAATATCCTCAAAAAAGCCAAAAATACCCTGATATTCGTCCTTCCCGTTCCAGATTACTTTTTGAACTTCTTTGGAGAGATGGCGATAGGGATCATCAATAGGATAGCGATAGCGCGCGCAGACTTTAATGAGATCTTTCAGGTTGGTGCTGAATTTCTGTGAATTGAACGGGGCAATAGCACCGCCACGGATAGTTTCCATGGGATCAGGAATGACCAGATCTTCGTCAATTCCGGCCACACGGCCAAATCCTTCGCACTTCGGACATGCTCCAAAGGGATTGTTGAATGAAAACATCTGCGGAGTAGGTTCGGTGAACTCAATTCCATCAAGCTCAAAACGCTCACTGAAGGTGACGTCTTCACCTTTTCGAAATTTGATTATGCATCGTCCGTCTCCTTCCTGAAACGCTTGTTCAACCGATTCTGTAATGCGGCTAATGGTTTCTTCTGAATCACTCAGCGAAACACGATCAACTAAAACCACATCTTTCTTCGCGGAAGCTTTTTTGAGAACGGCATCGAGATCATCGAGCTCAATAATCTCTTCTGTTTTTAAACGCAGCAAGCGCGAAAAACCTTTCTCTTTTAGAACCTGCAATTCATCCTTCATCTTTGCTTTTTTATGATGAGGAATGCTGAAACAGATATAGAATTTTGTTTTAGGCTCATATTGCTCAAAGAGCTGCTCTACAACCGATTCGGGCGTTTCCTTTGTGACTATCTCTCCCGATTTTGGAGAAAATGTGGTGCCGATACGAGCGAACATCAACCGCAGATAATCATAAATCTCGGTAGTAGTTCCAACTGTGGAGCGCGGATTGGTGGTTATATTTTTTTGTTGAATAGCCATGGCAGGTGAAATCCCCTGCATGAACTCCACATCGGGCTTGTCCATGCGCTCCAAAAACTGCCGGGCATAACTTGAAAGACTTTCCACGTAGCGCCGCTGACCTTCGGCGTAAATTGTATCGAATGCTAACGAAGATTTTCCCGAACCGCTTACTCCGGTAATTACGGTAAGTGAATTACGCGGAATGGTGACATCAATATTTTTGAGATTGTGGACCTTCGCCCCTCTCAGAATAATGGGACGATCCTGATCAATTTTGGAAGCGTTTGATGACGTCTCCTCAGTTGATGTATCATCTTTTTCCCGGGAAATTTCGTTACCTGCGTTGTTGCTCATGTGGATAATTTAAATTTTAAAGAGGAACATCCCGGAAAGATACAAAGATCATCAGACTCTGTGAACGACAGACAATTCTGTTTGTATAGTCGGAGCAATGAAAACAGAGGAAGTAGCGGGTTAATTCCTTCGAAAAAGCTTTGAGCTTTTTGCTAAAGTGAGGATTTTAAGAGTTCTAAAACAAAGCCTTTCGTACACGTTATGTGGAAATTAAAAAAGCCCGACTCAGTGAAACCAAGTCGGGCTGTGATAAAGTTGGAAACTTTTATTTAACCATAGATGTAGCGCTATCTTCCCAATCTTTTAGCTCATTCTCCATCTTCTTGGCAATTCGCTGTGCATCCCGCTCATAGCCCATCTCTTTAAGCTTGAATAAAAGCGCGGCGAGTGTGAAAAATGTTGGTGGCCATAGTCCGATGAAAATTCCGGATCGCTCAGCGTGAGCAATTTCGGCTTCATCATCACCTTTTTCGGCATACCACGTGGCTATGCTTCCCACTATTGATGTTAATCCTAATCCTGTTGCCAAATAACCTAACTTCTCTAACATAATGTGTTGTTCGTTTAAAATTTTCTGTGTTACAGTAAGACTAACAATCTGTATGTGGGAAATAATTCCTTATTTATTAAAACAGGCGCAGATAATCTGTACATAAATCACTTTTGCATATTCTATGCTTCAGGGACGGTCTCCGCCGTCCTGATTGTGGGATGAGAGAAATTTCCGAGCGTTGATGCGGGACGGCGGAGCCGATCCCTTGAGTGGATGGGTGTGGTTCGGGAATCTACCCAAAAAACTCCGAGGACCGGCTCCGCCGTCCTCAGAAAGGGCTGGGTGGTGAAATCCTAAAAAGAAAATCTGTAAGGAAAGGCCATGAAATACGTCTATACACATTAGAAACAACGCAATAAATAAGAATAATGGCATAGATATCCGTGTCACGTTCAAATTTATCACTCCGCTCAACAGTTGAAATCTATTTTATCACAACTTCTGTACATAACAGATTGAAGATCCTGACCCACCAGACGAATGCTGAAATTATAGCCGATTCGCTGACTTTTTTAGTAAATCAAGGGAGTATTCGTATTTATGGATATGTGATTATGCCGGATCACATTCATTTGATTTTAAAATCGAAAGTCAGTGAACAAATAATGAGACGCTTTAAATCTTTTACCGCTCGTAAAGTAATTGATAACTGTACTGCTAAATATCAATATGTGCGTTTGAGCAAAATGAAAACAAGTCGTGGAGGCAAGCAATGTTTTCAGCTATGGGAAAAGTCTTATCACCCTGTTGCGATAAACCGGGAAGCTGTATTTGATCAGAAATTGCATTATATCTATGAAAATCCTGTGAAGAGTGGATTGGTCACAAGAGCAGAGGAATATCACTGGTCGAATGCTTTGATGTATGAAAAGGGTTTGAGGTGTGACAGGTTTTGCAGAAACGCGTTTTTGAATCCTGATGATTTTAAACCGGGAGTAGTTACCTGATTCTGTGGGCGTTAATGCGGGAATCTACCCAAAAACTCCGAGGACCGGCTCTGCCGTCCTCAGAAATGGCTACCCTTTGGGCATTAAGGGCTCAATTTTCTCAATGAGTTCGTACATGTTGAAAGGTTTTACAATGTATCCACTCACCTTCAGCTTTAAAATTGGCTGAATATCATTGATGCTGTTCATTGCTGTTAGCATCAACACTTTTGTTTTCTTTACAGCAGGTTCATCCGACTCACGAATCTTCTTCAATACGTCATATCCATTCATGTCGGGCATGTTATAATCTAAAAGCACGAGATCGGGGTGATATCGTCGGATAAATTCCCACCCTTTTTCACCTGACTCAGCTGTCAAAACGGTGTAATCGAATCGTTTGAGTCGAAAACTGATTAAATGACGAATGCTGTCATCATCATCTATAATAAGTATCGTTCCGGTTGGTTTCATGGTGTATTAATATGATACGAATGGATTGTGAAGCCTTTTATGTTACTCGGAGTTTTCGCCCAAAGTTACTACTTATTTAGAAGAGGATTAAAAATACAAGAAGGTTCTAATCTATACTTATCAAATCAGAACCTTCTGTGCATATTTAAATCTCAAAATGATCGATTATTTCCATACATCTTCTGTTGTATATGGACTTCCGTTTTGCGCCCAGACCTCAGCATTCACATAGCGAAAACCACTGTCGAGTTCACTTATTTGTTCCATGTTCTTGTCGGTGAGCGTGATTTCAGCCGATTTTAAATTTTCGGCAATTCTTCCGGCATTTACTGATTTTGGAATTACAATAGTATCGCGATTCAGTGCCCAGGCGATGAGAATTTGGGCGGGCGTTGCGTCATGTTCGTCAGCAATGCTATGTATCGTTTCGTTTTCAAGCAGCGAAGGTTCGTTTTCGGCTTTCATCATTTCGGGACGATCTTTTGATCCTAATGGCGAATAGGCGGTGAACAGAATATCGTGCTTTTTGCAAAAGGCAAGTAGCTCTTCCTGCTGCAGGTGTGGATGTGATTCACATTGATTCATCTCAGGTTTAATCCTTGCGCTTTCTAAAATCGTTGTAAGATTTTCAGGGCCGAAATTGCTCACACCAATATGCTTGGCCAATCCCTGATCTTTTGCCTCTTCCATGGCTTCCCAGGTTTCTGTGAGCGGAGCTTTTTGGAGCGGAAGCATTGCATCGCCGTTTTTGGGAAATACGATATCAGGTTGTAGAGCTACCGGCCAGTGAACAAGGTAGAGATCTACATAATCTAAACTCAAATCGCTTAATGTTTTTTTCAGAGCAGGAATAACATCTTCTTTCTTATGGGCATTATTCCATAATTTTGATGTCACCCATAATTCATCACGCGAGACCACGCCTTCGTCAATCATTTCATTGATCGCATCACCAACCTCTGACTCATTCCCATAAATGGATGCACCGTCGATGTGGCGATATCCTTCTTTAATAGCGGTTTTCACTGCTTCGTACACTTCTCCGGGCTCAGATTTCCATGTTCCGAGTCCGAGTGCGGGAATTTGGTCTCCGTTTGAAAGCGTCTGTGTTGGGGCCATAAATATTTTATTTGTCGTTACTGTTTGTGTCTCTGTTATTTATAATGTATTTCAGACAATAATCGTTTGCCTGAATAAGCAATGGATACAGATAACTGGCATGCGGCATCAGTCTTAAAATGACCTAATTTATATTTCATGAAATGCGTTATTTTTGATATAGTTAGTCTCAGTTGCAAACAAGCATAGATTTATAAAATGTCAACATTGGATTTATTTGGGTCGGATAGTAAAAACAGGGATTTGGAGGAGGAAAAACAAGCTCCTGAACCAACTCCTGATACATCGGTAAATACGATTGACGAAGAGAGTGTGTCTGCCGCAGAAAATGAGAAGCAGAAAAAAAAGAGTGGCGCTTCATTTTCTGAAAAAAACGAAGAAGCGGATGAACAACAGGATAAAATGATGAGAGATGATCACATTCCATCAAAAGTAAAAAATGAAATTCAAGAGAGCAGTTCCCCGGAGGCTTCATCTGCTGAAAAGAAAAAAGAGCAATTACAACAGGAAGAGTATCAGAAAAAAGCAGACGCTGAATTAGAGCGCATTAAAGTAAAGTTAGCACGTGCTGAAGCCAGAATCAGAAAATCGCGAGAGTTAGAGATGAAGCCTGAGCCTGATTCTGAGTCAGCCCGGTCTTCTTCCGCTCAACCTGTGAAAGATGGAATTAATAAAACGGATACAACCGCACCTGAAGTAAAAAAGAGTGATGAGAAAGGTTCTTCTGAGACCAAATCGAAACTAACTAAAGACGATGTAAAAACGGCTGAAGAGTGGGAAGTCACACCCGAAGAACTTCCAAATGTAGATGAAACAGCTAAAAAGGCGGATGAAATCCCGCTTTACATCTCCAGAAATATTCGTGAGCGCGAAGGACTCGATCAGGACGAACAGGAGCAGATGCCCATCATCGATTTTGATCCTCTTGCTCCCTACAAAGGAATGGTCCGTCGCTTTTTCCTGGTATTACGCCACGTAATCGGACTTTTTGCCGGTGGATTGGTAGCTTTTCGAAAAGCCCTGCCCCGACATCGCACTCGCGGACTCCGTTTTGGAATTACACGCATTTCGGCGGCGGTAGTAAAGCCTTTTGTTACAAATGAATTGCGCAGCTTGCCATTTCCGGTTCAGCTGAGAAAACGACTTGAATTGATGGGGCCGACTTACATTAAGCTCGGTCAGATTTTGGCGCTTCGTGAGGATATTCTGCCACGCGTGGTTACCAAAGAATTGAAAAACCTGCTCGACCGCCTTCCTGAAATTCCATTTCATGAAATTCGTGAAATTATTGAAAGTTCTCTGGAGCGCAATCTGGAAACCTGCTTTTCAGAGGTGAACAGAAAGCCGATCGGGTCTGCTTCTATCGCGCAAACGCATCTCGCCAGAACCGTTGAGGGTGATCAGGTTGTACTAAAAGTGGTAAAGCCGGGTATACGTGATTCCATTCTTACTGATATCCGTCTCCTGAAAATTTTGGGAAAATTTCTGCAGAAAACCATCTCTCAATATCAGCCGGAAGTGTTGATTAACGAATTTTGTGACTACACCGAGAAAGAGGTTGATCTCAGAAACGAAGCCGATCATGCCGAGCTTTTTGCCGCTAATTTCAAGGATGTGAATGATGTCGTATTTCCAGCTATTTATCGGGAATATTCGTCGGAAGATGTTTTGTGCATGGAATTTTTCAATGGCGTAAAACCCGGCGAGGAACTGCAGGAACAGCTTACGCTCGAAGAACGCGAACATCTGGTTGAAAAAGGCGCGGAATCGATTATAAAAATGCTCTACGAAGATGGATTTTTCCACGCCGATCTTCATGCGGGAAATTTGATGGTTTTGCCGGGACCACAATTGGGTTTTATAGATTTGGGGATGGTTGGACGCTTCGAGGACAAAACCCGGCGCCGTATGCTATATTACTTCCACGCTCTTGTTAATGGTGATGTGGAAGGCGCCACAAAATACCTGATCGCAATGGCAAAAGTGGGTGATGGCGGCGATCCGCAGGGATTCCGTCGTGCAGTGGCCGATCTGCTGAGACGCTACTACCAGCATGCGCAACAGGGAGATTTTTCAATGGGACAGCTTATTTTGCAGTCGATGGCTATTGGCGGACAGTTTCGCGTCTTTTTCCCGGTTGAAATGACGCTGATGACCAAGGCGCTGGTTACATTTGAAGGTGTGGGATTAATGATGGTTCCCAAAATTGACGTTCCAACCGTCTCGCAAAAATATGTGGGAGCAATTTTTAAAAGACAGTTTAATCCCGGTTCTCTCGGTAAAGAATTGATTCGCGGAGGTCCTGAGCTAATTGACATGCTGGTACAACTGCCGAAACTCACCGCCGACGGACTTAAGTTTTTAGAAGAAAGCATTAACGACCGATCTCCAAGTAATCCGCTGGAAGGATTGCGGTCCGGTTTATTGGCCTCAGCATGTATTATCGGCGGCGTTATTGGGTTGGTTCAGCAATCGCACTGGGCTATTTATACCGTAATGTTTACGTTAGCGCTTCTGTTCACAATTTTTGGCAAAAAAGACTAAGCATTGTATGGCAAAATCGTCCTTTTTTAAGATTGATATCAATTTCAGCGATGCTGATATGAAGGAGCTGTTTGAACCTTTTGATCCGCTGAGGGTTTCTGATAAGGAGTTTTCGAACGATGTCACTCCCCGTGGGAAATTTGATCCCATCGACTTTCCATATATTGAAAGCGTTAAAGATTCGTTTTTGGGAGATTTACTCGATCACTACTTCAGAGCCCGTATCCACGATCTGGATAAAGTCAGGGATGAAGGCCCGGCTATTTTAGGATGTAATCACTCAGGAACCGCCTTCCCGCACGATGCTCTCATGCTCGATGCCCTGTTGTGGCGCCACAGCGAATTCCGAAAAGACAGAAAATGCCGGTCGGTCTATTCTCCCAAGCTTGCCAAATCATGGTGGATGCGCCCGTTTGGAATCGACGATTTTTGGCGAAGAGGCGGCGCTGTGGATATGACCTTCGATAATTTTGATCAGCTTTTGGAGCAGGAAGAGCGGGTCATCTATTATCCGGAAGGAGTTCCCGGCATTGGAAAGGGCTTCAGCCGCCGCTATCAGCTACAGCATTTTTACTCCAGTTTTGTGGTTCTGTCCGCCCGACATAACGCTCCGTTTTATCCAATTATTTGCGTGAATGCCGAGTGGGTAAATCCTACTTCCATCACCATTGGCTGGGTTGATAAAGTATTCGATAAACTTCTTGGCGTTCCGTTTTTCCCTATTCCTGCCGCTATTATCGCGCTCGTATTTCCTTTTTTCTTCTACCTCGCCTTTCCTGGAAATATGAAATTTTTCGTCCTCGATCCGGTTGATATTCGCGCCTGGCTGGAAGAGGAAGGTTGCACCAATTTTCAAAAACCCGACCGAACAGCTACTCAGCGCGTGGCCAATAGGGTGAAAGAGTATATGCAGAAAGAATTGGATGATGCGGTACTAAACCACGGACAAAAACCGTATCACTGGACCTCTCTGAAACGACGCATGAAGCAGATTAAAAAACGGGACGGGAATTGGATTGGTGCAACGCCGTTTGGCTGGCCGTTTACGTTTTTGAAGCATGAGCGGAATATGAACCGCCCGCCAGCTAAAAATAAATTTCATGACAAATTGCGCGATTGGGATATTTGGCTGTATTTCGTTCCGTTTGGCTGGTTCATACTTGGACTCACCCGAAAATTCAGAAAACCACCCTACGGCTACAGGGGACTCTCGAAAAGAGAGAAAAAATTAAAAACGGGAGGATATTTCTGGTCGCTTAATAAGAATCCCATGCCCCGCAGAGAAGAGCGTTTCTGATGAATAATACACGACAGAAAATTTTCAAAGCTTTGTTGCTGATTTTCTCAGTGTTGTTTTTATATCAGTGTGATTCTGAATCGGAACCTGCGACACCACAAGAGCGGTTTAGCAAAGCCGAAGCTAATGTGTTGAAAAACGGGCTAAAAACCACCTATCGCGCCACCTCAACCGGATCATATAAAATTGATTTGTTGGGCGCATTTGAATTAGTGCCGGGAGAACAGTTGCGCTGGACGTCTTCCGGGAATTTTGGCGGACGTGAAGTTGTGATTGAATTGAGAGCGAATGCTGATTCGGTTTTTTATGAGAATCAGGTGTTTATGATCGCTCAGCCACGCCCGAAGCATTTGGATGAAGCGATAGTGAAAGGATTATTCAGAATGGGGATTATGCATAATCTTGCGGTATTATCTTCGGGAAAATTGCCTGACCATGGCGGGTCAAGAAGTATTGATGCCTGGCTGGCGACCGATTTTTCAGAATCTACTCAGCCGTCTGATACGCTTCTTTTTGATGTGGTTGTGAACGGAAATTCCACGGCAAAAGCAAGATTGGTACTCGATGAGAATGAACGTCCGCTCTATCGATGGCAGCACGTGGAAATGGGCGGCGGCATGACCGTGGAAGAGCGGTTTGAGTATCACTGATCTCACCTACTCACGTTTCTTGGTGAAGAATCGGGGATTAGTGTGATTGTTCACCTAAAAGCCCGGATTCCGGAAGTCCCGCGTGAGGGATAGGAGCGGTTTAGCCCCACGTAAGCTACCTGAAAATCTACACTGAGCTCAGTCGAAGGGTCGATTTTCAGGTAGTGCGGAGGCCGACCAAAGGAGCCGCGGATAGCCCGGCCCTCCGCAGCTGAAATTTATTACAGGATTTCCTGATATTGCTGAGACAGAATCTAATGACCGCCTTTTGTTGAAACAACGCTTAAGGCAAGGGGGACACGCCCAAAAATACTTTTCAATTGTATTAATCCCGGTTAGCAGACTCTCAAATGTACTGGCTGTTTTTTTTCTAATATCTTCCTAATTTGTGACATGGATTATTCAAAGTCACCTATTCCAAAATATTACCAGATCTACGAAGAGCTACTTGAGCAGATTCGCGGTGGTAAGTACAAAGAACAGGATCGTTTTCCCAGCGATACCGAGCTTGTAAAAAGTTATGATGTGAGTCGCGGAACTATTCGTGAGGCTATTAAACTGCTTTTTCAGCAGGGATATTTGGTGCGCGAGCAGGGAAAAGGCACTTTTGTGACCTATCGAAAAATTGAGCAAAATCCCGATAAATTGATTGGTTTTAGCGAGCTGATGCAGAAAAACAATATTGAGCCATCGGCAAAAGTTGTGGAAAAAAAGGTAGAGAATGCCTCTCCATATATCGCTGAACTGATGAATGTGAAAGAAGATGAGAAGATTGTGCGCGTTCTTCGTGTGAGATATGGTGATGGTCAGCCACTCATTATTGAGCGCTCTTACTTTAATTACGATCTGTTTGCTCCCGTTTTAGAAAAAGATCTGGAGTCGAATTCTATTTTTAAACTCCTCTATAAGCACACGGAAACCCGTTTGGGAAAAGCCACGCAGCGCATTGAGGCAATTACCGCCAGCAAAACGGAGCAGGAACACCTCGGGGTTGAAATTGGCACGCCGCTGTTGCAGATAAAGCGGCTCATTCAGACTACAGGCGGCACATATTTTCAATATTCTGAGGATGTGTACCGAAGCGACCGCATCAGCTTTACCACACAAACCGATTCGTACGAAGACGACCACGACGCTTTTGGCCTGCCGCTGGAGATGGATGAGCGGTTTTAGGATTTCGGATATGAAAGCAGGAAATATGTGTAAGGGATCCTCATCGGGCGACTGAAAACAAACAGGTAGCCCATCAGGTTTTGAAATTCCCGATCATTTAGAAACTTTGCATCATCAAGGGGTCGTCCGGTGAGTTGAGAAAGGCGTTGGTTTAGTTCCCAGCTGGTATTACTCGCCCGACGACACTTCTGAGCATTGAAAATCTTCCCTGAATAAGTGATTTGGTTGAGAGAGGTTTTCGGACTTTTCCAGTCGCCGGACGAGGAAATTTTCAACTCCGATTCTTCTCCTCAATCCATTTGGCCATGAATTTTGTGCTGCGCATGGTGTGGTGGCGCAGCATCTGTCCCGTAAAATTTGCTGATCGATGTTCAGAAAGAGTGCTTCGCAAGTCCTGAAGATGTTTTAGAAAACGGGAAGCGTGTTTTTCTTTTAAAAAGCGTGTTTTTAAAAGTTTTTCACCCCTCTTCAGTGCATTCTCCCACGTGTGTTGATTTTGATAAAGTTCGACTGCTTTTTTTGCAATTTCGACGGGTGAGTCGGCCACAAATCCGGGCCAGAAATCGTAATCATTTTCCGCTGACAGAATACCTTCCGCTCCGATAGCTGTTGTCACTGAAGGCGTACCAAAGCGCATGGCGTCGATCAGTTTTCCTTTCAACCCAGCCCCAAAGCGTAGTGGGGCGAGCATTACGCGTGCCTGCTGAATAACATCTCCCGCTGATGCCGCTCTTCCGTGAATGAAAAATCCCTGCTTTGGCTTGTGAAGTTGCTGAACTCTTTGAATTGGATAGGCGCCGTACACGTGCATATTGGCGCCGGGAAGTTGTTTTCTTATTTCCGGCCAAATTTCTCTGGACAGCCATAACACCGCATCAGCGTTTGGGGGATGAATCATGTTGCCGATGGTCATGAAATCCAGGCGGTCACTCCAATTTGGGAGGTTTTCAGGATTGGGGATATCCTCATTATCTAATAAAAATGGCAGATAAAAGAGGTGTGATTCCGGCATGTGAAAAACGTCTTTCAAAATGCTCATCTCCGCTTCGGAAATAATGAGGGAACAGTCACAGCGATAGATGGATGCGATTTCGCGAATGGCAAATTCTGTTTTCAGGTCAGCGTTTTGAGCACCCTCTCTCGTATGAACGGCATTTTGGCGGGCTTTACGCAGAAAATGGAGGTCTTCGGTGTCGAGGATGGTGATGGCGTCGGGACAGGTTTCATTCACCCGCCAACCAAATTGCTCTTCGGTCATGAAGCGGTCGAAAAGGACGATATTAGGTTTCCACGTGCGGAGTTGTTCAACAAGTGAGGAGTTGTTGAGTTCGATTGTGGCTGTTTCAACACCTAAAGTCTCCAGGTTTTCCATAAATGGAGATGATTGCGCTGCGGATACAAACCGAACATGCCATTGCTGCTCCTGAAAAAGCTGTATTAACTGCATCATCCGCGTGCCCGCAGCAGAGGAGTTGGGTTCTGGCCATACGGTTCCGAAAATGGTAATGTTCATGTTAATTGGCCGGTGTTGTTTTGTGGTCCGATAATTCTTTAGGCTTGAATATCATCTTAATTATTTTTCTTCAAAATCGAGAAGGTGTATCAACATAATCTTTCAGAAACCCAGTATTTACTCATCATTTTAAAAGTGAATATTCTGCAATTTATTGCAGATTTGTATTTAATGGTACATATTCCTGAATGAAT
>Ga0306910_1000652_pt1 | contig 14852 bp, 14 predicted proteins | sample AntRauMFilla2698_FD_190438 | JGI IMG/M metagenome (GOLD analysis project Ga0306910, IMG submission 190438) | Saline lake microbial communities from Rauer Islands, Antarctica - Metagenome Filla 2 #698 (v2) (version 2) | ecosystem: Environmental > Aquatic > Non-marine Saline and Alkaline > Saline ... | reverse complement strand
ATCCTCGACCGCATCCATGATCACAAGATCAACAGGCTCGACGAATTGTTGCCGTGGAATTGGGCACCGTTGGCCGCTGCTGAAAACAGTCAAGCCGCGTAAGCTGCGGTATCAATGGCGCGGTTACTTTAGGCCTCACTGCCTCCTTCATCTTTTTATAATTTCATCCTGAACAATCACAACGTTCTTAGAAAAGTCGATATTACTTGAGAGGCGATATTCTTCAGAAGCCAAATTCATAATTCCCCTACTAGGTATAATTTCACCCGGACTAGGTTCTGGCGTTGTTGAAACGGTCTCGCACTTTGGGCATTTTATGCTAATTCCTGAGAAGCAAAGCGCAATATAGCCTTCGATCAGAGGCGCAAGGCAACCGCTACAGCTAAATTTGCCTTCAATGGATTTGTCACTGTTTACAAAAAACACAGTGCCGTTTGCCTCAAGGTCAGCCTTAGTTCTCGATATCATTGTTTGTTACCCCCACTGTTACCCTGATGGGAGTCTCGGACGCCATCAAAATCAAAAAAGCCACCAAGCTATTGAGCTCAGTGGCTTTTTATGGCTCCGACGGTAGGGATCGAACCTATGACCAATTGATTAACAGTCGGTTGTATGCCTAGTTTTAGGGCGTTGATTTAGTGACAAATTACACGGCGAAATCACTCAGGGACTTGTTTTATATAGACATAAGGTGCATGTAGATTGACAGTTAGCGACACCTGCCACAGTTAGATACAGTGACAAACAGTGACAAATCGGGTGACACAGTGACAGATCGCAAACTGACGACAGAACAAAAGACGGTTTATCAATTAATGTTGCGAGGCGCACCATATGGCGAAACTTTCAGACGGTAAGGCGGGATCAATTGCCAAGGCAGAACTGCCCGACAAAGGGCAGAGGTTTATCTTCGACGATCACCGGGACGCGCCGCGCGGTTTCGGTCTGCGGATCACCAAGGCAGGCGGCAAAGCCTTCATTCTGAAATACACCATCGACGGGCGCGAACGTCGCAAGACGATAGGAGACTGGCCTACGTGGTCACTGGAAGCGGCGAGGGCGGAAGCGCAAGACCTGCTGCGCGCGGTTAACAAGGGCATTGACCCGCTGGAAGCCAAACGCCGCCGGAGGGGTGAACCTACGGTTTCCGAACTGGCAACGGAATGGCTGGACCTGCACGCCGCCGGTCTACAATCAGAGCAGGGCATCCGCGCTCTTATAGGTGGCGATCTGGTCAAAGCAATTGGCAGCATGAAGGTGACAGACGTGCGCCGCCGTGATGTGATCGAGGCTATCGAGGCGAAGGCGATCAAGACACCAAGACAGGCAGCAATCATGCTGGTTTATAGCCGCAAGCTGATGGATTACGCCACAGACCGCGATTTTATTCCAGCCAATCCATTGGCCGGATTGAAGCCAAGCGCGATCAAGGTGAAGGGCAGGCGCGACCCGTTGAAATCGGTCTCGCGGGGCAGGGTGCTGGACCCTGACGAAATCAAATCATTCTGGGAGAGAGCCGACACATCCGGCCTGCACAAGATCACGGCGCTTGCGCTTAAGCTGGTGCTGGTCACAGGGCAGCGTCCCGGCGAGGTGGCAGGGATGCACCTAGACGAAATCACCGGGCGCTTGTGGACCATCCCTGCTAGCCGCAGAGGCAAGACCGATACAGCGCATACCATCCACCTGACCGATACCGCTTTGCAGATCATCGCAGATGCAGCGGAAGAACTGACCCGCTTGCAGGCGCGCAGGAAAGCGCCAGCAAGCGGCTACGTGTTTGAGACATCACCGGGAGCGGCAATCGGCAACTCCGCACTGTCGCGGGCCGTAGAACGTGCGCATGAGGCGCTAGGGGCCAAGCTGGTCGAACCTTGGGGCAGATGGACGCCGCACGATCTGCGACGCACGATGCGCACTGGCTTATCGGCCTGCAAAGTGCGACCGGACATTGCAGAATTGACTATCGGTCACACTAAGCGCGGGATCGTGGCGGTTTACGACCAACACGCCTTTGACGACGAACGCCGCGCGGCGCTTGAGGCTTGGGAAAGCCGCCTGTTGCGGATCATCGCGGGCCAAGACCCCGACGCCACAATGATCGACAACGTGGTGAAGCTGGAGGCGTGGGCATAATGGCTCCAAAATATGTGACGCGCGGAAATGGTATGACTGAACGTCTACTTAAGGTGCCAGAGACGCCAGCGGAGTCGATTGCGGCATTCGACGCCTTGAATATTCCCTTTGCACAGTCCGGCGATTGGCTGGGCGATGCTCTGATGCGAGCGACCGCTGAACGAAACCGCTCAGTATTATCGCACGTCGGTTTGGAAGATGCTGGTGCATGCGTTGCGGACCGCCGAGCACTAGAATCAGTTGGTTTGGCAGAGGGCAGCGCCGCATGGATCGCAGCGCATTGGCTGGCCGAATATCATTCCTTTCTGCGTTGCCGCGAACGGATTGAAAGCGGTGATGCCGGGGTACGGAATTTGACCACAATGATGTGGGCGATGCACGAAATGGGACGACTTCAGGAGGAAATGCGATGGCGTCCCGGTGTTGATCCACAGACAGGCAAAGCGCGCGAACAACTTGCGCTTTCTGGACGACGACAGGTTAAAGGCGGACATGACGGCAACGCAATGAGAGGGCAAAAATCCTTTGCATCGCTTTACGGGGAGCAAGCGCAGCTAAGAGCATGTGCAATCGCTGCAGATCGCCCGGACCTTTCTTGGACAGCTATTCGCCTAATACTGGCCCGCAAATATGCAGTCAGTGCGGAAACAATAAAAAAGGCGCTGCGTAACCCAAAGGAAGGCGGGTAAGCGGAAGCGAATTACCCGAAGCCAACAGGCGACAACGGCATCACTTAAACCGCAACCTGCGAAAGAGTGAGGCCAATAATGACTATTCAAGACCTTATCACCGAAGCCGACTACGCCGCTGAGCGTCGCGTGTCTTTGCGCACAGTGCAGCGCGAGCGCGCACAGCGCATCGGCCCGCCGTTCATCAAATTGGGCCGCAACATCTATTACCGCCCGGTGGCAATCGAAAAATGGCTGATTGAGCAAGAGCAGGCGCAACCGCGTGCGAAATGTGGTGCAAAATGACTGAGCACACAAAGAAAAACCCCGGTGCGCTGGCGGGCGGCACCGAGGCTTTTAACAAACATGAAGCGGCAAAACTTCCTGAAGAATATAAGCCCGAACCTGTGTCTTTCGCAACCTTCTTCTGGTGCAAGGCGTCTGGCTCTGTTGAGCGTCTGAGCGGCTATCCTAGCGGGGTGGCGGTATGAACGCGCATACCGGCACGGTGTCCGAGATTGGCGTGGCCGCGCTTCGCTTGGCTGAACAGGGCTTTCACGTCTTTCCTGCCCCGCTGGGCGCAAAGCAAGGTTACGAAAAGGCCATGAACCACAATGGCAGACGTTGGGGCGCGTCTGACGATCCGCAGACCGTGGCGGCGCTGTTTGGCAAGCACGAGGCGGCAAACGTCGGCATCGCTTGCCAGGAGTCGAGGATCTTCGTCATTGAAGGCGATATCAAGAATGACGTGAACGGCGTTCAATGGCTGGCAGACCAGATTGAACAGCACGGCGATTGGCCGGAAACTGTCGAGGCGCTTTCACCGTCTGGCAGCTGGCATATCTATTTCAAGTATCCGGCAGACTTCGACCCTAAGACCGGCCAAAGCGAAATTGCAGACGGCGTTGACGTGCGCGGTCATGGCGGCATGGTCATCGCCCCGCCTTCGATTAAGCCGGGGGCAGCGAAGCCTTATCGCTGGAAGAGCCCGCCGGGACACTTCGAGATAGCAGATTGCCCCAAGTGGCTGCTGGACAAGGTTCCGCGTCGCAAAGCTGAACATTCCGACCCAGGCAAAACTGACGCGGCATTTTTCGATACGGGCAATATCTTTTTCAGAGACGTGAAGGACTATCACCGGCTTTGGGGCGATGCCTCCGTTGACGAAAAAAAGCACGAAGCGACCCGCGATGTTGCCATGTCGATGGCAGGTCAGGGTATGAGCCTGAAATGCGCGACAGGCTACATTATGGCAGTATGCCCCGTCTGGGATGACAACCTAAAAGAATCGATTGTCTCAGGCTTTAAAAAGGCAGGGGGCAATTCGTTCCGGCACGTTGGCATCGGACTGGTGCGCGACGAAAAAGGCTTTCCAATCTGGTGCGCGGCAAACGCCGACTCTCTGCTACAGTCTCACGACGACTGGAAAGATGTTCTCGGCTACAACGCTTTTACCGTCAAACGTGTCTTGCAGCGACCTATACCGGGCTACGCAGACGGTAAGGACTACCCGCGCGATCTGATCGACAGCGACTACACTGCGGCGCTTGAGTGGTTTATGGGCCGAAGCCGTTGCACGCTTCAAGGCTGGCGAGATCTGGTGGCTGGATGGCGAAGCCGAGGAACACGCCAAGGTCGAAGTGGCGGCGCGATCCGCAGGGGACGACCCATGGGCCGGTGACGTGGCCGACTGTATCGCAGGGCAGACCGAAATCGCGATTGTTCAGGTGTTGATGCAGATCGGGATACCGCCGGAACATCGTGGTCAGAAGGACAGCAATCGCGTGGCAGATATCCTTCGTCAAATGGGCTGGGCGCGTGACGCGCGCTTCACGTCAGGCACCCTCAAGGGGCAGGCGCGATACGTACCGCTTGAGAGTGAACCCCAGTGAACGTTTTGCGGAAAATGGCGAACGTTCACCGCCTGAGTGAACGAGTGAACGACTTTTCCACACAACTTAGAAAAATATCTAACTTATTGTTTTGTAATGATAGAGGGGTGAACAGTAAGGGGTGTATAGCCATTATAGAAAAGGTTGGAAAAATCGTTCACCCGTTCACCCGTTCACCCGTTCACCCGTTCACTCGGGGGGGCCACGATATGACGATGGAAATGGCTAACTGCCAGAACTGTTTTCGGGCATTCCCCCGCCGGACGGACCACGAATGGAAACGGTTTTGCCTTAGCTGCTGGAAAGCGAACAAAGCGCAAGGGCAATCCAAGATGGAAGAACTCGAACAGCGGTGCGCGCGTCTTGAGCAACAGCTTCACGCCAAGCCCTCAAGCGACCTCCCCAAACCTGTGATGCGCTTTCTGATGAAAGCGGCTCACCCCGACCGACACCAAAACAGCGAGGAAGCTACGCAGGCACTGCAATGGCTTCTGGCTTTCCGAGAAAGGGCCAACACATGAACACCGAAAGACAGAAAGAGACGCAAGCTATCTCCGAGCCAATGATCGAGGAAGCTATCTCACGCATGGCAAACGCAGGACTGACAGCGCCGGAAATCGCCCAAGCGCTGATCCTGATGGGCAGCGGGATGTTGGCGCGGTCTCTTGGGCCAAAGGGCGCGGGACATGCCATGCGCAATGTCGCGGACAAGGCCGGGGCATGGATGCACAGTATCGCCGATCAAATCGAACGCAGGGTGAACTAAGCTTTGACCCATCAAGGAAATTGGGGTATTATGATACCGTCACCTTTGATTGCGCAGGACGCTGATCACAACCGACATTGGGTCACGCACGACGCTGCCCCAACCGACACTTTCCATGCACGACGCTGGCAACGTGACGGCACATAAACCCCGAAAAACCGGCTTAGTGCCGACCCTATTGCTTTGGAGAATTACAGCATGGATATGGAAAATATCGCAGACCTTGTACGGACCGGGAACAGCGCAATCGACGCGCTGAAAGGCCGTATTGATGATCTTGAAACGAAAACATCGCGCCCAGGCGGCGGCTTCAAGGAAACCAAAACGCACGATGAACACAGCGAAGTGTTTGCCAACTGGCTGCGCGACCCTAACAGCGACACAAAACGCCGCGCGTTGGCAGATATCGAGGCCAAACAGGCGTCTAGCCTGACCGATGCGGCAGGCGGCTTTATTGTCCCTGAACTGATCGCTCACCTATGCCGTCCGCTTCGCCAGGGGCTTCATCAGAGTAGATCATGGCGTGGGTGTCGAAACCGAATGGGACGCTCGCGTCGCCAAGCTCCTTCACACGGTCATCGGGTTCAAGTCGCCGAGTGAGACCGATCTTCACTACATCCTCGCCAAAGGAGCCGATATTCGAGATTATATAGACATAGCCGGATTTGGTCATCTCAGCCATAGCGCGGGCGCGTTCGCTTGTGGCGTGAGCTTCGGCCAAGGCGGCTTCAAGGTCTGCAATGCGGCTTTCATCGACGCCAGCTTCAGAGCGCGCCTTATCCAAGAGCTTCTGATAGCGCTCCTCTTCACGTTCTGCCGCCTCTGCGTCCGCCAGTAGCTTTTTCTCTTCGCGCTCTGCGCGGGCCAGATCAGCGCGCTCTTCCTTCTCTATCTTGAGGCGTTCACGGTATTCATGGGTTGCGTGCAATTCGTCCAGTCTGAGGCTTACATATTGCTCACGGATACGCAGTTTCATGGACTCATTGGCGTTATCGATTTGCTTGGCTGCGTTGAGGATACGCTTCTCCATCGCGTTGACGTTGTTCCAGCGCGTATTTGCGATTGCAGCTTCGCATTCGTTGTTGAACGCGCGCATAGTGAGACGTGTCTGGCGGTTGATCATCGTCTGACCTTTGGCGCGGCTTCCGTCCACTTGCCAGTCAGCCGGGCAGCTGGTAGCGCTCTTTGCCGAGACCAGTGCCTTCTGGCGGTCGCGGATTAGTTGGATCTCCTGTTTGTATTCGTCAGCGTCGTTGAACTCGAAATGGGGTTCATAAACGCCTAGCTCCACGAAAGAGAGCTTTTCGTCATAAATTGCGACTTGTTGCTCTAGCTTATTGAGTGTGGCGCGCTTCTCAGAATAAGAACTACGCGTCGCTTCGATTTGCTTCGTTATCTCTGTGGCAGTGTCCCTGAGCGCCGAGACTTCATTCTCAACAGACGTGATGGGAGAATATTTTTCCTTGAGCGATTCTGCGGTCGCTTCCGCTTCTATAATTCGCTTTTCGGCTCGGTGTTTTGCATTACGAGCGCGAATCCAGAGGATCAAAAGAAGAATGGGGAGGAGCAACCAAGCGGTTGCAAAAATCATAATAGGGTCCACTAGTTGCAGCCTTTCAATTACTTTTTGCCAATTTGACTAGTGTATCAGAGGCGGTCAAGGAGAGGGTTTGCAGACCTTCGCTCCGCTCAGACGAATGATAGAGTTGCGTACTGCCGACCTTCACCGCATCGTGCTCCAAGGTCGCCTCTACGCCGAATGTATCCATCTACTTCAAAAACTAGGAATTTGCATTTCTAAGCTTCTTAGCAGTCACTGCAAAATTGCCAATCAACCATTTTTCAGTTGACGGGCTTTTGGATGGGTTAAGATTTAGCCTGAGCAAATTATTGAAAAATTTTGCTTGTCCGGAGCAACCTCAATCGGTCGCAAAATCTAGTGACAAATTCAGTGACAAGCCCCAAAGATAAAAAGACCCAGACTAATGCTGGGCCTCTAACTGGCTGTTTTACCAAAATAAATTGGCTCCGACGGTAGGGATCGAACCTACGACCAATTGATTAACAGTCAACTGCTCTACCGCTGAGCTACGTCGGAACGGTCCGCATCGTATAGCGGCGGTATTTTGGCGCGTCCAGAGGGTTCGGGGGCCTTTTTTCGAAAAAATTCAGCGTGGTTGTGACAGGCTGAAAACAGCGCCTTCACTAAGGACTGAATCGTACTTCACGAGTTTACGGCCCTCCAGATCAATCAGATGGGCCAATACGTTGCGCGCGGCGGCGCCGAGAAGGGCGGCTGGGGTTTCGGTGTAGATCCTTGCCGCAAGGGCATGCGCCGTGGTGGGGGCATCTTCGAGGGCTTCGAGAATGGCCGCTTCCCTGCTGCGTCGGTGCGAGACAAGCCATGACAGACGCGCGGCTGGATCATGAACAGCGGCGCCGTGGCCGGGGTAGAACACGCGCCATTCGCGGGTTTGCAGACGGGCGCAGGAGGCCATGAAATCGGTTAGATCGCCGTCGGGAGGAGAAACGAGCGATGAGGCCCAGCCCATGACGTGGTCGGCTGTAAAGCAAGCGTCGCCCCATGCGAGGCTGATGTGATTTCCGATATGGCCCGGGGTGTGTATGACGCGCAGATCCCAGCCATCGCCCGCAATGCTTTGACCGTCCACAAGGATGGTGTCAGGCACGAAGGCCGTATCGATCCCTTCGCCACCGCCGACAGTTGCCGCCGCGGCAAGCGTGCGCATGATTGCTGACCGGCCGGCCTCAGGGCCGCCGAATGCAAGAACCGGCGCGCCGGTGATGCGGGAGAGTTCCCGAGCCAGGGGCGAATGGTCCAGATGTGTGTGGGTGACGATGATGTGGCTAATGTGCTGCTCAGGATCCAAGGCGCCGAGCAGCGCCTCAAGATGCGGCGCGCTTTGGGGGCCGGGATCGATGACCGCCAATTTGCGCGTGCCCAGCAAATACGTATTCGTGCCTCGAAAGGTCATGGGCGAGGGGTTGGGGGCCACGATCCTGCGCAGGCCTGGCTCTAGGCTTTGTGCCACGCCGACGGGTGGATCGAAGGGTTCGGGAGGAAGCATCGTTTGGCCTTTCGCTTGGGGCGGTCAGGCCCTAGGCTTATCCTATGTCCTTCGACTTGCTCAAACACTATATGCCGCGTGGCATTTACGGGCGCGCTGCGCTCATCCTGCTGTTGCCGGTGGTGTTTTTGCAGCTCGTCGTCACTGTCATCTTTGCGCAGCGTCATTTCGAGGGGGTGACCCACCAAATGACAGACACGGTGCTGCGCGAACTCGCTATGGTCATGCAGGTCGTCGATGCGGCGCCAACTTTGCCACAGGGCTCGATGGATGTGCAGATGCAGCTTGCCGTACTCGAGATTTCCGTAGCTCCTGCGGCACCGACGCAAGCTGTAAACGATCGGGTATGGTACGATTATTCCGGCCGGGTGCTGACGCAAAGGCTTGTGGAGAAATTCGGGCCTTTTGTCGCTGTCGATCTGGTAGAAGGTGGTGAAGTAACGGTTTTTGCAAACAGCCGTCATGGGCTGGTGCAGATTGGCTTTGACCGGCGTCGCATTTCGGCGTCCAATCCGCACCAACTGTTTGTCTACACGATCGCTTTCGGGATCATCCTGACCCTGATCGCAATCGTATATCTGCGCAATCAGCTGCGCCCGATCAAGCGGTTGGCGCGGGCTGCAGAGGCATTCGGGCGGGGGCGGCATATCCCGTACACGCCTGCGGGCGCTGTCGAATTGCGCGCTGCGGGCAATGCATTTGTAGACATGCGCCACCGGATCGAGCGGCACATCGAGCAACGCACGCTGATGCTGTCGGGTGTGAGCCATGATCTGCGGACGCCTCTGACCCGCCTGCGCCTCGGCCTTGCGATGCTGGACGATGAGGACGCGGAGCCGTTGCTGCGCGACGTAGCGGACATGCAGGGCATGCTGGATGAATTCCTGAGCTTCGCTAAGGGCGCTGCGGAGGGGGAGCCTGAGCCAGTGGACCCCGCCGAGATGGTCGAGGATATCGTGGCGGGTGCCCAGCGCGCGGGCCGGGAGGTGACGCTGATGCCGCGCGAGGGCGAGGGGCAGGGTACCGTGCTGCTGCGCGAGGTGGCGATGCGGCGCGCGGTGGACAATCTGATCGCCAACGGCGTGCGCTACGGCGCGCGTGCGGAGGTATCGGTGATGCTCAGCGAAAAGACGTTGCGCATTCGTGTAGAGGATGACGGCCCCGGCATTCCCGAACACCAGCGCGAGCAGGCGACCAAGCCCTTCACTCGTCTTGATCCAGCGCGAAATCAGGACAAGGGCGGCGGCGTGGGCCTCGGACTTGCGATCGCGGTGGACGTTGCGCGGAGCCATGGCGGGGTCTTGCGGCTCGGCGTGTCTGAGCGGCTTGGCGGATTGCGCGCTGATATCGTGATCGCCCGCTGAAGCGAAATGTGACAAAGTCCGGTGTTGCGACAGGGCTGGGCAATGTCGCGCAGCCAAGCGGGTTGAACGATTTTGGGTCCGCAGGTAGCGCGCGCCGTTCCTGAGGAGACACCACAGAGGTGCTTGGCTGGGTGTCTGCGCTTAACGTTATAAAAGGCTGCTCAGCTGCGTACGGACAACCGGTCCTGCTGTCGATCTTTTAGGTTTGCAGTTGTAACGGAAGGTCGGCAAGACGCTAGCGCATGAAGGCTTTCATGGCTGCACCAAGGGGTACGGTGGACTAGCTGTTCAACATTCTGCAGCCTAAAACATAAATCGCGGTCGAAGGCCGTTCCCGCGAAATCTGGCTCCCGGCGCTGAGTAACGGGCTGCCTGGACAGTCGTGATGAGTGATCCATTCACAAGCTGCCGGACATGATACGTTTTGAACTCATCGTTCCAGTCAGGTCTGCCGAGTTGCATATGATCAGCACGGCCATAGTTGTTCTGTGACACACAAGTAGCCTGAAATCCGCCTAATATCTGTGCCCCCATGATCACTCCGACGGCATTTTAGAGTGCGCAGTGGGTCTGTATCACCTTCCGGAGTAGGGCGATGCCATGATCCTGATGGCGAAAGACGCCAGATTAGAGCGAGGGGCACCGGTAGATGGGGTATGGCGAGCACGCATATTCTCAATTTGAAGCTCCAGATAGATATCAAGCGAATTGGTAGGTAGTGACTCCCTTTTTTCACTTTGAAGCAATTAACCTGAGGCAAGATTCGATGCCGCCAATGGCTGCGATACTTGGGGCACAGCTTCAGTCCCGTTCATCCCTATTTTGAACCCAAAGCCTTTTTTACCGACAGTATTCAAGCGGACCAATCTTTGGTGTGACAGTAATTTAATCATATAAATCATATAGAAGGACCGATCAGGCTAGTCTGGTTGACCACGCGGGCAGACGCTTGTAGCGTTTTACACTTCATTCACTATTTAGGAATTCCAGCATGAATAGCAGATCGAACTCCGAAATAATGAGCGAGGATTCATTTCGGTCGCGTGTGCGCGACAGGTACACGGCAGATGAAGCCGAAGTCATTAAGCTGCTATCGGAGCATATCAAACTGTCCGACGCAGACCGCTCCAAAGTCGCTGCCGCCGGAGCACAGTATGTGGACCGTGTGCGCAAAGAGACGTCACCTTCAATGATGGAAGCGTTCTTGGCGGAATACGGCCTTTCGACGGAAGAGGGGGTCGGTCTCATGTGTCTGGCCGAGGCTCTCTTGCGCGTGCCCGACGCGGAGACGATTGACGATTTGATCGAAGACAAGATCGCGCCCTCGAATTGGGGCGCGCATCTGGGTCATTCTTCATCGTCACTTGTCAACGCCTCCACTTGGGCACTCATGCTGACTGGCCGTGTTCTGGACGATGACCCCAAAGGTCCAACGCGGGTGCTGCGCGGATTGGTCAAGCGGATGGGAGAGCCGATTGTGCGCAAGGCTGTGGCACAGTCGATGCGTATTCTGGGGCGTCAATTCGTCTTGGGGCAAACCATTCATGAAGGTATGAAAAATGCCGCTTCTGAAGAGGCGGAAGGCTATACTTATTCCTACGACATGCTGGGCGAGGCGGCCCGCACCGACGCGGACGCACAACGGTACCAGAAGGCTTATTCCGACGCGATCACCGCGATCGCGAAGGCGGCCAAGGGCGATGTGCGCTCGAGCCCCGGTATTTCGGTCAAGCTCTCGGCGCTGCATCCTCGCTATGAGTACACCCACAAATCGACGGTTATGCGCGAGCTTGTGCCCCGTGCGCTCGAACTGGCCAAACAGGCCGCGAAAGCGAACATCGGTTTCAACATCGACGCAGAGGAACAGGACCGCCTTGATTTGTCGCTCGATGTGATCGAGGCCATGCTGTCCGATCCGGATCTTGCCGGTTGGGATGGGTTTGGCGTCGTTGTTCAGGCCTACGGGCGCCGTGCGGCCCCAGTTATCGAAACCCTCTATGACATGGCCGAACGGTATGACCGCAAGATCATGGTGCGTCTGGTAAAGGGTGCCTATTGGGACACCGAGATCAAGATCGCGCAAGAACTGGGCGTGGAACGCTTCCCCGTTTTTACCCGCAAGATTAACACCGACATGAGCTATATGGCCTGTGCACAGATGTTGATGGACCGCCGTGATCGGATCTATCCACAATTCGCGACACATAACGCCCATACCTGCGCGGCGGTCGTCGAAATGGCGGGCAACGACAAAGACAGCTTCGAATTCCAGCGCTTGCATGGCATGGGCGAGTCCTTGCACGGTATCGTAAAGGAAGCCGAAGGAACGCACTGTCGCATCTACGCGCCCGTTGGTGCCCACAGGGATCTGCTCGCCTATCTGGTACGGCGTTTGCTCGAAAATGGGGCAAACTCGTCCTTTGTGAACCAGATCGTCGACACCTCCATACCCTCTGTTGCGATCTCCAAGGACCCCGTGGACGAAGTGCAGGCGTTGGGCGCGCAAGTGGCCAATCCGACAATCATGCAGCCGCATGAGCTCTTTTCGCCCGACCGTCGCAACTCGAAAGGATTTCGCATCAACGAACCCGCTTCGATCCTCCCGTTGCTGGCCGCACGCGAGGATTTCGCGGATACGAAATGGACCGGCCGCCCGCTGGTCGTGGGGCATACCGCGCCCAACGGTTCTGGCCGCGATGCAGTGTCGCCCGCTGACGCGAACCGCGTGGTCGGCACCGTTCACGAGGCGACACCGGAAGAAGTCGGCGCGGCCCTGGACGCCGCACAGTCCGGCTTTGAAAGCTGGTCCGGTACGCCCGTCACAGAACGTGCTAATATTTTGCGCAAAGTTGCGGATTTGTACGAGCATCATATTGCAGAGCTTACTGCAATCACGACGCGTGAGGCGGGTAAGACCTTGCTCGACGGTATTGCAGAGGTGCGCGAAGCAGTTGATTTTCTGCGCTATTACGCCAACGAGGCAGAGCGTCTGGACGACGAGGAGCCCGGCAAGCCTCGCGGTATTTTCGTCTGTATCAGCCCGTGGAATTTCCCGCTGGCTATTTTCTCCGGTCAGGTCGCGGCCGCGCTGGCTGTAGGCAATGCGGTGATCGCAAAACCTGCCGAGCAGACACCGATCATCGCGACGCGTGCTGTCGAGCTGATGCGTGAGGCAGGCCTGCCGGAGTCTGCGCTGCAACTGCTGCCCGGTGACGGCCCGACCGTCGGCGGTCCGCTGACCAGCGACCCACGTATTGCGGGCGTCTGTTTTACCGGCTCGACCGAAGTGGCGCAGATCATTCACAAAGCGCTTGCAAAGAACGCCGGTGCCGATGCTGTGCTGATTGCGGAAACCGGCGGTCTGAATGCAATGATCGTCGATTCAACCGCCCTGACGGAACAGGCGGTGCGAGACATTCTGATCTCGTCCTTCCAGTCTGCCGGACAACGATGTTCAGCGCTGAGGATGCTCTACGTGCAGGAAGAGGCGAAGGAGCGTCTGACCGAAATGCTTTATGGCGCAATGGATGCGCTGGTGATCGGCGATCCATGGTCGACCGATGTAGATGTATCACCGGTGATCGACGCCGAGGCAAAGCAAAGCATCATGGACTATGTGGCGCAGCACGAGCAGGCGGGAACTCTGCTCAAGAAGCTGGATGCTCCTACCGAAGGGACGTACGTTACGCCCGCAGTGGTCAAGGTTGACGGCATCGCGGATATGGAGCGCGAGATCTTCGGTCCCGTCCTGCACGTGGCCACGTTCAAAGCCCGTCATATCGACAGGGTCGTGGATGAGATCAACGACCGAGGCTATGGCCTGACGTTCGGGCTTCATACGCGCATAGATGACCGCGTTCAGCAAATCGTCGAGCGTATCCAGGTCGGTAATGCCTATGTTAACCGCAACCAGATCGGCGCCATCGTGGGTAGTCAGCCGTTTGGTGGCGAGGGTCTGTCGGGGACCGGTCCGAAGGCGGGGGGGCCGCACTATCTGACCCGCTTCCGCCGGGTGGGCAAACCGGACAGCGCTGGAACGCCACATGGCATTCACGTCGAGCGCGAGGCGGTAGACGCGGCAATCGAAAGGATCGACGCGCGCAATTGGGCTGCGAGACTGGACCGCGTCTCCGTGTTGCGGGCTGCCCTGACAGGCCGTACCGGCATCGTCCGCAAGGCTCTTGCAGAAACTGCGGCGTTCGATACCACGCCGCAAACGCTGCCGGGCCCGACGGGGGAAAGCAACCGCTTGCGGATGTACCCCAGAGGCACTGTGCTATGCCTTGGGCCGACGCCGGAGATTGCAGTCGCCCAGGCAATTCAGGCCCTCGGTGCAGGGTGCGGTGCGGTGATTGTCGTGCCGGGTGCCGCGTCCTCGATGGCGGGTGCATTGTCTGCGGCGGGCGCACCGGTGGTGGCGCTTGACGGTACCCTTGACCCTGAATGGCTGACCGATCTGGAGGGCTTTGGCGTGGTGTCAGCCACGGGCGCGTCTGATTGGACGCGCAGCCTGCGCATCGCTCTTTCACAGCGAGACGGTGCGATCCTGCCTTTGGTGACGGAGACTATTGCGCCGGAGCGCTACGTGCTCGAGCGCCACTTGTGCATCGATACGACTGCGGCAGGCGGTAACGCGAGCCTGCTTGCCACGACATCATGATTGAAAGGGCGAAACTGCCTGACGGGAGCGGCGGCTGAAACTTACGCCGCCGCCCCTGTAAGACGAATAGCCAATAGAGGAGATGTTCTATGTCATCCGACGATATTAATCCGCGCAAACCAAGTTTTGGTCTCGCGCTTGTACCTGTGGTGCTGACGCTGCTGGTGCTGGGGATACAGTTGTTTTATTTCGGGGATTTCACCCCGCATATCCCGCTGGCCATTGGATTGGCGATCACTGCACTTGTCGGTAAGTATCTGGGTCACGACTGGGGAAA
>Ga0306910_1000642_pt1 | contig 15004 bp, 14 predicted proteins | sample AntRauMFilla2698_FD_190438 | JGI IMG/M metagenome (GOLD analysis project Ga0306910, IMG submission 190438) | Saline lake microbial communities from Rauer Islands, Antarctica - Metagenome Filla 2 #698 (v2) (version 2) | ecosystem: Environmental > Aquatic > Non-marine Saline and Alkaline > Saline ... | reverse complement strand
AGTGGTTGGGTAGTATTTCTGCTATTCAGTCGCCGGACGAGGACATGAACCTTATCGGGCGAGTGGAACAACCCAAAACCTCTTGCGCCACGACAACCTCGTCCGGTGAGTGTTACCACCCACAATCTCAATCAACGCTTATATTCTTAATTTCGAATTGTGCTAACCGGATTGAGATGCCTGGATTTTGGGCTTTTGTGATTTGGAAAATGGTTCACCCGTCAGACGGCTCAAGGTGAAATCAGAGAATTTTTCCTGTTTGGGGATTTTTCAGGTGTTAGAATTTCTTGCTTTTTCAAGCCGTCAGACGGGGATATTGTTGCGTTAAACTCGCCCGACGACACTTCTGGTTGTTGGTTTTCTTCCTTAAGTGTGGGTAAATGTGGAAACGTTGTATTTCTGCTATTCAGTCGCCGGACGAGGTCCAAACCCTCATCGGGCGAGTAGCACAACCCAAAAATCTTGCGCCACGACAACCTCGTCCGGTGAGTTCACCACCCAAAAAGCAAAATCAACGCTTTTTCAAATGGATACCGAAATGTCAAATACAGCGTAGTTTTTGGGTTAGAGAGCTTATGAGCTTTGATGAACTCCCTGCCGGTGAACTCGCCCGACGACACTTCTTGTTGCGGGATTGCTTCCTTATATGCGTGTGAATGTGGAAACGTAGTATTTCTGTTATTCAGTCGCCCGACGAGATCTCTTCATAAATCAGTTTTTCTTCTTCCAGCCTGATTTTTCAACCATCGTATGAAGCTGCTCACCACCGCGAATCCCGAAATCGAGCGTTCTGATTGGGAATGGAATCATAATATCTTCATCATCATACAACTTCTTGATAGCCATTATGGCATCACTTTGTGCGTTCCAAAAATCATTGTTTGTATTAAAATTCACCCAAAACCGAATTACATAATTTATAGAGCTGTCACCAAATTCATTGTAGTACAATTCAACCGGCCGTGTAGTATCGTATGAATTGATGCTTTCTACAGCCTGAATCGCGAGTTTTTTTGCTTTTTCGAGATCATCTCCATAAGAAACACCACAGGAAAGGTCGATACGTCGGCGACTTTCAGACGTGTAATTTTCAAATGGTGATTCAAATACCATTTTGTTAGGAAGAAAAACACGCTGGCCCTGTGGCGTAAGCAAAACGGTGTTTCGTAAATTCATCTTCACAACAGTTCCATAATAGCCGTTCGTGTCAATAATATCACCAATCCCAAATGGGTGACGAATAGATAATAGCATTCCTGAAATAAAATTTGAGGCTATATCCTGAAAAGCGAAACCTAATGCTAATCCTATAATACCGGCACCGGCGAGGAGTGATTTGACTGTTCCGTCAAGATTTAAAATGCCGAGAGCAATAAATACCCCGATCAATATAACAATGGTGCCAACAATGCTCTCCAGCAGGTGAATGATGGCTTTATTATTGGTCGTTTTATCAAGTATCGACGTAACTGTTTTCCGAATAATTTTGCCAAGAGCGTAGAAAATGACAAGAACAAGAATTGCCATTAAGATATTGGGCAACATCTCAATAGACGTTGATATCCAGGTTTCAAGCTTGCCGAGAATCAGGTTATAAGCATTTGAAAGATCCATGTATTGGAAAATTTGGTTTCAGATTTTTAAAAACTGAGTAAAACAAAGGCATTTTAATGTAAGGTGCAAATCCAAGGCAGAAAGTGAAAAAATCTGGATAGCTCTACAAAAAAGATCCTTCAATAAATTGCCCAAAAAGTTATCAGGAATTGTTATACAGCTCAGATCGTTGTAACATTAAGTGAAACCATAAATTAGATGCGAAAATAAAACAGAACGAAGAGGCAGATTAATTATGAGCGAACCTTTAATGAACAAAGTCGCAGATCAACTTGATGATTTGGCTTATAAACTGGAAGAACTCTACGATGAAGCTGATATTGATCAAAAAATTGAACTTGGGAAACTAAAAACACGTGAATTTATCATAAAACGACCGCTGGAATCAGTTGGAATCGGACTGGCAGCCGGACTAATTATTGGAAAACTGCTAAGCCGGGACAATTGATATGAGGGGAAAAGATTTTGATGAACTGGGAAGAACACTTAAAAAGCTTCCGGTAGAAATTCGCACATTAATTGAAAAGCGTGTTGAGTTAACGCTCATCGTATTCAGTGAACAGGCATCAAGTATAGCCTCAAAGCAAATTTATAAGGCACTCGGTGTAATTGTGCTGGCTGTGGGCGGAATTGTAATGCTGTTTGGAATTGCTCATTTGATTGGAGAATGGTTAGATAGCCGAGCACTTGGTTTTATCATAACTGCTCTACCCATTCTTATTTTTGGAGCTATGCTGATTTCTTTGAGACCTAAAGTTCTGGTAAAAAAAATAAGAGAAGAGATTCTCCAGCAGATGTTGGTTGGCGTGGAACAAGCGACTAAGAAATCCAGAAGGCTGGACTCGTCCGAAAAAAACACTCAACATGTAATTGAAAACACCCGAAAGGAAGAATTTGAGAGATAAAACGATGGCTAATAAAACAATGACAGAATTAGAAGAGAGAAAAAATCGTCTTGAAGAAGAATTAAATCAACTACAGGATAATCTTGACAACTCAGTTGATAATGTAAAAAACGAAATCGTCTCAAAAACAAACCCCTTGTACTGGATTCGGGAGTACCCGATTGAAAGTGTAGCTTTTTCAGCCGCTGTTGGTTTTTTGATCTCATTTAATTCAGGGAGCTCATCTCCCCGGAAATCTACTTCCTCTAAAAGTGTGGATTCTTCACCAACATCCACGCAAACACCATCAGAATCACCATCGTCAAAAGGCGGCGGAATAAAAGAGGCTATACTCAAAGAGATCAAAAAGAAATTGATGAAGATTGCCATCGACAAAATCACTGAACTAATTGATGAGCAGCTTAAGAAGAGAGTGGACTGATTTTTCACAAGAGATGGTATTTACACAGATATCTTTTCTCTGAAGAAAATTATTAACTAACGTACTCTAAGGACGGTCTCTGCCGTCCTTTTTTGATCTACGCCTTATCACCTTTTACTCAAAGGACGGTCTCTGTCGTCCATTTTGATCCGGGCATTATTACATTTATTTGTAGATGTCCAGACCAACCAAAATCTTTAAAAAATCATTCAATGAGCTCATTCTGGGATAAAAAATTTGAAGACGAAACCTATCGTTATGGCACAGAACCAAATGCGTTTGTGAAAGAGCAATTGGGAGAACCTGAGGATGGAAAAAACAAGGCACTATTTCCATTTGAGGGAGAAGGTCGCAACGCCGTCTATGCGGCAACGCTGGGCTGGAATGTTCTGGCTTTTGACAGCAGCAGCCGAGGACGTGAGAAAGCACTGGCACTGGCTGATGAAAAAAAAGTAACTATTCGCTACGATATCAGCGATGTGGCCAAATACAAACTCAAAGATAATGGGTTTGATGTTATCGTTCTTTGTTATGCACATATGCCGCCACACATGAGAACTCAGGTTCATCGGTCATTGGGCAGAGCATTAAAACCTGGTGGAAGATTGATTCTTGAAGCGTTTTCAAAAGATCAGCTTGCTTATTCTTCCGGCGGGCCACAGGATCTCGACAAATTATTCAGCATTGAAGAACTCAAAAATGATTTTGAAGATTTCATCATGATTGAAATGCTCAGGGAGACGAAAACTCAGCTTAGTGAGGGAGAAGGGCACAACGGGAAGGCTTCGGTAATTCGGCTGGTTTGTTCAAAACCGGTAACTAACTAACCATTTTTTACTTAGGAATGTATAATCTGCAGTATTTGTTGTAGATTGAAATACGCTATGAATCAGATTTATTGATTAATGCCATTTTTAAATAAAAGTACCGGGGTTGTTCTTTCTGTTATTTTGCTTGGGGTGATGTTCTACTCCTGCGAAAATGATCAGCTAAATGATGGAGAATCAAATCCAAATCCATTGAATATTCAAATTTTGGAACCGGTCAACAGATCGTTTCAGGATATCCGGGAGGAAGGGGTGATTCGTATAATTACCCGTTTTAACTCACTATCGTATTTTCTTCACAGAGGTGAGGAACATGGATTTGAATTTGAGCTGGTCAAAGCTTTTGCCGATCAATACGATCTTGATGTTGAAGTAATAATCACTAACGACCAACAGGATCCTATCGATCTGCTCAATTCAGGTCAGGGAGATGTGATTGCCGCAAATTATGCTGTTACTGATCTTCGTAAGCATTACATCACCTTTACTCAACCTTATAATCTGGTCGATCAGCGAGTGGTACTATTCGATATGGATACCACAAGTGTTAAAACTCTGGCTGATCTCAACGGCGAGTCGATTACCGTAAGAAATAATAGTTCTTATGAGCAGAAGCTGAAAACCCTCATAAAAGAGCAAGGCCTTAATATCGAGATTGAAACAGTTTCAGAAGACTGGGATACAGAAGCGCTAATTACCGGTGTCGCAAACGGTGAATTCCGTGCTACGGTATCTGATGATAATCTACTCAAGGCTGCTCAAACCTACATTGATAACGTTGCTGCCGGTCCGGTCATATCAGAAGCAGATTCTGTTGCATGGGGAATTCGCCGAAATGATCCGAAGTTGAAGAAGGCAATGAACCGTTTTTTATCCAAACAATTTCGTATCACAAACGGTGAACCCAAAAGAAGTGCGTTACTCAACATTTTGATGCGCAAGTATTATGAAAATTATACTAATGTAAACTCCTACCGTACAGCTATTTACGAAACAAAATATGCCGGCGTGTTGTCGCCATACGATGAGCTTATCCGTCCTTTAGCCGATTCAGCCGGAATTGACTGGAAGATGGTTATTTCAATCGCGGCTCAGGAGTCAAAGTTTGATCCGAACGCGAAAAGCTGGGCCGGTGCGGTTGGACTTATGCAGATTAATCACCGTTTTAGTCCCTATTCAGAGGCCGAACTTTACGATCCTGAAATCAATGTCAAGGAAAGTTTACGCATCATTAGAGAGAGCATGGATCATTATGCTTATCTCGACTCAGCACAGGTTTGGCCATTTGTGCTCGCAACGTATAACGCGGGCGTTGGTCATGTTTCAGATGCACGCCGTGTAGCAATGGATCGTTACAGAGATCCGAATGATTGGGAAAATCTTTCTGATGGATTACTTAAGCTGATGAAAAGGAGATTTTATCAAAATGCCCGCCATGGTTTTGCCCGGGGAACTGAGACAGTGAATTATGTCAGAGGAGTGATGAATCGCCACGAAATGTATAACACTATTCTGCAGCTGAGCGAACGCAGTGAAGCTTCAGGAATACCCGTTATGTACGAAAGTGATCGGGTAGTTCAATAGTATTGGCACTATTGAAAAATAATTCATTTCAAATCATTACCACTGAACAGAAACTCCCGCATTCCAATTAAATCCCGGCGCCGGTTCGTAATATCTCCCCCCAAATGCGTTAACGGTCACACTTTGTGAGTAAGATTCATCTGTCAGATTATTCAGGGCGAGATAGGGTATAACCTGCACGTTTCCAATATTTAATAGATAGCGCATCGACCAGTTTATGGTAGAAAAGCCATCAGCAGTTGTGGTATTGGGTAGATCAACATATTTTTCACTTTCGTAATTGAGATTCACTGTATGTTCAAATCCAGCAAAACTCAATTTTTGACGCAGTGTTAATCGCTGATGAGGAATGCCCGGAATCTCACCGTCTTCATAGCCACTTCCCGAAACCTCGCTGTTCATCCATATTCCTTTCAACAAAATTGACCAGTTTGTAAGCGGGCTGAACTGAGCGGATCCCTCGATTCCAATCACTGAGCTTTCGCCCGCGTTTCTGAAAAAAGTTCTGTCGCCACCCGAAGCTGTTTGGTAAGGCGTTTTCAGATCGTTGGTTTGAGACATAAAACCAGTCAGGTTCACTTCTGTAATTTGTTGCTGAAAACGATAACCCAATTCAGTGGTGATAGATTTTTCAGGATCTAATGAACTGTTGAACCCTTGATTTCCAGATGGTGAATTAACCAGTTCTGTAGTAGTGGGACGATCAATTCCCGATGTTACATTAGAAAAAAGCTGGTGCTGATCAGAAAGCTGATAACGTAATCCCAAAGCATAGCTCAGCTGATGAAAAAGACGATCTCCGGATTGATCTCCGTCATCAAAAAACTCATCATTCAGGCGATAATTGGTGAGATCAAAACGCAGAGTTGCCAATGCAGAAAGCTGATCAAAATCATATTGTGTCATGGTTCCGAAACCAGCCTGTTGAATCCATTCATCCTGCCGAAGCTGTATGTCGCCCTCTAAACCACCGTTATTGTCGAAATTCAGGCGTTGATCATATTGTAACTGAGCATCACCGAAAAGCGAAATTGTACTGCGCTCTTTATGCCACGTCCAGTCAATCAGCGCACCGCCCCAGGTTCGTTCGAGTCCGATAATAGCATAAGTGAGAGGATTAGAAATCTTGCGATGCTGAAGGTGAGTGGTGATGCTGTATTCAGTCTCCCGCTGATCTGCCGAAAGGGTGAATCCTATTACTCCGTGACGAAGCGTTTTACCTGCTTTCTGAGAGATAAATGGCGGATGCGCCGCGCGCGGAGTTTCATTAAATGATTTAAGAGGAACACTTCCGGGACTCAAAACTTCAGGCGCGTCAACATAGGCGATAACAGAATTTAAGTTCAGATTTTCATTAATTTGAAAGTAATCGTTTACGCCCATTTTGAAGAATGTGTAATCGCTGTATTCCCGATATCCATTCCCTGAGGATGCTGAGAATCGGGCTGAGGTAACTCTTCGTTCATTCGATTCTTTCAACCCTAAACGAATAATCCCACTTTCAAAAGAACCTGACTGAACATCTGCTAATGCTCCGTAGGAGGGAGCTTTTTCACGCAGAGAAAGTAATCCATTTTGCGTATTCCCATATTGAGCGGAGCCGGATCCTGAAACCACGCTTGCCTCTGAGATAAAATAGGGATCGATGACTTCGAGCATTGCCTGGCCGTCGAGCGTGGTGAGTGGAATACCGTTAAACATAATTTGGATATCACGGACGCCAAAAGCCGACTGCCATCCGCTGGCACGCAAGGCAACCCGCTCGCCCAGCGCCTGATTGTGCCTATCTGCAATATAGAGCCCGGGAGCAGAAATATCTAAACCGGCAAGGCCATTATTGTCTCCGTCTGATCCTGCTAAAATGTTGACTTTCCCGGATTGAGAAGAGTAGAAAGACAGCGAATTATTCTTCAAACGCTGTGCGGTAATGGTGACGGACTCAACTGAGACCTCTCGCAAAGAATCTGTTTTAGCTGGAGAATCTGAGTCTTGCGCAGATGCGGTTTGGGCGGATGTGAGCAGGAACAGAATAAAACCTAACAGGAGATATTTGTTATTGACTGGAGTCATAATAGCAGATGATGATTTGGGTAACAGAAACCAATGGTGTATAAGAGCATACACAAGATCACAAAAAATCGTTTGGCATAAAGATAAGAGCATAAAAAAAGCCCGAAAATTAATTTTCGGGCTTTTTTTTGAAATTGGTGGAGATGCCGGGGGTCGAACCCGGGTCCGGGATGGTAAGCACGCAGGCCACTACATGCTTAGTTTATTTACGGTAGTTTCGGTTCCGGTTTGCCAATAAACAGGCGCCGGAACCTGAGGCTGATTAAGGTTCACACACGGCACTCAACCGATACCGTATGCTATCCTGACTTTGTCGACGTTCCGGGGCATCCAGTCAGGCATGAACACCGGGGAACGAGAATGGGGGCCTTATTAGGCGGCCATTCTGTAAGTATAATTATCGTTGCCATTTTCTAGCAAAGAACACATTTGATTTACGAGCAAATATGTCAGAAAGCTCGACATGCGACGTACGACATTACTCATCCCGTCGATACCAATTACATCCCCAAATTTTCAAAGAGCCTTCAAATATAATGAATGTTAATGGAAATATCACATCCACCTATCTATAACGAATGATAAAGAGTCTTATTTTCCTTATATTCACACAAAATTTATCGGACGCAACTAAGTTCTATCAACCATGAAAATCTCTATAATCGGCGCCGGCTCTGTTGGCGCTGCCCTCACCTGTATGCTTTGTGAAGACGACGAAGTTGATGCAATAAACCTCATCGATCAAAACGGAAACACGTTGATGGATGCAACTGAGCACATCGACTGCCCCAAACTCCGGTCTCATAAAGTCAGCATCGAAAACCGACAGGATCTTGCTGCTATATTAAACGATAGTGACTGTGTTATTTCCGCGCTTCCTTACACTCACAACTACAAACTCACCAAGTTTGCCATTGAGGAAGGACTCAATTTTATCGATCTCGGCGGAGATGACGATATGTATTACAAGCAAATTGATCTGGCAAAAGAGGCTGAACAGAATAACTGCTGGATTCTGCCAAATGCAGGTCATGCCCCGGGACTGGTAAACATCCTGGCCATGGATGGCTTCAAGGATTTTGATTCCGTTGATGACATTATGATTAAAGGTGACGGACTTCCAATTAAACCGGAACCGCCATTTTACTATCAACTCGCGTTTTCACCGGTTGGACTCGTTAAGGAATATGCCGATGAGGCTATTGTTATTGAGAATGGAGAGCTGATTAAGCATCCTGCTCTTACCGAGGTTGAAGATGAGAAAATGACCATAATGGGAGAAGAGCGAGAGTTGGAATCGTTTTTGATTTCCGGGCGTGTCACATCTATTGCGCATCTTCTTGAAGGGAAAGTGAAGAACCTGAAATACAAAACCATTCGCTATCCTGGGCATCAAAATCAAATAAGAACCTTTGCTGAACTTGGCTTTTTAGATGATAAAATTATTGATATACGAGCAAGTCTTACTTACAGAAATCTGTTAATTCGACAGATTAAAAAGAATCTGCCGAGAGGAAAAGAAGATTTTCTGCATGTTGAAGTTGAAGTGAAAGGGAAGAAGAAGAAAAAAAATTGTACACGAACATACACCGTTGAATACGTTTATCAGAAGGGAGACGGACACAGCGCGTTGGTTCATGTTACGGCACTTTCCACACTTGTGACGGCAAAGATGGTTTCCAGAAATCATCTTAACAGCGCAGGCGGAGTTTCTGCTCCTGAAGGTGTTCTCGATTCGAAAGCATTCATAAAAGAGCTTGAAGAAAACGGATTGGAGATTCACATTAGTGAGTCATAACATGAGAGAAAATCTCTGAATCAATTACTTACGATTGTTTTATTTTCTGAGGACGGTTTATGCCGTCCTCTTTTACATTAGTGACTAATCTGCTTTTAAGACTGTATTTCAGCCTGCCCATTAAAGAACCAGATTAAAAAAGTAGCCGGAAATGATAATGAACAGCGCTACGGTAGAAAAAAACACGAAGATGAGTTTCATCGTCATCACTTTTTTCAACATCGTTGCTTCGGGGAGTGATAATCCGACAGTTCCCATCATAAACGCCAACGCGGTTCCAATCGGGACTCCTTTTACAACCAAAACCTGAATAATGGGAATTACACCGGAAGCTCCGGCATATAGAGGAACGGCAAGAAGCACAGCAACAGGAACCGTCCACCATTCACCACTGCCTAAATAGGTTTGAAAAAATGTATCAGGTACATACCCGTGCATGGCAGCTCCGATCCCTATCCCCACTAACACATAAAGAACCACACCTTTTAAAATATCGGTTGCTTCAGATACGATTCCTGGTATGCGCTCTCTGAAACTTTCTGATAATGATTCTTCGTGCGATCGTGCAGTTTGTTTTTTTTCAATAATTGCCCGAACCCAGTCGCTTAAATCGTCTTCTAAGTTGAAAAGATTTAGAACAGCTCCTCCAATTGTTCCCAGCAGAATTCCGGTAATGGCATAGATAAGCGTGAATTCCCATCCGAAAAGTCCAAGAAAAAGTGCCAGGGCTACTTCATTGACCAGTGGAGAAGTGATCAAAAATGAGAAAGTGACTCCCAATGGAATTCCGCCCTGAACAAATCCCAAAAACAACGGAACGGAAGAACAGGAACAAAATGGAGTAATTGCACCAAAAAGTGAAGCGAAGAGATATTCAAAACCGAAGAGGTTTTTCTCCTGCAAAAAGCGCTTAAGCTTCTCCACCGGTAAATAACTGTTGATGGTACCCATTATGAGCGTTACAATGAATAACAAAAACAGGATTTTTATGGAATCGTACACAAAAAAGTGAAGTGATTCCGACAGTGAAGTCCCCTCAGAAAGATTTAAAAGATGATAGATCGTGTAATCAGCGATTGCTGTGATCCAGTCGAACATAATTATTCTCAGAAGATTAAGCTTTCAGCAGTGTTTCGACGTCTTTTTGTTTGGGTACCCTGCCCGTCATAACAACTTCTTCATCAATGACTAAAGCGGGGGTACTCATTACGTTGTATTTCATGATTTCAGCAAATTCTTCCACTTTTTCTATCTTTGCGGCGGTTCCAGTGGCCTTAACCGCTTTTTCTACAATGTCGGTTGTTTTTAAACATTTGGGGCATCCTGAGCCTAAAATTTTGATTGTTTTCATATTGTAAAATCGTTTATCGTGAATGAACGATGATTAGGATTAAATTTTTTTAGAGATTGAACAAAGATGCAAACAAAATCTTTGCTTCTGGCCAATGATCAGTGTTTAAGCAATAGCGAACCCGTGGTGTTTGAATTTCACCCTGAATTAATCCGGCGTCTTTTAAGACTTTCAGATGCTGTGAGATGGTGGATTGAGCGAGGGGAATAATCTCGGTCAGATCTCCGGTAAAACAGCAGGCCTGTTGATTTAGAATGCGCAGAATTTGTATGCGTACCGGATGAGCAAGTGCTTTGGCATAAATGGCAAGCTGCTCATCGCTGGCGGTATGTGTGGCTTCTTTATTCATGGTTCATCGTAAATATACGATGGTTAATCCTGAATCACAATATGAAATAGAAAATCATCAACAGAATCATAAGAATTGCCATAATCTTAAGGGAGAGGGGCGTTTTGGGGAAATCATAGCCACAGATGGGGCAGGATTCAGCCTTTGCGTCAATTTCCATAGCGCAGGAGGGACACTCTTTGGTTTTCATCAGTTTTGATGTTGTGCTGTTAAATTTGTTGATGCTTTGAGGTGTTTGTCGTCTTCTCTAAACAAAAACATCCGCGCAGTGAATAAACACAACGCGGATGTTTTGAACATTGAGTCTGATATAATTCCGCGCTAAGCTGTCTGCGCTTCTTTCATGTTAGCGTATTCAAACCACGAGCTGTTGGTTTTATATTCATCTACAACATCGGCAAGCGAGGCTTCTTTGAAATTGGCCATGATTGAGGCGATCTCAGACTGCATCACTTTTACAGCGTTATCTATCAAATTGTTGTTGAAGCCTTTTTCTCCCATCTTCAAGGTGAATTGTAGCGTAATCACACGTCCAAGTACTTTTCCGAGGTCAACGAGTTTACGCTGCGGCATTTTTTTGTCGATCTCAAAATTGAAATGATCTTTGAAATAATCCGCAGCCTGATTAGTCAGTTTGTACTCCGACAGGAATTCATGCAGATTATTCATCTTCATCTTATTCATCGCTTTTATGATGGCTTCAGAAATCTGTTGGTAAAGAATATCATTTGATCCTTCAAAAATCTGGAACGGGCGGCTGTCAACCGTTGAGCGTCCCGCGATATGATCGAGTCGATATCCTTTGGCTCCGGTGAGTTGCAGCAGAGATTGAGAAGCTGTTTGCATGAAATCAGTCACAATCGTTTTGATTGCATTACCCTCTACATTCATTCGGCTTGTATTTAATGAAAGAGGGACTTGCGAACCGGTAAAGTAAGCTGAACCGGAACAGATGGTAAAATAAGCCTGCAGCTCAGAAATTCGTCGCTTAACCTGATCGTACTTGATAAGGGATTTTCCTCCCACAAAACGTTCTTTACAATGATCAACCGCTTCATCCATCATACGACGTAAAAAGCCCATTCCCATTCCCGGAAACTGTAAGCGGCTTCGATGCAACAGATCGAGCATCATGGTTACGCCGGTAGTCTGTGGCTCGAGTTTAAACGATTCATCAACGGTAATGTCGAGATGATTTTTACCGTACGGAAGCATGTACAGTCCAAGGTTATTGTAGTACTCTTTTACCTCAATTCCACCATTGCGGGTATCATGGATAAAGAATGAGATATCCCGGGCAAGGTTTCCTTTATCGTCAACTCCGCGGGCAGTCACGAGCCAATAGTCGGCCATTCCGGTTAAACCACCCCAGTGTTTTATACCTTGGATATGATACTTCTGACCCTCTTTCACAAAAGACGTCTGCATGTGAAGAGCATCGGAACCGAAATCAGGTTCGGTTATCATTAGTCCGCCCAGCTTGTTGTCGTTAATAATTCGACTGAAGACCTCCGTTTTCACTTCTTCATCAGCATAATTAGCTGTTGGTTGCAGGAAGAGAGCGCCGTTAATTCCCATCATCAATGAGAGGGGGAGAGATTCGTAGGAACTCGCTTCGAGCATCGTGAGTGCTTCAGCTGTATTTCCGCCAAATCCACCGTATTCTTTTGGAATAAATGCTTTTAGCGGTTTTAGATCGAGAATTTCCTTAAGAAAGCCTTCGTCTATTCCACGACTCAGAGTATTTTCACCCGCCTGATCATGAGTTGTGAAAATTTCATGTAATTTTTCTTTGTAGGTCTCTATAAAGGTATTGAAATCCACTATGATATCGTCTTAGTTTGATTTGGAAACGGACATGTTTTGATGTTGAAGTATATAAACTTAACATTCTTATGAAAAAAGTAACACTGATTGTCCCTGAAATTTTGGGCAAAATGCCATTTTATTGTGAATACTACGTGTTGAAGAGTGAAATTTTGTCACTCCCCATGCTACACGAAAAGTTTTAAACCGGTTTTATTCAGGCGTTAAATGGAATCTTATTTCAACAGAACCATTTTTCCATCCAGAATTTTTGTGTCTGTTTTAAGTCTGTACAGATAGATTCCGCTTGATAATCCATTCGCTTTAAACTCTAACGTATGTTGGCCTGCCGATAGTTCACCATTATAGAGCTGGGCAACTTGTTGGCCCAATAAATTATAGACGCTCATCTCAATGTTTTGTCTCTCAGGAAGAGAAAAAGTGATGTTTGTGACGGGATTGAACGGGTTTGGATAATTTCCTTTCAGCTCAACTTCTTCCGGATTTTGTAAGTGGTTTTCTCTATTGTCGCTGTTAAGAGAGATGCGTTCGTTGGTGGTTAGCATAACCGATTCAAATGCCCCTAATTCCAATCCTTCTATAGATTGGCTTGTATGTTGGAGACTTCGCTTTTCGTTTCCAATCAGTTCTTTATAGGTGAATGAGCCAAGATCAAGATCCGGATTAAAATGCGAGATTGAGACTTGTTTGGTTTGATTAGTGAGGTTGGCAGCGAATATTAACTCTGTTTCTCCATCTGTTCTCAGATAAGAAAGCACCTCTTCGTCATTAGTATTCAGCTGTAATAAACGCCCGTCAGTTATGAACGGAAACTCTTTTCGGAGATGGTTGAGTTTGCGATATGTTTTCAGAATGCTTTTGTCGCTTTGTTCCAACGTTTCAACATTACGTTCGCGATATCCGGAGGGAAGTGATCTCCATGGAGCGCGAGTTGAAAATCCACCGTAAGCTTCACCTGACCAGGGCAGAGGAAGACGGATATCGGGGTCGGGTTTGCTGCCTGACATTGCGATCTCTTCTCCATAATAGAGATACGGCGTGCCGGGAAGTGTGAGATAGATAGAAGCGGCCAGTTCAGCTTTGCGAACATCACCATCGAACTCGTACATCACGCGATTTTCATCGTGATTGGTGAGGAAATTCGCCATCTCACCCGGCTCAAATGCATTGTAGATTCTGTTGAATTGCGTTTCAAATCCTGTTTTGTCACCATTTCGAACTGAATGCAGAATGGCATCAGCGATATCGAAAGTAAATACCTGATCGAGGCGATTTCCCTCAACATAGGGTTTGGTTGAAAGGGTGTTCGACCATGTTTCGCCGATAACGTAAGCATCAGGATGTTTCTCATCTATGTGTGTCATCAGCGTTTCGATGAATTCAAATGTCTTTGGCGTGTTTTCCAACATCATATTGCCGTCAATCTGCTCTTCGTAGAGATATTTTATAGCGTCGATGCGAAATCCATCTATTCCCACATCATCGAGCCAAAAATCGGTGATAGATAAGATAGAGTCACGCACAGCAGGATTTTCATAATTCAGATCGGGCATTCCACTATAGAAAACTCCGTAGAAATAGTCACCGTTTCGCTGATGCCAAACTCCCTGTCCCCACGGACCCTGAAATCCGGGATTAGATTCTTCCCACACATAAAAGTCCCGAAAATGGTCATCACCCGCTACCGATTGTGTAAACCACGGATGTTGGTTGGATGAGTGATTAATCACATAATCGATGATGATTTTGATACCGCGTTTGTGAGCTTCATCCAGCATGTTTTTAAAATCTTCCATGGTTCCGTAATCAGGATTCACATCCTTGTAATCGGTTACATCATAGGCGTGATAGCTTGGAGATGGATGGATAGGCATCAGCCAGAGAGCGTCAATTCCGAGATCATCTGTGGTTTCAGGATCTCCGTCGTTCAGATAATCCAGCTTTTCAGTAATTCCATTGAAATCTCCCGTTCCGTCTCCGTCTGAATCATAAAAGCTGCGTACAAAAATTTCATAAAATGTGGCCTGAGTCCACCATTTTTCTCCCGTCGGCGGCTGATATTCTTCAACTGTAATGGTGATTTCTGATGTGTCGGCTAATCCAAACTCGTTGGTGGCAATAACCTTTGTTTGATACGTCCCGGGCTCGGTATAGTAAACCACGGGCTCAACTTCGGTGGATGTGTCTGGTTGACCGCCTTCAAAAGTCCATAAGAGTGAATAGGCCTGTCCGGTAATTGAAAGCTGATAAAAGAGATA
>Ga0306910_1000630_pt1 | contig 15209 bp, 20 predicted proteins | sample AntRauMFilla2698_FD_190438 | JGI IMG/M metagenome (GOLD analysis project Ga0306910, IMG submission 190438) | Saline lake microbial communities from Rauer Islands, Antarctica - Metagenome Filla 2 #698 (v2) (version 2) | ecosystem: Environmental > Aquatic > Non-marine Saline and Alkaline > Saline ... | reverse complement strand
ATAGAAAGTTTATTGGCAAAAAGTCAACTTTCTCTTAGTTAATACCGTCTATGAAGCTCTTATTTTTTATGGGCTATAAAATCAACTTTGTTATTTTCGTATTTCTTTTTATTTTTTAGCGATTAAAATACAATGCGTTTTGAATTCTAATCTTTTTTACTATGTCAGACATCAAAATCACACCCGTTACCAAGTGGCTGTTCAAGCTAGTGGTAGGCGGCGAGACACTCGGCTGGTATGAGCGCACACCCAGGAACAAAGAGTATCGCACGTTCCGGGTAGCCCACGAGATGCCACAGCATGACGACGACATTCGTTTCAATCCCAAGTGGGTTACAGCGCGCAACGTCTCTATGGGCCATGCGATTCTAAGGAAGCACGAGTACAAGATACTCCTCGCCCCTACCAGTGAGATCCGCGACACGTATTGTGAGGAAGACTTTTCGAACGAATGATCGCCTACATAATCACCTACTCGCCCAACCACACCATTGCCGCGGAGGGTCGTACATTCGACGAGGTCTGGGTGTTGAGTACAGAGCACGTGGAAGTCTGTTTCGCTTTCGAGGACAACGGCGCTCACGTGTTTGTAGAGGATAACCTGTCAGACGATCTGCTGAAGATACTCAGTGCTATCATACACGTAAGCGCTCGAACACTGACAGACCCCAACACGACTGTTACGCGTATCGAGGGCAGCTTCTAAACATTTGCATTGTACCAACAATTATGGCTCGTTACAAAATTACATTTCTGTCTGACACCAGGCTCATGGCGAACGACCGTGTGTGGACCAAGGTCTGGGCACTAGTAGTAAACAATAAAAAGCAAATTTTATTTTCATTCAACGACGAGGGCAAGACCACGTTCTTTCACAACGACCCGCTGTCGGACAAGACGATCGCGATGATCAACCGCGCCGTAGACGCCAACAAAATGAGTCTGATGGCCAACAAGGGAGAGGCCATTCCTATGATCGAGGGCGACACAGAGTCTGAGTTCAACGCGTGTGTGCTTACCATAGCCCGTTAGCAGCCGTCTTCGTCGTCGTCGATCCACAGTCGTGGGAGCATGGTAGAGAGTACATCCATTGGGTCGCGTGTATTTACGGCTCTCACGGTAGGCTGGTTGTAGGTGATTGTGTAGACTTTGGGGTCGAACGGACAGTGTACTCGTACGTCCAGGGACACGAACGTGTCGCCCGAGAGAATGAACGCGTCCCTGGCGTGCACACTGCACTGTAGGTTCATGGCCAGCCAAGTTGTGTGAGCCGCCAACAGGAACCAGTGAGGCGAGTCGATGGGGCGATGGGGCGAGTCCTCTATCGAGCTGGCCGTGACTCTCCTGGCTACAACATGTCTGTCTCCCATACCCGTATAATAAATCCGACCCGTTGGGTACGCACAAGGCCGCATAAAAATATTCGTGGGACCGCTGGTTACATGGTTGGGTAGAATCCACAGCTTGGCCAGCTGGTCATTTTCTACTGTCGGCAGCACACCCGCGAACACCCAGCCATCCAGCCCAGCCACGTAAGACAAATCCAGAGAAAGACGATAGACGGTCATTTTATTTATTTGTTAATGTGTGACTCCCTAGAAACCAGTGAGCCTTACACGGCAGCAGACACAGACGACTTGGACTTTTGCGCTGCCCTCGCCCACGACACGCTAAAGGCCGTGGTCACTAGGTTACATGAGCTTCTTGCACTACACCCTTATCTGCAGCCTCCGGAGCCAGCTCTTTCAGTAGGTAGCTCTTTAGCGCCTGCCCCTCTTTGGGGTTACCCAGCAGTCGGATCTGAACGTTGGGAAAGCTACGCATCTGAACGTGCATAGGCGCCACTCTGTTGTAGCGTTGGAGCACAAACTGCTTGATCTTCAGACGCTCAAAGAACAGCGTTCCTGTGTGCTTGACACGAACGACGGCGTGGCTGTGGATCGAGCCCTTGTTGCCCTGCCGCTCTACGACGAACTCTGTGTCTACAGACTGGACGAGATTGTGGTCAGAGAAGGAGGCAGAGGGCAGCTCCTTGCCCCTCTTGTAGCCGCCTTCTGTGTACCAAGAGGAGACGGCGTCGTAGCCGGCTGGGCCCTCTGTCATTTGCTCCATAACAATGAGCAGTGCTCTCTCTGCCTCCTCTGCGTCCTCTTCCTTGGGCGGCTTCAAGTTTGTGTTGATTGTAATAAAAACGTTCGTGGAGCTCGGGTCACCGTTCTTACGACGTGTCTTCTTCTCTTTTGACTTTGATGCCGGGCCCGGTCCCGCTGCTGTCTTGTTTAGTACTCTCCTGTTGAATCGCTTCTCCATTTTCACTGGGTGGTGATTGAGAAACTACGCCAATGTGATTCCCGACCCGCACTACACGAAAGGCCGACCTGCAGTAGCCACACCGACAGGCGAACGTACACACTTGAATGTACACAGTCGGCGAGCGGGTCGACTCTTCTATGTGAGTACGAGCAAACGAAGAGAGTGCAGGCCATCGCAGCAAAAATGCCTTTCGTGCTTCTCTGGGCCCCATGCGCACATAGTGGCACATGATAGACAGTATCTTCCACCGCTCTACATGGCTGGGGTATGTGCGACCCCCTCTCTTCTGTGCTCGTTCGTCGTAGCGCCAGAGCGTCCGCAAAACATGGCATTTTGATAGATGGGCTAAAAATTTTATTCCTTTCATCCATTAAGTGAAAGTCTATATTGTGTGAACTCCGTAGCGCTGATAGTATCTCTGGACGTGTGGTCTAAGGGTTAGGAAGGGCCACCCTGTAGCACGACAAATGGCCCGCCAGTATATCTCCGTCTGTTTGAGCTTGTCTCTTGTGGTCAGCTGTGGGAGCCACTCGATGGACAGCTCAGGCGGCACACCGCATAGCCTCATTAGCTGTGTGATCATGTACGAAAAGTGCGGCATGTGCTTACGCCTGGGAAACTTGGCCCGGACGGTCCGCCACCCTGTTATAACGCGCTCGAACAGCCTGTCTATGCGGGACTCGAGTGAGTAGAGTCGGAAGAGCTCCTGGTTGTCACACAGGCGTGTCGTGATCTGAGGCCATCTCTCAAGCCACTTCTTCGTCCAGTACTTTGTGCCATACCGGGCGTTGAGTCTGTGAAGAGCTCGCTGGATGTGAAGTCGAGCGTGTCTTGGGCTCTTGTCCAGTCGACATCGTCGAAGCTCTCTTTTAATTTCATTAAACTCCACATCCGGTATGTGTGTGTCAGTGCCCTGTAGCATAGCCAGCCGCTCATGCAGGTGGTACTTAGGATTATAGATAGACCGACGATAGAAGGTATGTGTTGCCTCCAGTTCGAAATAGTTAGGCTCACTAACAAAGAAAGGTTCTCGTTTATAATAGCGCCCAGCCAGGTGAGCGTCTTCGTCGCTGTCATAGCAAGACTGCATCCGCCGCTCATTTCTGAATGAGTGTGTGTATTAAAGAAAGCAAAAAAAAGTGAACGAAAATGTCGCATTCAAGCAGACAGATCGTCTTTCCTTGTAACTCGGCGGGCAACAAGCCGCTGTCTAGTCGTCGGTGGGAGGCAGAGCGGAGAATGCACTTGCTAAACGACTATGAGCGACTCCTCCGTCATGACTGGGAGAGACAAGCAGACCGTCAACGTACACAAGAGTCGAACAGAGCAGCGGAAAGGGAGAGGGACCAGGTCGCGCGTCAGGGTGAGACTGGCTACGGGAAGCCCGCGCCCGCACGACGTCCGGATCATGAGCCAGAAAACAAGCCTGAGCCAAGAGAGCAGCCTCCTGCCCAAACACCTTTGCGCAAAGACGAGACAAGTCCCTCATCGTCACCCAAGGAGCACCAGAAAGAGCCTGAGCCAGCAGAGAGCGGTCAATCGAGAGAAGAGCCCGAATCGGATTAATCACCACACGCTCATAGACTTCAGCGGGCGGGGCAGCGAACAGCCACTGGGAAAAGCGCATGCGGGTCGCGTTGTCTGGTTGGGCGTAGTCAAAGTGAGCGTAGATGAGGAGGCCAAAGTCTGCGCCCGTGACCCACATCTGGTGTAGTACTTGCAGCACATAGGCCTTGGGGATGTCCTTGTAGTGAACGGGCGGCGTGCGCAGCCATGGACACTTGATCTCGCCCGTCCACAACACCCGACCCGCCTCATTGACAATGGTAAAGTCTGGTGTGGCACCAAACCGGTCGTCCTGTGGGTGAATGACAAAGTTGCCCGGGTAGCACAGCCTGTGTTTCGTTTGTGACATGGTGGCCTCAGCCCAGCCCTTGAACGCGTGCTCCTCCATTGTGTTTCCCCACACAAGGGCCGGTAAATCTGGACTTGGGGGTCTAGACCAGAAAAATAATTTTTCGTCAATTTCTTTTTCAATTTGTAAACTCAAGTGAGAATGTCCCAATCCTATATCAAGAATCATTTCAGCGAATCGACTCACGCCGCTCCCCCCAAGTAAGTGTGAAATTTTCGTGGCCGTCACTCTGTGTTTACGTTCCGCGAGCCACGTTTCTTTAGACGAGTCAAAAGCATTCAGAGGTTCTGTTTCCATCGATCGCGTTATCTTATTATTATTTTTCTTTTCTCTTTTCCGCTTTCCTTTCTTTTTTAATGAAAAATCTAGGGCCGACATCGAGGATGCGATGGGCGAGTCCTATGTCGAGTACAAGCTGAACAGTGCCATTGAGAGAGCCATGACACGCGTGATTATGCAGTACCTTCCAGAGCGCTACTGTCTCTGTAAGGACGGGCCGTACAAGACAAAGTTGAAGCGGTCTGTCAAACGGTACAGAGCCAAGGTGACGCCCGCTTTCGAGCGCTACATGATCAAGAAGCGCAAGGGTGAGCTAGCCGACCCAGAGGAAGAGTTTGATGGCTGCAAGTACTTTCCCAAGACGTTCAGGGAGAACGAGAATACGCTGCGCTACCGTTTCGTGTGTGGCCGTCCCTGGGACCATGAAGTGGAGCAGAGCGATAATCTGGCTGCCAAGTGTGACCAGAACTCGTTCCTGGGGTTCGTGGACGACAAGACCGCCAAGCCAGACCCAGACGCTGTCATGCCCGAGGACAAGAACGCTGTGAATGTTGTATGGGACATGTTCGACGACAAACACATCAGACCGTCTGAGCGCAACAGCTATGTATTCAAGCACACTGCGTACGTGCCCGACGTCATCTACAAGGACGCCAAGGACGCCATGGCCAAATGGGGAGAGTACACATCACCACCCGAAGGACTCAAACGACGCGCTGAAATGCCCGCCCCTCATACTCCGCCCCAGCCCAAGAGAGCACTCAACTCTCCACCTCCGCTCATCCCCAAGCAACAGCGACACTACTCTAACTTGACAGAGGGTACGAACGCCGCCACCGGGCCACCACCCAGAGCTGCTCGTAAACTGTTTTCTAATACACCCGTCGAACAACACTACCAAGAACAAGATGAACAACTATCCCAGACATCCACGACCCGTCGAGGCTCGTTTTGATGGTCATGCATTCGACCAGGGCCACCGCACAGACTACATGGCCACGTACATGTCCTATGAACCATCACACAAAATTCTTGCCCTGTCTACATTAAATCGTCCTCCTCAAAGAGTTGCTCACTCAGACCCGTATTTTAAACTCCCTCCTATGCCAACAAAGTGGGGAATCATCAACAAAGAAAATCAATAATTTTGCGGGGTCCAAAACAAAAAAAAGGAAAAATAAAAAATGTCTGATAATTGTAAGTCCCGCTCTTTTTTTCCCGCCGGTCGATCTTATCTCTTTTTTTCCCGCCGTCTCTATTTTTTATTTTTCTCCGCCTGGTATCTCACTTTTTTTTCTCGATCGATCTCTTTTTTTCTTCTTTTTTTTTTTTAGCTTCTGATACTGATACTCTCTTCCATGGCGCGAAGAGACTGGGTTACGTGTTTACGACTGACCCTTATAAACCCTTTGGTGACCCCAAGCATCTGGTCATCGTATTTTTACCAGAGGACCTTTTAGCTGTTCGGGGGTTGTTTGGTGGAGATATAAAACTGAACAACGCAGACACGATCTGCAAGTTGTTTGACGTTTGTTGGAAGCGCTATGTGCCCGTTCTCCTCCGTGGCGTGTCCCGGTCTAAACCTTCTATGAAAGACGACGTCTATTTTAGTTGTGGTGATACGACGACCATTCGTCGCCTTCGGTATGTTCCGACCACGCCCAATCTGACTTCTCTCATGACTCACGTGAAACGAGCCGCGAGAGCGGCTGGTGTATCGCTCGACAACAAACCGACCAGACAGGATGTCGCGAACGAAGCGATTACGACCGCCATGGACAGGATGTCCCGTTACGTAAGCCTTCAGTCCGACTATGTAATTAGTGGCAGCGGTGTCGCCGCATACAAGCGTTCAACGGGGCAGCTTGTTTCACGCAATAACTCTACCTCTATCGTTTATACGCTGTTCGCTCTGCCCAGTACGACGGCCACGACTATCAATCCCCGCCCTACACTGTTTGTCAAACGGCTGTTGGGGCTCCAGAACTGGTCCATCGAGACGATCTACTGTCGATTCTGGCATATCGGGTGGTACTTGGCTGGGGTCGCTGCTCGTGGCGCATACAACCTCCAGCAGTTTGTCTATGACATGGGCGAGGCGGGCTCTGGCAAGGGCGTCTTCTTTAATCTTATCATGCGGTTCCTTGGCCAGCACAAAGAGGCGATTGCCTGTATCGCCATCTCCTCTCCCAACCGGTTCATGTGGTCTCCGCTCTACGACGGGCGGTGTGAGTGTGTCTTTTTGAACGAGTATAGAGCCGCGGTCAAATCCAACGACAAGGCAGTCATGGAGCGCGGACTCTTGCAGCTAACGTCTGGTGAGCACATGAGCGTGGAGCGTAAGAACAAGCCAATCGCTAGTATGTCTATGGCTGGCGTCGCTACTTGGGGTAACGGCAACTATCCCATTCGTATGTCAGACTACATGGCGGGTCGTGGGCAGGCTCTGTCCCGTCGTATCATCATCTTCCCCTATACGACTATGCGCTCTTTGGCGGACGCTCAAGAGGGGGCCATCGACCCGCGTATCTACAACACAGAGATGGAGGCGATCCTCCGCATCTCTCTTCAAACCTATCACCTCTGTCCATCCGACCCGCCAGAGTCTACACAGATGCTCCTCGCACGCCTCATTGCCGACGAGATCATTGACCCCATCGAGCTGTTTATTCAAACGTGTGTAGTGTCCAACCCAAGCGGTGAGCTGAATCGCAAGGCGCTGATGGACGAGTTTAAACACTTTTGTCGTACCGTCTGTGTCGTCAACTTTCACCTTACGAACGAGCACATGTCCAAGACGCTGCTGGAACTACGCATGTCCACCACGCAGACCGGTGTGCCAGGCCACAGTCTCGTCCGTGCACGCTACACCGACCCGCTGACGACTCTGTCCAAGCTGCTCACGTACGCGGACGCAGAGTACGTCGCTGCCTTTAACGAAAAAATGACCAAGGCCGCTGTCCGTAAGAACCCAAGCACAGTCTCGGCTATTTCCTGGGCGACGAGGATGGGCGTCCCTCTGCCAACCGACCCGCAGTAAGGACTGGGTTGAGTAGCGCCCCCTTTGTCAGCACCCCGTCGACACACATCTGGTGACACACAAGAAATAAAGCATCCGCCATGTCATCTTTTTTGCGTTCGTGCGAGAAGCGAGCCATTGTCTCCAAGTCCACTAGACTCGCGGGAGCAGACTGCATAAGAGCGGTAGCCCAGGCGACGAGCTCGTCCTTGTTGCTGGTATCAAAACCGTAGAGTGATTTTTTAATAGATGGGCCGTAGTCTCTGATACGAACAGTACGGGGGTAGTTGAGTCGCAGCCAGAGCACAACACAGTTATAGAGAGAGTAGAGAGGAAGGACGATGCTAGAGCGGTTGTAGGTGCCGCCCCACGGACGTTCTAGTATGACGATGGTCGTACCGTCACCGTCGGCCGGGATCATACGCTCCAGCAGAGGTACGAGTTTTGCGGCCACCTCCTCCCCGACCCGCGATGCGTCTGGCCGTTTGTTGGTCCAGCCAATACGAGCCACGTCAAGGACGGGCTTGTCGGGGTGCGGGCAGTAGGAGGCTACACCCAGATTAGTGAACGCCAGATCCAGGGATATATACTGTCGGGAAGTCCTTGAAGAGCTCGTCGATGTCTTTGGCCTGTTTATCCGCTGAGTCGCTGGGCTGTACATGGGTAGACACGAGCCAGGAAAGGTATAAAGTGTATATTGTACCAAAGGAGTCCGCCTCTGTGTAGGAGCCCTCCATGTCGTACGTGTCCTCTCGGTCCTCTGGGAGGTAGAACGGGAGGCCAGCCGCTGGTCTGAACTCTACGATGGACTTGGGCTGAGTGCAGGGTCCAATCTGTGTAGAGAGTGAGTGGGGCAGAGACTCTGGGATCTCAATCTTCATGCCAGCCAGTGGGTAGACGTGGAGACGCCAACAAACGTAGGAGGCTTTCACTGCGTCGTACGGCATGCGGGTCGGATCGATGGGGAGTAGCAGACTGTAGACGGGGCGGAGCTGGTTGCGCTTGTTGACCTTGCAAGAGTAGATGGTGCGGACTTGCTGTGTCGGGTTGCCGTAGGGGGCCAAGTCTACGGCCTCCATGATAGCGTCCCTCTTGGCGTCCTGGGCCCACTGGTAGACCTTTCGTTTCAAGTGTAGGACGAGACGCTTGACCTCTCTCGCGCCCTGAAAATAGTAGGGAATGAGCAGCCCGTTGTGGTACACACCCAGGGCAACACGAACATGGTAGGACGCTTTGGTGCCGGGCACACTCGCACACAGGATAGACGAGTGAGACCAGAGGGGAACACATGCAGCCAGCCACTCGACCCGCTGTGTGATGAGCTCATAGATGACATGGGAGACGAACCCAGCAATGTCGTCGTCCGTTAGGCCAAGTCCAGACCAGGTGGACCAGGGCATGTCGATGTCGAGGTACAACTTACAACGGTTCTCGGCAGTGACGAGCTCGTAGTAGTGAGGGATGGGCGCACAAGTGACACTCTGGTCTGCTGCACCCACGAGCTTCTTCTCGAATTCGCGATAACTCACCTGAATAAATTTCTTCTTCATGACAGGCCCATCGGCACCGGCCCTGAACACAACATTGTCTTTGGCAACCATGATTGTAGTAGGGGTGATGTAGTGGATGCGCTCGAAGCCAACAAGGCTGTGCGTCCAATTCTCTTCAAACTAAGAACAAAAAAAAAAAAAAAAAAAAAACAAATGAGTCCGCGCCAAAAAAATTTAGACCAAGATAATGTCAATAATAAAAAGTTGAGTTGCGATCGATGGACTTACGTTTAATTTAGACATGATACAATATACAATTATGGTTCGCCTCAAGCTCGTATCCCGTAGGTCCAGTCCTCCACGTAGAGGTCCGTGTGTGTCCACTACACCTATCACGCCCGTCGCGCGACGACATCCCAGGCGACCCCTTAGACCACGACGAACCGCCACGAAGAAAACCAAAACGCATCCTTTGGAACAGACCATGGACAGTATCCGCGAGACCAAGAGAGGTCTGTTCTCACGCACCCCACTCGTAAACAGTCTGTTTCATTGGACGAGCCTGCCCATGATACACGGACACATACGAGGCGGAGGGCAAGCCAAATCGTCTGCTGACCAGACGCGCGCACTGACTAGAGCTGGGGCGAGATACGCCAACATAGACACACGACCCGCTGATAGGCGCCCATTCGGCGCGTTCAACAGCCCAGAGGCGTTCAAAAAAGACAAAAAGCGACGACGACGACAACAACAACAACAACAACAGACCGGCCCTGTTTATATTCCAGCCTGTCAACGACTCCCCAAAACAGATTGTACAATACAGACTTTTATATCACAGGGAATCAAGCTAATAAAACGACGACGACAGGATGGACACAATGATCAGCGAGCTAGTGGCGGACAAGAAGAGTCAGATGAGGAAGTTATTGAGGAAGAAACTTGAAGAGACGGACAACTACAACGAGCTGACCCATACCGCGGTCATAGCAGGCAAGACGATGACTGTGCCACCTCCACTGTCCTTCTCGACGGCCAGGCAGAACATGCTGGATGTGTGGGACCGTATGTTCCAGGAACTGTCCGATGAAGTGGGCGTTGACATCGGGCTCAGCCCCGCCGAGGTAAAGGAAGGGTCCACGGACATTATGATTGTGTTCTTGCCCAAGGGCTACTGGGCGAACCGAGCCGCGCAAGAGCAGACGAACAAAGACGGTGTAACAGAGCCGACAGAGACAGAGACAGAGGAGAGAGAGGTGAAGACGTCCATTGGAGACGATGTACCCAAACCCGCTACTTTCTAACTGTTACAGAAAACACACACACCCCACACACAATGGCTTTCACACTTGATCCTCCTCCCTCTGCTATGAAGCTCGCCGCTCAGGTAGCAACAGCGGGCGTAGTATACGCCGGACTCGCCCAAGTAGCAGGTGGTGCTCTTGGTATCTTCGCTGCTCCTCTCCCATCCATGGGAACACTCCAACAAGGAGCTGCCGTCGTCGGAGTCGCCTACGCGACCTGCTATGTAATCTCTATGGCAGAGTCCAACGGCTGGGTTTCCTACTAATTTTCTGTACTAGACGAGTAAAATGCAACGACGGTTTGGAGTCACAATGGACTTTGGCCCAACGGCCGACGAGCGACGACGACTCGAGGACGCAAAGCTCAAACAACTGTTCAGAACCCAAAGCAACAACCGGGTCGCAAAGGACGAAGTCCTTAGAGTGCAGACGGGTCGGGTGATAGACGATGCGTTGGATAAGGTGAACCAAGAGTTTGATGCTGGGTTCACGGCCTACTTGACGGGGAGAACACCAAAGGCCACAACCGAACCCGGTTCAATACAGACACCTGGCTGGGGCAACAGGAACGTGTCTCTCATGAGAGAGCCGAGCGTCAGGAACTATGTACTCTCTAGACAGCACAACCGCGACATGTTCGAGCGGTACATCAGAGTTATGCGCGAGTGGGGGACTGCCATAGGCTATGATCCAGAGTCGGGGCAGATCTGGGCCCCTACGGTCGTTGAGCACTTTCTCTACTACAAGTACGTGCTGCGTCGTCCAGACCCCAAGTCTGATACCTACGAGTACGACTTTGAGAAGGACTTTCAGCGGTGGAAGAACCAGATAGAGAGCGTAGTGTACAAGTCAGAGGAGCCACCCCATCCCAACCTCCACCCCAGAGACGGAGCAGCCATTCAAAAGGGCGTCGCGCCAGACGGAACGAACACGGAGATGCACCCCAACGAATACAGACAATAAAAAATCGAGGGTTTTTTCTCATCAGTACTACAACAACAACAAGTAACAAATGGGAGCAGTAATCAGCGCAGCCGCAGGCGCGGCACTAGGCTTTGTCGTGGCACCAGCTGTCATGGAACGACAAGTATTGTACGCAGTCATCGGAGGGGGCGTCGGCTACGCAGCCGGTGTCTTTCTCCTTCCATCTATCGGAGACACGCTCTCGGACGTAGGCGACGGAGCAGAGAGTTTTATAGGCAGTCTGTTCGGCGGGGCAGTGGACGGGTTCGGGCAGGTCGCGGATGCAGAAGTGAGCAACTCGAAGAAGCTGGCCAACGGTCTCGTAGACGTCGCTGACATCATTGTCACAGGGGGGATCAACGAAGCGGGTAAAATCGGCGGAGCGCTTCTTTCGGGCGCCGGAGCCATCGCGAGTGGTGTCAGTGACGCCGTCGAATCTGAAAAGGGACAGGCGGTCATTCACGACGCCGAAGATCTGCTCGGAAAAGGCGTGTCGGCAGTGGGAAGAGTCGCCAACTCCAAACCCGTTCACGACGCAGAGGCGTTCATCGGTAAAGAGGCTAGAGTCGCAGGAGGGTTCATCGGCAAAGAGGCCAACGCTGTAGGCAAATGGCTCGGCGGGCTTTTCTAACTCTCCAACAAAATGAACTTCTCCTGTTGTGCGCTAGACTGTAGAACACAGACGGCCGCCTTTTGGCATCACCTGATACCGTCCTGTCTGAGACCACGCCGCCGCACAAAAGACCCCAAATCGACGACCCGCAGTGACTGGAACCTAGACACAATGACCGTCCACCAGTTTGACCGTGAGTTTCTTTTCGTCATGCCGTACATGACACCGACCGCCACAAAACTAGTGAGAGAGTCGAACGAGGGAATCGCAGAACTATCCGTATTTAATACAAACAACGAGTATCTTGTGACGTCGGGCGTTAATCTGAGGAAAGTGGGGATAGAGCCAGACACTGTGACGGGCCAGCCGTTTAATACGATCGCCTTCCCGACTCAGTTGACGGGGCTGATGATAGCCGTGCTCAAACGCACCATGCTGCTGGGCCAGTACGTGAATCTGATGATTAGCTGGCGAGGCCAGTCCCACCACCTACACACACACCCCGTGTACAGTGGACTAAAGGGCATCATTCTGGGCTGTGTGTTTGTTTTTGAGACCATGGCCCCAGAGTCAGTCGAGCTACAGATAGACTACGTAAACGGGATGCGGCTTACTCAGATTCCGCATCCATGTCCACGTCAGAGTCGTCCGTCGTCCACTCTTGAACGGGATGGACAGCCTTTGACTTTTTCGTTGGACGCTGACGTTTCACACCTACAGTCTTCTTCGCCACCGGAGCAGCAGCAGGAGTCCGCTTCGCCTTGCCTTTTGCCTTTGGAGTTGGTGTCACCTCCATCGCCGCAGCAGCAGGAGCAGCAGGAGCAGCAGCAGGAGCAGCAGCAGCCTTCTTAGGAGCAGCGGGTGGCTTGGTCACCTTGAATGTACAGCCAATCGTGTTGCCCTTGACTGGGAGAGCACGGAGAGGCTCGCCGCCCATGACAGAGGCTGCTTTGTGGTTGACGGGAATGCGGGGTCCGTCCTTTTGGGCGACCTGCCATACGTAGATGCTACGTGACTCTCCTTTGCTGTTCTCGTCGTGGTCAATGACCACACCCTGGAACCTGTCACCCACGTGATCGGCGATCATCTCGGGCCACTTGCATCTGTCATACTCTGTGGTTTGTGGCTCAATGTCTGCACCAGGTGCGACAACAGTCAGCTTGTCCACGGGCTTGGTTACCTTGGTGGGCTGGGACTTGGCCTTGGCCTTGGCAACAGCCTCGGCAGTCAGCTCGGCAGTGGGCTCCTCGTACTCTTCGACGGACTCGTTGCGGAACAGGTCGTCATGGGCCATGTACACACCCACGTCACGTCCAATGGAAGGACTGGCCTGGAGTAGGCCCATCACAGTCTCGTTCAGTCGGGCGAGCACGTCCGCGAAGATACGCTCGAGGTGTTTGATAACAGTCTCACGCTGTTTGGCGGTCCGGGCGGCGCCAGACCCAAGATACCAGGAACAGAAGCGAAGCAGAGAGCCACGGCCACCAAAGGAGTTGTTGAATGGGGCAGCAGACGTACTGATCTTCAGACGGGATGGAATGGCCACACCATGAAAGGCGTCAATGAACACGTACTTGCCCTCATCACTAGTGGCGGGAAGTCGAACGGAAAACTCGGTAGACATTTATATATATTTTTTTTTTTCAAAAGGGTATTAAATTGTACATTGTAGATCGAGCCAGTCTATATAAGGACGGGCGTGTCGGGCGTAAAATGTAGTTGGGTAGCAGGCGGCGCAGTACTCGAGAGCCCAGGGAACGCGACGAACACAGCGCCTACATTCATCCATTCGGTTTGTGATGGGCGTGACTGCCTGTGTGTAGCGTATGAAATCGGCCGCGTCCTTTGTGATGAGCCGACCGTCCCATATGACCGTGACGCCTGGTTGTAATTCTAACATAGTGGAAAATGAAAATTGTGCGTCTACTACTACTACTGCTACTGCTGGTCGTCGGTGTGAGAGGGGGAGCGATCAGTCGTACAAGTCTACGTTGGGACACTGCCTGTATTGACGTGGGCCTAGCCAACAACATTGTCAACCGCAGAGCCGTCTTCCAGTCTGCCATCCATGAGCTGAACACCAGAACGGCCGCCTGCTTCAATCTACTCTCCTCTATCAACGACGCGCCCGATGGAGACTGGATCCTCGTGCAGGCCGGCGACTCTTGCTCGTCGTTTGTGGGACGTCAACCGTCCTGTAGCTACCAAGTCGTGACGATCGCGTCTGGGTGTGACGCCGTGTCTGTTATGCACGAGTTTATGCACGCCCTGGGCGCGTGGCACGAGCAACAGCGACCCGATCGCGATACGTACGTGGACATTCGCTATGAGAACGTCGTGGGACTCTCCAGCGGCCAGCGTGCTGTCAACTTTGACATCCACCCAGCCGTCAAGCCCTTTGGCCCCTACGACTATGACTCTGTCATGCACTATCGGTCTACTGCCTTTGCGGCACGCGGTACGAGAACGATCGTCACACGCGCATCGGGTCAGCAGGGTCGTATCGACGCGGTCAAAACGGGCCTCTCCGTGGGTGACATTGCTACCATCAACGAGCTCGTCAAGAACAAGGACGGCGGAAACCCGCCCATTCCACCAGAGCCACACTGTTCTCCCGCCGCCTCCAACTCTACCATTCTACTCAATGAAGATTTTATTTTCGATTAAAATTAAAATTAAATGTCTGATTTTTTGGTATACGATATTAGGCCCCACAGAACAAACAGCCTGCTGTGGGAGTGGCACGAGCTAACAGACTACGTGGAAGACGACGAGGCAGAGTGCCCAGACTGTCCCAGTATGGTCGTCGCTGTGTGGAACGTAGAGGCGTGCCAGTGGTACATGTCAAAGACACTGGGGTTCAAAGACCCAGCACTGAACGCTGCATGCTGGCAGGGAATAGAGCACGCTACTGCTGTTGTACAATCCAGACTTTCACGACAACAACAACAACAATGGAAACAGGAGGACAGCAGCAGCAGTGCATGATAACAGGCAGAGAGTGGCCACACACAGGCGCAGGGTTCATTGGCTGGCACCTCACACTAGGGGGCATAGACCACCAGATTCCGTTCGCCATCTACCACGAGGACGAAGAGGAGTGGTTCATATGCGCAGCGTACTTTGAGCGTCTCGTCGCAAAAGTGGATCGAATCATCGCAGCCAACCCAGACCTAGCCTAAGAAACGCATTGTATTTCAAAAAATTTAATCGCTAAAAAATAAAAAGAAATACGAAAATAACAAAGTTGATTTTATAGCCCATAAAAAATAAGAGCTTCATAGACGGTATTAACTAAGAGAAAGTTGAC
>Ga0306910_1000629_pt1 | contig 15230 bp, 15 predicted proteins | sample AntRauMFilla2698_FD_190438 | JGI IMG/M metagenome (GOLD analysis project Ga0306910, IMG submission 190438) | Saline lake microbial communities from Rauer Islands, Antarctica - Metagenome Filla 2 #698 (v2) (version 2) | ecosystem: Environmental > Aquatic > Non-marine Saline and Alkaline > Saline ... | reverse complement strand
GTCCGATGAACATTCCGACCACTATGCCGCGCCTGAAGGGCTTCCGTTATCCTCGAGAGATCATTGCGTACGCTGTCTGGGCGTATCACCGGTTTCCTATGAGCACAGCCGATGTTGAAGACTTGTTGGCTGCGCGCGGCGTGATCGTCAGCCGGGAAACGGTCAGGCTTTGGGTCAATCGCTTTGGACGACATTTCGCAGATTGCATCCGTCGTGATCGCCCTCGGCCGAATGACAAGTGGCATATGGACGAAGTCGTGATCTCAATTCGTGGCAAGAAACACTGGCTCTGGCGTGCGATCGACGCCAATGGCGATGTTCTTGATATTCTCGTGCAAACACGCCGAAACGCTAAGGCAGCAAAGCGCTTTCTCAAAAGATTGGTTGCTGAGTTCGGCGAGCCGAGGGCGTTCATCACCGACAAGTTGCGTAGCTACATCAAACCGATCAAGGCACTGGCACCAGATGCCGACCACCGCGCCCACAAAGGCCTAAACAATGCAATCGAAGTTTCGCACAGGCCGACCCGTAAACGAGAGAAGATATTGGGCGGGTTCAAATCCCACCGACAGGCGCAGAGGTTTCTGTCCGCCCATGACCAGATTAACCCGATCTTCCGCCCACGCCGCTACCAACTCACCGTAACATCATACCGCCATGCCCGCTCCGACGCCTTCGCCCTCTGGGTCGACTACACCGCCGAGATGGCAGCATGACCCAGCACCCACCAATCCTTCACAAGCTCGCGTAAACAACTTGGCAATACCCATTCAGGGGGTTGAGTTCAAAGACGGGATCAAGCAACTTCAAAACGCCGCCTAATGAGGGCCGTCACCAACTTCTGGGCATATCTCTAAGCCGGTGGCTTCGATTCATTAGGTGGAAAGTGACATCACTTGGTTTTTCAATCCTGATGGTCCAGTCTTTCAAAGGTAAACGCATCGCCAAACTGAGGGAGGGTATACCAGCTTTCGGAGTGTGGGTCACGATCCATGCGCACGCCCTTCCCATCGGCCTTTGTCTTTTTTGAAGACCCAAACATCAAGCTCGATTTCAAAGGAGAATTGCATGCTTAGCTCTTCAACCAAAACCGGAACCGTTACCGCAGCATTGTTCGGTGTGTTCTTGATGCCCGTGGCCCTCGCCGCGCAGAGTGTCGACTTTCCGACCACCTGTTCGGCCGAAGCTGACGCCACAGTCGATGAAGGCCTCTACCTCCTGCACAACATGATGTATATCGAAGCCGACGCAGTCTTTGAAAGGGCCGCACAGGCTGATCCCGACTGCGCGATGGCACAATGGGGAGTCGCCATGGCGAATTTTCATCCGCTCTGGCCTGGCGCCCCGACCGAGGTCGAGACGGCGCGCGGCATGGCCGCAGCGGAACAACTGGCAAGCCTGACCACCGGCAGTGCATTGGAACAGTCTTTCGTCGATGCCGCTGTTGCCTTCTATGCCCCGGACCAAGACGGCTATCCCGCACGTCTTGCGGCTTGGGCCGAGGCACAGAAAATCGCCCAAGAGCAAAACCCTGACAACATCGATGCTGCGGCCCTCGCCGCGCTCGCCCGCCTTGCGACCGCGCCCCGCGGTCCGGAGCGCGGCGCGGTTTTCGAGGATGTCGGTGACACACTCGATGCCCTGCATGCAATCGCGCCCGAACATCCGGGCGTGATCCACTATGCTATTCACGCCTATGACAACCCGTCGCTCAGGGAACGTGGGCGTCCCTACGCCGAGATCTATGACAAGGCGGCACCAGAGGCAGCGCACGCTCTGCACATGCCGGCGCATATTTTCACCAGCATGGGGGATTGGGAGAGATCAATAGATCTCAACCGTCGCTCGGCTGAAGCCGCACTTGACACGTCTGGGGATGTGACCCAGACCCACTACGTTCACGCCGTTGACTACATGGTCTACGGTCACCTTCAGATGGGGCAGGCCGAAGAGGCGGCCCGGCTGGTGGGAGAGATGCTCGCCATCGACAACCATCAGGTCAGCTTTGGTGGGGCCTATGCTCTGGCCGCGTCGCCGGTCCGATTGTTGTTGGAACAGGAGAAATGGGCCGAAGCCGCAGCACTCTCACCCGACATGCATCCTTCGATCCCGTGGGAGAAGTTCCCTCAGGCGGTTGCGATGCGGTGGTTTGCCAAAGGACTCGGAGCCGCACGCAGTGACGACGTCGCAAGCGCCATGACCGCGGTAGAGGAGCTGCGCAATTTACAAAGTGCTATGACAGTGGCCGGACAGGACTATTGGGCGCGGCTGGCCGATGGTCAGATCCTCACTGTTGAGGCGTGGATAGAGCTGGCGGAAGGCGACGAAGAAACCGCGCTGAGCAGTCAGAGGGAAGCGGCGGAGATAGAGGACACGATTGGCAAGAGCCCAGTTACTCCTGGCCATGTCTTACCTGCAAGGGAATTACTTGGCGACATGCTGAGCCAGCTGGGGCTCGCCGACAAGGCAAAAGAAGCCTATCAAGCGACCCTTGAGAACTCTCCCAATCGCTCCCACAGCCTCGCTGCCCTGAACTGATCCGCAGAGATCCTTCTATGGCGCCCGGCGCTAGTCGATCGGGCGTTGTCGGATCTAATGCCGTTCGCGTCACGTTCCAGGAAAGAGCGCTGCTTCCAGCCGTGATAGCGAGGTGCTTTTGGGCCGATCGCACCAGCCTGAATTTTCTGCTCAGGCGAAACTCTGTGGGGCAGCATTCGAAAACATGGGCTCAAAGCCGACTTGCGGCGGTGCAGCACGCAAATCTTGACCTTGCAGGCTTCGGCGCGACCAACCGGATGACTGGTCCAAGCCCCTTCTAAGACATTCGTGCCTAGCGCAGAGCGTGAAGGCGGGAGGACTAAGCCGCTCCGCGGCATTGGCGCGCTTGGCTTGCCGTGCACGCGGCCCATAACGCAGTTCATTTTGTGATCTGGCCAACCTGATTGACGATGAGGGTTTCTCAATCGTCAATCAGGAGGTTTTTATGACAGAGGAAAAGATGACCCCGCTACGCCAGCGGATGATCGAAGATATGAACATTCGCGGTACGGGTGAGAAGACCCAAAAGGCGCATATCCGCAACGTGAAGCATTTTGCGGCCTTTCTCGGACGCTCGCCGGACACGGCGACGCCGGAGGAGCTGCGGTCGTATCAGCTCAAGATGACGCAGGACGGGGTATCGGTCAGCACGTACAACATACGGATCATTTCGCTGCGGTTTTTCTTCGGCGTCACGTGCGGACGCGAAGAGATGAAACGCTTCATGCAGTTCCATCGCAAACCCCGCAAGTTACCGGTTGTGCTTAGCGTCGAGGAGGTGGCCGATGTTTTGGCGGCCGTCCCCGGGCCCGGTCTCAAGTATCGAGCTGCCCTCGGCATCAGCTACGGCGCAGGATTACGCGCCTCTGAGGTGTGCCATCTCAAGGTCACGGACATCGACAGCGGCCGCATGTTGATCCACGTCGATGAGGGCAAAGGCGGGTGAGACCGCAAAGCAATGCTGTCACCCAACCTGCTCGCCTTGCTGCGCGAGTATTGGCTTGAGTCCCGCCCCGAGGGGTGGCTGTTTCCGGGAAAAGCCAAGCGACGGTGTCTTTCGGCTTCAGTAGCCCCGCTGTGTATCGACGACACCGCGCAGCGAATTGCCTTGCCTGTGCCGCCACAGATTTTCGCAAATCGTCGGCACCGTGGTTTCTAGGCGCGTGACACAGGCAATATGCGGCGTGATCAGAACTCTCGGATCGCTCCAGAAGGCATGACATTCGGGTAATGGCTCCGGCTCGGTCACGTCGATCACGGCGGCGCGCAGTTTGCCGCTGTCCAGCGCCTGCGTCAGCGCGTCATGGTCCAGTTGCTGGCCCCGCCCCACATGCACCAAAGCTGCACCATCGGGCAAGCGATTGAACAGGTCGAGGTCGAGGATGTTGCGGGTCGCATCGGTGAGCGGCAGCAGGCAGATCAAGATATCTGCCTGAGCAAGAAAGGGCCCGAGCCCTTCGGGGCCATAGAAGCAGTCCACGCCTTCAATTTCGCGCGGGCTGCGGGCCCAGCCGGACAGGGCAAAGCCGAAAGGCGCGAGCGCCCTCAGCGCGCCCTGCCCCAACTCTCCAAGCCCCATAACGCCGACGCGCCGGTCACGGGCCAACGGCGGGACCGAGACACGCTCCCAGACATTTCCGCGCTGGTTTTCGACATAGCCCGGCAAATCGCGGTGTAGGGCAAGAACGGCCATGGTGACATATTCCTGCATCATCGCCGTGAGGCTTTCGTCAATGACACGCACAACCGGCACGCCTTCGGGAAGATCAGAGGCAAGAAACTGATCGGCCCCCGCCCCCAGAGAAAAGATCAGTTCGAGGTTCGGATAGGCCGTCTTGATGTCATCGGGCACCTGCCATGTCAGCATGTACCGCACATCCGCTTTTTCAAAGGTATCGCCGGCGATCACCAGCGGGATCTCAGGCATCAGATCAGCGAATTGGCTGCGCAGCATGTCAGCCCGCTGTTCGTCGATATTGGCAAGAAAGGTCAAGATGCCCCCAAAAACGTCAGGTTGGTGCGGTGCGCACGTCCAGCGCATCGCGCAGACCGTCACCAATAAAATTGAAACTGGTCACCGCGATGGTGATCGTGATGCCCGGAATAATTGCCAGCCAAGGCGCGGTTGCAAGGTACTGCTGAGCACCGTTCAGCATGTTCCCCCAGCTCGGCAGAGGCGGCTGGATGCCGTAGCCGAGAAAGCTGATATAGGCTTCCAGCAGGATCGCGCGGGCCACTGTCAGCGTGGCCGCCACGATGATCGGCCCAACCATGTTGGGCAGCAATTCCCGGAACATGATATGGGCGTTGCTGAGGCCCAGCATGCGCCCGGCCATCACGAAATCACGTTCCCGCAGGGATTTCACCTCGGCCTCGACAATACGTGCAACTTCCATCCAGCTGGTGACAGCGATGATGATTGTGATCATCACCGGACTTGGATTGATGAAAGCCGCAAGGGCCAGAAGCAGGAAGATCGACGGGAAGGCAAGAAAAGCATCGACAAAGCGCATCAGGGCGGAATTGACCATGCCACCGTAATATCCCGCCACAACACCGATGACCGTCCCGATCGCGGTTGAAAGCACCATCGCGAAGAACCCGACCATCAGTGAGATCCTGCCCGCCACCAGTAGACGCGCCGCAATGTCACGGCCCAACGGGTCCGTTCCGAGATAGTGGTCGTTTTCGAAAGGTGGCGAGAAGCGCGCGCGCAGATCAATATAGAGATCATCATAGGGCAGCAGGTACGGCCCGATCATACAGGCCAGCGTCAGCACGATCAGCATCGCCAAACCGACCATCGCGAGCCGGTGCCTAACAAATCGCCTCACGCCGCGGCTGCGCCACCAGCGATGGGGAGCGTTCTGAATTTCGGTCGCAGTCATTTAACATATTCCTTCGCAGATGGTCGCGGTCTCAGGCAAGGCGGATGCGTGGATCAATGGTGGCGGCAACAATGTCGGCGATCAGGTTGCCCAGAAGGACAAGAATGGCCGAAAACATCAGCAGCCCCATGACGACCGGGTAGTCATTGTATCCCAGGCTGTCGAGAAACAGCCGCCCCATGCCGGGCCAGGTGAAAACCGTCTCTGTGACCAGCGCCCCGCTGAGCAGATTGGGCAGCTGCATGCCCGCAAGCGTGATCATCGGCAACAGCGCATTGCCCACCACGTGTTTCATCAGCACCCGGCGTTCGCTCACGCCTTTCGCACGGGCGGTTTTGACAAAATCCTGATTGATCACATCCAGCGTCGCGGTGCGCATGTAGCGGCTCCAGATCGCGATGTTGACCAACGCCAGCACGATGCTAGGCAATATGAGGTGGTGCAGATAATTGAGGACCGATCCATTGCCGATGGTGTACATATTGCCGGCGGGCAACCAGCCCAGTTCAAGCGAGAAGACATAGATCCCCACCAGACCGAACCAGAAGGTCGGGATGGACAGCGCGATCATCGCGCCCACCGTGGCGGTGTAGTCAAAGGTGGAATAGCGATGCGTCGCACCGCGAATGCCGATCCATGTCCCGATCGCAATCGAGATCACTGTTGAACTGACCATCAGCAGCATGGTGGCGAAAAGATGACGCCCGATCACCGTCAGCACCGGCTGCTGGTCGCGGTAGGATATGCCCCAATCCCCCTGTAGCAGGCGCCAGGCCCAATCGAGATACTGAATGGGCAATGGCCGGTTCAGGCCCATCTGCTCGGCAATCCGGTCCATGTTTTCCTGTGTCATACCCGGAGTGAGCGCATATTGCGACAACGGCCCACCCGGTGTCAGATGCAACACGCCAAAGCCGATCATGGATACGATGATCAGCAACACAACACTTTGCCACAGACGCTTTACCAGAAATCCAGCCATGCTTGGACCCGCTTTCTTCGCTAGGGGGTGACAACGGGGCGCGGTTTGACGCGCCCCGCCCTATGATCATTTGTCCCAGTAGTACTGCGCGGCATTCCAAGTATCGATCCGAGTGTTGATGTTTGGTTCGATCCCCATCAGGCCATCCTTGTGCCCGCGCACGGTCGCGTATTGGAACAGCGGCAGCAGCGGCAGATCCTCGCGGATGATCTCCTGCACGCGACCATAGATTTCCTTGCGCTTTGCCTGATCGAAGATACGACCCGCGTCTGCAAGCAGCGCGTCAACCTCGGCATTCTTGTATTGGCCTGTATTCGATCCGCGACCGCCCTGCGCCGGAATGGCGTCGGAGGAAAAGCGCACAGTCACATCGGCATCCGCACCAGTGGTGAAGACGATACCGACAATCACGGAGTCAAACTGCGACTGCGACCAATATTCACCCCACATGACCGCAGGCGGCTTGTTCTCGATGGTCATCTCGATGCCGATTTCACCCAGCGACTGCTGGATAAACTGTTGCGCCTGCTCGCGCAGGTGGTTGCCGGATGTAGTCGAATTGCTGAAGGCCAAACGCACACCATCCTTTTCGCGGATGCCATCGGACCCTCGCGACCAGCCTGCGTCGTCCAACAGCGTATTGGCCTTCTCGACGCTGTATTCGTGCTTTGGCAGATCCGGGTTATAGAAATAGGATTGCTGCGGAAGATAGCTTTCGGTGGGGCTTGGCAGACCGTAATAGAGCGCGTCGATGATCGTCTGTTTGTCCAGCGCGGCATAGATGGCCTCTCTCACGGCCTTGTCCTGGAATTGTGGCTTCTCGTTGTTCAGGAACACCGATTCAACCGTCGAGGACGGTACAACGCTGACTTGTTTTCCGGCCAATGTCTGCGCTTCTGCGTAGTTGTCGGGCGTGATGTACTGGTTGCTGATCACGTCGATATCGCCGCTTTTGAACTGCGTATAGAGAATGGTCAGATCGGGGATGTATTTGAAGATCAGCCGCTCGACGAAGGGCCCCTCGCCGAAATAGTCGGGGTTCGCCACCAGCTCCAAATTGTCGCCGGCCCTGCGGCTGCCCCATTTGAAGGCACCCGTACCGATTGGCGCCTGATTGAAAGGTGCCTCGTTGCGGTCTTCCAGAGGTTCCAGAATGTGCTTGGGCACCATCATCGTCTCGACGAGGATCGACATATAGGGCGCGAAAGGTTCTTCCATGCGCCATTTGATCTCGGTCGGAGAGACGACTTCGATATCACGGACAAGATTGTGCCCGGTGGTGCGCCAGCTGCGGAAATTCGGGTCTACGACCAGATCAAGCGTGAATTTCACATCTTCGGCAGTGAAGGGCGTGCCGTCATGCCATGTGACGTCGTCCCGGAGTTTTAAGCGCCAGTTCAGCCCGTCTTCCGACAGCCCACCGTTCTCAATCGTCGGGACCTCTGCTGCGAGTGATGGAATGAACTCGCCCTCGGGGTTGATGCGCACCAAACCATCAAAGAGCGACAGCTGCACGCCATCGTCCACTTCGATCCGGGGCATCAACGGGTTGAATACGGTCGGTTCCTGGCTGACCCCAATCACGATCTGCCCGGTGGGCACGTCGGGGCGTTCAGCAAAGGCCGGGCTCACGAGCAGGTTCGGCGAAATCACCCCTGCAGCACCGGCAAGACCCAGCACCGTTAGTGCCTTGCGGCGGTTCATATCATTGATTTTCATAGTTTTTTACTCCTGTTTGGGGGGGGGTACTTCAAACTTGTTGCAAAATGTGACCGCTGCCGGGTATGGCGGCGACCAGCTCGCGCGTGTAGCCATCTTTCGGATTGTGGAAAATCTGCGATGGCGGTCCGGATTCGACAATCTTGCCGTTCTGCATCACCAGCAGCTCGTCGCAAATCTGGCTGGCAACGCGCAGATCATGGGTGATGAAGAACATGGCCACTTGCGTTTCGCGCTGGATTTCGTCCAGCAGCTGGAGGATCTGCGCCTGGATCGACACATCGAGCGCCGATACCGCCTCGTCTGCGATTAGAATGTCAGGATCGAACATCAGTGCGCGGGCGATACCCACCCGCTGCCGCTGCCCGCCCGAGAATTCATGTGGATAGCGGCCATAGGCTCCGCCATCCAGCCCTACCTTTTCCAGAATGCGCAACGCTTTGGCTCTGGCCTCAGATTTATCCATACCCTGGGCAATCGGGCCAACGGTCACGATGTGGCCCACTGTGGAGCGCGGATTGAGGGATGCAAACGGGTCCTGAAAGATCATCTGTATCTTCGGGCGCAAGGATCGGAACTCGCTTTCCTTCATCGGCGCGATATCCTGCCCGCGGTAGAGCATCTTGCCGCTCTCGCTCTCCAGCAGCTTGATCAACAACCGCCCGAGCGACGTCTTGCCCGACCCGCTTTCCCCTACGACACCAAGCGTGCGGCCCCGGCGCAGCATAAAGCTTGCGTCCTGAACGGCCTTGACCTCGCGCAGTTTCCTGAACCATCCGCCACCGCTGCGATAGACAATGTTGAGATTTTCCACGATGAGCACCGGGGTCTCATCCGGATCATCGGCTCCTGACGGCGCAGCACGATCATTTTTCCGCAACTTGGGCACAGCTGCGATCAGGCGTTTCGTGTAGGGATGCTGCGGCGCGCCAAATACGCTGTCTGCAGCGCCCTGCTCGACCATCAACCCCTTCTCCATCACAATCACGCGGTCAGCGATTTCCGCAACGACACCAAAGTCATGCGTGATGAACAGGACGCTCATCCCCTTCTTGCGCTGGATCTGCCGGATCAGATCGAGGATCTGCGCCTGAGTGGTGACATCGAGGGCTGTCGTCGGCTCATCGGCGATCAGGATATCGGGCTCCAGCGCCAAAGCCATCGCGATCATCACCCGCTGGCGCTGCCCGCCGGACAAACGGAAAGGATACTGATGCATCATCAGATGCGGCTCCGGCAACCCGACTTCCGTCAACAATTCCAACGCCCGCGCCAGACGCGATTTAGGTGTTCCCTCGTCATGCGCGGCCATCACTTCGACAACCTGTTCGCCCACGGTCATCAGTGGGTTTAGCGCCGACAATGGATCTTGAAAGATCATTGAGACGACGCGCCCGCGCAGCTTGCGCAGCTCTGGCTCACTCAGCTTCAGTAGATCCTGACCCTGGAACATGATCGCCCCGGAGGACACGCGGATCACCGGCGGCAACAACCCCATCATCGCATTGGCTGTCACCGATTTGCCGGACCCAGATTCTCCGATCACGCAGAGGATCTCTCCGCGCGGCAGATCAAACGAGATGTCCCGAACGGCAAAGTCACGCTCCATTCCTTTGGGCAAATCAACCGTCAGACCCCGGACCGACAAGACCGGATCTGCTGTCACTTCGGGACTATCGGCATCAGCTGTCACTACGGTCCACCCTTCAAAGCAATTTTCATTATTGAAGCCATCTTTGACGTTATATTGAAATACTTGCTTAGTCACGCCATTTTTACAGTACCTTTTCCGAAGAACCCTTGCATTTGAACACCAGTCCTTTCAATATTAAAAAAATGCGGCGGCTATTATGTACCCGCGAACTATCCACAGGGTTGCTCATGACAACACCAATGCCCCCTTCTGATGCGCCAGTCGGCGCGATCTTTCGACGCCTGCGCCATGAAAAAGGGATGTCCCTGCAGGAACTCGCGCAAGAATCGGGGGTGTCTGTCGGGATGATCAGCCAGATTGAACGCGATCTCGCCAATCCGTCCATGCGGGTGCTGACCGCGCTGCGCCGGGCTCTGAACATGCCGATGCAGGAAATGTTCAGCGACAGTCACGACACATTTGCTGACGATCCAGGTTTTCTGCGCCGCGCTGAAAATCGCCCCCATATTGATCTGGGCTCTCTAAAAAAAGAGCTGCTGACCTCTGGCGGCAACCACCATCTTCAAATCATGATCCTCACAATTGCACCGGAAGGCAGCTCCGGCAATACCGCACTCAGCTATCCCGCCGAGAAAGGCGGCCTGGTTCTGGAAGGAGAGGTCACGCTTTTCGTCAATGGACAAAGTGCCGTCCTGAACGAAGGGGACAGCTTTGTCTTTGACAGCTCTCTGGAGCATGGATTCAGGAACGACAACGACAAGGCGGCGCGCATCCTCTGGGTGATCGGCGCTGTTCAGTTTGACCGCCATCTTTAAGCACGCAGGAGCCTTTGATGCCCGCCGAAAACCCCGCAGAACACACTGAAATGAGATGCACCCCCTACTGGTGGGAAGAAGCACCGGTGGCACCCTTGCCGGAGGTCCCGCTGGAACGGCAAGTGGATGTTGCCATTGTCGGGGCCGGGTATACTGGGTTGGCTGCGGGAATCACGCTGGCGCGTGCCGGGCGCTCTGTCGCGATCTATGATCGGCAGCATCCGGGCGAAGGCGCGTCTTCGCGCAACGGCGGCATCACCAGCGGAAACATCAGGCTGGATCATGCAACGCTGACGCGAAAATTTGGGCAGAGCCGTGCGGATGCAATCACCCAGGAAGGAAAGGAAGCCCGCCTGCATCTCTATGATCTGCTGAAGGCGGAAGGGATTGAATGTGATTTCAAACTCGTTGGCCGGTTTGGCGGCGCGCTCGGCACGGAAGACTATGATCGGATGGCGCGGCAGGCAGAACATCTGGAGCGGACGCTGGGCATTGAGGCCTATGCCGTGCCGCCAGCTGAGCAACACAAATATATCGGCACAGATTTCTTTCGGGGTGGCAATGTGCGGATGGATATCGGAGGGCTTCATCCTGCGAAACTCATTGCCGAATTGTTGCGGGTCGCGCAGGCGGCGGGCGTTGTCATACATTCTGATACAGCCATCAAGAATATCGAGCAGAGCACGGAGGGGTTTACTCTTCATATGTCTCAGGGAAAGGTCAAAGCGCGGCAGGTCATGATCTGCACCAACGGCTATACCGATGGCGCGACCCCCTGGTTGCGGCGCCGCATCGTGCCAGTACGCAGCCGGATCATCGCGACCGAACCATTGCCTGCCGAGTTGATGTCAAGGCTGATGCCACGGCAAATGATGCTGAACGATTCGCGCACTCTGGGCTTCTACTTCCGCCCTTCTCCTGACGGCACGCGTATCCTTTTCGGGGGACGCGACGGCACGACCCTCGACGATCCCACCAAACCTGTCGCCCATCTGCGCAAAAACTTGCTCGAGATTTTTCCCGAGCTTGAGGATTATGGCATCTCCCATACCTGGTATGGAAAGGTCGCAATGCACCGGGATATGATTCCGCGCATATTCGAGAAGGAAGGCATGGTCTATGCCACCGGATTTTGCGGGTCCGGCGTGGTCTGGGCTCCCTGGATCGGCCGCAAAGCGGCCCACAAGATCCTGGGAAACACCAACGAGGCGCCCTCGGCCTTCGATTTCAGACCTCCCTCAGCGGTACCCTTTTTTAACGGAAACCCATGGTTCATGCCTTTTGTCATGATGAAATACCGCTTTAATGACCGCAAAAAGATGCGCCGCGCGAGCCGCTAGCGAGTCATGACGGCTTTGTTGCAGGGATCGTCGCACAGCTGATATCGAGGCATTCTGTTCATTTCAGGATGCTGTAGATGCCGCACAAATTCAACGCCGCCCGTCGCGACAAGATCCCGAAGCAAAAGCATCGGGTGACTAATTGGCCTGAGTACAATGAAGGTCTACGGCAGCGTGGTGATCTGACAGTTTGGATCAGCGAAGACGCACTTTCCTTATGGTCGGCGCCGCGCCGTACCACGCGCGGCGGACAGCCGCATTACTCTGATTTGGCAATCGAGATGTGCCTGACGCTGGGTCTAGTTTTCAAGCAGCCTCTGCGTCAAACCCAAGGCTTGATGCGCTCTCTATTGCGCGGCTGCTGGGGGTTGCGATCGCAGTGCCGGATTTTTCCACCCTGTCGCGCCGTGGCAATGGGCTGACGTTGCGCCCAAAGCCGAAGTCCAAGTGTGACCAACCAGTGCATCTGGTTGTGGACAGTACCGGTCTGAAGATCTTTGGCGAAGGTGACTGGCTCGAGGAGAAGCATAAAACTAGGCGTAAACGGCGCTCCTGGCGCAAGCTCCACCTCGGTCTTGATCTTGTCAGTGGTGAGATTGTCTGCTCGGATCTCACCAAGGACGACGTCGGCGATCCGACGGCGCTGCCAGATCTATTGGATCAAATCGACGGCCCGGTTGATCGATTCCTTGCAGACGGAGCTTATGATGGAGAACCAACATCTGATTTGCTTACTGCTCGGTTTGGATCCCTGATCGAGGTGACGATCTCACCCCCCAAAAACGCATTACTGAGCCTAAATGCAGCCAAAGATCCGACGGTACGTGACCGCCATATCGCTGACATCGCAGCCCGCGGGCGGATGGCCTGGCAGAAAGCCACTGGCTACAACCAACGCAGCCGGGGCGAAAACCTCATGGGCCGCTGGAAGGGTGTTATTGGGCCAAAGCTAAAGGCGCGTACCTTCGGAAATCAGAAAACAGAAGCCAAGATTGGCGTCGGGGTTCTCAACCGGATGACCTGGCTTGGCCACCCAAGCTTTGAGCGTACCGCCTGAATTCCGTCTCGGGTAGGGAGCGCTCTGAGTTGCAGCTGATCTGTGCAACACGGCCCCTTGTTATCCTATCGCTGCTGTTTCTTGATCCTTAAGCGTATCTGCCAGAAACTTAGCGAATGGCACGATATCTTCTCGGACGCTCGCGGCTTCCAGCGCGACCATGTATGCGGCACGGTTTTCGACTTTTATCACCGCCCATGGGTGTCCTGCTGCAGCCAACATCACATTCATCAAGAACCGAGCCGTACGGCCGTTCCCATCTAAGAACGGGTGTATGAATACAAAGATAAATTGACCGAGCACTACACGAACCGCAGGATTGGTCTCCGCCCGTAGAAGTTCGAAAAACACAGGCATACATTCACGGACGGCTTCGACGCTCATCGGCACATGCTGAGAGCCGCGAATGTAGACTGGCGCGTTTCGATAGCCCGCAAGCTGCGACGCCTTCAGTATGCCCGCCCCCACAGATGGCGTGAACAACGCCCGGTACCATGCTGTCAGATCACGCTCTGCGACTTCTCCAACATCTTTACCTTCAAGAACGGCGCGCACGCTTTCACGTACGCTTTGAAACGCCTCCCAATAGCCGCGTGCCGCAAGTGCATCTTTCATCGCAAGATCTTCTTTGTCACCATCCGGGTTCCAACCTCCTGAGCGCACTTTCTCAATCAGTTCGGGTGAGACCCGATAGCCCTCGATGGACAGCGAATGATAGGCATCAGTCACATAGATTTCATCCATCGCGGTCAGATAGGCTTCGGCATCATTTGTGACCGGCTGACCGGCAGGAAAATGCGCGATCACTGCTTCGCGCATGGCTTCCCACTTTAACCGGATGCGGTGCACATGCGGTGACGTTTCCCGCCTGGCGTTGAGGACAGCCACGCTTTCCGTAAACGGATCGCTCATCCGCACATCATGTGACGCCGCTTTCATAGTTGAGACGATTTCGTCGGCAATTCTCGTCTTGCCGATACTTCGAAACGCCCCTCCCAATCGCCCTGCTGCGCTGGTGTGCCCGCCCTCCAGAAGCCGAGCCAAGAGGGCAGAAGCGTCTGGTATAATCGCTAGGATCGTCCGCGCATCTATCGCGTTCTGTTTGAAGAAGTTTTCAGGAACGAGGATCAACGCCTCTTCTATTGAGAACAGGCGTAACCCATCTTGGACGACAAGCGCGTCTCCCCTCGCAAACGTCGCACGGGTCTCGAAGATGGAGGTCTTGTGTGGGAAGTCAGTTTTCATATTGCCCGCCTTCGGGGCTCGGACCAGCAGCTGCACTGGGACTGCCGTATCGCCTGCATGCAACTTCAGGGATTGCTCGGGTGATAACGACCAATCCTCGCCAAATCGATCCGAGAGGTATTGGGCACAGAACGCCCAGAAGGAAGTGTACCAAGCGGTGCTTTCACCGACACGTTCGTCAGGCCGGGACGTGATGTACCAGCCTTTGATCACTTCTTGTATGAATCCAGCTTTCAGCAATCGTTCCCGATGGGTTCGGGTCAAATTGGTGGACCTGATAGCGATGACACCTTTTGACTGAATGTTGCTAATAGCCTCCAAGGACTCCGCCAATTTCTCCGCTGCACTTGCCATCTCACAAACCCTCCACCTGTTCGGTCTTTAGGGTTTGAAGCTGTAGTATATTTAGGGTTTCATGTCGATCACTTTTTAGGTTCTTGAGTTGTGAAATCTTTACAATATTAAACCCTATCAAGAAAAAAACGGCACCGTACATGTCATCATTAATGTACAGATATACGTTTTCTGCGCTGTGCAAACACACGTAATCTCTGTCGATCATTACCGCGCTTACCCTGCTTCACCTAAGATACTATCAGATCGCGTGCCTCGTGACCCAGCAGGCATTATTCATCAATGACGCCCACCCCGGCATCGTCCAACGGTGTTGTCACATTAACGGACCTGAGGTTGCTGGTTTGTTGATCTGGGCGTAGGCGGTGTCGATGCAAACAGAGAAAATCAGCTATAAGGGCCACCGCTTTCCGCCCCCGATCATTGCTCATGTTGTCTGGCTCTACGCCCGGTTCAACTTGAGCCTGCGCGAGGTCGAGGAACTGATGTTGGAAAGGGGCGTGGACGTTTCTTATGAAACGATCCGACGCTGGACCGTCAAGTTCGGCCCTCTGATCGCCCACGTTCTGCGGCGGCGGCAGCCTCGCCCTGGTGATGTCTGGCATCTGGACGAAGTCGTCGTGAAGATCGCGGGCCGG
>Ga0306910_1000621_pt1 | contig 15418 bp, 14 predicted proteins | sample AntRauMFilla2698_FD_190438 | JGI IMG/M metagenome (GOLD analysis project Ga0306910, IMG submission 190438) | Saline lake microbial communities from Rauer Islands, Antarctica - Metagenome Filla 2 #698 (v2) (version 2) | ecosystem: Environmental > Aquatic > Non-marine Saline and Alkaline > Saline ... | reverse complement strand
TGGGTGACGACAAACCCACAATGACCTTCAGATTTTATGGTTTACTGCAGCGCCAAACTCGTGGCGAGCGCAACAATTTCCAATCCAAGGGCCGACAAAGTCACGCTGGGTGACAATAAACCCACAATGACCTTCAGATTTTATGGTTTACTGCAGCGCCAAACTCGTGGCGAGCTCAACAATTTCCAATCCAAGGGCCGACAAAGTCACGCTGATGTTGCACCCTCGATGACATTATATCCACCGAGCGGTGCACGGGACTGGCATTTCGCGTTTGTGTGGATACGTGAGCGGCGCAGAGTGAAGATAAAGGGCGTCGATGTCCGTTCGTCAGCTAGAATTTCAGGTGTCTGTCATCCGTACGCGCCTGGCGCAATCGGCGGTGGACATTGAACAGGTGTTTGGGGACCTGCTGCTGTCCAAGGGTCAGTCTCTGGGTACTGACGAGATCCGTGTGGCCGTCATGCACATGTCCGCAAACACGTCTGTCATTAGCGAGTTTGTAGAGAGAATGTGCGAGGTGCAGCCGAGGTTTGTGGTCACGATGACCCGCGGAATCAACACGTGCATTAACCTCTTCCACCACGCGGAAATTGCGCACAGCAAGCAGCGCATCGGTCGCGTGGACCTGGGAATCACGCTGTGGCAGAAAGTGTTTAGCGAAATGATCAAGGCCACATACGTGCACCCGGGCATGTATGTCAGTTCACCCACGGTTGCGCTTCCTGAGGCTGTGAAAATTGTGGAGAGGGTACTTGACACGGTGCTGTATGGCGAGGTACCAATTCGCTTCGAGGATACCACTTGCAGCCGCACCGTTGGCCTGACGCCCTCCAACATCGGCCGCGCGCACGTGGCCCCGAACAACCACCGCATGGCCCCATCGGTCATCTCCACACAAAGTACCACCGCCTCGTCGGTACTCTCCTTCTCCACCATCAAAGACCGGCAGGCGCGAGGAATTGTTCGCGAGAGCATCGAGTCCAATAACGGTCAGAGTGCACTGACCCGAAACGGTATCATGACAATTCCCTTGACCGATAAAGGCGGCAAAGGTAGTATTTGATAAAAGTACGACACATCATGACCGAGTCAAAGATGTACCAACCGGAACAGCTACGACTTCCTCACGATGACCCGGACAGGTGGAAAGACATCATGAGGCACATCCGGTCACCATACCCAGTAGACGGGACTGAGTTTGCCAACCTCCTGAGAAATGTCGCCGTCGACAGACCCGAGGTGAGCCGTGCGGTAAGGGGGGCGTGCAAGCTCTTCTCCGCCGATGTGATGGGTGACGAGGGGGTGTCCGTGTTTTTTCAGAACACACTTCCGTTCATCCTCTACTGCATTACCCAGCTACCCATGCAGTTTCCGAGCGGCCACCTCGACCTGCTAGTGACGGGGAAAAACCATACCGTCACCCTCACAAAGTCCCAAGTGCTCTGCCTGTTCTGCTGCGGAATGCTGGGTATTCTTCCCTACCCCAAGGCATCGAAAACATGGATGAAGGCGCAGAGGGACGCTGACAAACCAGCGCACACGGGGCGCCGCGGGCGATTCCCGTCGCTGACGCTTGTGCGCCTGTACGCCTCCTTTAGCGCGACTACGTACCAGAGCACGCTGCACAAGCTGCACTGCATGTTGCACTACGTGGTACGGATGCAGGACCGTGACTTGCACATGGGGATACCCCCCTCCGGGGACGTGATTCACTACACAAGACTCGTCGCCGCCCGTGGCCACACGCTTCCCGACAACCTCAGACACAGAAAGGGCTATCTGTGCGCGGTCCACATGCACGATAGGGGGTCCATTGAGGACGCGGGGACTGAGTACTTGCAGGCGGACTTTGCCAACAAGTATATTGGCGGGGGGGTGGTGGGCAACGGTTGCGTTCAGGAGGAGATACGATTCGCAATCAGTCCGGAGTGTCTGGTGTCCCTCACACTGTGCGAGGTGATGGAAAAGAACGAGGCCATCGTCATACGCGGGACGGAGCGCTTCTGCGCATATTCAGGTTACAGCCGATCCTTTAGGTTTGCAGGTCCCTACACGGACAGAGTGGACCACAAACAGGGCGCGATCGTGGCCGTTGATGCCGTGGACTTCTCGGGACAGGTGAATGCGCAGTACAAGTGGGGCTACATGAAGCGGGATCTGGGGAAGGCCTTGACGGGCTTTACTTACACGTCTACATTCTTTGGTCGTCCAATGAGGGGGGTGGCGACGGGGAACTGGGGGTGCGGAGCATTCAAGGGGCAGGTGGCCCTCAAGTTCCTGATTCAGTGGGTGGCAGTGTCTATCGCGCAGGCTGATCGCCCTGAGTCCCCGCTGACCATGCAGTACTACAGTTTCGGGGATCCTGCTGGGGGGGCCCTGAGCGATCTCGTCTCCTACGTGCAGGAAAATCCCATCCACATCGGGACTCTGTGGTCAGCACTGCGCTCGTATAGCACCGAAGAAAACGCGGAACACACATCCGAGGGGCTGGTGGGCTTTGTCATGCGCAAGATCATGCGATAACCGTTAACATAAACAACCATGCCGGACGAGACCGCAGTCGAATTGCGCCGCTTGACTCCAGCCGAGTGTGCTATGGCACCATGGAGTGTGGATTTCTTGAAGTGCTACACGCCCGCGATGCGGTCAAAGGTGGAGGCGCTGCATGAAAAGCGCGGCCACGTGCCCGTTTTGTTGGACCGCGCCCCGGGGGGGGGCCTTGACATTACGCACCATAGGCTTTTGGTTCCTGAGGACACTACCATGGGACACCTTCAGCTACGCATCCGCCGGCAATGGAAGGCTCCGGACGGCTCCGCCGCCCTGAATTTCATGCTACACAACGGCCAGTTGCTGTCGCCAACACAGAGGATGTCTGCCATTTACGAGCGCCACAAGCACCCAGTGACCGGCATGCTTCACGTCGTGTTCGACGAGGAGATATGCTTTGGTTAGAACCGCTACTTACGACTTCCTAGAACGTCTATAAATCTTCTTCCGCGGCTTGCGTCCGTTCGTGTTTCGCTTCAACTTACTTCTCATGATGTACTCATGGGCAGTCTCTGACGCGCTCTTCCCGTTGGGAAGCACGTCGCTCGGCTTCGTCGACAGATTACGAATCAGCTTCAAACACGAGCGGGTCGTCACCTCGGGCGCTCGAGTAACTTTCATAAAGCGACTTTCACTAATGTCACGTATGCCACAAACGTTCGTCTCGTCGCCACACACGGACGCGTTCCGTTGCATTGGCGCGCGCGCGGCACCCGCAGGTCACGAACAAGAAACAGGGACTGGGATGATTGCCGAAGATGACACGTGTGAGCACGTCCCCAGCACGTTTGGTCGCGACCTGGTACTCATATGCCTGACCGTGCTGATCTTCTTCGTTATGCGGGAGGTGCTGTCGTGGATGCTGAAGACAAACCACACAAAGTCTCTTGTGGAACGCAACCAGAGCATTCTTTTGCAAATTCAACATGCCCTGCAGAACAGCGGGGTGGTGTAGATCACCGGCAGTTGCGTCGACGGTTCCGATCCACGCACACCTGCATCGCGTACTCGCCAAGAGACATACCATTGGACATCACTGTCAGGTGACTGCTGCCTACTTTCTGGCCGAGGCGGAAGTACTCGCGAGCCAGCTTCTCACTGTCTACACACTGCTTCCGGGGAGAGTGCACAATAAAGTTGGGTGAAAAGTTCCGGTTGTACGAGAAGCGTTCGTTGGTCAGCCAGGGCTGTTGGAGAGGCGGCATCTGCGTGGCTCCGTCCTGTTTTACTGCATGTCCCATGTGGACAAATTGGTGGGCTGTTCGCCTGCGGGGGGGGGGCGTGTAGAAAAGGAAACGCGCCTCCACAACAAGGATACAAATTGTATGCTTTACGGTAGCGCCAAACAAGCGCACATTTCCATGCTATTTTTGGCTCCACACGGCCGACAGTAAACGTTTTCCATTTGGTCAATTCACGTCCTCCTCTCTGCTCTCACAGAGAATGGGGGACCGGGAGCTGGGGTTTTGCGACGAGCCCGTGATGACTTGGCTTACTGTTAGGCAGTGGATGGCGCGCTTCGCCCCCTGCGTGTACGGGCTGCTCCGTCGCCGTGCGACACTGTCTGACAAGCAGGTCGTGTGGGTGGCTCTGGTCACCGCCCTGGACGTCGGTACCGTCCTCTATCCAGACAGCGGGGAGGGCATGATGGAGGCCGCGTGGAACCTTATGCGGTGCGGGTACTACGGGCGGTACCAAAACCTGAACGTAGCGTCTATGCTGGGCATCCACGGGTACGGAAATATCCAGCAGCGAGCAAAGGGAGGGTCCTACGCCGTCATTGTGGACATTGGCAGTCTCAACGGGTACGCCGTCTCGCACGTGGGCAAGCTTGTGTCGGGGTTGACTGACCGCTCGCCTAACTGCATGGTCGAGGCCACCGTGTCGAAGATCCCACACCCTCGCATCAATCGCGCTCTTGAGATCATGACGACGTCCCGGTACCGCGACGGTCGATGGGACCCGATGCATTGCATGTGCATCGTGCAGGAGCGCATGCCGTCAGACGTGAGCCAGCGGCTGACCCAGGAGGAGAAGGCGTCGGTGTACGTGTCCCCGGCCACCACGCTGCAGCGTGCCATGGACGTGACTGAGGGGCTATGGGTGATGCATCGGCGCATGTGGGTGCATATGGACATGAAGCCGTCCAACCTGCTCGTCTCCCCGTCAGGGAGGGTGACGCTGACGGACTTTGGGCTCTCGTACCGGCACACAACGCAGGCGGGGGCGTGCGGATTGTTCGTGACGATATGGTACAGGCCACCCGAGCTGGCCCTGACGCTCCTGACGCACGCGGACGGGGACACCATCGCGCGCACGGGACCCGCGGTCGACATGTGGTCGCTGGGAATGATTTTGTGGGACTTCCTGTGCGTGCGTCCGCTGGTTCACAAGGCGGGTACCAGCGACACCCTCGACGGCATGTGGAGAATGATGGACATTCTGATGGACGTGCTTGGCGCCCCGAGCGAGTCGGCCATTCGCAGCTGGAAACTCCCCCCCGAGTGCGGCAACGCAGTGCGCCACCGCGTAGCCGTGCGTGACCTCCCGGTCGTGCCGCGGCAAACCCTCCTTCAGCATTCGAGGCCGCACTGGAGATCGTGCACGCGGCTCATGTCCGACCGCGTGCGCGAGGGGTGGTTTGCCATTGTCCGCGGGCTGCTCACGTGGGGCGTGCGCCGGCCCACTGCAGCGTCCGTGTGGGAGGATCTGAAGGCTCTGGGTGGGGGTGTGATCACGCGCAGGGTACACAAGCCCTCTCCGTCGGTGATCACGCAGGAGGAGGTGGAGTGGAGGGTCGCGCACGTGAGTAGGGAACACCTGAATGCGTGGTGGTCGCGGGCCGAGGGTGCTCTGCGTATTCTCATTCGCACCAGACCCGCGGGAGTCCCCCCCTTTCTCGGTCGGTCGCGGGGGTGCTACCTGGACACGCTCACGCTTGCGTGCGAGTTGGTGATGCGTTTTCGATTTCGCTGCAGCAGCCAGGCCTGGAGCGAGGAAGACCCGCTCACGACGGACGCGTGTGTATCTCTGGCGGTGCAGATGACACGGCCGTGGTGGGACGTGCAGTGCCTGCGCGAAATGTGGGACGTGTCTGACCGCCTGACTGTGCACGGCACGGAGATGTACGTCGCCTACACGCTTCATTTCAACATGTACACGGACAACCTCCTCACTCGCCACATCTCTCAGGCTCCCCATGACATCCCCCCCTACGACAGGTTTCGCAGCACCTACATGTCGGTTATCCTCTCTGGTCACACGACGTAGTGCCTGCTACGAAACAACTCGCCCTCCCCACACACTAGTCATCGTACATGCTCCCGTCCCCCTCCTCGTCAGTGTACTCCTCCTCCTCCTCACTGTCCTCGTCGAGCACAGACACGTGATCCACCTCATCCTCCTCATCCCCGTCCAACGGGTCGCCCAACACGTAGTCAGGGTCTTCCACGAGGCTTTCAGGGTTTGACTGCACGTGGGAGGACGCTATACTGACGTCGTCGTCGCTGTCGTCGCCCATGCCGCCATCATCGTCCGTATCTCCGTCGTCGCCATTTCCGACCAGGTCGTTCTCGCCAGAGGCTGCATGCTCCTGCCGTACGGCCTCCACGTCCTCCCTGATCCGCCCGTCCTCTGTGATATACACGAAAACATCTCGACCGCCCTCGTCCGCGGCCATCACGTACCGCCCCCTGAGGTTAAGCGGAAGCGCGGCTTGCCTGCGCGGGCGGCCGTCGCGTCGCGGTGGCAGGTTTCCCTTCAGGTAGGTAAGGGATAGCTTGTGGGTGTCCCTCACGCTACGCACGGTGCCAGTGGCACTGGAAACGGAGGCGCTAACCGTATGCATCATTGTTTTATTGTTTGTGCGGACGTTGTGTGAGTTTTCACGGTCGTGGGGCTGACAAAAACGCGGGTGTACGTATACAATACGTCGGCAGTCTGTGTCGCGTATATCTTCGAGTTGCGGGTTTGATGAAGGCGCGGAGCTCCGCAGTGCGGGTGTGTGAATGAGTCCGTGAGCCACTGTATATTGTTGAGTATTACACGCTATGATAAAGTAACGGCATGCAAGACTTTTGGAACTCATGCGATCACAGCTTCTCACACACAAATATGGACTTTCACTCCAAGATTTACCAAAAGCGCACCAAGGAGTGGGACGATTCCTTCATTGTGCGCCTGAAGGCGTTCGGCCCGATAGGACGTCTTGTAGACTACGGTACGGGCAACGGTGCCCTCGGTGTTCACTTGTACCTCAAGCATGGACTGACGAGCTACGTCGGCATTGACATTTCTAATCGTTCCCTGGAGTACGCCGGAAAGCACCTTACGAAGTATCATGTTCCCCACGAGCTCAAGCTGTTGGACACCACCGGCACGTTTGCAGAACTGCACGCAGACACGTTTGTGAGTCAGGCCGTCATCCAGCACTTTCCTGACCAAAAATACCTCGACGCGTTCCTCGCCCGGGTAAACTGCAGCCTTGCCAAAAGGGTCATGCTTCAGTACCGCGTCAACGACAAAGAGTCTACCGTATTTTCCCACAAGGAGTACACGACGGCACGTAACGTGGTTCGCCAGTGCTACACGACCAGTCAGTACGTGAAGTCTCACCTTGGGAACTATAAGCTCCGGTGGGTCTCTAAGCAGCATTCTCGCAACGGGTATCAGTATTGTATTCTGACCTTGAAGAAACAGCTTGGCAAGGTTCTCTTCTACGGTCCTGGCCTTAAAAACCGCAGCGACCCCTCCCGGTACGGCGTGGTGATTATTACGAACCACATGGGCACTCTGTTTCCCTGGGACCGCATCGGGGAGAACACCAAGGTGTGGCACTTGGTCAACCGTCTCTACACGGTTACTCATTTGAAGGACATCAAAGCCTCGAAGGCCGACAAGTTCTTTGCTATCGATCTGCCAGAAGTGCGCAAAACGTTATCCGCCGTACGGAAGCCTGTAATCTATCTCCCCAACACCATCAAGGGTGTCAAAGGGATTCCCCTAGGTCTCACGCGAATGCTCAACTACGTGAATGTGCAGTGCCGCTTAGAAGCCTTTACGGCCGTTGGCGTTGATTTTTACAGTGGCGGGTACGTGAAAGGCTACAAGATTCGCGAACTGACGCCAGATATAAACAAGACCGACAAGAACAAGCACGATGTGAAGGCTAATATGAAATTCGTTCGCGACATCTGTAAGAGAAGGCCGTGTGTTCACATTCCAGGTATGTGACTACGATACACACACTCGCCAGCTTGAACAGGACGGTTGCATGAAGGTGAGCAGGTTTGTTTCGGCCGACAAGTACCATAGGCTCTCTAGTAATGTGTTCCATATCATCAGCAAGAAGGAGAACAGAAAAGACTACGTGTTATTCAATGGCCTGAATAAGAACGACTTACTTGTGGCGTGCGTGTCCGGCGCGTACCTGCGCCGCATGACGCAGGAGATCGGCAGCGAGAGGGTGGTACTTGTAGTATCATTTGACCCTGTGAAAAGAGATTAGGTTGAAGCACGTCGTTCGGCGCGAGGATTGCGTAAAATCTTCACATCCGTTTCGTCGGACACAGGACCCACCCTCCACGCCCCTGCGGCGTTGCTGATCCAAAACGCCCACCAGTGCGAATTGGTTAGCGGGTTGGGGCTCTGAATGTACCGAATCCAATCCTCACCGTACTGCTTGTCCAGCATGGCCCTGGCCATGGCCGGAACAGGCCAGGTCATCCCGTCCACGGTGAGGCGCGTTAAAGGGAACACCCACTCGCGGCCATCCCAAACCTCGCTCTCGCTGTAAGTCACGCTGTCCACGTCTCCTGTACGACTCCACGTGTTGACTTTTCCCCACCTTCCGTCCTCCATCTCGCGGACAAAAAATATATCCAGGGTGGGTGTAATGGTACCGCGCCGCCGCACCCGGACTGCGGCCATCTCCCGCGTGGCAAACGTAAGCGACGCGCCGCGCAAATAAAACGTTTCCAGATCGCGAGAGGCTAACATGCTGGCGAATTCGGGAGACCACAAGTACTCGCGGTCCTCCCATGAGACCGCAACGTCGCAGTCGTCGTCGTAGCACATCAGCGATTTCCACAGCACGGCAGATATCAGTGTCCCCCCCGTCACCCAGAACTCGACACGCGCCTCGTCCAGCACCGCGAATGCGTCAGCAATGAGCGCGCGGAGGTCTCGCAGCGCATCGTGGTGCAGCATGGGGACGGGACGGTCTAGGCGCGGTTCCTGGGCACTCCCGTACGTCTTGTGTGGCAGGCGCGGAACCGAGTACCAGCGACCGTCGATCTCGTACCGCCCACCAGGCATGACGAGGTGAGGGAAGTTGGAGTGACTGGTAAGGATCCACACCACGTACATGGACACGAGAAAGAGGCCGAAGAGGACGCAGGGTATGAGCCAGTACATTGCCATTAGCTTTTATATAGTCAGACTGGCAGACACTAGCACGCATCAATCGTCGGCAAGGGTCATCGTTAGGCGAATCATGTTGATATCATCCATTGTAACGGTCTTCTCTTTCAGCCTATTCACGACGTGTTTGATAGATACGAGGTTCCCGAGACCAGCTCCCTGACCATAACTTAACCTGGCCGTGATCATCAGTGGTCCGTCTCCTGTGCCCACATTGTCCAAAAGATTTTCACCACCTCCCTCAGGATAAGTTAACGCGGATCCGACACCATAGTAGTAGTTTCCCCCCCTACCATCTGTGAACGGCGTCTGGAGTGACAGCCGCAGGGTGTCGTCATGCGGCAGGAATTCCTCGATCACCCCATACTTATTGCTATTCCTATCATTCCCGTACGCCAGCCACTTGGTCGTGAAGGACCTAGACGGACTGAAATGGAATATCCCGATGTTAATGTCCTTGCTGTCCTCATTCGCCCCAGAACAGAGGTCACCCCCAATCAAGGGGATGCTCATCTTTTGCGCCCCAGTGTGGTCAACTAGTATGTCTACGTCAATAACACACACGTTGTGCATCCTTGTTACACTGGTTGACGGGTTGTGGATGAGATTGCGCCAGCAGCGGATGCGAACGTTTCCCGGTAGGGGATGTTCCAGCGTCGAGTACGGAAACATTGTTGTGCTTCCCCACCCACCAAAGCGAGCCTCGTACTCTGGCATTCTGGACGTGTAGCTACTGCCTGCCGCCACTTTCCCTACCGTTCTGTGTGCAACGGGTGTCGTATTACGCGTCGCGATTGCTGACCCGTTGCAGTGCACGCTTTTGATCTTGCTGAAATCTTCGTGCATGGCGCTTTGCGTCGGGGGTTGGTTAGCCCCCTGAATGTCCATCAGGGCCACATGGTTCTTGGCGTTCTGCGAGAGTATGATGTCACCCTTTTGGAGTACCTTCCCGTCCACAATCCTACCGTGGTACAGGTTCGGGGTACCCTTGCTGTGGACCACGGCAGACACGTGCACCGCACCGTTGTGCTGAGTCTCTGTGAGGGCCAGCGACACAATCGCCAACACAGTGGCCGCGAGGGCAATGACAACGGTAATGATGCCAACGACGTGGTAGTTCTCCATATCGAGGGAACTTTTTGTAATAACGTGTGAGTGTGTTTGTACATAGACTTTGTTGACGTTAACACTCTCATAATCTTGTGACGGCCACCTGAGGGAATCCAAGGGGACCCTTGCAACCAAACCCATGAACTTTTTAGACATATGTCAGGCCAGCGTTGAGGAATGGAGGGGGATGTTTGAGCCTCCCGGCGGGGGAGAAGTTCCGTTGTGCGATCCCGCCCTCACGTACACAAAGCTCACCGTCCCCGCCCCCAAGCCTTTATGCGTGACGGTAGAACCTCACGATTCGGCGGAGGGTTCACGGCCCGAAAGGCCTCTGAACGCGCGCGAGCGCGATATTGTGCGTCAGCTTGCGGAGAGTCCCACCCTGGAGAGCGAGGTGGCGTGGATGCGTTCACGGTCGCTGAACGAACTGATCGGGGCGCCGGCGGAGCAGCGCCTTTCCGGTCGTGTGATTGATGCCCTGATGACCAAGTACCCCAGGTTCCACGACGTGCACTACTACGTCGACGTGACGGATCCCGACCACACACGCTTCGTTCCGCGCGAGCAGTACGCGGAGTACCTCGGCAAGAACCCGCAGTGCCGCCTGTCGCTGCTGAACATTTCGTCCGCGTACACCACGTACATGAACTCGTACTCCAAGTCGTGCTTCGACCCGTTTGGAAGGGGGCGGGAGGTGACGGTGAGGTTGTCCAGCGGGGGGGAAGTGACCTTCAGCCTGTGTCGGCTGATGTATTTTCGGTGGGCTCGCAAGTTTCACGTGTTTGACTATTTGAGGCACAATTACGACAAGATTGCTAGCGTTCAGCGCGAGGACCAGAGTCGGCAGAGGCAGCACCGGGCCTCGCAAAAGGACGACGGAGCTGCGGGCACCCACGCCAGACACAAGCCCCGTCTGAAGTTTCGGTGCGTCACCGCCGCCGTGTGCAATGACATACCCGCAATTTCCGACGAAGCCGCAAAGCGTCTGTTTGGCAGGAAACGGAAACGCATAGCGACTCCAGAGGGGGGGAGGAGTGCATGCAGGGGGGGTGAGTACAGTGAGTGAGGGTTGCGATCAAACTAGTGCAGTTTATGGTGTAAGTTCACTATGTGGAGACTCACTTGCGGTTACGGGCGCTCCGACGGAGGGGGGGGGCCGCGGCCTTGCGGCGGCTCGCCGGGGCCTTTGGGGCGGCGGCCCCGTTCGAATCGCATTCGCCACTTTCCTTGTTCCGGCGGGAACCCCGTGGGCAACGCGTCTTCTGGACGCGGCTGGAGGCTGCGGCCCTGCGGCGGCTCGCCGGGGCCTTTGGGGCGGCGGCCCCGTTCGAATCGCATTCGCCAGTTTCCTTGTTCCGGCGGGAACCCCGTGGGCAACGCGTCTTCTGGACGCGGCTGGAGGCTGCGGCCCTGCGGCGGCTCGCCGGGGCCTTTGGGGCGGCGGCCCCGTTCGAATCGCATTTGCCACTTTCCTTGTTCCGGCGGGAACCCCGTGGGCAACGCGTCTTCTGGACGCGGGGGGCGGCGCGGCTTGAGGCGCGGCTTGAGGCACGGCTTGAGGCACGGCTTGAGGCACGGCTTGAGGCACGGCTTGAGGCACGGCTTGAGGCACGGCTTGAGGCGCGGCTCGAGGCGGCGCGGCTGGAGGCACGCCTTGAGGCTCCCTTGGAGGCGCCATCGTGTTTCCGGCAAATGTTCGTACCCTTCACCCGGCGGTAGCCGCTCGGGCAACGCTTCCCCTTCAGCACCACATCGTCACTCTCGCGAGGGTTGGGCTCCTCCTCCATGTCCGAGTCCTCCTCCGTCTCCGAAACCTCGCTGTCACTCTCCGTAACTTCCTCCTCCTCCACCACCGCGGCACGACCACGAGCGGCCCTGCGAGCGGCGGGCTTAGCGGCCCTGCGAGCGGCGGGGCGAGCGACTGCCCGTTCGCGCAGGATTTTTTCACGCTTGGTATTCGCCGCAGAGGAAGGATGCCGCACCCCATCCTCTTCAACGGATTCCCTCTGCGACACGAACCACGGGCGCATCGGGTAAATGAACTTCGAATCGCGGCAGTAGCGCCCGAATTTCTTCATCGTGTCGGGGCAGCGTCTTCCCTTTTTCGACTTGAGCACCGTGTCGTGAACCAGTTTCTTACCCTTGTTGTGGGGCTTGTGGCCCCTTCGAAATCTGTTCCTGACCAGAGCATCTTGCACATGAGGATTGTTATAGTACACGTTTTGTCCATGAAGTTGTCTGGCCTTGCTGACGTAACGGACGTTGTTACCGTCTTCAATCTTAACGATGCCGTTCGCCTCCACACCACCCTGAGTCATTTGGTAAAAGCCATTGTATACCAATCCGTAGGCGCCGCGTGTCCCAACCGGGACACGGACAGGAATGCGATTGCCGTTCTCATCCGTAATTGCGCGCCTGGGCTTTGCGCGAGACTTGCCATTACCGTTTGCGCGAGACGACTTTCGGCGTGCCATGATGTGGTGGCGTTTGTGGTGGTGGTGGTTTTCCTCTTACAAGGACGTTGCCATTTTTTGGTTAGACTTCGTGGTTGCCCGTTCCGTTGTCTTCGTGTTACAATTTCTGCGCCCTCATGCTCCTGAGTAGCAACCACGATGTGAGCAAGAGTGCGCACACGAGCGCCACCCCCGTCACCAGGAAACCGACAACGCGCGCCACGCGGAGTCCGGCCCGTCCCGGCCTCCTGTCGGCCACCATGTCCTCGTACTGGTGCGGTTCGAGGTACGATGTCAGGCCCGATCCGGCCCCCTCGGGGGGCGCCAGTTCCGGGAAGACGTAGTGCACCAGCAGGGGGTAGTGATCGCTGAGGTCAACAATCTCCCGCCTGACGGTCATAGTTAGGGTGGTGTGGAAGGGGGCAACCTTGGCCGGGACGACCCGCATCCACGACTGGCGCGTGTCGACGGGCGCGTGGAGGCGTGAGTACATCCCGTAGTCGAGCCACTCCTGCGGGCAGCACACGCAATGCAGCGTTTTCGAGTACTCCTCCAGGCAAGAGTCAGGGTAGGCCTCGGACGCGTACGCCGACGGGTCGTCCATCCCCATCAGCTGGTTCGTCATCGGGTCCGAGCTGTACGGCGCCGTCTCCGGGTGCCGGCGCAGTGGCGAGAACTGGACCACGTCACACAACTGCCGAATCTGCATCTGCTGGCTGTAGAGGTCGACGTTGAAATCTCCCGCCAGCACCACCGCCTCGTCGCTCGGGATGCGCTGGCGCTCGACAAACTCGGCGACCTGTTTCATTTGGCCGGATCGCGCGGTGCGCGACCTGCTCGTTTCCCACGAGTTGAGATGTAGGGCAAAGACGTGGTAGCGCTGCCCCCCCTTGCTGATCTCCGCGTACACAACCCCCTTTGCCGCTAGGCAGTCCTCCCGGTCGCACAGGCCCTGGAACACCACCGAGCCTTGCTGGAGAATGGGGTGGCGGGAAAAGAGAACCAGCCCCCCCTCCACGATTTGAAACTTGAGCAGGGAGCCAACCAGCGGGCTCGTCTCGTACACAAAGCCTGCGCGCTGCATTCCCTGCCGAAGTATGGCGTGCAGGTCTTGGTCGATGGACTCCTGCACCACGCACACGTCTACGAACTGGAGGGGGTCAATCTGATCCACCAGCGCGCCCGGAATCCTGTGCATCCTCTCCGTTTGCCCGGTGTACCGAATGGGCTCGGGTACCGGCGCCATCACGTTCCACGTCACTAGCGTCAGCTCACCACCCCCCATGCTACACGTTTACTTTCAGTCCTCCTTAAAGGTAAAACCGCCGCGCATTTGAATGGATTGTTGGCACCCGTACTCGGGGTGGCGCTGACAAAAGTCGGGGGAGAGGAAGGGATGATCCACCTCCAGCGCAAACTGCCCGATGGTCTCGCGGATCTCCCATTGCGAATGCCTACATCCCGTGGTCTTCACCCAGGATTGCCATGACAGGTCAAGGTAGTCGCTGTTGCGGGTAGCCGCCGAGCCGTTCAGCGAGCTGAAGGTGGCTTGGGTCGGAAACTTGCACATGCTGCTCCTGCTGGATAGTAACCTTGCCCTGCCCACCACGTACTCCTTCATGGAGGGGGGGATGAAGCACTGCTTCCCGCTGAGCTCATCGCACACAGAAAGTGTGTCAGCCAAAGCGCTGGCGCGGTCCATGTCGCCACCCGACGCCCCCAGGTAGTTCTCATACACCATGGCGTACAGCATACCGTCGGGAAAGGACGCGCACTGCTTCCGGCGGTCGTGGTCGGTGTGAAACTCGTAGGGGTCGTCGCCGTCTGTGGCCACCCTGACCTTGCTGCTGTTTCGAATCCGCAGCATCTCTTGGCGCCGGGTCTGCCGTTGCAGCTTGTCCAGTTTGGAGCTGTACTGCCTCCCAAACACGAACGCCGCCATGTCAAAGTACGACATGTGCGCCAGCCCCCGGCTGATGCCCGGGCCCGTGGTACCGACCGCCCCCCGCCAGAACTCCAGCTGGTTCATCATGAAACGTACGTCGCCGTTGCAGGTACGCGACATGTCGTCGGCACGCCCCGAAGGTACGGGGGGGATGCCCACCCGCCCGCACAGCTTCAGTATCATCTCCTTGATTTGGTGGGGCGTGGGGGGCTTCACCACCAAAACGTCACAAAAGGCCTTGAGGGACCTCTCCTGCCTGAAATAGGCGCAGGTAGTGATGATGAGCGGGTTGCACCACTGCATGGCGGAGGCCTGTCGCAGCACGTCCAGGGCCCTCACCGGGCCCGTGGCCCTAGTGGCCGCCCGCATGGATGCCAGAATTTTTTTCTCCTCGACCTGTTCCTGCGGTAACTTGTCGGCGGTGGGGTGGGCGGACTTTCCGCCACCCTTGCCGGGCTTCTTGCGCAGGATCCCCTTGACGGTCTTGAGTGCGGAAACCACGGCGTCAATCTCGACGGGACTCCAGCCGTCGAGACCCTGCAGGACGACCACCGGGGGGTGTTTGGCAAAGAGCGGCCTGCACGTGATTTTCTCAAAGAGCTGCTTGGCAAAGGCGGCACTCTGAAAGGCTGCAGGCGATATGACCAGCACGGGAGCGCCCTTATGTAGGCACGCAGCACGGACCGCTGTCAGCTTACCCACGCCCGGCGGACCCCTTAGAATCAGGGCGACGCTATCCTTGGGGCCGGGGGTGGGGCGTTCGTACCTCTTGGTGATGAAACTGTGGACGGTGGCAGGAATGTGCTTGGGTCCGCAATAAGCGTCGTTAAAGGCTGTCGTCATCAGGGTACCGGGGCCCACCACGCGCGACTTTCTCTTGCGGGCGGGGGCGGGGGGGGTCCTGCATTTGGCGTGCACTGCCGTCGGGGAGGGGGGC
>Ga0306910_1000616_pt1 | contig 15486 bp, 12 predicted proteins | sample AntRauMFilla2698_FD_190438 | JGI IMG/M metagenome (GOLD analysis project Ga0306910, IMG submission 190438) | Saline lake microbial communities from Rauer Islands, Antarctica - Metagenome Filla 2 #698 (v2) (version 2) | ecosystem: Environmental > Aquatic > Non-marine Saline and Alkaline > Saline ... | reverse complement strand
AGATGTTGGTGGCTATCTGATGGGCTACTACAACCGGCAACGACCTCACACATTCAACGACGGCATTTCGCCCGTTGCGGCTGAGGAAAACCTTAAAATACTGTCCGGGATTAGTTGACCACTACAAGTGGCTGCGCCGAGAGCTCCAGACCTTTCAACAGTAGATCTGGGTGAAATCAACAGACGCTCGGCTTACATCGACGAGTTGAATCGGGTCACAAAGAAAGGAGGCATCGGCGGTGTTGCTATTCGGAAGCAAGTCATTGCACGAGTGGCAAGAGAGATTGGGGACAAGAACCCGATCTCCCATTCGACCCTTGCCCGCTGGGCTACGAAAACCAAAACATACTCACACGGAGTCGCGTCTACGCTAGGAAAAAAGACACGCCATCGCCAATCCCTTTTTTCACAAGACGTCCAGGATTTCGCTCTCGAAATCATCGACGACTACTACCTTCAGCTCGGGAACCCGACAGTTCAGTACGCTTATGACTGTTTCATAGAAGCGTTTGAGCTCAAATTTGGAAAACACGCAAAAAGACCTTGCAGAGAAACGTTTCGCAAGTGGGCAAAGGAATTGGTCGCTCCGATTGAGGCAATCGAGAGACGCGAAGGCCGGCGCGCTGCGAAAGCGGCCGCTCGTAACGCGACCCAAAAACTTCGGACAGACCGGATTCTCGAGCGAGTAGAAACCGATGCGGTCAATCTGGCAATCGGAGTCACTGATCAGAGCGGCCGATACCTGGGTACCGTGACAATCTTTGGGGTCATTGATGTGTATTCGCGAGCAATTCTGGGCCTGACTGTTCAGGTCGGGCGAGGCGAATCTGCTGGCTCCGTGATTGACAGCTACAAGCAATCAATCTGCCCCAAAGGCCCGGAATCTCTGCCCGAAGGACTTGAGAATGACTGGCCAATGTACGGCGTGCCTGAGGTTTTCGTAAGTGATGGTGGCTCTGGTTATGTCAGCATGAAAACCCAGGCATTTCTTTTAGACGCCGGGAGCCAATCTCAAATCGTGCAAACCTATGCGGGATGGCAAAAGCCGTTTATCGAACGGTTTTTCAATACGCTGCGCACCCGCTTTGCGCAGACGCTTCATGGTTACTGCGGTAAGTACACGGATCGACCAAACCTGGATGCAACGATCGAAGAAAAAGCATCGATGACGTTGCAGGAATTCCGCAGCGCTCTGTACGAGTGGTTGGTTGATGAATATCACCAAACAGTGCACGGCGGCCTGTCAGGTCGAACACCCCATGAGGTTTGGGCAGAACAGGCCCAGATGTTTCCGCCGCACTTACCCGTCAACTTGGAGCGGATTAAATTCACTATGGGTGAAACCAAAATCTGCACAGTCTCAGGGGACCATGGTCACCAGGGGATTCAACTTAACAACCTCCGGTACAACGATCGTGAGGGTAGGCTGAAGAAGATCGGGATGACTCTTCGGAACATGAATCAGCCCGCAAAGGTCCAGGTGGAGTTTACACACAATGACATCTCTCAAGTGAATGTCATCGATCCATTCAGCGATGACATATTCCCAGTGTACGTAACAGATGCGGACATTGGGCCTGGACTTACTCATGCTGAATGGAGGGCACGACGCAAAAGCACCTATGCCAATAAAGGCTTCACGGGTCAACGAAAGGCTAAATCGAGCCGGACATTCATTAATGCAAATGAAGGGCATGATGCGAACATGCGGCGGGTTCGCTCGCGGCAAACCCGGCCAGCGCCAACAAACGAGCTTGAAGCGATGATCAATGGCGCAATGGGAGAGGAATCCCCCTTTGAAACGCCCCCTTCCGGCAGAGACTCGGTGCCCGCCGAGCTGCTTGAAAGCCGATCTGAACAGTACGGCGAAGATGGAGAATACGAAGATGATTGATCGTGATGAACAAAGCTGGCGCAAATTGGAGCCTGCCAAGGTCGCTTTTTTGAAGTGGCGAACACAACATCACCGCTTTAAGCATGCGGTCAATGAAATTCGCAAGACTCACGAGATGTCAGGCGTCGAAGGAAGGGGAATGCTGCTGATGGGTGTAGCAGGCCTTGGCAAATCTTCAATTCTCGCGTCCTACTACAAGCATCACCTGGCAGGACGCAAAGACCTTGAAAGTCCTGAACGCTCTAAAGAGCCCATCATTTTCGTTTCTGTGCCGGCTGAGCCCACGCTCAAGACGCTTATCCAGGAGATCCTCCTAGCGTCGAGTTACGAAGGATCTATTAAAGGCACAGTCGGCGAGCTCAAACAAAAGCTTGATGAACTGATCCGAGCGCGTGGGGTTGAGCTGCTCATTTTCGATGAGTTTCAGCATTTCCTCCGCGAGCAAGCAAAGTCAAACACCCGAGGCGTAGTGAATCACATCAAACTCATGATGGATAAGCATAAGCTCGCCGTGATTATGGCTGGCGTGCCCGCCGGTTATAGATCGATTGCTCGTTACGAGGAACCGCACCAGCGATTCGCACAGCGCGAGACGCGTCTTGAGCCGTTTCAAATCGACTCAGAAGAAGATCTCAAGGCTTTTGGTTCTTACCTCAACGCTTGCACCGGCTTTCTTAAACGCCAAGAAGTAAAAGTCGTTCCGTTGGCGAGCAAGGAAATGATTGTCCGCGTCTACGTTGCAACAAAGGGAATCCCTCGATTGATCGCGCGCCTTATCGAAATGGCTCTAGATGAGGCGGATCCGGGCGAAACGATTACCAATAACGATCTAGCCAGGGCGTTCACCAAAACGTCAATGAACTTGGAGCTCAAGAACTTCAACCCGTTTAATGCGCGCTACGAAAGGGTCTTTGACCGCGCTGCTCAGGCCGCGAAAGAAGCAGCAATGGAAAACAAAAAGAATTGGGACATCCGCTGATGAGAAGATTCGCCGTCCGACCTGAGCCCCTCGAGAATGAGTCACTCAATGGTTTCCTGCTGCGCATCGGAAAGCTCAACTGTTTGTTTAAGCATTCCGAAATCGTGAATTATCTGGGCTGCGAGCCTACGCCCGCGCCGGGTTACTATGGCTGGCTTGAAATGCCATCGAAGCAAATATTCACGGCGTTGGAAAAGAAAATCGAAAGGCCTCTGGATAAACACAGGAAGCGGTTCAAGCAAAGAGATCAATTGCGGTGGCTGCATTCAAAAAGCCGTATGATTTTTGACCTTCGGCTTGGATTTCCTCGGATCTGTACAACCTGTGTTTCCGAATATGGCACGTTAGATTGGCGATGGGGTCTCGCAGTGACTGCACACTGCCCGGAACATAGGCGTTTGCTGACGTCGAGCTGTCCAAACTGTGAGAAGGAACTGAAATGGACGGGCAGTCTGTTCATCGGATGCCCGGATTGCGAGAAGAGATGGGACGAACTCCAGTATCCTCCCGAGTGCACGGTCACCAGAACTGAGCATCAGCTCTGGAAAGATATGGGCGCTGAACCCAGCGGTGTGGACGAATCTTTGTTGCAGGACCTTTGTCTTGCGATCGTGGTTTCAATGCGTCCCTTCGACTTAATTTGTGAGTCCGTCAGAAACTGTCCAAAGATGATGAACCACTCCCAGTTTGTTGCTCTGGCTTATTCGCTACTTGAAAGTCCATCGGCCAATGCGTCCTGGCGCAAACAATGTCACGAGAAGAGAGGCGAGTTGAGTTTCTTGGGTGAGGATTTCGTGGAAGCCCCCTGCGACCATTTTCGTTCTCGTTTGGTGAAGAACTGGCAAGGCCTTTCTGAGCAGGCTCTGGTCACAAACGAAATACCATTCACGGAGCACACCTTTCCGGAAACCACTCAATATGTCTCGCAATCAAGACGCGATAAAGCACTGGAGTCGGATGGGCAAGCTAACTATCGATTCCAAACAAGTGTTGTTTCCTTCTCAAGGATATTAGGGATGAGTAAAGAATCCGCCCTCGACTACTTCAGAGGAGATATATTGAAATCCCACAAAAACGTGAAGAATTCCACGAGCCGTCGGTTCGACTTGCGTGAGTTCCGGCAATTTCTCCAAGAGCGACCAAGCCCGAGCAACTCGACAGAAATATTCCCGGATAACCCAATTTTTTCGAAATTTCCGACAACGTTTGGGCGACTCGCGAATGACGTAATCCTAGGTAAGGTCGACGGTGGATTCTCAAATACCAGCGGAGTCAGAAGTGTATTTCTTGATCCCAAGGTGCTCAAAAAGTGGCTGGCTGATCTACTTATTAGTACCGACTCGAAAGGAGTATCGATGAAAAAAGCTACCAAAGCGCTCAATGTCAGTAGACAGCGCGTTCGTGACCTTGTAGCTGAAAAATCACTCAAATGGGCAGGCGAGTGTCGATTCGAACCTAGAGTCGATAATCAATCCTTCTGCGAATATGTCATGCATTCAGAAAACATACTTTGATTCTGGAACTCAACGTTCCCAATCCCTTAGCCCTTAAAAAGACGTAAGCTGAATCATCACCAAGTTCTCAATTCTGCCAACCCTCTTCCACGCCCCCACATTACCTCCCTCTCGAATCGACCAAGGAGATTCGAAACCCCTAGCTCCAAAGAATTCACTTTACCTCCCCTAATTTCGGTGCTAAAGATAGGCATCAATAATTGCAGGTCAATGTTTTAGTTGACCTTTTCAAAACAAATCCCATGCTTTACTGTGAATGGAAAAACAAATCTCACATCAGCTCTGCCAACTCAAATCGCTCGGTTGGTAGACCCCTCCTAACCCCCTGATTTTTCTACCTCCAAAATCTCGCCTTAGCCTAGGACTGACATAAGTTCAGGGCTATTACCCGGGGCGAATGCTCCCAAAGTAGGGAGGATAGAATAGGTAAGAGGTAAAACCATGTCAGGAAAAACAGTCAACAGCGCCATACTTTTGCTGGTGATCGGCAATGCGATGGCATTAATCTCCGATGTCTTTATCAAACTGATGGAGCCTGGCGCACCGATTTTTCAGTTTGCGTTCCTGCGCTGTGTCATCACCCTGCTCCTGCTTCTGCCGCTGGCAAGCCAGGTGAACCGCAAACACCTGTTCACCGGACTCAAAGTGCACGCCGCTCGCGCTCACATCCACCTGGTTGGCCTGCTGTGCATGGTTATTGCACTGGCGAACCTGCCACTGGCGACCGCCAACGCCGTGTTCTACGCCGCGCCGATACTCGTCATGGTTCTCGCCGCGCTTATCTTTAAAGAAAAGCTGTCAACAATGAGCGTCATCGCAGTGTTCAGCGGGTTTGGCGGGATTGTGGTGATACTGCGGCCGGCAGAGTTCAACTGGGCCGCCATCGCAGCTCTGGCCGCTGCCCTTACCCTGGCAATCAACGCCGTCATGGTACGCAAGCTGCCCAAAGAGCAGACCACGGTGCATAAATTGCTGCTGAACTACCTGCTGATCATCCCCGCCGCCGGTGCCCTGGCACTTTGGGAAGGCGCCGCCTGGGACAGCAGTATACTGATCAGCGCTGGCGGTTCAGCCGTATTCATCCTGGGCTACAACATCACCGTATTGCTGGCCTACAAACAGGTAGATGCCAACCAGGTCACCAGCGCTGAATATACCGGTTTGATCTGGGCGGTATTGATTGGCTGGATCGGTTTCAACGAAATGCCCGACCTCTGGTTTGCGGTGGGCAGTGCGATGATCGTAGTGCCGCTGATACTGGTGGGGCTGCGCTCGCGTGATCGGAGTCACCGAGTGCTTAAGGCTTACCCAAGCACAGGTTGAGGCCCTCTGCAAATGGCAATGCGGAGGGTGGCTGCTATGTCTTAGCCACAGGATTCTTGAGAGCACCGTTCATTATCTGGGTGTCGAGATCGATGACACGCTTGAGCTTTCTGAGTACGCGGAAATTTGAGGCGAGTCCACTGCGGCTTGGAATGACCCGCTAAAACCGCCAGTTACCCTGGACGCCAAAAATGTCCACACTGGCCTTGAACTGACCCGCAAGCTGATTGCCCTGCTGAACACTGTCAATCCGGGTGTCGTCGATGAAAAGGTGGGCGTACCCTACATCCACCGAGGCGTCCCGCGAGAAGGCGTAGTTAAAGCCGGTGCTTATCCAGACACGATCTGCATCCGGTATTCTGGGTGACACATACTGCCTGTCCGTTTGAGGTGCCTCATCAACCGCAACCCCAAAGCGCCAGGTCCAGGTCTTATCCGGAGTGAAGCTCGCTCCAGCGGCATAGCGCATGGTGTCGTCGTAGTTGAGATCCAGTGTTGTCACGGACAGGCCGTTGCCGGTGTTGACGACATTGACCTCCTGGATGGTGCTCCATTCGGTCCACGCCACATCACCATGGAGCTGCCAGCGCTCGCTTAGCTGATGTGACGCGCTCAATGTAATGGTGTCCGGCAGCTCGACATCGGCTTCGACGTTGCCACCCAATGTCTGAAGTGTGCCGCTACAAAACGGGTCTGCGGCACAGCTTGAAGACGGGGTGAAATTGGCATCACCTTCCAGTGTAAACTCCGCGCCCTGGCGCCAAATCAGTCCAATACGTGTTTGTGCAAGCGGCTGCCAATGGATACTCAGATCAACAATGACGTCTCTGTCATTACCCTCGACCTTCGCACTGCTGTCCGATGCCCGGTTGCCCGAGCTGCCATGTAGGCCCGTACAATTTGCACCGGAACCGCCAGCGGCAATGCAGGTGTTGAAGGAGTCAACCTGATTCCGGAGTGTGGTTTCCGCGCGCTGATAACTCAGGCCGAACCCCACGGAAAACTGATCGTTGACGGAGTACGCCAGGGTGGGGTTGACGCTGATGACCGAAAGCTCGCTCTCGGTTGCGTGGTAACGGCCAATCCAGTCGGAGTCATAGTCACTGGCCAGGCCATAGGGGGCGTTGATGCCGATACCAAACCACCAGCGCTCCGCCAATGGCTGCACGTAGTAGAAATTCGGCACAAATCCCGGCTTGTCTGTCTTACCGTCCTCGCCCAGCAACGGGCCACCCGTCGCCGAAGTAGAGCCGATGTTGGTGAATTTGGACTCGACCAGTATCAAGTGTCCCGCCGCCGAGATCTGGCGACCGTCGAGCCGGGCCATGCCCGCAGGGTTGAAGAAAACGGTGCTTGCGTCATCGGCGACAGAGGCCGTTCCCGCGAAGGCCGTGCCCAGTCGGGCTGGACTCTGTTCGAGAATCTGGAAAGAGGCTGCGTTTATCGCCGTGGGTGCAAGCCCAGCTGCACCGACAGCAATGAAGACGGCGGCCGATTTGAAGGATGTGGTCATAACCTTAACGCTCCCCTGCATTGGTTCACGAACAACAACTTACCGAGCCCTGGCACACTCTTGGACAGCGACCTATTTAACCTTCAGGTCGTTCGTGACTGACTTCACGCCAGCAACACCCTTCGCGACGCTGCCCGCTTTGTCGATTTCGGCGGTGGTGCTGACAAAACCGCTTAGCTGTACTTCCCCTTTGTAGGTCTCGACATTGATTTGGGTTACGTGGAGCGATGAGTCGTTAAAGATTGCCGTTTTCACCTTGGTAGTGATGACGCTGTCATCAAAGTAGCCACCGGTGCCTTCACTGGTCGATGTGGGCGCGCACCCTGCCGCGAATAGCATGGCCAGAGCGGTAACGAAGAGCAGCGATTTGCGAAATGCGTTCATCTGACTTTCCCTATGTGCTTATTCCTGATTGTCTGATTTCAGGCATGTCTCGACAGACCAGTCGCTCAGTTCATGCCCGAACAGGATTAGCGTATTCCTCTTCCATGTTGGTGGTCGGTGCGCTGGCGTACCTCAATGGGGATATATTTGGCCAACCTCTGATAAAACTTATTGACGATTCTGGTAGCGCTGGGGGGGGGGGCTGGGTTGGAAGCGGGAAGGAGCTGCTGATATTCCGAGAATATGGAGGTTGCTCAATGGATGGCTGAGGTAAAAGCCCTGCGCAAATGGTCATGACACCATGGTTTGGCTAAATCGAGGGACGCTCCTGACGTTGCGCCCCAGGATGACATTGCAGCCAGACGCTAAAGGTTAACTCTGTGGCTTGATCAGGAACTTCTCTCCAGTAGCTTGCTTGCCGTAAACCGCGATCGAATCAAGCTGTAACGCGCCGGCCAGGGATACTTCGTGAGTGTAGTGACTGGCAAAGGTGGTTTTGATCTCGGCGGCGATGCGTTTACGCATGGCGGCGGTAGTGTCCTTACCCAGCTTTCCTAACGCATTGAACAGCAAAAATCCGTTTACGCCCCAGGCAAAACCAAAGCTGCGGTTCAGTGTGATGGGGCCGCGATCAAGGCCGCCGTAGATATAAACCTGTTTGTAGATGTCAGATCCATACACGCTGTATTCAGTCATGTCGCGAGAGACGGCGGCTTCCATGCAGGTAAGGATATCGCTAGCCAGGCGACCGCCACCGATTGGGTCGAAAGCGATGGTAGCGCCGGTGTCGATCAGTGCTTGGGTCAGGTCTGCCATAAAGCTGTCGCTACTGGAATTGACCACGTACTTGGCACCCATGTCGCGCAGCAATGCTTCCTGTTCCGGCTTGCGGACGATATTGACCAGGTCGATGCCGTCGGCGATGCAGATGCGGTTGAGCATTTGCCCGAGGTTGGAGGCGGCGGCAGCGTGAACGATAGCCTTGTGGCCTTCAGCGCGCATGGTTTCTACCATGGCTAATGCAGTCAGCGGATTAATAAAGCTGGAAGCGCCTTCAACTGCAGTCGTACCCGGCTCCAGTTCCAGACAGCTTTGCACATGGGCACAGAGGTATTTGCGATAACTGCCGCCGCCAATGAACGCAACGGTTTTACCCATCAGGCTTTGCGCTGCGGCGGATGAGCCTGCAGCAACGACGGTACCTGCGCCTTCATTGCCCACGGGTACAGGCTTGCCAACCCGCTTTTTAACGGCACCCATGAACTTGGCCGGGACATCGGCACTGATGATAGGGCGATCAGCGCTACCGGATTGGCTGGCAGTCGTCATATCAGCCGCGCTGAACATCACTCCCAGGTCGGACGGGTTGATCGGAGCCGCTTCGATGCGGATGACGACCTGGTTTTCGCCCGGCTGCGGGATCTCGATCTCGCGCAGGGCAAGTTCCAGTTTGTTGTCTCCGCTAATGGTGGAAGTAAGTTCGATGTTGTTGTCTGACATTTTTTTCTCCTGTAAAGGTTTAGGAATCGGGTACTACGCTAACCGGTGTTATCCGATAACATCAGGGGCTGGATCTGAGCGCCCGCGTGATCCGCGTCGATAGTTTGTCTGATAGCAGTGATCAATGGGGTTAGAGTAGCTGACTTATCCGACCAGTTCCCCTAAAAGCTGCAGATCATCATCCGCGAAGCCGACCGGGCCAGCATGACCTGCTCGCCAGTCCCTGAAACACTCACGGCTTAGTAGTGTCGGTTAATTTAGACCTTTTCCAGTAGCCCCTTAGCCAGCGGCAAACTCTTGTGGCAAACTTTATTAGAGGCAGTTTGCTCAAAGTTGGATGAGGAGGTTCAAGAAGCATGCAACCGAAACAACCTGGCCTTCGAGCCGTGTTTATAGTTTCGCTTCTGGTTATGCCTTTATTTCTGGTATCGGTAAATGCAGAAACACCGGACACACGCGAACCACTCAGGCTTGTCACTGGTCCGCACTACCCCCCATTTGCCGCAGACTATCTGCCCTCCAAAGGCCTTGGCCCTTTTCTTGTCAGGCAGGTTCTTAACGCTTCCGGTTATGAGACCAGCATCAAGCTCCTTCCATGGAAGCGCGCCTACCGGGAAGCCCTGAAAAACAAATACGACGCCGTACTACCCTATATCGAAACACCTGAGCGCAGGGAGCAATATCTATTCACTGATGCGGTGTTCAAGACCAATACCTACGCCTACGTGAGAGCCAACTCAAAGATCGATGCAAGGTCCCTGCAGGACTTGAAAGGAATGGTCTACTGCAATCCGCTGGGTTTTGCTGACAGCTCGACATTGCAGGAAATGCGATCACAGGGCGAGATAGTTCGTGTCTCAGCCCCCAACTTGGAGAGCTGCTTTAAGATGCTTGTGGCAAATCGGGCGGACTTCATCAAGATAAACCACTACGTGGCCGATTATGTCCTCGACCATATAGATCTATCTGCGGACAAAATTCGGTCACTGCCCTTTATCGTGGAGCGTATTTCTTTGCACGTGATGGCCCCTAAAACAAAGAAAGATTCCCAGGCGCTGGTTTCCGGGTTTGACCGTGCTTTAGTGGAAATGAAAAAGGCCGGACGACTCGATGAATGGACCGAAAGCTATCTGGAAACCATCAATTCCAAGGTCAAAACAGCGCCTTATTAACGAGTCGCTCACTGCTTCTTTATATCGGTTGTTTTCGACGCTTCTCCAGTAGTCCGATAGCAAGCAGCTATGATTTCAAGGCGATAACCACAAAGCAGATCTTTTGCGCCGCCCAGTCAGCGCTTCACAGTCGCCCCATTTGACTTGACGTGCCCTCAATCGCTGATCCACTCATTGCTTAATAATGCTGGTTCATTTCCACGCTCTTACCTTGCCCGGTAGTTCGGCGCAAACTCCATTTTTGCCTGATAGCTGTGAGCTAAATGATCCCGGGATTGCAACATTACTCATTCAAATTTTTGAGAGAATCTGACAAGCGCTCAATCCGCTGGTTCGTTGCAGCAACCAACTTGCTTATCTCGCCAGCAGACTCGCTGGAGCGCCTGGCCAAACTACGAACTTCATCTGCAACCACCGCGAAGCCCCTGCCCACTTCCCCGGCTCTGGCCGCTTCAATCGCGGCATTTAGCGCTAACAGATTAGTCTGATCAGCAATCGAATTAATTACCTGTACTATGTTAGTGATTTCTTTACCGGACCCAAGGACTTGATCCATTTCTTCGTTCGTCACCTGTGCAGCCTGGTGTTTGTCAGTAACATCGATTCCGAATGAAACGACAAGGTGAACCTCGTTGGAAAAATTTCGGATTGCGCAAGATGAGAGTTCGAACCACGCCGCTTCCTTTCCTGCCTTGGATTCCATCTTTACAACATTTTTCTGGTCACTACCTGCGAGGATCTTTTTGAAATTATCAGTATTGGTTAGCTGTGGCAGCGTCATACCACTTTTAATCAAATCCTGTTCACTGTCGAAGCCCAGCCTTTCGATGAGGAACTGGTTTGCTGAAATTAACTTGCCTTCTTGACTCCATTCAGCGATCGCAGCTGACCGGCCTATCGCTTCAAATCTACGGCTATTAACGAGGCTGTTTTCTTTCGTTTCAGTTACATCTGCTTCAAGGGCAACAAAATTCTTCAGCTTTCCAGCTTCGTCAAAAATCGGATTGATGGCGAGAGAAATCCAATAGGGTTCGCCATTTCTGTGGTAATTGAGAATCTCGTCGTAGAAAGGCTGCCGGGCATCAAGCTGCTGCCGAATTCGGCGTCGGGTCTCCTGACTGGTGTCTGCCCCCTGGAGTAGATTTCCCGGTTTACTACCCTTTACTTCCTCGAGTGTATACCCTGCCAACTGCTCGAATCCGCGGTTTACGTAAACGGCGTTGCCATCCGGATCTGTTATCACAACGGCATTGGCTGTAACCCTAGCAGCGTCAGCCAGTAACTTGTCCTCGGGATCTGGCAAAGGACGATCGGAAAGATCATTTAGTATCAGCGTTCGAAATGACTGACTATCAAGTCTGCTGACGAGCTTTGTGATGCGGCATGGCAACTCCCGCCCTTTTTTACCCTTGAGGCAATGGTCACCCTCGGCAACCAACTGTCCGGCGACTTCAGAGCCAAATGCAGACGCTATCGGTACGTTGGTGCCGGAGGATAGGCGCACATCGAAAAGGTTTTTCATCTGGTCATTCACCAACAGAACATTGTCATCAGAATCCAGGGTGACGAAAGGCTCTGAAACGTCGGCTAGAAACTCAGTAAGCCTTTGGATCGGGTCGGGAGGCAGCTCTCTGCTGTGAGTATCCGGAATTGATCCGCTAGCTTCCATTCTGGCCTTGCGGCCAGAAAACAATGACAACATTAGCCACGCCCTCTCGTCAGTAATTTATTTTTAGGAATAAAACTACAATCCCCTGTTATTCACTGCAAAAAGCCCCTTGGAGATTTGATTCAATCTATGAATTGCTAACTGTTTAAAAGTTTTGATGACACTTTTTAATTCGTACGATAATCAGCAACAAATTCCATTTGGCGCCCAAGAGTTTAACGCTGAATGGGGCCGGTTTACATTTTAATCTAGCCGCCAGTTGCCGAAGATTTCCCTGGCATCTGCCTGACCCCGAAACCAGTTTTCGTTCAGGCACTCGTCCCGGATCTGTCCTGACAGCCTGAGGATGGCCTCTGAAGGCGGCTATGGCGTCAAGGATGCGGGTAACTTGATTGCCAGAGATGCCATTGGCCACCGGGATGTTTAACTAATCCTCAAAGCCAGCCAAGACATCATTAGCCCACTGCCTGCACTCGAGGAAATAAGTATTCAGCTTGGCAATGCTTTTTGGCTTCGCTTTGTGAAGTTTGGCGTGCTCGAACATGTGGACGAGCTTCAGGATCTTTCCCAGCTCTCCTGCGTGGTCAATCAAAGCATCGCGGATTTCAGCACTCAGTAATGGTTCTTCACAGAACTCTTCAAGGCTCATTCCCAGCATTGAACCTGCTTTTGATAGCAGTCCGGCCATAAATGCCGCATCTGGGTCTGCATTGAAGTCGTGAATCGCAAGTTTCTCGCACATTGCCGCGCAGGTCAGAACGTCAGGCAGCTGTACAAGACTGGTAGGCTCATCATTTGTGAGCATCAGCGTAATGACAAGGGTATGCAGCCTTTTCAGCCCAAGAAGGTTCAAGGTGTGTTTGATGCTCGTTATCGGGGCTGATCGCCGGAATTGCGCCGAGTTTGCCATGCGCAAAAGGCGCACGCACAGGTCAGGGTCCTGTTTCAGGAGCTGTTCAACTTCGTGAAACGTAACCTCCGGATTCTTGAGCGCGTTGATGACGGGCAGATGCGCCCTCAGATTATGGCCTCCCCGGAATGTCGTCGACCCGTGCGCAGTGGGTCGCGCGTAAAAATACCCCTGGAAGAGCGTGAATCCCCTCTCCCGGCAGTGTTCAAATGTTTCCCAATCCTCCACCTTCTCTGCAAGCAACGTTATGTCAAGCGACAGGTAGTGATCAATATCAGCTGAACGAACGTCAGTCTCGAGAACATCAATTTTTATGATGTCGGCGAATTCAAGAAGCGGTCTGGTCTGGGGAGTCAGAACAAAGTCATCCAGAGCGATTGTGTAACCCCTGCTTTTCAGCTCTCTTAATGCGCTGACCACCTCGGCATCACCCTGAACACTCTCAAGGACCTCCAGCACGATTCGCTCAGATTCGTGCGGCATCAATTCAGGCTTGATAAGCCATTCACGCGGTGCATTAAAAAACATGAGCCGATTGCCGCTGAGAGCTTTAACACCTGTCTCGTAAAAAGCAGTCGTGCATACCCGCGCGGTCGCAGTCATCGGATCATCAAAAATAGCATTGGAGGCTTCACCCGTTGAACGGTACAACAGTTCATCCCCAACATGCTTGAGAAACGAATCACAAATAGGCTGAAGAGCAATGCAGTAGCTTGAGTGATCTGGACTTATGGCATCGGGCATAGAAAACCTTGCTTAGCCGCCTTTATTTTGCCTGTAAATAATTCAGCCTTTTTTCGACCACAGTCGCGACAGCTTCTCGTGAGACCGGGCCTTGAACCGCTGCAACCCTCTCTTCGTCGACGTCAGCCCTGAGCTTAGTCCGGCAACCGTGGATCTGCCATAGCTGGAGATTTGTTCCGCACCGGCTTTCGCTGATTCTGAAAGGCTGGTGGTAATCGAATTGATATCTTCGAAGACGGCATTTACCCGCTCAACCGCCATTTCTTCCCGCTCATCCAGAAAGCCATCTGCTTCGGCTACGCCGCTTATGAAAGTGATGATCTCTTTCGACATGGATTGATAATTGCAATCCGGGTTGGCTTTTTTGAATCGGGCTAATCGTTCGCTGATTTCCTTTATTGAGTATTGATCAGCCTGCTCCTCTATTAGCTTCAAGCCTTGCTGAACGAACAGCGAATCGTAACCCCACTCGTCGACAAAATAATGTGTGATGAAATCTCGCTCTTCCTGGACAAACTTGCCGTCAATCTGGGCAAGTTTCACCCCAAGAGTTGCGATCATGTCGAACAGTCCGGTTGCCAGAACGTCCATTGGCGTATTGATGAAATCCGGAATTTGTTTTACGCGACCAGATGAGCCGCGGACAAGCCGCTTTCCAATAACCAGGCTCAGGCCTGCGCCTGCAACCCCCGCCGCGATTGCCCAGCCCACTGGCGTTACGGCCGCTCCGATACCCAGAGCACCAAGAAAACCTGAAGGTGCGAAAAATGTGGAGGCCACCAAAGATGATTTTGCAACGACGAAGCCAGTGGCCGCTCCGTTTGCTGCATCGACGCTATCCAGGAGGTAGGTCTTCAGGCGTAAGGAGGAGTAGGCCTGCTCGCCGATGTCGAGTTTGACCTTGAACCGGAGCGGGTCCCGAATAACGGTCTGAACATCTTCCATCTGGTTGTCAGATTCGAACTCGCTCACGGTTCCTATTCCTTAAGATGCGCAAAATGGCAGCCTCAATACTATTCATGGCGTTGATCATAGAGGTCAAGTGATTTACGCGGCAGGACTCGGGGAAGTGCCGGACACATGGTTCCTGGCCGGCACCGCGTCGCAGTTTAAATCCGGTCAGTGCCGGGAAAGATCAATACTGATGTGACCACCGCTGACTGCCGCACCGTTGTAGTGAATTCGGTAACTGCTACGACGGTCGTAGCTGTGACTGTTGTAGCTGCGGCGGTCATAATGATTACGATGGTTGTAACTATGGCGTTTCTGGCGATGATAATCGTGCTTCCAGCCATGCCGCTTACCCTTCTTCCAGCCCTGGTGTTTCTTACCGGGGTGGCCCCGCCAGTTACCGCGGTCGCTGCGATAACGGTGATCATTGCGGTAGCGGGACGTCAGAAACTTCTTGTGCGCTTTCCCCTCCTCGTAGCCACTGTTTATGGAATACGTCACCCGGCGCTGATCAGAATCCGCCATTACCGGGGCAGTGCCCAGCAGGAACCCCAGTATCAAACTGCTGATCAGAAACTGTTTCATCGCGTTACTCCCGATTTTGTCAGGTTCTTTCAAACCCGCTGAAATCACATCGGCACGTCACTCGCCAATATGCGTTGATTTCAGAATACGGAATCGAGCAGGAATGTCAGGGCTTCGGGGGCGGCTTTGCACTTCCTTTACACGATGCCGGGCATTCTTGACAAAACCGCTAGGGAAGATGGTCTTCTATCTCGGACACATGAGCATCGTGATCCCCCAAAGCACGAAGCGCCTCGGCGAGGTTGAGCAGATATTCCCGGTTGGGACCGCTGGGGCCTTCGGAGCGGGCAATGTGACGCGCAATCTCCGCTGCAGGCGCAGGGCCCAGAAAGGCGGCATTATCTTCCG
>Ga0306910_1000615_pt1 | contig 15504 bp, 13 predicted proteins | sample AntRauMFilla2698_FD_190438 | JGI IMG/M metagenome (GOLD analysis project Ga0306910, IMG submission 190438) | Saline lake microbial communities from Rauer Islands, Antarctica - Metagenome Filla 2 #698 (v2) (version 2) | ecosystem: Environmental > Aquatic > Non-marine Saline and Alkaline > Saline ... | reverse complement strand
TCTTCCAGATGCAGTTCAGCGCGCTTTCCATAGCGCGAATCATCCGCCTTCAGCTTGCCCGCGGCGTGGAAAAACGCCTCGCCCTGGGCCAGCAGTGCCTGCCCCGAGGGATCCTCCGCGCACCGAAAGGCGATCCCGTTCAGCTTGGCGCCCGAGCGCGCTTCGAAGGTAAAGCGCACATGGTCGGCGCCGACCCGCCGGGCGAAGGTGCGCTTCAGATCCGAAAACGCAAAGCGCGGCTCGGGATTTCCCATGCCGTAGGGGGCTGCCGCCGACAGAGCGTCACAAAACTCAAAGCTCACAGCAGCCGGGTGAACCACGGCGTCCACTGAATAGCTGCGCGCCTCCTCGGCGGCGGCCCACTGGGCGGCCAGCTTGTCGTGTAGAAACGCCTTTAGCTCGTGAATGCGTTCATGTTGGATCGTCAGACCGCAAGCCATGGCGTGGCCACCGCCAGCCAGCAAGATGCCGGCCTCGCGTGCGGCGCTGACGGCGCTGCCAAGATCCACCCCGGCGCAGGACCGGCCCGAACCCTTGGCGAGCCCGGTCTCGGGATCGATCCCGATCACGATAGTGGGCCGGTTGAAACGCTCCTTCACGCGTCCCGCGGCAATGCCGATGACACCCGGATGCCAATGATCACCGGCGGCAATGATGATCGGCGTATCTTCCGCGACACCGGCTGCTTCCACCTGTGCCAGCGCCTCGGACAGGACATCGGCCTCGATCCCGCGGCGCTCGGCGTTCAGCGCATCCAGCTCTTCAGCGATGCTGCGCGCTTCGGCGGGGTCCTCAGTGGTCAAAAGCCGGGCACCCAGATCAGATTTGCCGACCCGGCCACCGGCATTGATTCGCGGCCCCAGCAGGAAACCAGCGTGATAGGGCGTTGCTTCGCCGGTAACGCCTGCCACCTCCGCCAGCGCCGCCAGTCCCGGATTGGCCCAGGCGCTCATGACTTTAAGACCGGTGGCGACGATGGCCCGGTTCACCCCGGTCAGGGACACCACGTCGCATATGGTGCCAAGTGCGGCCAGATCGGCCAGCGCCATGAGGTCAGGCTCGGCCTTGTCGTTGAACGCGCCACGCCGGCGCCCTTCCCGGTTCAGGGCGGCAAGCAGCACAAACGTGACGCCGGCGGCGGCCAGATGCCCGCATCCAGACATGCAGCCGGGCTGGTTGGGATTGACCAAAGCAGCAGCTTCGGGCGGCACACCGCTCATCAAATGGTGGTCCACCACGCCAACGGTGAGCCCCATGCCGGCCGCAGCCGCAAGCGGCTCCACAGAGGCAGCGCCGCAATCAAGGGTCAGGACAAGACCGGCACCTTGGGCTTTCAGGCTCTCAAACGCCCGGGCGTTGGGGCCGTAGCCTTCCTCGATCCGGTCGGGCACATAGATCAGCGGCGGCGCGCCCACCTGCTTCATCCAGCGGTGCAGCTGCGCCGCACTGGTGGCACCGTCCACGTCATAGTCAGCAAACAGGGCGATGCGCTCAGCCCGCTCCAGGGCGTCCCAGATCAGGCTGGCGCACGCATCCATGCCCAGAAAGCTCGACGGATCGGGAAAGCTGTCGCGCAGGCGCGGGCTGAGAAAGCGTGGCGCATCATCTGCGGTGAGCCCGCGCGACGCCAGCAGCCGCGCCAGGGCGTCAGACACGCCCGTGGCGCGCGCAATTTCACCCGCAATCTTGTCATCGGCCGGCTTCAGGCGCCAGGCTTTGCCACCCAGCGACCGCGTCACGCCGAAGAGCGCGTCCTCAGAGGCCATCGCGGCCTAAACGGGTCTGCGGGTGGAGATGCGGCGGCGCAGCCCTGTGACGGAGGAGAACAGCAGCGTCTGCGTCTCCACATAGCCGTCCCCAAGCCGCACGCCGTGGACCAGATCACCCTCGGTCACGCCGGCTGCGATGAATAGGCAATGCTCGCTCGCCATCTCGGCCAGATCATATTTGCGGTCCAGATCGGTAATTCCGGTGCGCTTTGCGCGTTCGCGCTCATCGTCGTTGCGAAAATGAAGCCGCGTCTGCATCTGGCCACCCAGGCACCGCAACGCAGCGGCGCCAAGAACGCCTTCGGGTGCGCCGCCGCGGCCGATGTAGAGATCCGCCCCGCCTTCGGGATCAGCGGCGTTGATCACGCCCGCCACATCGCCGTCGGTGATGTACAGAACCCGTGCGCCGGCCGAGCGGACCGACTCGATAATCGATTCGTGGCGCTCACGATCCAGGACGCAGACCGTAATATCCGCAGGTGCGACCCCTTTGGCCTTGGCCAGCGAGCGGACATTGTCGGCGCCGCTGGCGTCCAGATCAATGGCACCAGCCGGATAGCCCGGCCCGCACGCAATCTTGTCCATATAGGTGTCGGGCGCATGCAAAAGGCCGCCGCGCGGCGCCAGCGCCAATACGGCGAGGGAATTATTCATGCCCTTGGCGGTCAGGCTGGTGCCTTCCAGCGGATCAAGGGCGATATCAATCTCAGGGCCTTCGCCAGTACCCACTTCTTCGCCGATATAAAGCATCGGCGCTTCGTCGCGCTCGCCCTCGCCGATCACGATCCGTCCGCGCATGGCCATGGCGTTCAGCCCGGTGCGCATGGCGTCCACAGCAGCCTGATCAGCAGCGATCTTGTCGCCGCGGCCCACAAGGCGTGCGGCTGCAGCAGCGGCAAGCTCTGCGGCGTCCACAGCCTGGTTGGCGAGTGCTTCGAGGGCGCGGCCCTGATCCATGTCGGTCTACCTTCGTGTTGTTGGCCGTCACGGCCTTGGCGTTCGGAAAAGTTTAATCAGCCGGGGGCGGCGAGCCGCGTCTGCGCGCATTCACCACAAATTCAGCCGTATCCACGGTCGGCGCGCTCAAACGGACGCCGACGGTGTTTACCTGATCGCGCACTTTAAGCGTTTGCGCGATCCGGGCGTCCAGGGACCGTCGCTCACCCGGCGCGATCACCGCGCGCTCGACATAGCCGGGCACAGCGCCCGGCGGAGTTTCGCTGAGCCGCGCATCGGTCCAGCTGGGTTGAGCGGGCTCAGGCGTCAGCGTGCATGCACTGAGAAAACCCAGGCTGGTAATCACAAGGAGCAATAACTTCATGGCGAGACGACCTCCTGACCGGTGGACGCGGTCGCCCGTTTCTATACGCTTCTCTTCGCCCCTGTCACCCTTGGTCCGGAGACGAAACGCCATGGTCGAGCGCCGCAAGACTGCGAAAACCGCCAATTCGGCTCCGCGCAAGACAAAAGCCTCTGAATCTCCGCCTGAATCAAAGGCCGCCGCAAAGCGCCCCCAGGGTGCCGGCTCAGCCGGAAAGGCAGCGGCGAAACCGGCAAAACCGACGCGGAAAACCAACCCTGCAGCGTCGGCAAAGGCACCGGTCAGCAGCGGTACGAAAAAATCCGCCTCGACCACCAGAAAAACACCCGGCCCTGCGTCCGCGCGGCCAGTCCAGAGCCCATCAGACAATCGCGACGCGCCCAAGGCGTCCGGCTATGGCGGCTACGGCGATATGGGACGGATGAGCCAGGAGGATCTCGATCACCTGGAGGAGGTTTCGCGCAATGTCATGCAGTCAGCGCTGAAATCCCAGAAACTGATGAGTGATGTGATGCGCCGCTCGCTGGAGGGCGACACCTCGATGGCGCCTCAGGCAGATCCGCTTCATGCCGCCCCGGAACTGGTTCAGACTTGGGAAAACATCCTGTCGGACCCCGAGCTGCTGCTGAAATCGCAGGCGGACCTTTATCGCGGCTATCTCGATCTTTGGTCGGGCGCGACCAAAAAGCTGATGTCCGGCGAGCAGAGCGACCCGGCGATCCAGCCGGAGAAGGGCGACAAGCGCTGGCGTTCGGCGGCGTGGAGCGAGCATCCCATGTTTGATGCCATGAAGCAGTCCTATCTGCTCAATCAGCGCTTCCTCACAAATCTGATTTCCGGTGCAAAAGGTCTTGATGAGGCGACGCGGCGCAAGGTGGAGTTCGTCACCCGTCAGATGACCGACGCGCTGTCGCCGACAAACTTTGCGCTGACCAATCCCGACGTTCTCCAGGCCACGTTTGAGTCCAAGGGTGAGAACCTCACCCGCGGGCTGATGAACCTCATGGCCGATCTGGAGCGCGGCGATGGCCGCCTCGCCCTCTCCCAGACCGATATGGAGGGCTTTGAGGTCGGCAAGGATCTGGCCGCGACGCCGGGCGAGGTGGTCTATCGCAACGAAGTGATGGAGCTCATCCAGTACACGCCCTCAACTCCGGATGTGAGAAAGCGCCCTCTCCTCATTGCCCCGCCCTGGATCAATAAATTCTACATTCTCGACATGCGCCCCCACAGCTCCATGATCAGCTGGCTGGTGGACCAGGGTATCACCGTCTTCCTGATCAGCTGGATCAATCCTGACTCCAGCCTGAAGGATGCCAGCTTCGAGGATTATATTCGGAAGGGCCTGTTCAGCGCCCTGGAAGCGGTTGAGGGGTCCACCGGCGAGCGCCAGGTCGACACGGTGGGCTATTGCATCGGCGGCACCATGCTGGGCAGCGCGCTCGCCCTGATGGCGAAGGAAAACGACGACCGCATCGCGTCGGCGACCTTCTTTGCCGCCCAGCATGACTTCAAGCTCGCAGGCGAGCTTCTGGTCTTCATCGACGATGAATGGTTCCGCGAGATCTCCCGTCTCATGGATGCCCAGGGCGGCGTGCTGGACGGGCGCACCATGGCGGACACGTTCAACATGCTGCGGTCAAACGATCTGGTGTGGTCGTTCGTGATCAATAACTACCTGCTGGGAAAACAGCCCCAGGCCTTTGATCTTTTATACTGGAACGCCGATCAGACCCGCATGCCCAAGCGCCTGCACCTGTATTATCTGGAAACCTTCTACAAGCAGAATCAGCTGGCCGAAGGCGTGCTGGAGCTGGGCGGCCACAGGCTAAACCTGAAGGATGTGAAAATCCCGATTTTCATGCAGGCCAGCAAGGAAGATCATATCGCCCCGGCCGACAGCGTGTATCGCTCAGCCCAGCTCTTTGGCGGGCCGGTGCAATACATGATGGCGGGTTCCGGCCATATCGCCGGCGTGGTGAACCATCCCGGTGCCAATAAATACCAGCACTGGACCAATGACGCCCTGCCGCAAAGCCGCGACGCCTGGCTGGAGGGCGCCACCGAGCATCCCGGGTCCTGGTGGATGCACTGGCGCGACTGGCTTTACGCCATGGACGCAGAGACCGTGGCGGCGCGCGAGCCCGGCGGCGGCAAGCTGAAACCTATCTGCCCGGCGCCGGGCGAGTATGTGAAGGTGAGGAGTTGATCGGCTCCCCATCAAGGAAACAGGCGCACGCCTTGCACCTCGCCGAGCAGTGGATCGCGGCGCCGCATTCTGTGATGATAGTCCGAGACATTGGAAGGCTGACATGGCCCAACCGGACATGACGTATCCAACCCCGCGCCGTCATCGTAGCGGCTACCCTCGATGTGACGCCGCCGGATCAACCAAATGACCCGGCTCGTCGTTCGCCACCGCACGATATACCGCTATCGCCAGCCGACTGCATTTGGTCCCCACCGGCTCATACTGCGCCCGAAGGAGAGCCGCAAGCTGCAGCTGCATGAGCATGAGCTGGAGATCTCGCCCGGCGCGACTGTTAACTGGTCGCATGACGTGACAGGCAACAGTGTGGCGACGGCGACTTTTCGAGAGCCTGCGGACACGCTGATCATCGACAGCCTCGCGACGCTGACGCTTGATGTCGAACAATGGCCGGTTTTCGACATCGCCGCATCGGCGGCCACCTACCCCTTTTTGTTGAGCGAAGACGAGATGGCGGATCTGGGCGGTTTGCGCCTACAGGCCTATCTGGATTCCACCGGTGAGCTGTACCGGTGGGCGCGCGGCTTTGTCGCCGGCGAGCGAACGGACACGCTGGCGCTCCTGAAGGGCATCAGCGACGGCGTCGCCGCGCGGATCAGCTATGAAGAGCGCGAGGACGAGTCCGCGCAATCGCCCGTCCAAACGCTTCAGCGGGGCAAGGGCTCCTGCCGTGATTTCGCCGTGCTGTTCGTCGACGCCGTGCGCGCGCTAGGCTTTGGCGCGCGGATCGTCTCCGGTTATCTCTATGACCCGGACCGCAATCTGACCGGTTCTTCAGGCGCCGGCTCGACCCATGCCTGGGCAGAGGTCTATTTGCCCGGCGCGGGCTGGATCATGTTCGACCCCACCAATCGCAGCGTGGGCGGTTTTAATCTGATACCGGTCGCCGTTGCGCGCCATATCGGCCAGGTCATGCCGGTTTCCGGCAGCTTTGTCGGTGACGCCGCGGCGTTTGAAGGATTGGACGTCTCAGTCACGGTCACGGCGGCGTAACCAGGGTGCAACGGACGGCCGGGCGTCCCTCACACCCCCGCCCGCACCATGTCCTTGGCTTCTTGGGACCAGTCATATTCGCTGGAGCCCACGGTCTCGAAGCGCTGCTCGGCTTCTTCGCGGAAGGAATGGATCAAAAATCGCACGGCGCGGGCGCGATTGGAATCGATGAGCACCTGCAGGATCGGGTTCTTGAAATGGTACCGGATCCAGAAATCGACGAGCGTCGAGCCGTCCGCCAGCTGGTGGAAACGCCATTGATTGGCCAGCTCGTGGAACGGACCCGAGAGGTATTCAACGTCAAGCAGGCGCTCCGGCTTGTTAAAGCGAACCCGCGTGGTGAAGCGTTCGCGCACAAAGCGGAATCGGACCCGCGCCTCGGCGTCCAGATTACCGACGCCGCGTTCGTCCACCTCATCACGCGTCACTCGCATGGCACTGATGAGATTGATGAATTTAGGATAGGACCGAACATCCGACACAAGGTCGAACAGATCGTTTGGCCGGTGGCGAAGCCGCAGCCGTTCGCTGTACTCTGCGGTCATGGACGCCTCAGACGGTGCGTCCGGCCGCGAGGGCCGCTTCGCGGGCTTCGCGCAGGCGCTGGAAATCATCACCGGCGTGATAGCTGGAACGGGTCAGTGGCGTAGCGGACACCATCAGGAAGCCCTTGGCGCGCGCGATGGTCTCATAGCCCTTGAACTCGTCGGGATGGACATAGCGCTCGACAGCGGCGTGCTTGCGGGTCGGCTGCAGATACTGGCCGATGGTGAGAAAATCGATGCCGGCAGACCGCATGTCGTCCATCACCTGCATCACTTCTTCCTTGGTTTCACCCAGGCCCACCATGATGCCCGACTTGGTGAACTGGGACGGATCGCGCTCCTTCACCCGCTCCAGAAGGCGTAGCGAGTGGTAATAGCGCGCACCGGGGCGGATGCTCAGATAGAGCCGCGGCACGGTTTCCAGATTGTGGTTGAACACGTCCGGCTTGGCGTCGATGACGATTTCGGCGGCGCCCGGCTTACGCAGGAAGTCTGGTGTCAGGATCTCGATCGTGGTGCCCGGGCTATGCTCGCGAATGGCGCGGATGACCTGGGCGAAGTGTTCGCCGCCGCCATCTGCAAGATCGTCGCGGTCCACCGAGGTGATCACGACGTGCTTGAGGCCCATGGTTTTGGTGGCTTCGGCCACGCGGCGCGGCTCGTCGGTGTCGAGCGCGTTCGGCATGCCGGTCTTCACATTGCAGAAGCTGCAGGCGCGCGTGCAGGTATCGCCCATGATCATGAAGGTGGCGTGCTTTTCCGCCCAGCACTCACCGATATTGGGGCAGCCCGCCTCCTCGCACACGGTGACGAGGTTGTTGTCCTTCACCGTCTTGCGGGTCTCAGCAAAAACGCCTCCGGCGGGCGCGCGCACACGGATCCAGTCCGGCTTGCGCAGAACCTGCGTATCGGGACGCTTCTGCTTTTCCGGATGACGGGCGGCGCGTGCGTCGGCCGCGGCGGAGCGGGGGGTATCGATCAGCTTGACCATGGTCGAGCACATAGGCCTCACGCGCCGATTCATCAAGCACTGATGACGCCGCCACAGCACTGAAAGCGCGCCACCTTGACCCGCTCTAGCCCGGCGCTGGGCCATCTCTAACGCCTCGCAGCAAAGAGCGGCGCGGCGCTTTGACACGAAAGACCCCGGCGCGCAGTGCACGCCGGGGTCTCGTTTTCGGCCAGGGCGAAGATCAGACTGCGTCAGCGTCTGCGCCAGCTTGCGCTGGTGTGCCGCCCTTTTGCTGGCGCTGGAAGATCGCCAGCGTCCAGGCCCCCAGCCCGATGCACAGCACCAGCGGCAGGATGATGAAGCCCAGCACCGGGATCGCAGCCAGCACCGTGATCATCACTGCAGCAGCCAGGAAGGACCCGATCCGCAGGCCCAGCCCGGCCTGTCCGCCTGAGCGGTTCAGCGCCAGATCACCCAAGGCGATGCCGCCGAATGCAAACGCCAGGAAGAGAAGGATCGGCGTCGCAAGCACCAGAATCACCGCCAGCGGGATGCCCACGATGGTCACGATCAGCAGCGCCATCAGCGTCGGGATCAGGATCGGCACCAGAGCCAGGACAATCAGGCCCAGGAAGCCCGACACCCAGGGACGCTGACGGAAGCAGCCGGCGATGCGGCCCACTGATTTGGGTGCCAGCAGCGACACGATAAGACCCAGAAGAAAGGCGCTCGCCGCGAACACGCCGCCAATTGCGGCCACCGAGGGCAGGAAGTCGATATCGACATTGAAGTCATCGCCGTCGATGCGGTTTTCGTTGAAGGCTTCCTCGATATAGGTCAGCTCACCCATCTGCGCGCCGGGCGCAATGACAGGCTCGCTCGGACCCCGCACCGTAATCGGCCCGGCCACCACCGCGCTTTCGGTAAAACGAAGCTCCCGCGCATAAAATTCCACCGGACCAGAGATGACGCCGCTGACGAAAATCTCACGGCCCCGGATATCTCCGCCCTGACTCAATCGGCCGTCGATGTAGATTTCGCGCCCGGCAATCTCGACCTGCCCGCCAATGGTCGCGCTCTCATCAATGGAGATGAAGGCCCCGCCGATCGTGGCATCGCCGGCCACCTGGGAAAGGATCGTTACATCGGCGCCAGCGGCGTTCAGCTCGCCGCCGATCGTGGCGGCGATGGTGAGATCAGCCGCAGCGATGCTCGCATCACCGGCCACAGTCCCCTCAAGGGTGACATCGGCGGCAGCGATTTCCACATCGCCCCCCACGGTGAGGTTCACGCCCACATCTGCCGCCAGGATGGAGAGATCACCGCCAACGCGCCCTTCGGCGGTGACGTCGGCAGCCAGGATGCGGACATCCCCGCTATCGTCCAGATCAAGTGACAGATCCCCGCCGATATACTGGCCGTGGGCGATGGCGCCGAACCCGGCGATAAGGGCGCCCGCCAGGGCACCGGCTTTGAAAGCGTTCTGGATGAAGCTCTTCATGGCTTAGTCCTCCATGCCGCGTTGGCAGCGTTGACCGTTTCGGGGCGTGTAAATGATATCGGCGGCTTCAGCCGCGCCGGAGAGAGAAGGCTGCGCGTCGGACAGGATCGTCAGCGGCCCGTTGACAGGGCCAGACAGCGTAACCGTGCGTGCGCAGATGAATCCGCCGCCCACCGCGCCATTAATTTCCACCCGTCCGTCATCGCGGCGATGGGGCTCCCGGCCAGGATCCACATACAGGGCGAGGTTGCCATCTACCGATCCCTCCAGCTGGACGGTGCGCGCCTGTAGATCGAGATCGCCGCGCACGGCACCGCGATGGAGAAACTCGGCTGCGTCGGCGCGCACCGACGCGGCGGTGAAGCCGCGCTCGAACACAAGGTCGGCGCTTTGCAGGCTCATGACTCCCGCCTCACCGGTGAAGGAGGCATCTGCGATCTGGGCGTCCACAGCCCCTGCCCGGCCATTAAATTCAAGATCAGCCGCAGCGATGGTCAGCGGGCCGTTCGCCGTTCCGCCCCAGTACACGTCCGCAGCGCGCACGCGCGCCGGTCCGCTGACCGAGCCGGAAAAGTGCATGTCGGCGGCTGCCACATCCAGCGATCCGGCAGTCACCTCGTCCAGGATCAGCTCGGCCGCGGCGATTTCCAGCGCGCCGCCCACCTCACCGGTAAGCCGCACATCCGCGCCGGCGATCCGGGCGTTTGCCGCCGTGTCCAGAGTGGTGTTGATATCGCCGCCGATAAGCCGGACATCACGGGCGGTGGAGCCCACAGACCCGGCTCCGGTAATCAGCTGGACGCGCGGGCTCGACGACGAGCCGGTATCGGCGAAGGCTCTCGAGCCCAGATCAAGTTCGCTGCACGCGGTGAGCATGACAAGGCTCGCTGCGCCAGTCGTGAGGAGGAAACGTCTCATCGGGTTATTCCCCTTTTCGTTATAAGACCAACCATATCGAAACTCGATAACATATCGAAACTCGATATGGAAGCTTTTTTTCGAAAAACGATAAATTTTTATCGCGAAGCGAGGCATAAACGGTCAAAAGCCCGCGCCGGGGTCCAGCGCGGGCTTTCAAGAGCCGTCTCAAATTGGATGGGCGGGTCGCTGCCCTTACCCGCACTGACCCTGACGCGGGGTGAAGCTTATATTGGTGGCGTCAAACCCGGCCGGATAATCGGGGTGCGAATCAGCCTCCACGGTGAGCGGACCCCCCACGCGCGCATCGCCGGTAAAGCGTACTTCGTGGGCGCAGACGGTGCCGCCCGCCCGAAGGTCGCCGCTGATTTCCACGCGGGAGCGGTCGCCGTCCCGGCGTCTGAACATGCCGCGCTCGCGCCCGGATCCGATGATACGCACCGGTCCGCCCGCTTCGCCGGAAAACTCCAGCGCACCCACAGTGGCATCAAACCCTTGCAGGAACGCACCAGACAGCTCTGCAGCCCCGGCATTGATCTCAACCGGCCCGGAGAAAGACCCGGTCAGTTCCGCAGCCCCGGCATTGACCAGCGTGCGCCCGCCCACGGAGCCCTGAATATCGGCGGCGCCGCCATTGGCCTCCAGATTGCCGCCAATGCGGGCGTTGATATCCAGCGCGGCACCGTTCATCACGGCGTTTCCGCCAACCCGGCCGTCCAGAGAGACGGCCAGGCCGTTCATCTCCACGTCGCCGTCTGTATCCAGGCTTTGCGACCCCATAAGGCCATCAAAGCTGGTGCGCTCAGGGGTTTGCGCCTGGACGCAGGCACTCAGACTTACGATAAGCGCCGCGGCGCCGGCGGCGGTAAAGAAACGTTTCATGGCTATCTCCAAATCGACCGGCCAGGTCTAAAGCGCCCGCCTTGTTGTACAGGAGATGCACGGTGAACCTTTCATGGATGCGGCCGCCGCATGAAATTTAATTAAGAGTGGATGACGCGCCCATACGCATCCAGCACGCTCTCATGCATCATCTCGCTCAGGGTCGGGTGCGGGAAAATCGTGTGCATGAGCTCGGCTTCGGTGGTCTCCAGCGTCTTGCCTACCGCATAGCCCTGAATGAGCTCTGTGACCTCTGCACCGATCATGTGAGCGCCGAGCAATTCGCCGGTCTTCTCGTCAAAAATCGTCTTCACCAGCCCCTGATCCTCACCAAGGGCGCCCGATTTTAAGCGCGTATCCCTGCTCTTTGGCTTTTGCCTCGGTGAGCCCGATGCTGGCGATCTGGGGGTGGCAATAGGTGCAGCCAGGAATATTGGACGTGTCCATGGGATGAGGATTCAGCCCGGCGATGGCCTCAACGCAGATCACACCCTCATGGCTCGCCTTGTGGGCAAGCCATGGCGCGCCGGTAAGGTCACCAATGGCGTATAGGCCTTTAACGCCGGTCTGCCCGTAGCCGTCGGCGACTACATGGCCCCGCTCAACGGTGACGCCAATATCCTCAAGGCCCAGGCCTTCCACATTGCCGGTGATGCCAATGGCCAGGATGACCTTGTCCACCTTCAAGGTTTCGATTTTACCGTCCTTCATCTTGATCTTTGCGGCGACGCCGGAGGCCGAGCTCTCCAGCCCTTCCACTCCGGCGGATGTGTGAATCGTCAGACCCTTCTTGGCGAACGCCTTGTGGGCGAAGGCGGAGATCTCCGCGTCTTCGGCCGGCAGGATACGGTCCACCATCTCCACCACGGTCACGTTTGCACCCATGGTGCTGTAAAAGCTGGCGAACTCCATGCCAATGGCGCCCGAGCCGATCACCAGCAATGATTTCGGCATGGATTCCGGGACCATGGCTTCTCTATAGGTCCAGATATGCTTGCCATCCGGTTCAAGCCCGGCTTTCGGGGCCGTTCGCGCCCGTGCGCCGGTGGCCAGGATGACATGGCTGGCGGTGTAGCCGCTCTCGCCACCGTCCTTATCCTTCACCACCACGCGCGGTGCGGCGTCGCCCTTTTCAAGGCGCGCCTCGCCGTCGATCACGGTGATCTTGTTCTTTTTCATCAGCCCGGAAACGCCTGAGGACAGCCGTCCCGCCACCTTGCGCGAGCGTTTCACCACCGCGTCCAGATCAAAGCCGATATTGTCGGCTTTCAGACCAAATTCCTTGGCCCGGTGGAACAGCTCGTAGACGTCGGCGGTGCGCAAGAGCGCCTTGGTGGGGATGCAGCCCCAGTTCAGGCAGATGCCGCCCATGTGCTCGCGCTCCACTACGGCAGTCTTGTAACCCAGCTGGGCGGCGCGGATCGCGGCGACATAGCCGCCAGGCCCGCCGCCGATCACAATGAGGTCGAACGAAGTGTCAGCCACGGCGCGATCCTTTTCAAACACGGCAGAGCCCTAGGTGATGGAGCGCGCCCGCGCGAAAATCAACCGCACCCGTCCATCCGGCAGCGCACCGGCTCAGGCTTTACCCCGGCGTCGCAGCGGCCCATCGTGGAGGTATTATGAAGGAGACATCCATGATTGAAGCCCTGCGCACCCCGGAAGATCGTTTCTCAAACCTGCCGGACTGGTCTTTTGAACCGTCCTATATCGAGGATCTGCCGGGGTATGAGGGCTTGCGCCTGGCCTATGTGGACGAGGGTCCGCGCGACGCGCCGGTCTTCCTGTGCCTTCATGGCGAGCCCAGCTGGGGCTATCTCTATCGCAAGATGGCGCCGGTGTTTCTTCAGGCCGGCGCCCGCGTGGTGATCCCGGACCTGTTGGGCTTTGGACGCTCGGACAAGCCGGTGGATGACGCGGTCTATACGTTTCACTGGCACCGTAATTACCTCAAAGCCTTCATCGAGCGGCTCGACCTTCACGATGTGGCGCTGGTCTGCCAGGACTGGGGCGGATTGCTCGGCCTGACGCTGCCCATGGACTATGCGGACCGCTTCAAGCGCCTGATCGTCATGAATACCGGTCTCGGCGTGGGCAGCGGTGCCAGCGAGGGCTTCATGGCCTGGCGCGATTACATGGCCAACACGCCGGATCTGGACGTCGGCGCACTTTTGCAGCGCGCAACGCCTGGGATGCCCGATGATGTGGCGAAGGCCTATTCAGCCCCCTTCCCCGATCAGCGCTATAAGGCCGGCGTGCGCCGCTTTCCGTCGCTGGTGCCGATCACCCCGGAAATGGAGGGCGTAGAAACCAGCAAGGCGGCGGCGAAATTCTGGTCAGAAGACTGGACCGGCGACAGCTTCATGGCCGTGGGCATGCAGGACCCTGTGCTGGGCCCGGACACGATGTCGAGGCTGCGCAGCGTCATTCGCGGCTGCCCGCAGCCCATGGAGATCGCCGAGGCGGGCCATTTCGTGCAGGAGCACGGCGAGCCCATCGCGCGCGCGGCCCTTGAACGCTTCGGGCTCTAGCGGGGCTCTAGCGTGGCTCTAGGCTGAGCGCAGAGCCTTCCAGCGTGTAGAAGCCGAGCGAGAGATCATCGCCCTTCACTGCGTTGTGGCCCTCCAGGGTCGCCAGCAGGCGCAGCTCACCGCCGCCGGCTTCCACGCTTGCCCCAAACGCCACCAGGCCGCGCGCATCCACGATCGCCAGACCGCAGCGCGGATCGGAGAGCAGCACGTCGGCGGCCTCCTCCGGCGTATCGGTCAGGACGACGCCGGTGCCCAGATTGACCATGTTGGACGGCTCTTCATAGCCGGATGTCGCCAGCGTCAGCGTCTCGCAGCCGGTGATCTGGTCCACCAGCCGGCTCGCGCGCTCGCTGGGCCAGAGCCGGTCCACATTGGGGATCGCAACCCCGAACACGCAGGTATAAAGCGCCGCCGTGGCGACACTGGTGCCCAGTAAACGCCCACCACTGGGCTTCAACGCTAGCGCAGCAAGGGCCGCGGCCACCAGCACACCAAACGCGATGCTGAGCCAGGCGGCGAGATCCGGCGTTTCCCCCAGGAAGAGCGAGCCGCCCACCGGAATGGCGCCCAGCAGCAGCGCCACGGCGATGGCGATCACCGCGAACAGGCCGTGGACGATCTTCACCCGCCCAGACGCCAGAAACTCGCCGGCCTGGGCGACGCCAAGGGCGATGAGGATCGCGACCGCCGGATAGCTTGGCAGGGTGTAGTGAGGCAGCTTGGTGGCGACCAGCTCGAACACGACATAGGTGGGCAGGATCCACGCGAGGAGGAATTTCACCCTGTCCTCGCCGCGCATCCGCCAGGCCGCCAGCGCGCCGAGCGGCAGCAGCGCGACGCCCGGCCACAGGGTGAAGAGCGTCGCCACAAGATGAAAGCCGAGCGGGCCTGAATGGGCTTCCTGCGCTTCACCCACCTTGTCGAGCATGGAATAGCCGATGGCGGTGCGGGCGAAATCCCAGTTGGTCTCCAGATTGATGGCGATGAACCAGGGCGCGAAGATCGCCAGCGCCAGAAGCACACCCGGCAGCGGCCGCACCTTCAAAAGCAGCCCCGCATCGCGCTTCCAGACGGCGAACACGATGAGGGTCAGCGCCGTGACCATGAAGAAGATCGGACCCTTGATCAGCAGAGTCGCGCCCAGCGCCGCCCACATAACGGCCGGCCAGCCGATGAAGGCGGGCCTTCGCGCCTTCACCTCGATCATCAGCATCATCAAAGCGCACTGGGCGATCATCCCGGCACCCAGCAGTATCGCATCGGTCTTGGCGGTGCGCGCCTCCACCGCCAGCACCAGCGTGGTCGCCAGGACCAACCCGGCGATGAGCCCTGCCGCAGGAGTGAACATGCGCGCGCCGAGCCAGGCGGTGGCCGCAATGGCAAACAGCGCGAAAATGAAGCCCGGTAAGCGATGGGCGCCGATGGGCGCGTCCGCGCCGCCAAACGGCTGGGCCGCCAGCGCCTGCAGCCAGTAGGTCGCCGCGGGCTGCTTGTGCCGGTCCACGTCCTGGAGGCGGATATTGATATAGTCTCCGCTCTCCATCATCTGCCGGCTGGCCTGGGCGTAGCGCGATTCATCGCGGTCCATGGCCGGGATCGAGAACAGGCCCGGCGCCAGCGCCGCCACGGCCATAAGCATCAGGACGATCCAGGCGCGCGGCGTGAGCCCGCCCCTGGCCGGTGTCGCGGTCAGGCCTTCAAACACGCCGCCCATCAGCCCTTCGTCTCCGCCTGCCCGCGCAAGATCAGCTCGCGCGAGGGATTATGAGTGCGCCGCATCAGCCAGATCACGCCCAGCAGATCAAACAGACCCGCGGCGGCGC
>Ga0306910_1000612_pt1 | contig 15542 bp, 8 predicted proteins | sample AntRauMFilla2698_FD_190438 | JGI IMG/M metagenome (GOLD analysis project Ga0306910, IMG submission 190438) | Saline lake microbial communities from Rauer Islands, Antarctica - Metagenome Filla 2 #698 (v2) (version 2) | ecosystem: Environmental > Aquatic > Non-marine Saline and Alkaline > Saline ... | reverse complement strand
ATCTCGTGGGCGAAGGCGGGCTCGCCTGCCTGGTCCTGAAAGACAGCGGCAGAAGCGCTCTGGCCTGGATGGACGGCGGCCGACAGGATCAGCGCCAGCGCGGCGCCTGCGCGAAGATAACTCGTCGAGATCATAATCCCTCCCGTTACACGTCCGGGCCCTTGCCGGAGATTGCAGATTATTCTTGCACGGGGCGGGGAAGAATTGAAACCCTGTAAGCGGCTTCAGGCCGCAAAACCTCGCTGGCGAGCGTGGTGAGCGCATCCAGCGTGATGCTGCGATAATCGTCCTCGGCCGTGCGGATCTGGTCCAGGCGTTCGGGCTCCTGCTGGGAGCGCGACAGGGCGTTCACCCAGAAGGCGTTGCGTTCACGCTGCTCTTGCAGCTCTTCCAGCATGGGCTGGCGGGCGCGCTGCAGCTCGTCTTCGGAAATCTCGCCGGCGGCCATGGCCGAGGCGATCTCGTCGGCCACCGCGTACATCCGCTCCACATCGCTCACATCCACATCAAGTCCCACCCAGATGAAGCCGTAATCTTCAAAGGTTTCGGAGAACTGGCCGGAAACGATGGCCGAATAGGTCGCGCCTTCGCGTTCGCGGAAGCGATCATTGGCCTTGAGACTATAGATTTCACTGAGCAGGCCGAGCGTGCGCCGGCGCAGCGGATCAATCCCGTCGCCGGCGGGGTAGAAGATATTGGCCATGCCCTGATCGGGCTGACCGTTAAAGCGCACCACCTCCGGATTGGGGGTCGGCTCGGGAAACGCGATCTCGCCATTGGCGGCGTAATCGGGCCAGGTCTGATCGCGCGGGGGCAGGGCGGCGAAGGTGGCGGCCACGGTGTCTACAGCGGTCTCCACGGTAATATCGCCCACCACGGTAATCTCGATGGGCGCGCGCTCCAGCGCCGGCTCCAGCATGGCGCGCGCATCGTCCATGGTAAACGCGTCCAGCTCATCCTGGGTTGGAAAGCCCCAGCGCGGATCACCCGAGCGCAGCATGCGCGACACCTGGTTGATGGCGACTTGAACGGCCTGAGCATTCTGTCCGCGGCGCACTTCCTCGGCGATGGCGCGAAACTGGTTCAGCCCGTCCTCACGCCAGCCGGGCGCGGTCATGAAAGCGGCGAGCACCTGCATCTGCAGCTCGAAATCGGTAGGGGTGGTGGCGTTGGAAAAGAAGAACGAATCGTCCGCCACGCCGACCCCGTAGCCCACCGAGCGGCCGGCCAGCAGGCGTTGCAGGGCGTTGCGGTCATGGGCCTCAAGTCCGCCGCCGCCAAACACGGCACCCAGGATCGAGCCAGCTGCGGCGGCGGGCTGGGGTGTGAGGTCGCCGGCCCCAAAATCAACACGCAAGCGAATGACGTTGTCTTCAAAGTCGGTGGGTTTGACGTTCAGGCGCACGCCATTGTCGAACACCACGCGGGTGACACCGAACGCCTCCAGGGTTTCGCGGCTGACCACCGCGCCGCGATTGCCAAAATCAGTGTAGGCAAAGGCCTGTGCGATCTCGTCGACGGGGGCGTCCACCGGCTCCGCGCTGGCGGCGCGCCAGGCTTCACGCACCGCCGCAGGGCCATCCTGAAGGTCCTGATTGAGGCCAAGGAAGACCTGAGGCGGTCCGGCCGTCCAGATTTTGGTGAAGGTCTGCTCAAGGGCGCTGAGCGTCAGCGTGTCTTCAATGCCGGTAAACCAGTCCAGAGCGTAGGCGGGGTGGGCGAACACGTCGCCATTGATCCAGGCGCGCCAGACCGCATCGGCCAGCTCGCCGGTCTCGCGGGTGTCGGCCTGGTCGGCGGCGTCGCGCAGGGCGGTGCGCACATTGGCCAGCTGCTCGTCCAGCTCGCCTTGCGTAAAGCCGTGCTCCAGCGCCCGGCGCAGCTCGTTCTCCAGAACCGCGACCCCTTCGCGCCAGCGCTCAGGCGAGGAGACGCCCAGCATGCCGGCCCGGTCCACCAGGCCGAACTCATTGGAATAGCTGATATTGGCCTGAACCAGCGGGCTGTCGCCGCGATTGATCTGGTTCTGGATGCGCCGCTGCACGATGGCGTTGGCAAGCTGGCGCTTCAGGCCTTCCAGGCGGGTGGCGCTTGTGTCCACATCGCCTGGCCCCGGCTCGACCACATCAACGGTGATCAGGGTGAAGACATCCGGATCATAGTGGAAGCCGAAGGCGGGCTCGCTGACTGCGGGGACCGTACCCAGTTCGGGGTCCGGCGCGGCCGGTTCCGGCTGGGCCCAGGTGGAAAAGCCCTCCACGCGCTCGACCTCCAGGCCGGGCACCTGGATGGCGAACCCGTCCCGGATCTTCGTCTCGATGGTGTCGGCGTCGAAATCGCCGGTGACCACCAGAAGGGCGCGTTCGGGCGTGTAGAAGCTTTCGTAATAGGCCAGGAAGGCGTCGCGCGGCGCGTTCTGGATCACGTCCGACAGCCCGATCGGATCGCGGTCCGGGATCAGGGTCCCGGGAAAGAGAAACTCGTAATAGGCGTTGAAAAACCGGCTGACCGGCGTGTTGCGGTAGCGCTCCTCGCCGGAGATGATTCCGCGCTCACGCTCGATGGCGCCGGTGTCGAACAGCATCTCCGAAACCGTCTCGCGCAACAAAAACAGGCCCACATCCACCACCTGCGCCTCGGTTGAGGGCAGATTGAGCGTGTAGCCCACCACTTCGCGTCCGGTGAAAGCGTTGGAATCAGCGCCGAACGCCAGGCCGTAGCGCTCCAGCAGTGGCACCATCTCGTCCTCGGGCACATTGGTGGTGCCGTTAAACGCCATGTGCTCGATGAAGTGGGCCAGACCGCGCTGGTCCTCGGCTTCAGCCAGCGAGCCCACATTCAGCACCAGGCGCATGGATGCGGCCCCCGAGGGCGTGTCGTTCTCCATGATCGCGTAGCGCATGCCGTTTTCGAGCACGCCGTAGCGCACGCCTTCATCGGCGGGGATGTCACTGGCCTCATGGGGAAAGTCTGCGCGTTCGAAGGCTGCGTGCTGGTCGGCGGCGGATGCGGCCTCATCCTCGCCGCCATTGCCACAGGCCGAAGCCAGACTGGCCATCATGGCGATGGCGAGGACGCGAAAACGACGCAGATTGGACATGTAAGCCCCTTCAATTCCCGGCGTGAGGCGCGCAGAACGCCTTGGTCGGCCCGAACGATAACGCCGGTGTGAATCCGTTCAAATGAAAGAAGCGTCACGTGTAAACAGATCGCCCGGCGCAAACCGCGCGTTCACCGCCCCGGGCGGCAGGCGAGGGGCTTCGGCACCGCCTAGACCAGCTCGCCCGCGTCGGCCTCCAGCACGGTTTCGATGGGATCGTGCTCGGCGACAAAGTGGCCGGGGCTGACCTCGAGCAGTTTCGGGCGATACTGCTCGGCTTCAGGGTCGTCGATCACCTTTGATTTCATGAAGCGCAGCTGGGCGCGGCTGTCGAGCGGGCTGGGAAGATCGCCCTCGAGTTTCAGGCGTGCGCGCTTTTTCTCCACCTCGGGGTCGGGGATCGGAACGGCGCTGATCAGCGCCTTGGTATAGGGATGTCGCGCGTCGTCATAGATCGAGAGCCGGTCGGCAAGCTCCACGATGCGGCCCAGATAGAGCACCATGACCCGGTGGCTGACCTCACGCACCACAGAAAGATCGTGGGAGATGAACAGCATGGACAGGCCGAAATCCTTCTGCAGCCCGATCAGGAGCTGGATGATCTGCGCCTGGATCGACACGTCGAGCGCGCTTACCGCCTCGTCGCAGATCACCAGCTTGGGCTTCAGGATCATCGCCCGGGCAATGCCCACGCGCTGGTTCTGGCCGCCTGAAAGCTCATGGGGATAGCGATTGATCATGTTGGGATCGAGCCCCACCCGCTCCATCATCGCCTTCACCTCGGCCTCACGCTCTTTGGCGTTCATGGACTTTCGGAAGGTGAGCATGGGTTCTGAGATCGAGGCACCGATCGTCATGCGCGGATTGAGCGAAGCGAGCGGATCCTGGAAGACGATCTGAAGGTCCTCGCGCTCCTTGCGCAGCTTGCCGGCGCTCATGGACAACAGATCCTTGCCGATCCAGCTCACCGCGCCGCCGGTGGATTCCACCAGGCGCAGCACGGCGCGCGCCAGGGTGGACTTGCCGCAGCCGGACTCGCCCACAATCCCGAGCGTCTCGCCCTTTCGAAGCTCGAAGCTCACCCCGTCAACGGCCTTGAGGGGCTTGGTCCTGGGAAACAGACCGCCGGACACGTTCACCGGAAAGTGCACCTGCACATTGTCGGCGACCAGAAGCGGCGTATCCAGGCTGTCCGGCTCCAGCGGCGGCAGGCCTTCATGGCCGGGCTTGTCGGGCTGGTCGATGCGCGGCATCGCGTCCAGCAGCATCCGGGTATAGGCGTGGGTGGGGTTCTTGAAGATTGACCAGACATCGCCGGTCTCGACATATTCGCCGTGCTTCATGACCTGCACACGGTCGGCCATGCGCGCCACGACACCCATATCGTGGGTGATCAGCGCAATGGCGGCGCCGGTCTCGTCCTTCAAATCGTCCATGATGTCGAGCACCTGCGCCTGAACGGTCACATCCAGCGCGGTGGTCGGCTCGTCAGCGATCAGAAGATCGGGCTCGCACAGCATCGCCATGGCGATCATCACGCGCTGGCGCATGCCGCCGGAAAGCTCGTGGGGGAATTGATCCAGGCGGCGGCGGGCTTCGGGGATTCGCACGCGTTCCAGCCAGTCGACGCAGCGCTGTTCGGCGGCGGCCCCGTGCAGCCGCATGTGCACGCCCAGCACTTCCTTGAGCTGATCGCCCACCTTCATATGGGGCGTCAACGAGGTCAGCGGGTCCTGGAAGATCATCGTCATGGACTTGCCGCGCACCCGGTTCAGCTTACGCGGAGACAGGCCGAGGATTTCCTCGCCGGCATATTTGATCGAGCCTTCAGCCCTGCCGTTTGAGGACAAAAGCCCCATGGCGGCGAGGAAGGTCTGGCTCTTGCCCGATCCAGATTCGCCAACAACAGCGAGACATTCGCCGGCGCGAATCTCCAGATTGATCCCGCGCACAGCGTGGACCTGACCGTCCGGGGTGTCGAAGCGGACATTGAGATCGGAGACCTGGAAGATCGGCGCAGTAGTGTCGGTCAAGGCGGAGACCCTCGAAAGCAGCTTTGATCGTCCTGTCGTGAAACGATCCCCTCAAGTAAGGCGCACCATACCGGCTCGGCCTGTCAAGGCCAGAGCGCGGGGCGCCCTGCGCTGTTATGGTTGCGCACCGCCTTGTGATTCGCCCCTTGATCCTGGTGTTCATCTTGCCGTATCCGGCTCCCTCTTTGCGACCACACAGTCCGGAGATGGACGCGTTTCTGGACGCGTTCGCCGAAGCTGCTGCGCTGCTGGAGCCGGACGGAAAAGTCTTCCAGGTCAACCGCGCCTTTATCGTGCGCTTTGGTGACGGCCCCTGGGCAGAGCGCAATCTTGATTGCCTGCTTCTTGATCCGCTGGATCTGCACGCTGCGCCCTGGCGTGCGGGGGCCGGTGCATCGGACACGCGCGGCCCGGCTCAGATGCGCGTGCGTCTGCAGGATGGCGCGCAGATGAATGCCCAGATCACGGTCCGGCGCGCCGGCGCGGACCTGTACCTGGCAACGCTCACCGCTGCGCCCGATGATGCGCCTGAGGGGTCGCTGGCTCAGGCGCGGCTTGATCTGGCGCTTCGGTTTGGCGGATTGAGTCCGTGGCGCCATGATTTCGACACCGGCGAAGGCTGGGTGGAGGGTGAGCTGGGCCAGGAGTATCCGGCACCAGCAGGGTTCGGCCCGGGCGGCTGGCGCGGGCGGATTCATCCAGACGATGTGTCGTCGCTGACGGCGGCGTTTCTGGCCATGGAGTTTGGCGGCCAGCTGGACCAGCGTTTCCGGGTGCGGGCTCCAGGCGGGATCTGGCAGATCCATCACGCCAGTGGCATGCGCGAGCCCGGCTTTGGCCGCGGAGCCCGGCGCGCCTCCGGATTTCTGCGCGCACTGGGTACTGCCGAAGGCGCGGCCGAGACAGATACCGCCGAAGCGGCAGCCTCCGCTCAGATGAGCGCGTGGACTTTTGATGTCCTGACCCACCGATTGCGTCTGACCGGTGCCGTGCTCGACCGGCTCGGCTTGCCGGCACCGTCGGTCGAGATGGCAATCGCTGACTGGCGCGAGCGCGTGCCTGACGCCGATCAGGCCCAGATTGATCGGGCGACACGCGACCTGGAACGCGACGGCGTGACGGAGGTGGAGTATCGCGTGCACGCCGAAGACGGCGAGCTTGTCTGGTTGTCCCTGCGCGGCGGGGTCAGCGAGCAGGACGCGTCCGGCACGGTGCTGCGCTATTCGGGATTTCTCGCCGAGATCGGCCCCCGCAAGCAGCTGGAGCAGAAGCTTGCCGAGCGCGAGCGCCAGCTCTCCGAGGCGGTGGACGCTGGCCTGGTGGGGATCTGGTCCATCGATCTACTGACTGGTGCGCAGACGGTGCAGGGCCGGCTGGCCATCTGGATGAATGCCGGCCCGGACGGCGCGGTCGGCGTGCAGGTCTGGCGCACAGTCATTCACGAGGATGATTTTCCCAATGCCTATGCGGCGCACAAGGACATAACCGAGAGCCGCGAATTCAGCCCGATCGAATACCGGCTACGCACACTGCAGGGATGGCTCTGGGTGCGCACCACCGGGCGCGTCGTCGAACGCGACCCGGCCGGACGGGCGGTGAGGGCCGCAGGCGTGGTCATCGACATTTCAGCCGAGCGCGCTTTCGCCCAGGCCCTGAAAACCGAAAAGCGCCGCTTCGAGGCGGTGTATCAGAGCACGCCTGCGCTCATGCATTCCATTGATGCCCAGGGCCGTACCGTCATGGTCTCTGACTACTGGGTCGCGCGCATGGGCTATAGCCGCGAGGAGGCCCTTGGCGCGCCGGGCTGGTCCTTCTTCGCCCCGGCAGACCAGGCCCGCGTGCGCGATGATGTGATCCCGCGCTCCATGCGCGAGGGCGTGATCAGGACCGTGCCGCTCACCCAGGTCACAAAGTCCGGTGAGCACATCGAAGTGCGCCTGTCAGCGTTCTGGGAGCGCGACGAGGCTGGGCGGCCTGTGCGCGCTCACGGCGTGTTCGACGAGGTAGGCGATCTCAACCAGGCCCGCCGCGATATGGAGGCCCGCAATCAGGAGCTGGAGCTGGTCAATCGTGAGCTCAACCGCTTTTCCACCATCGCGTCCCACGATTTGCAGGAGCCACTGCGCAAGATTTCCGCTTTCGCCAGCCTGTTGCGCCGCCGCTATGTGGGCACGATGGATTCCGATGCCGATCGCAGTCTTGAATACCTGGTCGATGCCGCCGGGCGGATGCGCGCCCTGATCGACGATCTGTTGGCCTACACCCGCGCCTCCAGCCGCACGATCGAGCCTGAACGGATCGATCTTGGCGCGCTCTGGCGTGAGGTTATGGAGGCCCAGGATCTGCAGATAGCCGAGCTCGAGGCCGTGATCGAGACCGGAGACCTCCCGACCTTTCACGCAGACCGCGTTCTGATAAAACTCCTGTTCGACAATCTTTTGTCCAACGCCCTGAAATACCGAAAAGGGCCGGGTGTCCGCATCCAGGTGAAGGGTTTCATACAGGATGGTGAGGCCTGTCTGAGCTTTGCCGATGACGGAATCGGCTTTGATCCGCGCTTCGCGCTGAAAGTCTTTGAACCCTTCGCGCGGCTTCACGGGCGCGACGAGTTCGCCGGGACCGGCATCGGACTGGCGATCTGCCAACAGGCCGTGGAGCGCCAGGGCGGACGAATCTGGGTGGAGAGCGCGCCCGAAGACGGCGCGCGCTTCCTCATCACCTTGCCGGCTGCGGAGGCGGAGCCGGGTGCGCAGGTGGACGCTGAGCCTGGATCTGAGCCTGGATCTGAGGCGGGGCCTGAAACCGGGGCCGAAACGGACATCGGGCGCAAGCCCGGCACCGCGCAAGACGGCGCAGCCTAATCCTTCGGGGTGGAGCGCGTCCGCCGGCGGCGCCGATGCAACGCCACAAGCACGATCCGGCGCATCCGCACCGTCAGCAAGCCCAGCCCCGCCAGCACGGTGAAAAGGGCGAGCCCGGCCATGATGATCAGCAGCGGGTGATTGAAATTCTCCCGCTCGCGATAATCCATGATGTGCAGCATCCAGAAAAAATCGAACACGCGCCACATGTCGTTGCGCCGGGCATCAATGGTGCCGGTGGCGGCGTCGACATAGAGTCGCGTGCCTTCGCCATCGTCAAAGCTCACCCGCCAGGCGGCGTGATTGCGGCGATATTCCAGCGTCGGTTCGGCGAAATATTCCACGTTGGAAATCTGCGCCTCGCCGGCGTATCCGGCGGTGGCGATATCGCGGGCCCCCTGGGCATCCACCGGTGTCCTGCGAAAACCTGTGAGGGCGTCCACGACCAGCGTGCGGCCGTCGGCTTCAAAGCGCCAGACCGGGCCATCATGCCAGCGTGTGAGCGTTGCAGCCTCCACCTGAACAAGCCCGGCGATGGCGGCAGCGCGTTCAGGCGAGAGCACCTGATCCAGCGGCAGGCGATAGTCCGGCGCCGGCGCAATCGTATGCTCGGCGCGCACCTGCTCAATGGGCATGAGGCTCATGGCCAGGCCACCGAGCACCCAGAGGAAAATCTGGATACCGACAACCAGAGCGAGCCACTTATGGGCTCGAATAATCCAGCGGGTGGGGCTCAAACGTTCAGGTTTCCTCTGGCTGTAGCTGGAGCGCGACAGTGAAGCGTTCATCTGACGACAGCGCCGACTTTGCGTCTGCCGGGGCGTCGCCGGCCGTGGCCGCCTTTGCGTTGGTCACGGCCAGAAGATCCTCCAGGGTGTCGCCGATCAGCGCGGAGAGATCGCTCTCGCCCACCACGGTTAGGGTGGAGGCGGGCGTCTTCATGGAGAGCTGGGCTTCCGACTTCACCTTGCGCGCCGCTGACAGGATCGCGGTGAAGGCCTCGCCATTGGCGCGGTTCAGGCCTGGCTCGGCCTGGTCCGCGCCCTTCGGCCACTGGCCGCGCGCGTGCACCGTGGCCGGCGCGCAGTCGCGGTCACCGTGCAGGATCTCGTAGAGCGCGTCGGTGACATAGGGCGTGAACGGCGCATAGAGGCGGATGATCGTATCGGTGGCGTGCCACAAAGTCAGGCAGGCGGAGATTTCTTCCGGGCTCGGCGCGCCTTCAAAACGCGTGCGCCGCTTCACGATCTCCAGATAATTGTCGCAATAGGTGCGCCAGAAGAAGTCCTCGATGACCCGCTGGGCCGCCGCGTACTCATAGTTTTCAAAGTTTTCGGTCGCGGTCTTCACCGTTTCGGCCAGCCGGCCCAAAAGCCACTGGTCCAGCGGGTGGAAGATGGCCCCCGACGCGATGTCCTCACGCACGGTTTTCGGATCGAGCGCACCGGCGTCGTCAGCGGCTTTCAGCGCGATGTGGGCAAGCTTTGTGGCGTTCCACAGCTTGTTCACCACCCGCTTGCCCTGCTTGAGGGTGTTTTCGCTCAGCGCCGTGTCCTGGCCCAGGCGCGACGTGCCCGTCCAGAAGCGCACGGCGTCGACGCCGTACTGGTCCAGCAGCTTGATGGGATCAACCACATTGCCCTTGGATTTGCTCATCTTCGAGCCGTCGCCCGCCAGGCACCAGCCGGAGATGGCGATATTGGTCCAGGGCACCGTGTTCTGGTGATGGAGCGCCTTCACGATGGTGTAGAACGCCCAGGTGCGGATAATCTCATGGGCCTGCGGGCGAAGCGCCATGGGAAATTGGCGCCGGTGGCTCTCGATATCGAGGGCGTAATCCTCGTTGATCGCGCGGGTGTTCAGCTGCGGGCTCACCGAGCTGGTGGCCCAGGTGTCCATCACGTCGCGCTCCGGCTCCACCTCGTGGGCCTCATAGCCCTTGGGCAGATCGGTCAGCGGATCAATGGGCAGCTCGTCGGCGCCGGGCACGATCAGCGTGCCTTCCTCCCCGGCGCGCTTTGAATACCAGACCGGAAGCGGCACGCCGAAATGGCGCTGGCGGCTGATCAGCCAGTCCCATTTCAGCCCCTCCACCCAGCTTTCCAGGCGCTGCTTCATATAGGCCGGGCGCCAAGTGATCTCGTTGGCCTTTTCAAGGATCTGATCCTTGTAATCCAGCGTCTTGATAAACCACTGGGGCGTGACGATGATCTCCAGTGGCGCGCCGGAACGCTCGGCCACGGGCACCACCTGATGGGTGGTCTTCTGGGCCAGCAGGAGGCCCTTTTCCTTGAGGATTTCCAGGATCGCCGCCTTGGCTTTTTCCGCCTTCAGACCGGCCAGCGACGCCACGACTTCGCGGGCCGCCGCAGCGTCAAGGCTCGGCCAGTCATCGGTGCCCATGGGCAGCTCGTCGATCATCTTGCCGGCGCGGTCGATGACGATGCGCAAAGGCAGCTGATGGGTCCGCCACCAGTTGATGTCCTGGATGTCGCCAAAGGTGCAGCACATCACCATGCCGGTGCCCTTTTCAGGGTCCACCGCCTCATCGGCGATGATCGGCACAGGCACATGATAGAGCGGGCTGATCGCGCGCTTGCCGATCAGCTCTTTGGCGCGCGGGTGGTCAGGATGGATCATCAGCGCGCCGCAGCCGCCGATCAGTTCAGGGCGCGTGGTGGCGATCACTGCGGGCTCGCCGCCGCCTTCGATTTCGAACGGGATCTCGTTCAGCTTGCCTTCGCGCTCGATCTCCTCGACTTCCGCCTGGGCCAGCGCAGTCCGGTCGGCCGGGTCCCACAAAGACGGTTCCAGTCGGCGCTCCAGCAGGCCTTTGTGATAGAGGTCCAGAAAGCTCATCTGCGAGATCGTCCGGCTTTCATCGGAGATCGTCTGGTATTCCCGGCTCCAGTCCACAGACAGGGCGAGGCGGGTGAACAGATCGCGGAATTGCTGCTCGTATTCGGGGATGACCTCGCGGCACAGGGCCACGAACTCCTCGCGCGGCATGGTCCCGCCACGCACCTTCTTCACCTTCTCCACCAGGCGCTCGGTGGGCAGGCCGTTATCGTCCCAGCCGATGGGATAGAGCACGTTGCGCCCGCTCATCCGCATATACCGCGCCGTGATATCGGCCTGGGTATAGGAATAGACGTGCCCGATATGCAGCGAACCCGACACGGTGGGCGGCGGGGTGTCGATGACATAATCGCTGTCGGCCGGCGCTGCGGGATCCCACTGAAACGCCTTCTCCTCTGCCCAGCGCGATGTGAGCGCGGCTTCAGAGGCTTTGGCGTCGTACTTGTCGGGAAAGGCTTTCATCGTCGCGCGTCCGGTCGTGTCTGGCGTAAGGGAGCGCGCGGTTTAGACGATTTTCGAGGGCGGCGGAAGGCGGACAGCGCGCCCAGCCGCAACCGATAACGCTGGACAGGCTGGCGCCACCACCCCACCCGGCCCGGAGCTGCGCTCCGGCTCACCCTCCCAATCACGGAGAGGGACAGCGCCGCTCGACGCTTGCGTCCCGCCCCGCTAGCCTCCCCCCATGACAGACGAATCCCGCAGAAACGACGTTCGCGATCGCATTCCGCGCCGCGCCGACGACGACCATTCCCGCGAAGCTGCTGACGAGCGCCTGGCGTTCCTGAAGGACCGCACCGGCGCCGCGCTCACGCACGTGGCGTCCGCCTCCATCGATCCGGCGATTACCCGCGGCAATATCGAGAATTATATCGGTGCGGCTCAGGTGCCCATTGGCGTGGCGGGCCCTCTGCGCATTCGCGGCGAGCATATCCAGGACGAGGACGTCTATGTCCCGCTGGCCACCACCGAAGGCACGCTTGTGGCCAGCTATAATCGCGGCATGCGCATCCTGTCGGAAGCCGGCGGGGTGAAGACCACCATCCATGAGCGCTTCATGCAGCGCGCGCCGGTGTTTCATTTCGATGATGCGCGGGGGGCGCGCGACTTCAAGGAGTGGCTAGAGGCCAATATGGACGGCGTGCGTGCGGCGGCGGAAGCCAGCTCGTCGGTGGCCAAGCTCTCCCATGTGGAGACCTACGCCATCGGGCCCATGCTCCATGCGCGCTTTAATTTCACCACCGGCGACGCGGCGGGCCAGAACATGTCCGGCAAGGCCGCCGACGCCGCCTGCCGCTGGATCGCCTCGGCCCATCCCGGCGGTGTTCGCTATACGCTGTCGGGGGCCATGGACACCGACAAGAAGCACTCCCAGCTCAACATGCTCAATTCGCGCGGCGCGCGGGTGATCGCCGAGGCGCGTATTCCAGACCGTATCCTGAAGGCGCGCGTGGGCGCCAGCGCCGCCGATCTGTTCCGGGCGCGGCTGAACTCCTATGCCGGGTCAGTGCTGGCGGGTTCGGCCAATAACGGCATGCACGCCGCCAATGCGCTGGCCGCCCTGTTCATTGCCTGCGGCCAGGACGCGGCCAATGTCGCCGAAAGCCACGCCGCGATGACCTATGTGCGCATTGAGGACGACCCCGAGACCGGCGAGCCGGTGTATTACTGGTCCATCACCCTGCCCGCGCTCATCGTGGCGACCTTCGGCGGCGGTACCGGCCTGCCCACGCAAGGTGAATGCCTGCAGCTGCTGGGCTGTCAGGGCAAGGGCAAGGTGGGCCGCTTCATCGAGATCTGCGCCGCCACGGTGCTGGCCGGGGAAGTCAGCCTCGCCGGTGCTGTTGTCGCCGGTGACTGGGTGAACAGCCACGAGACGCTGGGCCGCAACCGGTAGGGGTTGAGGGCTGCGCCAGAGTCCAGCAACAAAAACCCCGCCTCGGCGGGTGCCGGGCGGGGCTTTTGATCGGCCAGTGCTGCGACGCGCCTAGAGCGCTTCAAGCGTCACCAGCTTGCAGTTGTTGAGATGATAGGGCGCTTCCTCGATGGAGACGATCTTTGCCTTGCCATCCTCTTCCAGCTTGGCGAAGTGGGCTTCATAGCCGTCACCCCAGACTTCCTCGTGAACCGTGGCCACGATCGGTCCGCCGGGCCTCGTAATCCGCACCAGCTCGTTAAAGCCTTTCGGCCCCACATGGGCGTGGGTGAACGTGCCCACGCACACGATCGCGTCATAGCCATCAGTCGCGTAGGAAAGCGTCCCCGTCATATCTTCGGGCTGCAGATTGCGGTAGGCGCCCTTGTCGCGCGCCATTTCCAGCATCTCCGGCGACAGGTCCATGCCGTCAATAATTTTGAACCCGCGCTTGGCCAGCTCAACCCCCGCCAGACCCGTGCCGCAACCGGCATCGAGAATAATCGCGTCAGGCTTCAAAAGGCTCTTCACCTTGTCCGCCGCAACGGCCGGGGCGACATAACCCATGCCCTCCACAGTGTCCTCGTCATAGGACTCGGCCCAGTCCTTGTAGGCGTCACGCGTCTCGTCGGTTCCGCCGTCAAGGTTATAGATACGTTCAAGGATCGGATTTTTGGACGTAGCAGCCACGGGCGGCACTCCCTTTTTTTTGAGAACTTCAATTTTTAGCATACCGTCTTTTCGCTGCGGTGCAAAATAGCTGCGAATATTACAGTTTGCTGACACACTTCCTGATGAGTATTTGGATTTGGCCTCGCTTAGTAAGAACGCCGATTGAGCGTCCCGGTTCCCGGCTTCGTTGCGGATCGTCCATGACAGCCGGGCGAGCTTGCGCTAACGCAAGGGCCCCGCTGCCTTGCCGAGGACGTTCATGGCCCCGCCCCTTCTTACCCTCGCCGACACCGCGCTAACTTTCGGCGCAACGCCGCTTCTTACCAGCGCCGAAATCATTGTGGGTCAGGGCGACCGGATTGGTCTTGTGGGCCGCAATGGCTCTGGCAAGAGCTCGTTTCTCAAGATCGCGGCGGGGATCATCGAGGCGGATTCCGGTGATCGTTTCGTCCATCCCGGCTCGACGCTGCGCTATCTGCCCCAGGAGCCTGATCTGGCCGGGTATGCCAGCGTGATCGACTATGTCCGCGCCGGCCTGGCGCCGGGCGATGAGGATTATCGCGCTGATTATCTGGTGGACCATCTGGGCGTGGATCCGGCGGCCTCTCCCGACACGCTGTCGGGCGGCGAGGCGCGCCGTGCCGCATTGGCGCGCACGCTGGCGCCGGCACCGGATATTCTTTTGCTGGACGAGCCGACAAACCATCTCGATCTGCCGGCCATTGAATGGCTGGAAAGCGAGCTGAAAGCCTATAAAGGCGCGCTGGTGCTGATCAGCCATGACCGGCGCTTTCTGGAAAACCTCACGCGCCAGGTGGTGTGGATTGATCGCGGTGTGACCCGGCGCCTGGACAGGGGTTTCGCCCATTTTGAAGCCTGGCGCGACGAGGTCTTCGAGGCCGAGGAAACCGAGCGCCACAAGCTCGCTCGCCAAATCGCCCGCGAGGAAGACTGGATGCGCTACGGCGTCACCGCCCGGCGCAAGCGCAATGTGCGGCGCGTCGGTGAGCTGGTGGACATGAAGTCAAAGCTGAAGACCTGGCGCGGCCCGCAAGGCGCGGCCAATTTGTCGCTGTCGGAAGCCGAGCGCTCGGGCAAGCTGGTGATCGAGGCCGAGCATCTGGCCAAATCCTATGATGGCCGGCCGGTTGTCGAGGACCTCTCCATCAAGATCGCGCGCGGCGACCGGGTTGCGCTGGTGGGCCCCAACGGCGCGGGTAAGACCACGCTGATCAAGCTTCTCACCCGCGAGATCGAACCCGACGCCGGAACCGTGCGCCTGGGCGCCAATCTGGAGATCGCGAGCCTTGATCAGAAGCGCGCGGCGCTGAAACCGGAGTGGACGGTGAGCGAAGCCATCGCGCCGGGCGGCGGCGAACGCGTGGTCGTGGGCGGTCAGGTCAAGCATGTGGCCGCCTACATGAAGGATTTCCTGTTCTCTTCAGAGCAGGTGCGAACCCCGGTCAAAGCGCTCTCCGGCGGCGAGCGGGCGCGGCTGATGCTGGCGCGCGCCCTGGCGCTGCCGTCCAATCTTCTGGTGCTGGACGAACCCACCAACGATCTTGATCTGGAGACGCTGGACCTGCTGGAAGAGCTGATCAGCGAATATGACGGCACCTGTATTCTGGTCAGCCACGATCGTGATTTCATCGACCGCACCGCCACCGCCACCATCGCCTGGGAAACCGACGGTGTCTGGCGCGTCTATGCCGGCGGGTATTCCGACATGGTCGATCAGCGGGGCGAGGGCGTGCGCGCGAGAGAAAAAGCCGAGGCGAAGCCCGGTTCAAAGCCCGGGTCCGGCGGTGGAACTGGAAGCGGTTCCGGTACGTCAAAAACGCGCGCGGCCAAGATGAGCTTCAAGGACAAGCACGCTCTGGAGAGTCTGCCCCGCGAGATCGAGAAGATCGAGCAGCGCATGGCCGGGATCGAAAAAGAGCTCACCGATGCCGGGTTGTTCTCGCGCAACCCCGAGCGCTTCAACGCCCTCTCGCTGGACCATGCCGCGCTGGGCGAAGACAAGGCTCGCAAGGAAGAACGCTGGCTGGAGCTGGAAATGCTGCGCGAGGAGATGGGGGGGTAGAGCCGGCCTTTGTGCCCCCTGC
>Ga0306910_1000610_pt1 | contig 15620 bp, 9 predicted proteins | sample AntRauMFilla2698_FD_190438 | JGI IMG/M metagenome (GOLD analysis project Ga0306910, IMG submission 190438) | Saline lake microbial communities from Rauer Islands, Antarctica - Metagenome Filla 2 #698 (v2) (version 2) | ecosystem: Environmental > Aquatic > Non-marine Saline and Alkaline > Saline ... | reverse complement strand
CGACTCCTGTAATTCATTTTCCAGCTGGGCGATGGTGCCATATCTCAGCTCAGCAACTTTCTCATAGTTCCCTTGTCGTTCTGCTTTATCTGCTTCATTTCGGGAAGTGTCAATAACTTGCTTTAGCTCACGCACTCTTTGGATAAGCTCTCGCTCCTGCTCCCACTGAACACGCATCGTTTTGCGTTCTTCTTCTAAATCGGCCAGCTCTTTTTCAATCCCTTTCATTTTGGACTGATCTTTTTCACGCTTCAAAGCCTCACGCTCAATTTCCAACTGACGGATTTGTCGCTCCAGTGCATCCAGCTCTTCAGGCAGTGAATCTATTTGTAACCGTAAGCGGGAAGCAGCTTCATCAATAAGGTCAATGGCTTTATCCGGCAAGAACCGATCGGCAATATATCGGTGTGAAAGTTCGGCAGCTGCAACCACCGCGGCATCGGTAATACGAACTCCATGATGAACTTCGTATCGCTCCTGTAATCCTCGCAAAATGGAAACGGTATCTTCCACAGAAGGCTCGCCTACCAATACCGTTTGCAATCTCCTTTCAAGCGCTTTGTCTTTTTCGATGTACTTGCGGTATTCGTCCAGTGTAGTTGCTCCGATGGCATGAAGTTCTCCTCGAGCAAGCGCCGGCTTTAGGATATTAGCTGCATCCATCGCTCCTTCAGTAGCACCCGCACCAACTAAAGTGTGGATTTCATCAATAAAGAGAATAACCTCACCGTCTGAATCGGTAACGTCTTTAACAACGGCCTTCAGGCGTTCCTCAAATTCACCACGGAATTTAGTTCCTGCTACTAACGAGCCCATATCCAAGGCTACAATTCGCTTGGTTTTCAGGCCTTCGGGGACATCACCACGAATGATTCGAAGTGCCATACCTTCTGCAATTGCGGTTTTACCCACACCCGGCTCACCTATTAAAACCGGATTATTTTTAGTCCGGCGGCTCAGGATTTGCATCACTCTTCTGATCTCCTGATCCCGGCCAATAACCGGATCGAGTTTATTCTTTTCAGCCAGCTCGTTTAAATCTCGACCATATTTTTTGAGCGCACCATAACGACTTTCCGCGTTTGGGTCATCCACAGTTTGATTTCCTCGAACATCTTTCAGCACTTTTAGAATATTTTCTTTGGTGACGTTTTGGTCCTTCAGTAGGTTGGCAATTTCTCCTTTTACACTCGTCATCCCAATCAGGACGTGCTCGGAACTGATATACTCATCTCCAAGTTTGCTCCCTTCTTTCTGAGCAACATCAAACAACTCTTTACTGGTGTTGGATAGATACTGTCCCGAAACGGAAGATCCTTGTACCTGTGGCAGTCGCTCTAAGGTTGAATCCACCACTTTTTGGATTGCCGGAGGATTTGCACCCAGTTTACTCAATAGCGTATTTACAATACTGTCCTGATCGGATAGAAATGCTTTTAAAATATGGGCAGGTTCCACAGCCTGATTGTTGCTGCTTTGTGCTATTTCGATAGCTTTTTGAACGGCCTCTTGTGCCTTAAGTGTAAATTTGTTCAGATTCATAATAGATCTCCTTTTTTCTCTTTTCTACTGAGATGATGACCAAAATCGTGCCCATTCAATAATATTGACAGAATTACAGTATTTAAAAATTTTGAAAGTAAGTCTGAACCTGAGCGTGACATCTCACTTATTCAACTACTATGTGAATCCAATATTTACAGATCAATCTGACCTTTAAATTTATATCCCGGAGTCTTTTTTACAGATAAGCTAACCAAGACCACGAATTTATAAGACATAAAAAAACCCCGAACTGTATCAGAGTTCAGGGTTTGGGTTTTTCGGGGTACAAATTCTAAAAATTTCTTATAAGTCAAAGATACAAAATGTTTAAAATAACATCCTTGTAATTTTTGGTAAATCGTTAAGCCCAAAAATATTAGACCAAATCAACATGTTATAAAAACCCTGGTCTGTATCAGAGACCAAGGTTTGGGTTTTCGGGGTACAAAAATCAAAGTCTTATTATTTGTTATAGTTCAAATGCTATGTATTGTTCCAAATCATTTCTAAGAACTGTTAACAAAATGATATTGCCTTCTGCTTCTTCTGTTTTTTCATAAAAATCAGATGTAGTATCGATGGCATCTCTACCAACTTCAATAACTACATCTTCACTTCTAAGGCCTCTCTCGTAGGCATTACTGCCATCGCTGACATTCAAAACAACTACTCCTTCCGTTTCGTTTGCAATGTCGAGTTGTCGTCGAATATCAGAATTTAAATCTCTGACGGTGAAGCCAAGTCGCTCATCTATACTTTCCTGAGCTTGGGGATTACCCGCTGCCGTCGACTCTCCCGTTCTCTCTCCTAACGTGACAACCAGTTCCATAGTATCTCCACCTCTTATAATTCCCAGAGTAATTTCATCCCCGGGTTTAAAAACAGCAATACTTGTCCTGAAGCTATCCCAATCTCTGATTTTATTTTCATTGAGAGAAACAATTACATCTTTGCCTTTCAGTCCGGCTTCATCAGCAGGACTATCATCTTCGACACGCCCTACAATAATTCCGCGCTCATCATCTAAGCCAAGTGCTTTGGCCATCGTTTGATCAACCTCACCGGCCATGTACATTCCGAGATATCCGCGGGATACTTCCCCGTCTTCAATCAGGTCGTTCATAATTCGTTTGGCAAGATTGATCGGGATAGCAAAACCGATCCCATCATTCCCACCTGAACGAGAAGCAATTGCAGAGTTTATACCTATTAATTGACCATTCACATCAATCAAGGCTCCGCCTGAGTTACCCGGATTAATGGCTGCATCAGTTTGAATGTAATCACCATACTGTGTCAGGTTTGTCAGTGAACGCCCGCGGGCACTCACAATTCCAAATGAAACCGTGTGGGCCAGATCTTCCGATAGCGGACTACCAATAGCCAATACAAAAGAACCTACTTTGGCATTATCGCTGTTGCCCAACTCTAATGCAGGTGGGTTGTCCACATCAATTTGGAGAACAGCTATATCTGTTTGAGGATCTGTTCCTACCAATTCTGCATCAACTTCATTTCCATTAAACAAACGGACTCTAATTTCATCGGTATCTGCAATTACATGATTGTTGGTGAGAATGTACCCTTCATCAGAAACGACCACTCCGGAACCAAGGCCACGTTGCACTCGCTCACGGGTTTGTCCGCCATCCTGTGGATTTCCAAAGAACTGAGAAAAAGGATTCACAACCCTAACTTCCTGCGTTCTTTTTGTTGTGATAGTTACAACAGATGGGTTTGTTCTCTCAGCTATGTCAACTATAGCATCATTAAAATCTTTAAGTGAAGCTGCCGGCCTGTTCTCAGCAGATTCAACTTTAGTATCATTTTCCGATAACGAAATTGCATTATCATTTGTGGCCATATTGAAACCTAACAACACAAGTACTGCTGCGGCCACCCCAAATATATTTCTTACTGTGGTATTCATATGTATGATGATTTGATTCTTATTAATCGATTGCGATATGTACAACGGATTAACATTTTAAAATTGTGCACATCCACAAACCTTTACATTTCGACAGGTATAAATAAGAAACCGAAGCCTCAATCAAGAAGCTTCGGCTGCCTTAACCTAATAATGGGTTAGTTTATGATATCTTGATCTGCTTCTTAACTTTTTGCTCGCTCTTTGCAATGGTAATATTCAATATTCCATTTTCATAAGCAGCTTCTATACTCTCTTCGTCTATAGAATCCGGCAGTTGGAAAGAGCGGCTAAAAGAACCATATCCTGATTCTAAGCGATGGTAGTTTTTACCATTTTCTTCATTTTCAAGTTTTCGTTCGCCACTTATCGTCAGGCGACCGTGCTCCAGATCAACGGTGATATCATCTTTATTTACACCCGGAATAGTTACTGAAATCTCAAAGTTATTTTCGGTTTCAGAAATATCTACACTTGGTGTAAATGAATCTTTTCTGTAATTCATAGAGTCATTAAAGAACTCATCTAATACATCACTGAATCGTTTTGAATGAAGATCAACATTGGGTCGGTTATATTTCAAAAGTGCCATAATTAACCTCGTAATTGAGTTTTTTGTTTCATTAATTCAATTATGATTATGCAAGGCACATGCCAACAAAAGAGAAGCTCAGATATGCTGACAGACGGACAAACTAAACCTGTTGATTTTTCAGTTTGCTAAATCACAGTAGAAAAGTTGACAGAATGGAAAGAAAAAGGTGTCATGCTTTAGACAAAAGTGGCAGACAAAATAATTCAAAATGGAGAATTAAAGATTAAAAATAAGTCTTCATGCCTATATTTAATCTTTAATTTTGAATTTTTCATTCCTATAAATAGCTCTTCTTCCATTCTCTGGCTACAAGAAAGGCCATTTCAAGACTTTGCTCGTAGTTAAGCCGAGGATCACAGAAAGTTTCATAATTTCGCTGAAGCTCTTTTTCGGCTAACCCTTTGGCTCCACCCACACATTCGGTCACGTTATCACCGGTAAGCTCGAGGTGAACACCGCCAAGGTAACTTCCTTCTGCACGGTGGATATCAAATGCGGAACGTACTTCACTTAGAATATCATCAAAGTTTCGGGTTTTGATTCCACCATCAGTACTGAAGGTATTGCCATGCATGGGGTCAGAACTCCAAACAACCGGAAAACCTTCACGGCGAACAGCTTTTATCAAATCAGGCAGTTCGTTCTCAATAATGTCTTTCCCAAAACGGGTAATCAATACAATCTTGCCTGCTTCATGGTTCGGATTCAGCGTTTCAATCAACTTGAGCGTCTCATCGATTTCATAAGGCGGGCCAATCTTAATGCCCACGGGATTATTGATCCCTTTAAAATATTCAACATGAGCGCCACCTAAGTCACGAGTGCGGTTCCCTAACCAAACCATGTGTGCACTTAAATTAAAATGTCCGGGTTTACGGGGAACTGCTCTTGTTTGAGCTGAATCATAATATAGATTCAGTGCTTCGTGAGAAGTATAAAAATCTACTTTCTGGAGCGTTGAAAAAGTATCGGGTGCAATGGATTCAACAAACCGAACGGCTTTGGTAATCGATTTCACCATGTCTTCATACTCAGCGTAGTACTCGTTGTTTTGCATGAAGTCGAGTTCCCATTGTTCGGGATGATGCAAATCAGCAAAGCCCTCATCAGCCAGCGCTCTCAAAAAATTGAGTGTTAAGCCTGCTTTGTGGTATCCCTCTAATAATCGCTGTGGATCCGGAGTACGAATTCCCGATTCAGATTCATACCCGTTAATAAGATCTCCGCGGTAGTTATGGATCTCTTCCCCGTTTACGGTTTCAAAATCATTAGATCGGGGTTTGGCATACTGACCTGCAATTCGTCCTACTCTTAGAACAGGAACACCCATTTCATGTATTAATATGAAACTTGTCTGAAGAAGCACCTTCACCATATTTACTATTTTAGGTGCCTTAGTTGCGTTAAAACTTTCTGCACAATCTCCACCCTGCAGGAGAAAAGCTTTACCCGCAGCAACATCTGCTAGTTTCTTTTTTAACGTCTCAATTTCCCAGGATGTAACCAGTGGCGGAAGCGACTTAAGCGTTTCAAAACTATGTTCCAGCTCCTCCTGATTAGGATAATCTGGAAGTTGTTTAACGGGTTTTTCTTTCCAGGAAGTTGGGGTCCAATTTTTATGTACGACTTCTTGCATAGGTAAATTTGTTGAGTGAGCGGATAAACTATCGGTTTTTTGGCGTTAATGCTTAAAATTCTTGCACATTGTTTTGTCCAATCGAATATATTAAGGTCGAATTCTAAAAGAAATATCATGTTAGAAACTAAACCACGCATATTGGTGGTAGACGACCACCCAGCTCTTGTAACGTTGACAAGACACAAATTAATTCAAAGAGGGTACGAAGTTTTAACAGCACAAAATGGGGAAGACGCGCTGGAGTTAACGCGCACAGAATACCCGGACCTCATTTTAAGTGATGTTGATATGCCTGTCATGAATGGCTTTGAACTCTGTGAAAGAGTTAAGAATGATTCCAGGCTTAATAAAATCCCCATCATTTTGGTTACCTCAATGGTAACTACTGAATATATAATGAAAGGTATTGAAGCCGGTGCCGATAATTATCTGACTAAACCTTACGATGATGAAACTCTGCATAGCAAAATTGACGAGCTTCTTCTAAATCCACCCATTCCAATTACTGACGAGGATACGGTAGGGGTTGAAATAGAAGGTAAAACCTATCAAATACATGCTAATTACTCGCATCTGGTTAATCTTTTAATTTCAACCTACAAGAATACACTTGCTCAAAATAATCAGCTTAGCAAGATGCAGAGTGGGTTGAACGCAGCCAACAAAGAGCTAGAGCTTACCAAGAAAGAGCATGAAGAACTCATTCATAACATCTTCCCACAAAAAGTGGCCGAGAATTTATTGGCATATGGAACGGTCACTCCCGAACGATATGAAGATGCCACCATTATGTTTACTGATTTTGAAGGATTTACAAAGGTGGTACCAACATTATCTCCGGAAAAACTCATTGAAAGCCTTTCCTTTTATTTTGACCGGTTTGATGATTATACCGGCCAGCACAATTTGATCAAAATTAAAACTATTGGCGATAGCTACATGGCTGCCGGGGGAATTCCTGATCGTAATCAGTCCCACCCAATCGACGCCATTTTAGCAGCTCAGAAAATTGTGGATTTTGTGAAGACATTTGGGGAAAAAAATCAATCCGATACTCCTTACCTCCCCATTCGCATCGGTATTCATACCGGAAAAACTGTAGTTGGAGTAATTGGCAAATCCCGTTTTGCTTATGATTTATGGGGGGAGACCGTAAACCTCGCAGCACGACTGGAAGAACATTCAGGAGAAAACGCCATTAACATCTCGCAAACAACTTACGAGCGTGTCAAAGATTTCTTTGAGTGTGAGTCGCGAGGCAATATCCAAACCAAATATACGGGTGATATTCCAATGTATTACGTAAAACGCATCAGGGCGGAGCTTTCTGAGGATGATGAAGGGTTATTCCCAAATCGCTTATTCATCCGTGAATATAATAGCCTGATAAGGAAACAAGGAGAGAACTAATTCGGGTTTTCCTATTGATTTGCTCTGTGCCCAGCAAGCAAAATTCACAGATCAAATAACATTTTCAAGTCTCGATACTTCTGCGTTTCACCTTGCTGAAATCTTTATCAAAAAGGAATGAAGGAATTCCAAGCTCTGTTTTGTATTTTTCGAAGTTCTGAAATTCCAAAATCCGAGAGACTTTGCAACACAATATTGTAGTACGTGGCGCCCGCGAACACAACCTCAAAAATATTGACATAGACATTCCCCGCAACCAGCTGGTTGTAATAACCGGTCTTTCCGGATCGGGGAAATCATCGCTCGCTTTCGATACCATTTATGCTGAAGGTCAGCGCCGGTTTTTAGAATCCCTTTCTGCGTATGCGCGGCAGTTTCTTGGAATGATGGAACGGCCAGCTGTCGATTTCATTGACGGCCTCTCTCCTGTTATATCTATCGATCAAAAAACAACCAACCGGAATCCCCGATCTACGGTAGGTACAGTTACTGAAATTTATGATTTCCTTCGTCTGCTCTATGCACGTATCGGAGTTCCCTATTCTTATAAAACAGGGAATGAGATGAAGAAGCAGTCTGCCGACCAGGTGGTACAGGCCGTGATGGATATGCCCGAAGGAACCAAAGCCTATTGTTTGGCTCCGGTAGTACGCGGAAGAAAAGGACATTATCGCGAACTCTTTGAACAGACCATCAAACAAGGATTTGTACAGGCACGAATCGACGGCGAGTTTCGGGACCTTGAAGACGACATGAAATTAGATCGATACAAAACTCACAACATTGAAATTGTGGTCGATCGGTTTGTGATTTCTGATAAAAGTGAAAAGCGTATTGCCGAAAGCATCCGTCTTGCTCTTGAGATGGCCGATGGAAATGTAATCCTTGCCGTAAAAGGTGAGGATAAAACTAAAGACCGCCTCTTTTCACAAAAACTTTTTGATCCGGAAAGTGGACTCGCTTATGAAGATCCCGCTCCCAACTTATTTTCCTTTAATTCTCCCTATGGTAACTGCAAAAAATGTGAGGGCCTTGGGTACACCTATGATGTAAGTTGGGATTTGCTCGTTCCCAATAAAGACCAAAGTATTGAAGATGGAGGCATTCGCTTTCTGGGAGCCCCTCGCGATATTTTTGTCTTCAAACAGATGAAAGCTATTTTCGACACTTTTGATGTTGATTTTGAAACGCCAATTAAAGATTACCCTGATGAGCTGATTGATATTCTGATGAACGGGAGCGGCGATAAAAAATATTCCGTCAGCTACGACTTCAAAGACAATTCGGTGAACTATAAGCATAAGTTTGAAGGGCTCCGAAATACGATAAAAGATCAGTATCAAAACAGTAAATCCAACAAGCAGCGGGATAAAGCCAAAGCATTCATGGATAAGATTACTTGTCCCAAATGTGAAGGCGGCCGTTTGAATAAGGAAGCTTTATCGTACCAAATTGACGGACATAATATCCACGATCTGGTTCAAAAAGATATTCAGGAGTTGCGGGATACGCTTTATGGCATCAACCTCAATGAGCGCCAGCAGATTATTGGAAATCAGGTTTTAAAGGAAATTCGTGACCGACTCGATTTCTTACTGAATGTAGGATTAACCTATCTAAGTCTTGATCGTGAAGCACAAACCCTCAGTGGTGGTGAAGCACAGCGTATTCGTTTAGCTACCCAGATCGGAACTCAACTTGTTGGCGTCCTCTATATTTTGGATGAACCCAGTATTGGACTTCACCAGAGAGATAATATCAAATTGATAAAATCTCTGGAAACGCTCCGTGATCTCGGAAATAGCGTTATAGTTGTAGAACACGATCGCGAAACCATTGAACACGCTGATTTTGTGGCAGACATGGGTCCCGGTGCTGGGGTAAATGGTGGCTATATTGTAACAGCCGGAAAGCCTGATGAACTCGATCCCGAGTCAAGCACCGCCCGATTCCTAAGAGATGAAGAAGTTATTGAGGTTCCTGATGAGAGGCGAAAGGGTAATGATAAATCCGTAAAAGTCACAAATGCCCGCGGTCACAACCTGCAACATCAGGATTTAGAAGTGCCCCTCGGTAAATTTATTTGTGTAACCGGTGTGAGTGGAAGCGGTAAGAGCTCCCTGATCAACCAAACATTAGTACCCATTCTTTCCAACTATTTCTACAAATCAAAAACCGTTCCTCTTCCCTATGATGGTATTGAGGGCATTGATAATGTAGATAAGATCATTTCCATTGATCAAAGTCCGATTGGCCGAACCCCGAGATCAAATCCCGGAACTTATACCAAAGTTTTTGACCATATTCGCCGACTGTTTGCTGAGCTGCCGGAGTCAAAAATCCGCGGGTATGATCAAGGTCGTTTTTCTTTTAACGTGAAGGGTGGCCGTTGTGAAGAATGCAATGGTGACGGTGTCCGAAAAATCGAGATGAATTTTCTCCCCGATGTGTATGTGACTTGCGAAACCTGTAATGGTAAACGCTATAATCGGGAAACCCTGGAGATTTATTACAAAGGCAAAAACATCTCTGATGTATTGAAAATGCCTATCAGTGAATCGGCCGAGTTCTTTGATGCACAGCCTGCCATCAGTCGTATTCTAGGTACATTGAATGATGTGGGTTTAGGTTATCTCACCTTAGGTCAATCTTCTACTACTCTATCCGGTGGAGAAGCTCAGCGCATCAAGCTTGCACGGGAGCTTTCTAAAGTAGGAACCGGCGACACTCTCTATGTAATGGATGAGCCTACTACCGGACTCCATTTTCAGGATGTCCGAATGTTGGTAAACGTGGTTCAACAGCTCGTTGACAAAGGTAACACGGTTATGGTGATTGAACATAATCTGGATCTCATCAAAGCGGCCGACTGGGTTATTGACATGGGCCCCGAAGGTGGACGTGGTGGGGGTGAAATCATTGCTACCGGAACACCGGAAGAAGTTGCGGAAGTTAAGAAATCAGAGACCGGGAAGTTTTTGAAGCAAGAGTTTGATCGACTGGAGAAGCAGCCTGTTTAGAGTTCCCTCGCTATCCAGTTAATCACCATAAATACTACTCCTAAACTAACTGTCTAACTTCTTTTTTTGTTTCTTAACTCCATATAAATATATTCTCAGAGTTTACAACTTTAGGGGTATATACGTTATGGGTACTGATAAAAAAGGGTTTATTTATTTCCTGCAGGGGTTTCTAATACTAAGTTCGAGTTTTGCTTTTGGTCAATCTTCAGATCAGCAAACTGTATCCGTTATTGACTCTGCAAGGGCACTTACTTTTCAATACATCACAGCTAACCCAAAAAAAGCATCTGAACAGCTTATAAAGGCTGAGATTATAGCCGATTCTCTGGGCGAAAAAGAAGCTCAGGCTGACATACTGGCTTCCCTGTCTATTAGTAAAAACTATTTAGGAGATTGGGATGAGAGTATTGAATACCGCATAAAATCAATCACCATTTATGAGGAGATTGGAATGGATATTGAAGCCGGTTACGGATTTACTGAATTAGGCTGGGGCGTCCGTAGAAGAGATCTGGATAGAGCTGAGTATTTCATGAGTCGTGGTATTGAGATCCTTAAAAATTCCCCAACTTCTGAAGAGTTATCTAATGCTTACAATAATTATGGAATTATTAAGCTGGAACAAGGTAAAATAGACAGTGCAATCATTCTGATAAATAAATCTCTGGATATTAAGCAACAGAACAAAGACACGCTGGGGATCGCCTATTCCTATGGATATTTGGGCTCTGCTTATCAGGAGCAGCAAAAATATGATATTGCCATTCAATACTTAGTGGATTCTTTTGACCTTAAAGACCAGATGGGTGATTCTTCCGGCATGGCCATTGATCTCACTAACATTGCCTCAGTATATAGTGAGCAAGGTGATATAAAATCTGCAATTGATAACTTCCGAGCTTCACTATTGATGGCGTTGAAAATTGAATATCACCAGTTGACAGAATACAACTATGGAAACTTATCAGGGCTCTTTGAGTCGCAGGCGATGTATGACTCTGCACTTCATTATCAGAAACAATTCAATGCGTTTCGTGAAGAGCGTGTAAATGAAAGCACAAATGCACGTTTGGCAGAACTTGAAGTACAATTTGAGACTGAGCAAAAAGAAAAGGATTTGGCATTAAGGAGTGCTGAGCTAAGTCAGGAACAGCTCAAGGTTCGGCAACAAAACTGGATACTAAGTGCTCTTGGCGGCTTATTCCTATTTGGAAGTTTTATCACCGGACTATTTTTCCGACAACAAAAAATAAAAAGAGAAAATCTAAAACGGGAAAATCATCTTGAAATACAACTCGCCCAAGCTGCAATGGAGAATAAAATTCATCTTGAACGTGAACGTATTTCCAGAGATCTGCACGATAACGTTGGCTCCCAAATTTCAAACCTAATTACCGGAATTGAAATTGGAAATTTACATATCAAAAAGGACCAGCAAGATCAGGCCGCTAACATATTATCTGCTTTAGACAAAGATGCCCGAAGTGCCATGACCGATTTACGGGAAACCATCTGGCTGATGGATAAAGACAAAATTGACTTCTCTCAGTTTGTCGATCATATCAAAGAATATGTTGGTAAACAGCAGCGATATCTGGAGGACATGAAGGCAGATGTCGTGTCCAGCGTAGAAAAATCATTCAGTCTGAATCCAACAATTTCTTTAAACCTTATGCGCATTATTCAAGAATCACTGAATAATGCAAAAAAATACTCCAGCGCTGACTGCATTCAGATTCTCTTCGAGCAAAATGGCGACAGCTTAAATGTTATCATCAAAGATAATGGATCCGGTTTTGACGTTGAGAAGTCGAAACACAATGGCTATGGACTCACCAACATGCAAAAACGTGCCGATAATATGGGAGCTGATTTTCAGCTTGAAAGCAGTCCGGGTCAGGAAACCAAGATTACTCTTTCCATCCCCGATATACCCTAATTAAGGTATTTACCTTAGCTTACTAAATGCGTTCTTTTGTGCAATGAATATAAGAATAGGAATAGTTGAAGATCAGATAAAAGTAGCCGAACGGTTAAAAACCCGCTTATCTTTTTATGATCACCTGCAAATTGTGATGCATGCCACTAATGCCGAAGAAAGCATGGACATGCTTAACGAGTTGACCGACAGTACGCGGCCTCATATCATTTTGATGGACATTGAAATGCCTGGTAAATCCGGTATTGAGGCTACCCGCGAAATAAAAGCTTCCTATCCTGATATCGATATACTTATTCAAACTGTTTTCGAAGAAGACGACAAGATATTTCAATCTATACATGCAGGAGCCTCAGGATATCTTCTCAAAGACGATCCGATTCAAAAGTACGTGGATGCCATGGAAGAACTTATGGATGGCGGTGCGGCTCTTTCACCAAGAATTGCTTCCAAGTTGATGATGTATGTACAGCATGTTCAGGAAGATAAATCAAAGAAAAAAGAAGAAGTACAAGCAGAGTTCTCACTTACCGATCGGGAAATGGATATCCTGGAAGGAATTGTAGATGACCTGACTGCCGAACTTCTGGCTGATCGACTTTTTATAAGTCCACACACCGTTAGAGTGCATATCAAAAGTATCTACAAAAAGCTGCATGTTCACTCCCGAGCCTCAGCTGTTCGCTTTGCTATTACCAATGGCTTATTTTCTTAAAAGCAGTGTAAACTTAGTTTTCGAATCTCTAGCGGCGAACATAATTTTCAGTTCATTATTGGTATTTAGTTCGTTATATTTTGCGCCCAATGGAATTTTTCCGCACACATATCGCCCGAACGGTTAATGTATGCCTGCTGCTCGCAGGAATGGTGCTTTATTTTATGAAGCCTGTCAGTGAGCAAGCTGATCATGACGCATTTACCAGCTGGCTTCAATCAAATCTGAAGACGGGAAACAATGCTTCCGTTTATAACCAGATAAAAGATCTACAGAGCAGCACTGATGAATTAGAGTCAATTATTCGTCAGGCTTCAGCACTAGTCAAAGCACACTCGGATGATTTCGAGCTTCCGGTTGACGCTCAGTCCAAAGACGAAAATGAGGTATTCCAGTTACTTCTTAAAGAATGGAATGCTTATCAGTCCTCTTCAGGAATGGGCAAAGCCGTTATCGTTAAGCAGGCTAAACCACATTCTGTCTTGCCTATTGATGCGCTAGCTTTTGCGGGACAAGATCTTCAAAAACAAAAGACTTTTAATACACTCGTTTTATCAGGTTCAGCAGCAACCCCTGCTTCTGAAGCATTGAATTTCAATATCTCTCCCCTTTCAGGCGGCACTGCTATCGGTGCTCCATAGGCTATCCCCTCTTACTTATTTTTATTTGTGAGCTCTGAGTGAAATAATCTCCCAGCTTACAATTCCCTTTTATTTAAACTTTATCTAACCAACTATAAACAAACATAATCATGCAAGGAAACGGATTTAAAATCGGTTGTATAGTGGCGTTTTTAGCCCTTACACTTTGGTACCTCCTGCCTACTATTCAGTATTCGCTGGAGCAAAACTATATAGATGAACTTAGCCCTTCAGAAGCGGCTCAGTATCAAGAAGACGAGCGGCAAAAGCTCGAAGACCTTCGCTCAAACATTCTTTCTCTTGGCCTTGACCTTCAGGGTGGAATGCACGTTACGCTTGAAGTTGGCGTACCACAGCTCATTCGCGAATTAGCGGGTGAAGATGCTGACGAATTACTTAACGATGTCATTGACGTAGCTGCAGAACGATCATTAGAAAACGATTCAGATTTCATCGACGAAATGGTTGCTGAATTTGAATCACGAGATCCTGATGCCAGACTTAGTCGTTATTACAGAAATGACGCGATGGACATCACTCGCCGCTCTTCAAACCAAGAAATTGCGACTTTCCTCAAAACACAGCGTACATCTGCACTCGATCGTGCTATCGAAATTATTCGTACCCGTGTTGACCGCTACGGTGTAACAGAGCCTTCTATTGTAAAGCAGGGTAATAACCGAATCGTGGTTGAGCTTCCTGGTGTTGAAGACAAAGAACGTGTACGTAGTCTCCTGAAAGGAACGGCACGGCTTGAATTCCGTCTGGCTGCTGATGCCCAGGAATTCCGTTCTTTTGTAAATTCAGTTTACGAGTATTACGACAGCTACCAGTCAGATTCTGATACAGCTGACACGGCCGCAACCAATCAGTTCAATCCTTTAGAAGAAGTATTGGTACCGGCTCAAAGTCCTTATTTAGTTGGATATGCTCCAGCTGATGATACTTCACGCGTGATGGACCTGCTTACTGCTGATGCTGTAAGTCGTTTCATGCCAAGAAGTACGACTATGATGTGGAGTGCAAGTCCACTTCCCGGACAAGGCGGAGAAGATCTTTACCAACTTATTGGTGTAAGAACTCAAATCGAACTAACCGGTGATGTTATTGAAGCAGCCACTGTACAATTTGATCCTGCCACTAACGTACCTGAAGTATCAATGAGCATGAACAGTGAAGGCGCCCGAAAATGGGGGCGAATTACAGGTGCTAACATTGGTAAACCGGTAGCTATTGTATTAGATGGATACGTATTCTCATATCCAAACGTGCAGACCAAAATTTCAAATGGACGTTCTTCCATTACCGGTTTAGACGGTGTTGACGAAGCAGAGGATTTGGTTAACATCCTGCTTTCAGGTGCACTTCCTGCTCCACTTGAAATTCTTGAAGAACGTACGGTAGGTGCAACTTTAGGAGCTGAATCTATCCAAGCCGGTTTAAACTCTATTCTATTTGGATTAGGTGTTGTTGCCATATTTATGATTATCTATTACCGAACCGGTGGTGGAATTGCTGATATCGCACTCATGCTTAATATCATTTTCATTCTTGGAATTTTAGCTGCCTTCAAAGCCACGCTAACCCTCCCGGGTATAGCAGGTATTGTATTAACTATTGGTATGGCGGTAGATGCCAACGTGCTGATCTTTGATCGAATTCGTGAGGAACAGCGCACCGGTAAAACGCTTAAGGCTTCCATTGAAGCCGGTTATGCCAATGCTATGAGTGCTATTGTTGATGCCAACGTAACCACCTTCTTTGTAGGTATTATCCTATTCAGTTTTGGAGTAGGGCCTATCAAAGGTTTTGCGGTTACACTGATGGCCGGTATTGTAGCCTCCTTATTTAGCGCTATTGTAATCACACGAGTTATTGTTGATTACCTCACTCAAGCCAAGCAAAGCGCAGTAAGCTTCGGTTAATACAAAAGAAATTTAAACGACTAAAGGAATAAATATTATGAGATGGTTTGAAACCCCTAATTTTGACTTTAACGGAGCAAGAAAGATTGCTTATATCGTTTCAGCAATCCTGTTCTTGGCTTCTATTGGTGCTATTTTAACCAAAGGACTCCAGTACGGCATCGACTTCAAAGGCGGAAAAGAATTCGTTCTTGATTTCGAAAACCCCGTGAGTGTTGTTGACATGAGATCTAATCTCTCCGAGCCACTTGGAGCTAC
>Ga0306910_1000609_pt1 | contig 15628 bp, 13 predicted proteins | sample AntRauMFilla2698_FD_190438 | JGI IMG/M metagenome (GOLD analysis project Ga0306910, IMG submission 190438) | Saline lake microbial communities from Rauer Islands, Antarctica - Metagenome Filla 2 #698 (v2) (version 2) | ecosystem: Environmental > Aquatic > Non-marine Saline and Alkaline > Saline ... | reverse complement strand
TTCTCCTGGTAGTTGGTAAATCCATCTGCCATAGGTTTCAGCAATTGCATAGATTCAACATCGGTCTGCTCTTGTAAAGCATCTGTTCTTCCAGGCGTAAATGGCACTGATACAGTATGTCCAGCTTTTTCTGCCGCCTCTTCTATAGCCGCATTACCTCCAAGTACAATTAAATCTGCAATAGAGACTTTTTTTCTTGAGTTGTTTTTGTTGAATTTCTTCTGAATGGATTCTAACTTTGAAAGCACTTTATCCAGTTGTTTTGGATTATTGGCTTCCCAGCTTCGCATTGGTTCCAATCTTATTCTCGCTCCATTGGCTCCACCTCTTCTGTCGGAATCTCTATAAGTTGAAGCAGAATTCCACGCAGTCGTCACCAATTCTGAAGTGGATAAGCCCGACTTTAGAATATCCGCTTTTAAGGCTTTAATATCGGTATCTGTTATCATTTTATAATCTACTTCTGGAATTGGATCTTGCCAGAGGTAATCTTTGGAAGGGGCTTCAGGTCCAATATAGGTTGATTTTGGCCCCATGTCTCTGTGAGTTAGCTTAAACCAAGCCTCAGCAAAAGTTTTGTTGAATTCCTCTGGGTTTTCATAAAAGAACTTTGAAATCTTTAAATACTCAGGATCTTTTATCATCGTTAAATCTGTTGTCAACATCGTTGGTCTATGCTTCTTGCCTTCAATATGAGCATCAGGATAAATTTCTCCGGCATTTTTGGCCACCCATTGGTAAGCACCTGCTGGACTTTTGGTCAATTCCCATTCATTTTCGAAAAGAGATTTGAAGTAGCCCTGACTCCATTCCGCTGGAGTTTTGGTCCAAATCACTTCTAAGCCAGAGGTAATAGCATCCTCTGCTTTTCCAGATTTATAAGAACTCATCCATCCTAAACCTTGATTTTCTATGGAAGCTGCTTCTGGTTCTGGACCTACATTTGAGGCATCTCCAGCACCATGGGTTTTCCCTACAGTATGTCCACCAGCAATAAGAGCAACTGTTTCTTTATCATTCATTCCCATTCGGGCAAAAGTTTGACGTATGCCATCAGCCGCAAGAGCTGGATCTGGATTACCGTCTGGACCTTCTGGGTTCACGTAAATAAGCCCCATCTGGACAGCAGCTAAGGGTTGTTCTATATCGCCATCTTCATCATAACGCTTATCATTAGCTAAAAACTCATCTTCGGCTCCCCAATAGACATTGCTAGCTGGCTCCCAAGTATCTTCACGACCACCGCTAAATCCTGCGATCTCCAATCCCATATCTTCATAAGCTACGGTTCCCGCAAGAATCATCAAATCTGCCCAAGATAAGCTCTTACCATACTTTTGCTTGATAGGCCATAACAGACGTCTGGCTTTATCCAGGTTAGCATTATCTGGCCAGGAATTGATTGGCGCAAACCGCTGCTGACCGTCGCGAGATCCTCCTCTTCCATCTGCTGTACGGTAGGTTCCTGCACTGTGCCAGGACATACGGATGAAAAACGGACCATAATGACCGTAATCTGCTGGCCACCAGTCTTGAGAAGTGGTCATGACTTCCACTAAATCTGCTTTAAGCTGCTCATAATCTAAAGCAGCAAAAGCTGCTCTGTAGTTGAAATCTTCACCCATTGGGTTGGATTTTGACGTGTGTTGTCTCAGTACACTCAGGTCCAAACTATTTGGCCACCAGTCTTTTCCACCGGTTCTTTTGGTTTTTTCATTATCAGCTGGCTCTTGCTCTGCATTAGCCTGCATGCTGGCGTGAGGATTTTCGCCATCCTTTACTTTGATTTTAATACCTGTTACCGGACAGGTTTTGTATTCAGCTTCAGCACTCTGTTGAGCAAACACAGCCACTGTAAACAAACTGAATACTGCAATTAATAAATTTTTCATAGATATATATTTAAGTGTTATTAATATCAAAATTATAGCGAAACTATTCTCATAAGCACTCAAACGAATTAGTAGTTCTAATTGATATATAGTTTTATCCTATAGTCATTATAAACCAAATCAGATATAGCTATAATTCAAGCATTTACATGTAAATCATTCAGATTTTTAATTCACTGCTTTTATAAATATACTAATTTTATACATTGGTAATTATTAATCCTTCAATTTATATTTAATATTGAAACTCATAATAATGAGAACCATTTTTTTAATAAAATCATTCATATGTCTCCATCTGTAGTTTTTCAAATCGTCAACACCATTGTCTTACCTGCCTGGTTGATATTAATATTTTTCCCGAACAAGCATTGGAAGACTCCTGTAATTTATACGTTCGCCGCTACCATGTCGGTCGTTTACGCGATTTACGTCATCCAGGGACTTGGTGATTTGGACATGGAGTCCTTCAGTAAACTTGAAGGCATCAAAGCCATGTTTACTTCCGATGAAGCAGTAGTCACAGGCTGGGTGCATTATTTAGTATTCGATTTATTAGTTGGCCACTGGATATTGAAACAGTCACAAAAAGAAAACATCAGCCATTTCCTAATCATCCCCTGTTTGTTACTCTGCTTTATGTTTGGCCCCGTTGGGTATCTGCTGTATTTTATTATTAAAACAGCTAAAACGAAGAAGTTGGGATAAAGGATCTTAATTACTAATTGTGAATTTTAACTTTCACTTGAGAGTGTTTCAGGTTCGAGCGGAGTCGTGAACGCTGGCATCTCGATGCTTCATGGTAGCTCCGATACGATTCTCCTTACGTAGAATCACCCGTCTGTATTCACATTCGGGCAGGCCTGCCTTAATGAGTTCGTCGGGTAGGTGGTTTTATGGAGTGAAACGGAATAAAATGTATTGAAATGACCTTATCAAAACCTTAGCGTGATTACAAAACAAAAAAGAGTAAGGCTTGAACCCTACTCTTTAAATACATACTCGTAAAAAAATCTACTGTTTTAGAAAATTAATTTGCTAAAGCGTTATCCACAATAGCCTGAATGGCTTCAACTGAAGGTACTGCTAGGTCACCGACTGCTGATACGGATTCAATTGAAGTTACAAGTAAGTTCGTTTCTGAAGCCATCTCTGGTAAACTAGGTGCAGCGTACATCGGGATCTCCAGTTCCAATTCATAAGTTGTATTAGCTATATTTAATAAGGCTTCAACTGCTGCTCCATTAACCTGAACTGCTACAATCACATCGAAAACTGCATTCTCGGCTCCAGAAAGATCTGATGGTCTTTCTAATCCTTCTTCAACTGAAGCGACAAGAGCTGCCAGGTCGTCATCTGATGGGAAGTCATTAGCTAAAATTTGTTGAAAGTCGCCAATAATAGCTACTCTGTTAGCTACAACCAGGTTCTCAATTTCGTTGGCTGCTGTAATTGCTGTTTCAGTTGAAGGATTTGCTTCGTAAGCTTCAATCGCACTCATTGCATCCACTCTGACTTGAGCATCTACCATAACTCTGGAAAAATCACTATCGGTTAAGGTTCCTAAATCTTCTGTCAATTGACCAATAGGTCCATCGATAAAGTCGGCCACACCCGCAACCGCTGCTCTATTAGTTTCATATCCAGCCTGAACTTCAGTCATTAACAAATCGTCCACAATAGCCTGAATAGCTTCTACAGAAGGTACTGCAAGACGTCCAACAGCTGAAACTGAATTTAAAGCAGTCTCCAATAAATTCTGAGTATTCAATGAAGAAGGAATACTAGGCGCAGTATAAGTTGGAACGTCCAGACCTAATTCATAACGTGTATTTGCAATATTGAGTAAAGCTTCCACGGCAACTCCATTTATTTGTACAGCGGTAATCACATCAAAAGCAGCTGACTGCGTGTCCATCAAACCTTCAGGCTTATTTAACCGATCTTCCACTGAAGCGATAAGAGCTCCAAGATCTGCGTTGGATGGAAAATCGTTTCCTAAAATTTGTTGGAAATCTGTAATAATAGCAACTCGGTTCGCTACAACTAAATCTTCAATGGCGTTGGCAGCAATCACAGCATTCGCATCCGTTGGATTCAATTCATAAGCCTCAACAGCATTGGTAGCGGCTACTTTTGCTTGTGGATCTACAGTAGCACCGTCAAAACCTCCTTCTGCCATGGTAAGCTCACCAAGGTCGACAGTTAAATTAGCGATAGGACCATCGATAAAATCGGCTACACCATCTACAGCAGCTCGAGTATTTTCATAGCCTTCCAAAGCTTGTTCTTCAACAATTCTGTTGTTATCATCGTCGCTACTGCAACCGACAATTACCAAAGCCAGGATCATCATTGTAAAAATTGATTGTTTCTTAAAATTTTTCATCGTTATATTTTTTTGTTTTCATTACTTACGCTCGAACTTGAATTAGGGTTCAAAAGAAAAGTGATTTTAACTCTTATTAACAAAAAAAGTTCGTCGAAAAATTCGAAACCTTGGGAACGTTTCGAAATGACATTGTCAACAACTTAGAAAGGTAGCTTCGATACAATCCCGACAAAAATGTCGGGATCACTCAGCCACCAGTCGTCGTATCACTCAGCCACCAGAATGGGGTTGGTCATTGAGTGTTTTTATGGAGTGCAACGGAATAAAAATGTATCGAAATGACGTTGTCAACAACTTAGAAAGGTAGCTTCGATACAATCCCGACGAAAATGTCGGGATCACTCAGCCACCAGAATGGGGTTGGTCATTGAGTGTTTTTGTGGAGTGCAACGGAATAAAAATGTATCGAAATGACGTTGACTGTGGCTTCGAATGGTAGCTTCGATACAATCCCAACAAAAATGTAGGGATCACTCAGCCACCAGTCGTCGTATCACTCAGCCACCAGAATGGGGTTGGTCATTGAGTGTTTTTGTGGAGTGCAACGGAATAAAAATGTATCGAAATGACGTTGTCTGTGGCTTCGAAAGGTAGCTTCGATACAATCCCAACGAAAATATCGGGATCACTCAGCCACCAGAATGGAGTTGGTCATTGAGTGTTTTTGTGGAGTGCAACGGAATAAAAATGTATCGAAATGACGTTGTCTGTGGCTTCGAATGGTAGCTTCGATACAATCCCGACAAAAATGTCGGGATCACTCAGCCACCAGTCGTCGTATCACTCAGCCACCAGAATGGAGTTGGTCATTGAGTGTTTTTATGGAGTGCAACGGAATAAAAATGTATCGAAATGACGTTGCTGTTCACCCCGATTCATGATTCACTTATGACGACTCACGTCTCTCCTACTACACCACTACTCCATTATACAGCTATACGAGAAACAATAAACTAAAAACAGTAAACTATTCACGACTCACACAACTAAGGAACTCAGAAACTAGTCTTCTACAAACTCTCCATGATATCAACCAACTTAGCGTTAAGGTTATTGATGGCATTGGCGTAACGCTGGTCCCAGTCGGAAAGTTGGTCTTTGTTTTCCATTTCAATTTGATACTGCAGGCCTGGAAGTATCCAAGAGGCATAGCCGCTAAACGGATCGGAGGAAGCGTAAAGCGATTTGTACCAGTCTCCGTAAGGCATGCCTTCAGGGTCCAGGAAACTCTTTTCCAACGCCATCAGCTTAGCATTCAGTCGTTTCGTTCGCTTTTTGCTTAAATTCCCGCTTTGAAGTTGTTCCTCAAAGGCTTTCGCCACTAGGTTAGCAGTCTTACCTAAGCTGGATATCGCAGAGGTGGACGCTTTAAACCCAGCAAAATCCGAAGAAAACTTTTTAACCTGCTCCGTCGCCTTATCAAAGTGCATTTCCAGATCGGTTGCGTACCTCACCACATCGTAAGGATGCAGCCTGGCATTGGCCAGACGCAAGCTAAGGGTTCCCATCACCGCCTCCACCGTCGGTCCCATTTGGAATTCGGGATCGACAAAGGTTTCGTAAAAGTAGAAATCATCGTAATTGGTATGGTACAGGGTAGGACCTCCAGCTCCTCCGCTTAGGGATGGCACGCCAGCATGCATGTAAAAGGCAATGTGATCTGATCCTCCGCCCAAATTACCGATGTTGGGCTCATCATTTTCTTTGGACCAGTGCTCGTAAACCGTTTCCTCGGTGTAGGGATATTTGACCTGTTTGGTGGCTTCAGCAAGAATGGTTTTAAGGCTGGGTGCCGAAGAAGCGCCAAAATTCTTACCCGATACCGCTGCATCGAGGTTGATGTAAGCCACTGCCTTGGCTTTGAGTTCGTCCTTAAATTGCTCCACCCACTCACTCGAGCCAATTACTCCGTGTTCCTCGGCATCCCAGTGGGCGATCAAAATAGAACGGTCTGGGCGATTCCCATTTTTAGCCAGCTTACCCAGCGTTTCGGAGAGACTCAAGAGCATGGCCGTACCCGAGTTGGGATCGGTCGCCCCAAAAGCCCAGGCATCGTAATGACAGCCCAGGATAATCCACTCGTCAGGATACGTTTTTCCTTTTAGGGTACCGACGATGTTATGAACCTTGGTTAGTTCTTTGGGCTGATCTACTTTCAACCTTACGGTCAAGTCCTTACCCCCTTGAAGCCTGTAGGTGTAGGGCAAACCACCTTGCCATCCTTGAGGCACGGCCTCGCCTTGCATGTGTTTAAAAATATGATCGGCGGCACCGTAGGAAATGGGCGTCACAGGGATGCTATGTAAGCCCGCGTCTTTAGGATCGAGTCGGTCTGGTGAGTTCTTATCTTCTCGAGGTAAAGCTGGCTCGTAGGGCGTAAGCGGATCACCAGTCCAGTCTGCAGTGAGTAAAGAGCCGCGTTGGATACCGGTTTCGTTATAATACACGCCTTCCGGAAAGACCAAACCGCGGGTGAAACCTGAATCTTTGGGGTCGGTATAAATAATCAGGCCTGCAGCGCCATGCGCTTCGGCAAATTTGGCTTTATACCCCCGGAAATTACCGCCATAACGGGCCATGACGATTTTACCTTTGAGGGAAACTCCGAGTGCTTCCAATTGTTCAAAATCGGCTTTGGTACCGTAGTTGGCGTAAACCACTTCGGCGGTAACGTCTCCATTGCCCGAATAGGCATTCCATCCTTTTTTAAGCTCGGGATGATCGGAATAAGGATCTTCGGCCAGGGCCTTTTCTTGCTGATCTAAGACGATGCCTTCTGGAGTAATGACTTCTACCAGCGATTCACCGGGGTCACTGCTCATATAGACTTCGTAAGGATAGGTCTTCACCTGCAGTCCTGCAGCGCTCATGCTCGACACAATATAATCTTTGACCTTTTCGTTGGCGGGAGTACCGGCGATGTGCGGGTGTTCGGTAAGGATTTTAAGGTGAGTTTTGAAGCGACTTTTATCGATGCTTTCTCGAAACTGACTTTCAAGTTGTTCTTGTGCTTTGGCGGCTTTGGGACTGTAACCTGTAAAGTCCTGAGCGTATAGTGATACTGTGGCGATTAAACTTAAACTGAAAAGTAATCCTTTCATAAAGTGGGGAGTTTAGATTTTGGTGTTGAATTTACGGAAAATTTTGTTTTGGTTAAGAGTGAGTAGTGATATCGAAGTCTTGAGAGTGAGCAGTGACTGTTATTTTGAGTAAAGAGTGCAAGAGTATTGAGCTAAGAGTCTAAGGCTATTGAATGATTAGATGTGAAGGCTTCACCTTATTTGAAGTTCCATTCGTGGTAATAATCTCATTGTGAGATTAGATGTTAGAGCTGTTGAGAATTAGTTAGCGGTTGGGTTTTCGACATCATTCATAATTCTAATACTTTTTGCCATCGCCACAGTCCCGTAGGGAGGAGAGAAAAAATTTAAGCTTAAGGCGCTAAACCCAATAAACCTCTTTTAAACTGTTCCCAGTCTGAGAAAATAGTAAAAGCAATAATAAAGACTATTATAAACGCCATAATCTGCCAAAAATTAAATCTAGTGTTTTTCATATAGTATTCATTTTGTTGTTTTGAAGTTGGAATGGGTATTTATTCTGAATTTGATATAGCTAGTAGTTATGTTTTTAGATGGTAAGCTTTTAGTTTTAGTTAGACTTACGCGACGTCTTTATCAGTCTAAAGGCTGACCAGAGAATCAAACCACTGAACAAAATGATATTGGAGTAACCTATGATTTGAGCTAAAAGCGTTTTAGAATCTGTAATGATAAAGTAGCCCAGACCTATAAATGCAAAAGCCACAAGGTATCCGATAAGTAGACTTTTTATGCTTTTAGTTTTCATTCCAGCGCCTTAAGGTCTGTTTCATATGTTCAGCCCTAACGATATAATAATTGGACCAAAGCAGAACCCAGAATATCATCAAAAAGGCTATATTCATTACAAGTAAATAGTCGTCACCTAAAGTATCCGAGAATAACCCGATGAAAAAAACAGGAGCCAAAAAATTGAAGATGATTGCATTTTTAATGCTCATTTCAATCAATCCAGTCAAAAAATTCCAGCCAACGAGCTTATCTTTTATTTTAATTTTTTCAGAGTCAGAGAAGTCAATTATCATTCTTTGAGAAAAATCCATTTTCACTATCAATTCGTTATTTTTCCTTTCAAATTTATAATCAAATTTTTTCAATAATACTTCTGTTTTGTCTATTTGCATAATTTTTTTTCAAATGTTTTACAACGGCCCGGCTATGCGTAGTGCGGGATTTCAAGGCACTTCACTTTCCGTTTACCGATAAGTTTATTAAATGATTTAACTTTCAAAATACCACCAAACCCCGCATTACGTATAGGTTTTGTTCTGTGCCCGTGCTTTTTCTTTTTCTGTCCGTGCGATGGGGCAGACACACTCTTTGACAAGCTTTGGATTGAGCGTTGGCTCGTGTGGCTTGGCAATGTGTGTGGCTGTGAAGCGTGGGCTTTATGTCGTAAGTTTTCTGTCATTATGCCACTTTCTGGTTATAAAGATGTTCTTGAAAGTCTACAAAAAGTCTGCTGATATTTGCAACGTCTCCTAATATTTCCTTAGCATCTTCTAGCGACTGATACTTGTTGGTCAGCAGTATAGGTAGTTTCTCTTGGTCAAGTTCGTCAACACCTGTTTCCACGTATTTGCTCAAAACGAAAGCAAGGAATTCTTGCTGCTTGTCATTTAGCAGAGCAAATATTGTAGCTTCTGCTGCTTTCGCTCTAGCTTCTCTTGTCATTGCGATATAGTCACCATTGAATACGTATTCCAACACATCATACAAATCGCTCTTTTCCATATCCACCAACTTTTGCAAAGTCAGTAAGTCGTCTTTGGGAAAACCTGCTGCGGCTAAGTTTTCTAATAATGTTCTTCTGGTTAGTGGATTACTCCACAGTTTTCGCAATTCTTCCTCGTCTTTGAAAAGTTTGGGCAACTCTCCAAACAGATTGTTTAAAAATTCATCCGCTGAAATGGGTTTGCCATCTGCACTCCAAAAGGAAGTTTGAACTGTATGTTGAATCGTTCTCTCTTTCCCGTCCCGAAGTTTGACTTTGATCCTTTTCTTTTTTGGTCTCGCCTCGTCAGGTTCTTCAACATCTGGTTTGTCTTTCGGCTCTGGAGTTGGATAGGGTTTTGGCTCACTCGGTTCAGGTTCCAAAGGTTCACCATCCCATTCAGGGTCAGAGAAATGTTTGTAAGCATCTACAAAGTCGTAAATAGTAAAGAACTCTTTTCCATCAAATAAGCGTGTGCCACGACCAACAATCTGTTTAAACTCTATCATGGAATTGACTGGACGAAGCAAAACGATATTCCGAATGTTCCTAGCGTCAACTCCCGTTGAAAGTTTCTGCGAAGTAGTTAGAATGGTTGGCAATGTTTTTTCATTGTCCTGAAATTCTCGCAACATTCTTTCGCCTTCTTCGCCATCATTGGCGGTTACACGAACGCAATAAAATGGGTCTTTGCTTTTGGCGTTTTGGTTTACCACATCTCTAATCAATGCTGCATGTGCTTGATTGGCGCAAAAAATAATGGACTTCTCGTTTTGGTTCGATTCCTCCAAAAAGATGTTTACTCGTTTGGCTTCTCGCTCTACAATTTCGATGCTGCGGTTAAAGTCTTTTTCTTCATATAATTTGCCTTCTTCAATTTCACCTTCTACAATGGTATCGTCCGAAGTGTAGCGGTAATCGTCTAATGTGGTTTTGATACGTTTTACTTTGAAAGGCGTTAAGAAACCGTCATTGATTCCTTCTTTTAGCGAATAGATGTAAACAGGCTCACCAAAGTATTTGTAGGTGTCCACATTGTCATCTCGCTTGGGTGTTGCGGTTAAACCCAATTGTACTGCTGGACTGAAATACTCTAAAATACCCCGCCAATTGCTTTCGTCATTTGCTCCGCCACGGTGGCACTCGTCAATGATGATGAAATCAAAATAGTCTTTGGGATATTCGCCAAAGTAGGGAGCAGGTTTGCCATCTTCATCCGTTCCGCTCATGAAGGTTTGGAAAATGGTAAAGAAGATGCTGCCATTGGTCGGCACCCTTCCTTTTTTCTTAATCTCGCTGGGCTTTATTCGTACCAAGGCATCTTCTGGAAATGCAGAAAAGGAATTGAAAGCTTGATTGGCTAAAATGTTTCTATCGGCTAAAAACAAAATTCTTGGTCTGCGACTGCCGTCACGTTGCAAAGTCCAACGGGTTTGAAACAGTTTCCAAGCAATTTGAAAAGCAATAGCTGTTTTTCCTGTCCCTGTCGCAAGCGTGAGGAGTAATTTATCTTTTCCACTTGCTACTACTTCAAGTGCACGTTGAACGGCTATTTCTTGATAGTAACGCAATTGCCAAGTACCACTTTTGTCTTCAAAAGGAACATTGGCAAATTTCTCTCTCCAATCGTTTTGCTCGGCAAAAGTCTTGTTCCAAAGTTCTTCGGGGCTTAAAAAGTCTGCTACCAAACCTTCCTTGCCCGTTTTCATACAGATTTGGTAAATTTCTTTACCATTGCTACTATAGGTGGTTTCCAGTTGCAATTTGTCAGCATCTCTCTTTGCTTGCATTACGCCTTCTCCAACTTCTAACTCATCACTTTTGGCTTCTATGACGGCAAGCTTTATGCCTTTATGAACCAATACATAATCGGCTATATGTTTTTTTCCTCGGCTACCACCCGATTGTATTTTACCATCGGTAATGCGGTATTCACGAAGCACTTTAGAGCCTTCTACCATGCCCCAACCGCAAGCCTTTAGCTTAGGGTCAATTAGTTCTGCTCTTGTTTCTGCTTCGTTCATATTGTCTGAATTATGATTTTTAGGATTTGATGATTTTAGGATTGTTCTTGATGTAATCCTTATTGTCTGGATGATTGACATTATACACCCTTTTGAATTCAAGGCTTTTTGCTCCAAAATTTATCAGTAATCCAATAGGTAAATTATATGCCTGGCAGTAGTTCATTGCTTGCGCCAAATGAACTTCTTCTAATTTTATCAGTGCTTTCAGCTCAACCATTATATTTTCTTCTACAAAGAAATCAACCCTACGTGTGCCTATATGAATGCCCTCATAATAAATGCTCATTTCCATTTCACGCTGAAAACCTAAACCTTGCTTTTCCATCTCTATGGCTAAAGCCCTTTGGTAAATGACTTCCTGAAATCCATTTCCTAAAGTGCTGTGAACTTTCATGGCACAACCAATTATCTTATGGGTAATTTCTTCATGTTTCATCCTTTTATTCTTTTGTCCGGATTATGATTTTTATGATTTGATGATTGTAAGATTTACGTTTTATCCTTTTCCAAAATCATATCATCCTTTAAACCGTCAAATCCTAATTCAGACACTTTCAACTCCCCCGCAAACGCCTTTTGCAAAATGGATTTCTTCAGTTCGTCTAAATCATCCATTTTCGTTTGATACACCGCTTCTAACTTTTGCGTTTCGTCTCGGAGAGAATCTAATTGGCGGACGATGATTTGTTGAACTTCTAACGATTTTGGAAATGGAATATAAACCTCGTCAAAGCTGTAATTATTTATTTGAGGAATGTTAGCTCCATTGCTAATACTCATCAAATCAAATAATTGAAACCAATGGAAAAAATAATCCTTATCAATTCTCGAACTGGGAATTATTGCCATTGTATTTAAATCAACAATCGTTGGACTAACGATTTTCCTTTTTTTATTCGTTGCAATTGCACCACCTCTTTTTGGAAAAATAATTGATCCTTCAGGAATTATTTGCCGTAGTTTAATCTCGTTGCTGTTAACGAACCTTGTGGATGTATTTATTTCAATTTCATTATTAGGTAAATTCATGTCACCAACCTTGATGTATAAAACATCACCTTCATTTCTTTCAAGTTTTGGCGAAATTGTAGTACCACTTTTTAGTTCACAAACTTCTTTCAAAAGTGTTTCTTCCCAATCATCACCCTTTTTTTCAAACACACCCTGCAAATAACTTTCAAAAAGCTCCTTGGCGTTTTGAAGGTTTTGTTCGGCATTGGCTTTTGCTTGGTCTATGGCGGCAAAGGCTTGGTCTAAAATGGAAACAATGCGTTGTTGCTCGGAGAGGGGTGGAAGGGGGATTTCAATTTTCCGTAAATCATCATTGTACAACCTTGAAATTGTTGCGCCCTTAGAAGGGTTCCAATCACAAAAGCCATAAAACGTATACAGAAATGAGTTTAAAACTTCCTTTTCGTCATTATCAATCCAAACTATATTTGAATCTTGAAAATATGCTGGTTCTCCATCATAAATAACTCGCCTTCCTATTGTTCCTGATGCAGATATTAATATGTCACCTTCTTTAGGAAATGAGTAGTTAGAGCGATATTCTTGATAAACTTCCTTTGAAATAAAAGCATTAGGCTTTTTGCCAAAAGTGCCAATTTTATAAAAGGGAATATCTCCAACTGGTAAAGTTTGTTTCTTTAGAATCCGTTTACACATGCAAACCTTACCTATTTCCCCTAACTTCTTTATTTCCCAATCTGCTTTCATATCAATTCTGAAATTGAGTTTATAATATTTTTCACTGAATCCTTATCCATTTTCGAAAAGGCGAACCATTTTTTACCCAAGTCTTTTAAGGAGGCACCCAAATGATAAACCTCCTGGTTGTCTATGATCAAAAAGCGGTCGTGGCTTTTGGTAAAGGCTTTTAGCTCAAAGCCTCCATATTGTTTGTGGGCATGTTCTACGTCCAAAATCAGTTGCTTGCTCACTGTTTTGCTAAGCAAGAGCACGTTTACTTCTTTGTTCTTTTTGGCTAAGTGCGTAAGTGTGTTTTCGTTCATGTAGTTGTCAATCAATACTATACTTTGCTTGGCCGAGCGGATAATTTTAGAAGCCAACTCGTAGGCGTCAAACACTTGCCCGTCAAAAAATACCCCTTGGTTAGGTATGGCATCTTTGTTTTCTAAAGCTTTAAATACTAGCTCAAATTTTTCATCGGTTTCAAGTTGTTTGCGTTCTACCTGATTTAAACGATGGTTTATAAAGGTGTTACCCAACAATACTTGTCTCATTTTCACAAACGCATCGATAATCTGAACACTCACATTCACTGCAGTATCGCTATTGAGCACTGCTGATAACATGGCAACCCCTTGTTCTGTAAAAACGTAAGGAAGCGTTCTTCTTTTTGCGGTCGCAGTTTGCGACTGCAAACTATTCTCCTCTTCTGCGGTCGCAATTTGCGACCGCAACGTGTTCCATTCCGATTCAGATAATTGAAACATAAAGCGTTCGGGAAACCGATTGCTATTTCGCTTTACTTGCTCATTCAATCTTTTCGTTTCAACATCATATAATTCTGCGAGATGATAATCTAGCATTATCTGCAAATCGCGCACAGTAAAAATGCGACTTTCAATTTGAGCTATTGATATACTTATTCCTTCACTCATATCAATTCCGCAATTGAATTCAAGATATCAGCACTTTCATCATCCAAAGCTTTTATTTCTTTCAAAATAGCCTGCGGTGTTCTTAGCGGTGCAGCTTCTGGTGTATTTGGATTTTTTACGCTCAGGTCAAAGGTGCTTTGGTCAACAGCCTTCATATTCACCGTCCAAGAGTTTTCGCTTTCGGCAAAGGTTTTTTGGAGTTCTACAAAGTCTTCCAAATCCTTTTCGTTGAGCGGGTTGGTCTTGCCCAAATTGCGGTCAAGGTTCAGTGAGTAAAACCAAACCTTTTGGGTGGCCTTGCCTTTTTCAAAAAACAGCACTACGGTTTTTACACCTGCTCCTGTAAACGTGCCACCTGGTAAATCCAATACGGTATGTAGGTTGCAGTTTTGCAAGAGTTCTTTACGCAAAGCAATACTGGCGTTATCGGTATTGCTCAAAAAAGTGTTTTTAATCACCACACCTGCTTTGCCACCTGCTTTCAAAATTTTAATGAAATGCTGCAAAAAGAGTGAAGCGGTTTCACCTGTTCTAATCGGGAAGTTTTCTTGCACTTCGGCACGCTCCTTTCCACCAAAGGGCGGATTGGCAAGCACAACATTGTATCGGTCTTTCTCCTGTATGTCGGCCAAGTTTTCGGCAAGCGTGTTGGTATGTATGATGTTGGGCGCTTCTACACCGTGCAAAATCATGTTCATAATACCAATGATGTAGGCTAACGATTTTTTCTCCTTGCCGTAAAAAGTGCGTTTTTGCAGGGTTTCCCAGTCCTTTGTAGAAAGTCCGCTACCGTTCACTGAGCCTGTCGAAGTGAGATAATCAAACGCTTCACACAAGAAACCCGCAGAACCAACCGCACCATCATAAATTTTGTCGCCAATTTTTGGGTTAACCACTTTTACAATAGTGGTAATGAGCGGTCGTGGCGTGTAGTATTCGCCACCGTTACGCCCTGCATTGCCCATGTTTTTTATTTTGTCTTCATACAGATGGCTCATTTCGTGCTTCTCTGCATGCGTTCGGAAACGCAACTCGTCAATGCGGTTAATCACTTCGCGTAAGTTGTAGCCGCTTTGGATGCGGTTTTTTAATTCACTAAAAATCTCGCCAATCTTGTATTCAATGGTGTCGGCATTTTCGGCAGACAGTTTGAATTTTTTGAGATAGGGGAAGAGTTTGCCGTTTACAAATTCCAATAGGTCATCACCTGTCAGGGCGTTGTGGTCCACTTCGACACGCTCAGTGCCCGCTCTTTTTATTTTCGGAGCTGCCCAAACATTCCATTGGTATTCTTGGTCAATAATGGGCGTGTAGGTTTTTCCTGTGAGTTCGGCAGAAGTGGCACGGTCACGCTCCAAGTCGTCCAGGTACTTCAAGAAGAGCACCCATGAGGTTTGTTCGACATAATCTAATTCACTCCCGCAACCTGCGTCTTTGTGGAGTATGTCGTCTATATTTTTAAAAGTCTGTTCAAACATTCGTTTTCTTTATTTCAGTTTTTTCGTTTCTCATTCGTTTCGGTCGAGCGTTGGCAAAAATTCAAGCTCTTTTGGTTTTTTAGCGTTGGCTTATGTGTCGGCAAAAACCAAATGTGCTTGAATGTGCGTTGGCTTTCTTTGCATGGCACACAACTGATCACTAGTATGGCAAGGAGCGTGCAAATACAAGATTACCTTTCAGTTTTTCTTTTAAGATTCTAAATATACCAAAACTTTAGATTTAGCCTTTAGTAGCTATTTGCTATACTAGGTGTGCCTGTTGCACAACTTGTTTTCTCTTTTAAATAGATGCATTTCATAAACATTGAAAAGATGAAAATTCTTATCTTTAGTAATGCAAGGAAAAAAGGAATATCAAGAGAAGTTGTTCACTCAG
>Ga0306910_1000607_pt1 | contig 15666 bp, 17 predicted proteins | sample AntRauMFilla2698_FD_190438 | JGI IMG/M metagenome (GOLD analysis project Ga0306910, IMG submission 190438) | Saline lake microbial communities from Rauer Islands, Antarctica - Metagenome Filla 2 #698 (v2) (version 2) | ecosystem: Environmental > Aquatic > Non-marine Saline and Alkaline > Saline ... | reverse complement strand
GAAGTGGTAATCTCGCCTGACAAGTCGGATCGGCTAACTGATACATCTGATAACTCCTCATGGGAGTAGTCTGTTCACTCCCTGGAGCGGGCCCTCGCTGCGGTCAGCACCGAGGTCCGGTGTGCGGACAAAATGCCCTTTCGTTGCGGTTGCGCCAACGGCGGCTATAGGAAGGTGGGAACGACCTTGCCGAGCGCGGCAGCCCTGAAAATATCACATCTTGATAGGATCATCGCCCTCCCTCTATTGCAGGATTTCAACCATTTCGGCGTAGCCGCGTGACGTGGCGTGTTGCAATGGCGTGACCCCGTCACGATCTCCGATGGACTTATCTGCACCTGCGTCAACGAGGATCTGCACTGTCTTGATGTGGTCTGGCCCACCGTCGCCCAAAACAACTGCCTCGATCAAAGCCGTCCATGCCAGATTGTTGATATGATCCAGCGGTGCACCACCTACGACCAGACGCGTGACCACGTCGTGATGTCCAAGATGGGCCGCAGCGATCAAGGCTGTGCCGTCGTAAACGCTGGTGATCAGGTCTGGCGCGTTCCCAAGTTCCATTGCCAGCGAGACCATTTCGGGATCGTCGGCGACGGCTGCGATTGTCAGGACATCATAAACACGATTTTCGAGGGCGTTCATGTCCGCCCCACCTTTGGCCAGTGCGATCAGAGCCTCATCATGTGATGCAAAGGCAGCCACGTGTGCGGGCGTGCGCTGTGACCGATCTCGGATGTCCACATCGGCGCCTGCTGCGATCAATCGGTTGATCTCATCCACGTCGCCCTCGTGGGCGGCAAGATGCAAGCCTGTATAAGACGCGATGTCTGATGCGGACGGGGCCGTTTGCGAATTGCCAGACCCGGCGGTGCCGATGGCCAAAGCGAACAGGAGAGAACGAAGCATGGTGTTACCTTTCCAGTGGAATGGCCCGCCCTCCGACGGACGGGCCGAAAGTGGATTATTCAGCACCGATGGCGTCAAGACCTGCACGGGCGCATGTCTCGTCAATCGCACCTGATGGTGCACCACCGACACCGATGCCCCCGACCAACGCGCCGCCAATCCGGATGGGCAGACCGCCAGCCTGGATGACCATACGGCTATCCATATCGCGCAGACCGCCATTTTCAGGGTTGCCGCCGATAAAGCCCGCAAGACCTGTCGTGTCACGGCCCATGCTTGCGGAGGTGAATGCTTTGCCTGTGCTGGAACCGACTGTGTGCGGGCCAGCATTATCGGCGCGCAAAAGGACTTGGGTCTCTCCGCTGCGCGCAACGATTGCGACGCTGACATTGTGGCCCTCGCTCGAGCATGCCGCGACAGCGGCTTGGGCAGCTGTGGTCGCCATATCAAGCGGCAGGTAAGGTGCTGTGGGTAGGTCTTGGGCGAAGGCTGCGATGGGTGTAAGCACGGCTGTAGCAAGAGCAATAGAACGGATCATTGTGTATTTCCTTTTGTTGAACTGATGCTCCGTTTGTAATTCGCCGCGCTGACCCGCGATATTCGTAACATCCGCAAATCTGTCCGTAGTTCTACTGACCCGCCTTTGCATCCAGCCAATATCGCGTGAGTTCCGCCGCTGAAGACGTGCCTGCTTTGGCCGCAATCGCAGCACGGTGACTTTCAATAGTGCGGGGCGACAGGGTCAGCGCATCTGCGATTTGCTTGGTCGTCAAACCCTTTGCGATCATCTCGAGAACTTCTTGTTCGCGCAACGACAGGTGGCGCACCAACGCCACCGCTTCTGCGCGTTCCGCCACCGCTTGCCTGCGCATTTCAAGTTCGCGGTGGCCCTTCTGGATTGCGTCGATCAGGTCTTGTTCGTCGACTGGCTTGCTGAGGAAATCAATCGCCCCATTGCGAAACGCGCGCCTGCACGCCTCGATATCGCCGTGCCCGCTGATGACCACGGTAGGCCATGCCAGGCCTTGATCGTTCAGTTTCTCTTGCAATTTCAGGCCCGAAATCGCGGGCATCCGGATATCAAGGATCAGACACCCCGGTGTCAGGTCTGCCGCTTGGTTCAGGAATGTTTCGGGCGACGCAAAGCTGCGCACATTCAACCCGACGGTTTCCAACAGCAAGCTCAGGGCGTTGCGGACGGCCTCATCATCATCAACGAGGTAAACATGGTTGGTCATATTGCCACCGCCTTGTCTGAGATCGGCAGGGACATACGGAAAGTCGTCTGTTCGGTGTTGTCCAGCAACACGATATCGCCGCCCATTTCCTCAACCAGCCTTTGGCAGAGTGCGAGGCCAAGCCCCGTTCCGTCCGGTTTGCCTGTCACGAATGGCTCAAAGATGCGGGGCTTGAGGTATTCAGGGACACCCGGCCCGGTATCGCTGACATCCAGAAGAACTGAGTGATCATCGACATGCGTGCGGATCGTGACCTGTACCGCGTCAGAGGCATCAAGTGCGTTGCGCACCAGATTAAACACAACCTGCTCCAACTCGACCGGATCGGCATCAACAAAAAGCGGATCACCATGCAGGAACAAGGTAATGGCAGCCCCTTTGGACTTGGCTTCCAGTGATAGCAGATTCTGGACGCTTTGGGCGGCTTCATGGACGGAACAGGCCCCGGACGGCGCACGGTTCGGTTTGCTCCATCGTCTGAGGCGATCAAGGATATTCGCCGCGCGTTGTGCTTGGGAAACCGTGTCTTCCAAAATTGAGCCAAGACGTTCAACCTCACCGCGCCGCGCCAAATGTCGGCCAGCCTGTGCTTGGCTCAGAATGGCGGTCAGCGGTTGCGCCAGCTCATGCGCCATGCCGCTGGCCATTTCACCCATTGCATTGACGCGTGACGCATGGGCCAACCGCGTTTCCTGCTCGCTTAGCTTTGCACGGCTTTCCGCGTCTTTGGTGCGCGCGCGTTGTTTGAAACCGAAGGCCGACAATAAAAAGGCAGCTGTGACCAATGCAATGACCGAAAGTACCTTACCGAACGGCAAAAGGTCCCAAATCCTGATGGCCAGAGACGACTCGAACACCAGAGGCTGGGACACACTGCCAAGCGGTTTCGAAAAGACAGTCTCACCCGATGGGAAATGACCTACCAAAGCTGTTTCCCCGTCCGGCGTCGAAAGACGCAAAGACGCCGATGGCGGGTCCCAAAATGGATCATCTGTCGCAATCAGTGCGCGCGCGTCGATCACCAGTGCTAAACCATGCTGCGCTGCGTCAGAATTGGGTGTGCGTTTCACGAGCAGATAATGATCTTGCAAGTCTGGCATTTGCCCGATTTCCAATGCCCCGGTCGAGCGGCGGGCCAGTTCAACCACGCGCGTTCTCGTCTGTCTGGACAGACCGGGCTGCGTTTCTATCGTGGGTTGGGACGGGTCGTATGGCACGACGTTTACCGACGTAATCCGTGGATAAAACCGTTTGATCGTCGCGGCCACGTCGAGCAATAAATCCTGCCGCGCAACTCCGCCCACCACAAAAATTGCAGACAACGAAGTTAAATGGGCATCATGCTGATCTGCACGTTGAGAGGCCAAGCGGTGCAGCGTTGCGCTTTTGATCGTCAGTTCACGTAACAAGTTTTGCCGTTCAAAGAACGCCAACCCGCTGAGCGCGAGTATGACGGCACACGCCCATAGCAAAGCGTTTCGCCGGAAATTCTGGGGATGTGAGATAGCCATTTGCATTCATCGCAGGTGTGGGTGCAAACACCAATCCGTATTTCTACGGGGACACAGCTTTGCGGTAGTGCCAACTGGCTTGAAATTCCGTAGCAAAAAGACCCGCTACTTTCACACTTTCATCGGCGCAAAGGAGCGGACATTGATGCAGCATGCAGCATCGGACAAAATGGGCTCGAAGCTGCCGTTGATCTTATGCCAAGGTCGAACCCTTTCCATGAAAGTGGCGTAATTGGCACCCAATCGGAAAGCACGGAAGCGCACGCCTCCGCTCGAAGATTGGCATCTTCTTCCAGATATCCCTGACAGATTTTAGCCCTCTAATAGTGTCGAGGCTCCCATGACTGGGAGCCGACAATATTTGCTACCTGCCTGATCCCCGAAGTAAACAATTCATTTCGGGTGAAACGGTGACGGGCCTAAGGATGTCCATAGTTTTCATAGTGTCGCTCGACTAACGGCTCTTTTCAGGGACAACTGAATAATTTCAACAATTTTCCTTCGTCTTTTTCAGGTCTGGCTAACATTGATTCTGACAGAAGCAAGCGAACAAGGTAAGCGCGACGCCGACCACCTCCTGCCATTTCTGAGCTGATCCGGCCATTCTGCGCGCATGTGCGTGACTGAGGGTTTGGATCTTGGAAAGAGACGGCAAAATGGACGTCCATTTGGACGGCTCAAGGGGTGTTGGGGTTTCCCGGCTCGAGGTGATCGAGGGGCCCAGCGGGCGTCGGCGGCGGACGAAGGCTGAGCGGGCGCGGATTGCGGCGGAGAGCATGATGCCGGGTGTGAAGGTGGCCGATGTCGCGCGCAAGCACGGCACCACCCGCTGGCAGATATACGACTGGCGCAAGCGGATACGCAAAGGCAACCTGGTGCTGCCCGAGAGCGTGGCGGCCTTACCGTTCTTCGCGGAACTGACGGTCGACAACAGCGCGATAGATGCGCCAACGGCGCGTGCCGCATCCGATCTGGAGATCGTTGTAGGCGATGTCGTGATCCGGGCGGGGACGGACGCCGACGAAGGCCATCTGACGCGGGTGATCCGCGCGGCGTGAGCCGCGACATCATGATGTTCGGTCAGGGTGGGCCCGTGAAGGTCTTCGTGGCAACGCGGCCGGTGGACTTCCGCAAGGGGATCGATGGGCTGGCGCTGGCGGTTCAGGAGATGTTCGGGCTCGATCCGTTCTGTGGCGCGGTCTTCGTGTTCCGGTCGAAACGGGCGGACCGGATCAAACTTCTGATGTGGGATCAGACCGGGATGGTGCTTGTCCACAAGCGGCTGGAAGGCGGCAAGTTCGTCTGGCCGCAGGTGCAGGACGGGGTGATGCGGATGTCCCCCGCTCAGATGGCGGCCTTGTTCGAAGGACTGGACTGGCGGCTGGTCCGGCCGGAGCGCACGCGGCGCCCGCTGGTGGCGGGATGATCGCCGGGATGTGCCGGAAACTCCTTTTTTTGCTGGCCAGAACGGGTGTCTCATGATTCACTTTGGCTCATGGATGCCGCCGTTCTCGCCCGGGAAAACGCCCTTCTGAAAGCCCGCCTGACTGAGGTGGAGGCGGCGCTTGCGGAGTCGCAGGAGGCGAACCGTAGGCTGGAGGACATGCCTCACGCACGTCGCAGCGTGAGAAGTTCGGCAAGCGCTCCGAGAAGTTGTCGCCCGACCAGTTCAACCTGACGCTGGAAGATGCCGAGCTGGCCCAGGGTGTGCTCGAGGCCGCGCAAGAGAAGGCTGAAGCTGCGATGCAACGGGCGCGCGGTGAGGAGCCCCGCAAGCCGAAACGCAACCGTGGGCATCTGCCGGCGCATCTGCCCCGGGTCGAGCGGGTAGTCGAACCTGCCAGCACGCTCTGCCCCTGCGGCTGCGGCGAGATTGCGAAGATCGGCGAGGACGTGTCCGAACGGCTGGACGTGATCCCCGCGCAGTTCCGGGTGCTGGTCACGCGGCGGCCCAAATATGCCTGCCGCCGCTGCTCGCAGGCCGTGGCGCAGGCGCACGCACCCGAGCATGTCGTGCCCGGCGGGTTGCCCACGGAACTGTTCATCGCCTGGATCATCGTGTCCAAGTTCGGTGACCACCTGCCATTTTACCGCCAGGCCGAGATCTTCAAGCGGCAGGGGATCGATCTGGACCGGGGCACGCTTGGCAACTGGGTCGGCCGTGCCTGTTTCCACCTGATGCCCATCATCAATCACATGAAGGCTCATCTGCGCGGCGCGGACCGCATTTTTGTCGACGAGACCCGCGCGCCGGTGCTGGACCCGGGCCGCAAGGCCACCAAGAGCGGCTTCTTCTGGGCCGTCGTGTCCGACGACCGTGGTCATGGCGGTGTCGGCCCACCCATCGTTCTGTTCCACTACGCCCCCGGCCGCGGCAAGGAACATCCGCTGAAGTTCCTCGCCGGATACCGCGGCCGGTTCCTGCAATGCGACGCCTACCAGTCCCGCGAAGATATTAACCGGCTTCGGCCTCTTCAGTTTCTTGTGATGCTCGCGGATCATCCGGTTTAGGAAGGCGATGTCCTTGTTGGCACTATCCGCGGTAAGCATCCGGACATCGACCAGTTTCTGAAGGTCTGCAACCAACCCCATCGCATCCTCCTCTCTCAAATCGTCAATCGCGCGATCTTCCCCAAGGTGATCCACCATGCGCTTTGCAACTCGATTCCATTTCGCCTTCCAGACGCTGGACTGGGCATCAGTCTTGCTCGCTATCTCACCTGAGAAGAGATCGGGCATCTCTTTCGCCATCTCGAGAAGCGTTCTTCGCGGCGTATCGGTGAGGCCCATGATCGCTGAAGCGACGACTGATCCTGGTGCTTCCTTTTGCTTATCCAAGGAAAGCAGGCGGCCGATCGCATCATCGAGCTCATCTGGACGGAATTCAGTCACAGGGCGATATTTGAAGCCCTTGGAGCTCGCAAGCTCTGCTGCAACCTGGTAGCGAGATTGGACTGTCGGAGATTGAACGCCTGCCAAAATGGCGTTCCATTCTGCCAGCTTCTGGCGCTTACATGTCAGACGTAATTGAACGGCCTCATCGTAAACTGCGGTCCCTGTCGCCTGCCAAACCTCAGGCTTACCTACCGTAGCCTGAAACTGCGTGGGGACTTGCAAGCGAGCCGTGAACAGTCCTTTCTTTCCGCGCCGAAATACCCCGTCCACGTCGCCCAACCCCGTCTTTGATTCAACGAAACCAAGACATATAGAAGAGGGCAGGGGGTGCAAGTGAATAGACACAGAACACTCCATTTTTTGCTACAGAAGTTGCTACAGTCTGTATATCGCACCTATCGTAAATAGTCATAAAAATATGGGTTTATATCATCAAAAATCTAATCAATAGATTCCGCCCCTGGGCACCATTTAACTGAACCAGTTTATTGCCAAGTTCCGATATGATGTGATCGTTGTACTTCCGTCATATTGTTAAGTGGAAATTTGCTGCAGCTTTTGCTTTGATTATGCTGGATCGATGGCGCTGCCCGCCTCAAAAGGCTGCGGACTGCGTGAAGGTCAAGGACGATAACCGCCAAAAGGGACTTTGCAGCTGTTCAGTCTTTTGTCGGGCTGTTTTGGACCACAACTGGGGTCTCAAAGTACTGAAAACGGGGAGTGCTGCCAAAAGTCTCGGCGACACGCGCGCAAAACGCTTCTCCGTGCGCCTCCTGCGCGTCGGCGACACTGTCCCAAGTATACACACCGCCGGCGATCCCGGCGTCGGGATCATAAAGGTAGTTCTTCCGATGCAGCTTGGGATGCGATCGCCAGATCTTGGCGCTTTCCTCGAAGAGCGTGACGACGCGCTCGCGTTCCATTTCGTGTTTAATCTCGAACGTAACTATCTCAGTGATCATCTGTGGTCCTCCCTATTTGGGAAATAATGACAGGCGCTTCGGGCAATTGCCAGCCGCAAGGTGCTGCGAAAGGCTGGTCTGTTGGGTCGCAAAGTAGCACTTCAGCCAGTCAGCGAAGTGCCGTTTTGGGCCAGTCGCCCCTTGGAAACTTCTTGCTTGTCCCAAACTTTGCATAGGTCACTGCTTGCGCATAGCCGACTTCGGCGCAAGTCGTGGCGGCGGGCAGGTCTGGGCCTTTTATCTGAGGGCGTTTCCGGCCCAAACCGGCACTTCGCCAAAACGGCATAGCTGCGGCGCGGTTTCCTCAGAGCGGTCTTTCGTGGCAATGTGCAGCATAAGAGGGCGGTCCGAGGCCCGCTAAGCGGGACTAAGGGCGGGGTCGCTGCAGGTCCTTGAACATCCGCATCAAATTACAACAACCACATAGACGCACGGTTCGCGGTTCGGTTGTCAAACATGCAATCCTGTGGCTCTATTCGGGGTTTTCATAAATCTTCCAATTTCGCTTGGATTTTCGGCTCCGACTAAATACCATTTTGACCACAATGGTTTCTACAGCCTGTTTCGATGCTTCACCTCGTTCTATCCGACAGGTTCACGCTCGACCGTTATGCTTGGGGGTAGTTCCAGAAGTGTTTCCCGGTCCATTTCCGAAACGCTCGCTGAAAAGCGTTTGAACCCCTTTATCCGACCACGGGAGATCTGTTCGGGTTATTCAGATCGGTTTTTTGAGAGAGCGTGGACCGATGTCCCTCCGTGTCTTGTCCAGCAGGACGTTGAACGTCGCCGCCTCAGTCACCAGACGGTGCAAAAGCGTGCTCTGGCTCACCCCGCGGTAAACGCAAACGTCCGCCGGTTTCAGGCCCGTGACGGCGAACGCCTCGAGCATCGCCTCACGAATGTGCTCAGCGACAGCGGTCGCTTTGGCTTGGATCAGCGCCTAGCTCTGGAAATCTGCTTCAGTTGCTCTCCACAGATAAGGATTGCCCGAGACTAACGGAACTCGTGCGTTGGTAGTTGTGTCGCTTAATGTGGGGGTACCATCGTCCGGCACGGTTCCGAATACATCTTTCAGTTCCCCACTTTCCGGTCTTGGCAAGGGAAGGCTCACCTTTTGGAGAAGGAAGCAGTGGCGGGCGAGCACTATTGTCTTGGCATGCCAGTAGATAATCTGTGGGCTGCTGAAGGTTGAAGACAGCGAGAGGATTTGTTCGTGCGGGGTTATCGGCACGGTGAATGTGTCAGGCGTACGGCCGAGGTCGAAAGCTCTTGGTCCAACCAGACTCTTGCAAGCCGACAGTCGTGTGACACTGTTCCGAAATCAGGCGCACTGGACATCGAAAAGAGCACCGAGATCAGCGCAAACGGATTTGAGAAAACACGCAAGTGCCTTGGGACGATCCGCAAGCCAATGGGATGATCTGCAAGCTACTTATCGTGGAATGTCTCCAGGACAAACGCCATATTTGGAGACAGCTGATGCTGCAAAAGGACCCTGCGCGTGAGACTCAACGGAAAGATCGTGCTCGTTACCGGAGGTGGGCGCGGTATCCGCTTGGAATTCATCCGGCAACTTACCGCGCTTGGCAATACCGTCATCATTGCCGGGCGCAATGAAGCTACATTAAAGACTGCCGCGCAGGAAACCGGGGTGGAGCCAATGCCCGGCGATGTGACATCAGCAAAAGATCAAGAACGATGGATTGGGAAGATCGCAGCACGCCATTGCAGGATCGACCTGCTCATCAACAATGCGGGCATCCCGTTGCAGAACTACTTTGCGTCGGACCCTGATACGCTCGACAAGATCGGGCATGAAATTGCAACAAACGCGGTCGCCCCCCTGACACTGACGAGGCGTGCTTTGCCGCTGCTTAAAGGTAGGGACGAGCCCGCTGTGTTGTTCATCAGTTCCGCAACGGCGTTCGTCGCGGCTGCGGTGACGCAGGTTTACTCTGGCACGAAGTCTCTGCTGCACCATTCCGCCCAAACCCTGCGCCATCAACTGGCACCACTCGGCATCACCCTATTCGAGGCGATGCCGCCCGTCGTCGATACCGACATGGGGGCGGGTTTCAAATCAAATAATTTCAAGAAGATGGTACCAGAAAATCTGGTGCGCAACATTTTGAAAGATCTACGCGACGGCCAGCCTGAGATGTTGCTGAGCGAGGCCCGGCAAGTGAAATGGCTCAGTCGGATCACACCGAGCTTTGCCTTCCGCCAGTTTTCCAAGACTGGATTTATTGAATAACCCTCAGGAGGTTCCGCCCATGTTATCTAATTCCTATCGGACCCGCGTGAATGCACTAGCCGTCATCGCTTCTGGCGCGTTTGGTGGTGCTAACCTGTTTATCGGGTTGTCGATGGGGGTGTACTGGCTGAGCCTGTCCCCCACTGATTTCGCCGCGCAGTTCTTCCCGCAGTTCAGCAACTTCCTCTACACGATCATGCCGCTGTTCCTTCTAATGCCAGTCGGCCTGATCTTGTCGGCACGGCTCGACTGGGGGGCGCCTGAATCGCGACGCAACTGGGTCATCGCACTTTGGCTCTATCTTGCGGTCTCGCTGATAACCCTGTTTTTCCATATGCCACTGAATGTCCGTCTCGCAGCGGCGGTTGGCTCGCCCGTGGCAGATACCCTGTCTTTCTATACTGGCATCGCCCTGGTCGGCCCTGTGGGCAACGAGAATGCGGGCACAATTCGCACACTTTGGCTTCTTGGGCATATTCCGCGCGTCATCATCACGCTGGCCATCCCGATCTACGCGCTGCGCGCTTTAACCACCGCACAGGAGGGGCAATCATGAAACTTGAATTCTGTACAATTGACGGTTTCCGGATCAGATACGCCGCGGCGCGAAACCCGGGTAAGCCGCAGGTCATTCTGACCTCGCCGCAACCGATGAGTATCTTGACCTATAACGCATGGTTGGACCGGCTGGCCGAACAGTTCGATGTTGTCGCCGTGGACTTGCCGAACCATGGCGGCTCTGATGCGGCACGCCACGTGACAACGGTCGGCCAACATGCAGGTTTCTTCAGCAAGATCCTTGATCGTTTTGACCTGATCCATTCTCACTTTATCGGGCCTGATATCGGCGTACCAATGAGCCGCAGGTTTATGGCTGACACACCCGGTCGTCTGAAGCCTGCCACACTCGGCGATGCTGGAGCTGCAAGCGTGGTTGATGGGGCATGGATGTTCAGGCGACTGGTTTACGTGCGCGCAATGCGTTTTGTCGTGCTTTCCGCAGGCGGGGCAATCGGCGGTCGCATCTATTGCGCCGTTGCCAATGCGATCGGGTATCTGCTTAGCCGCCTGACCCCGGCCGCCAAAGCCGACTATTTGGCGGGGTCAACAACATTTGCAAAACTCAAGGGGCAAGTCGGATTCTTGGGGAGCTATCCAGAAACTGCCGGTGCTTGAAGTAATCGACGACGTGTGGATCGCTGCTGATTGCGTCCCGGTGTCCGATCCGATGAATGCCGAGGCCCAACACATTGGGGCGCGATCTGAGGCTTGGGGCATGCAACGAACCGCGAAATGACTTTTGAAAACCAACCCCTACAGCAAACCAATTTCCATACCTTCGAGGACGTGCGCCTTTCCCATACGCCTCGCTTGCACACGCGCATGATCGGGACCTGGCCCTTAGGTCAACGGTGGCACTAGGAACGAAGTGACCATTCAGATAGGCGGGCTGATCCGAAAAACGTATGTTTGGCAACTAAGTTGAACCGCGAACAACACCCTGAAGGATGCCGAGACAGGCTAGAACCCCAAAGTAGAAGGCGACAACAATAATCCCATTTGGAACATCTGATATGCTGATGCCCAGCAGGCGAATGATCACCAAGGGAATGAAGAAAATCGCGCATATTGCTCCTTGGAAATAAGCTGTCGCTTTCTCAACCTTCATTGACGATGGATAGGCAACTTGAACATTCACAAGACTATTGAACTCGAGACATTCCCTGTTCTGGTTCATGTACCGCAGAATGAATGTTGAACCGGAAATGAAAATCAGGAGGGCAGTCAATTGGAGACAAAATGCGGTTGATCCAAAAAGAACGGTAGTCATCACAAGTGCTAGCCCATGAAGCAACATGGCAATCCGGGTCCCAAATTTGCCTCGCAGCGATAGAATGAACATCCTAATTTAGCCCTTCGCTTTTTGATCTTCTGCCGGGAATGCAGCCCTGCGCGCCAATCACTTACAAGGGCCCAAACCGGAGCTTAGCTGTGACTTGCACAATGGCCCCAAACGGGCGGGGAACGTCGTTTGACAGTATCGGCGGTGAGCAGGCTTTCTGTGCAAGTGCGGACCGGTAGTGTGTCAACGGCAAGATCTGACATTCAATCAGCCACGGATTGAGGACTCTTTGTGCGATACGGAAGGCGGCTGTGAGCCCAAAGTCACCAATGCTTCAGAATGCACGGACGTCCGGTCTGACGATGTTGACACAATTCGTAGTTTCTAACTCCTAAACCGTTTTGAAGAGACAGACATTTCCAAATCAAGAATTGGTCTACCCTTGGTCAGCGCCAACTAGCCAGCGGTTGCCAGCCACAATCCCTCCGGACCATCGTGCCAGCAGCGGAAATTTCGCTTCTTACCAAACGTCAATGAGCAAACGTCTTTTACGCGATACATCCGAACACATCACATCCGGCATAGGTGCCGGCCCTGACAATTCGGAGAGCCATAATGCTCAGTTTTTCGTACCCGTCCGATGCCCTGTTGCTGCGCAGCGCGATTGTGCTGTCTTTGGTGGCTATTCCCGTAACGCTTTTACTTCTCGGCCTTGATCGACGCGTTCTTGATGACGAGGCCTTGTGGCTCAAACCACTCAAATTCAATCTGTCTCTCGCCGTTCATGGAATCACCGTCTTGGTCGCCGCGCGGTTCCTTGCCGGAGGTCCGGCAAGGACATGTCGTCACGAAAATCGGCCTTTTCACCTTTGGCGCGGTCATCATCTACGAGATCGTCTTTCTGTCGGTGCAAGCATCGCGCGGCGTGCGGTCGCATTTTAACAATACCTCGGCGTTCGATGCCATCGGCGGCTCTATCATGGCTGCGGGGGCAGGCGTTTTGGTTGCCGTACCTCTTGTTCTCGGAGTGGCGCTTGCGGTTGCAGCCCTGCGTGGCGGGTGGTCCGGTATTGCGGCGAACCCATTGCAGTTTGCCCTGGCGCTCGGCTTCATCCTCGGTGGGTGGCTGGGCGCTCAGACCGGCGGTGCCATTGGGGCGAATGGTGGCCCGTTCGTGGGGGTGGACCCGACCGTTGGTCCGTTCATGCCGCTGACAGGATGGTCGCTCGATGGTGGGGACTACCGCATTGCCCATTTTCTGGGTGTCCACGCAATGCAGGCCTTGCCGATCATGGCGCTGATCCTGCTGCCCTTACTACCCTCCAGCATCGTTGCCGCGCTGACGCTTCCGCTGGCTGGGGGTTGGGCGGGCCTGACTCTATTCACGCTGGCACGCGCCTCTGAAGGTTTGCCACCACTTTGACTGATCTTACCACGCATCAATGACTGGCGTTCGCGTCTGTCTAATTTTCTCCCCATCAACTCAATCGTCTCAATAGGATCATACCAATGACCGACTCAGTCTACACACATCAACCCCAAACGCGCAGCGGTGTATCAGGGGCCGTAAGTCTCCTGCTTTTGCAGTTTGTCACAATGTGGGGCGCATTTTTCATCCTTGCCCCTACAATCAACTGGCCCGCGTCTCTGGGCGAACCTCCTTCGATCATCCTGCCCTTGATCCTCGATCAATCCGGCGCCGTTTTCGCCGGCTACCTGAGCTATTTGATCCACGCGGTCACCTTGATCCCCTTGGCGATCCTACTGCGGGAGGCTCTGGGTCTTGATGGTGTGATGGGGCGCACAGTTGTCGCACTTGGAGTCTTGGCGGGATTTGCCAAAGCGCTTGGCATCACCCGGTGGCTGTTCCTGATGCCCGGTCTGGCAACGGCCTACACCGATCCCTCTGCTTCCGCTGCCACCCAAGATGCGATCGCCGTCGTCTACGAAGCCTTCAATGCTTACGCTGGCGGCGTGGGCGAACTGATGGGCGTTGGTCTGTTCGCCGGAGTTTGGACCATCGTCATTTCGGTCGCTGCTCTACGCCGGGGTTGGACGCTGATCGGCTATGCCGGCTTTGGCGCTGCGGCCCTGCTTTTGTCGACCTTGCTGTCCGTCGTAGGGATCGAGTCTCCGATCATACTGACCCTATCGGGTGTCCTGTGGCAGTTCTGGACGCTTGCGCTGGCAATCACCATCTGGCGCAATGCGTGAGGGGCTATGAGATGACCAAGCAAACACATTCCGTCATTCTTGGCGCGGGCCCCATGGGCCGCGCTATTTCGCAACACCTTGCGGCGGACGGAGAAGACGTCACCGTGGTCACCCGGGACGGCCGGACCATAGGGACCGGCATCGGCGTCGCCAAGGCGGACCTGTCCAACGTGGAGCAAACCATCGCCGCATGCGGTGGCGCTGATACGATTTATCATTGCGCGGCCCCGCCCTATCAAAAATGGGACGAGGGTTTTCCTTTACTGCAAAAGGCCGCCATTGCCGCCGCCGAAGCGACAGGGGCTGTTCTGATCGCGGTGGAAAACCTCTATGGCTATGGTGTTGCCGGAACCGTTACCGAGGATATGCCGCTTACCGCTGCCACTCGCAAAGGCGCACTTCGGGCGCATGTGTCGCAAGAGTTGCTCGCGGCACATGCTTCCGGGCGCGCCCAATGTGTGGCGGGGCGGTCAACCGATTTCTTCGGCCCCGGCGTGCGCATATCAGCCTTGGGGGAAAGGTTCTGGCCCGTGCTTTTGTCGGGCAAGCCCGTCGACTGGCTCGGCGACCCGGATGCCCAGCACAGCTTTGCCTATCTGCCGGATCTGGCCGCGGCTTATGTCACGCTCGCGCGGACACCATCGGCATGGGGTCAAGCCTGGCACTTACCAGCCTTGCCGCCCGTCACGGTGCGCGAGATATGCGACATGGTGGTGACGGGCGGCGATGCGCCAACGAAGATACGGCAAACGCCATCATGGCTTTTGCGCGTGGTCGGGCTGTTCCAACCTGCCGCTGGCGAACTGGTCGAGATGCGATACATGTTCGACGAGGATTTCGTAATAGATCATACCAAGTTTGATCAGACGTTCGGGGCTGGTAATCATAGTTGGGAAACGCCGTTAAAGGAGACTCTGGCTTGGTGGGACGCACAGACGCCGAAACCGACAAGATGAACCGGGAGGCTGCGCTCGCTGCCTTTTCCAGCCGATTGCAGACGGCCGTTGCACCGCTCGTCCCAAGTGCCGCAGCGCTGAACCGTCTGCATCGTGGGGCGCGTCATCGTGTCTTGGCAAAGGGCGACCATATTCTACGTTCAGGCATAGTCGCTGACGAAGTGTTCTTCGTGCATCAGGGTTTATTGCGCTATTATTTCAACGATCCAAGCGACGGTGGACAGGAGCGCACCGGGCAATTCTTTGACGAGGGTATCGTTGTCACTGACGCCGAGAGCTTTCTGGCTCGCGTCCCTGCGGAGCAGAATTTTGAAGCCTTAGAGAAAAGTTCGATTGTCGTTTTGCCGCGGACGGTGCTTAACAGGGGCTACGACGATGACCATGCCATCGAGCGGTTCGGACGCCTCATGCTGGAAGAGGGCTTGATCGGATCGCAGCGCCGCGCCAGCCGATTGCTGACGCTGCAACCCGAAGATCGCTATCGCCTCTTTGTTGAGACGCGTCCGGAAGTTGCCCGCAGGGTTCCACAATACTTGATTGCCAGTTACCTGGGACTTACTCCCGAGAGCCTGTCCCGCATCCGTCGGCGCATCGCTGACCGCTCCAATTCGAGATAACTCTCAAAGCATGACCAAAGATCGAAAATGCAAAAGAAGGCATTTATTGGCTCTATGGAATTGGCTGTTTTGTCCGCGTTGCTGCTGTTGGCCTTCCATTTCAACAATTTATTCTGTGTGCAGACGTGGCGAAATTCAGCTCTGAGCCCTCATTTGCCAGCTACATTTTTACGCACAAACAGCCGCTTCGGCGTCGGTGATCTTTTCCGGCAGAGTACTCCTTTTACAACTGAACCCACAGCATAACGGGTTTTGCAAAGCCGGGTG
>Ga0306910_1000606_pt1 | contig 15680 bp, 13 predicted proteins | sample AntRauMFilla2698_FD_190438 | JGI IMG/M metagenome (GOLD analysis project Ga0306910, IMG submission 190438) | Saline lake microbial communities from Rauer Islands, Antarctica - Metagenome Filla 2 #698 (v2) (version 2) | ecosystem: Environmental > Aquatic > Non-marine Saline and Alkaline > Saline ... | reverse complement strand
TATCTATTACCTTCTGAATTTGCTCTTGAAACTTCTTTGAGTCATCTTCAGAGACCTCTTTATCTTTTTCTGCTTTTTTCACGACATCATTTTGATCTCGGCGCGCATTTCTCATTGCAATCTTTGAATCTTCTCCAAATTTCTTGATGTCTTTCACTTGGTCCTTTCTTCTCTCCTCAGTTAGAGCAGGAAAAGGAATTCGAATGAGATTGCCATCATTTGAAGGCGTCAAACCCAGGTTGGCACCTAATATTGCTTTTTCAATATCCTGAATCATCGTTTTATCAAAAGGTTGAATTTGTAGTAATCTTGCCTCTGGGGTCGAAACATTTCCAACCTGTGCAATTGGAGTTTGTGATCCGTAGTAATCAACAGAAACACCATCGAGAACATTTGCGCTTGCTCGTCCAGTTCTTACTTTGGAGAGACTATTTTTTAAAGAAGCAAGTGACTTTTCCATGCTGTCTTCAAGTTCCATAATTATTTCATCTATCATAACTAACACCTCTACCCTAAGAAGACTTAGAACTCACCGTTGTTCCAATTTGTTCACCGAAAACAACTTTTTGGATATTACCTTTTTCAAAAACATTAAAGACAATAATATCTATATCATTATCCATACAGAAGGTTATGGCCGTTGAATCCATAACTTTTAAGCCTTTATTAAGAACTTCAATATACTTAAGCCTATCAAACCTTTTAGCATCATTATGAACCATTGGATCTTTATCGTAGATTCCATCTACTTTTGTTGCTTTAAGTATAATATTGGCATCTATTTCAGATGCTCTAAGAGCAGCAGCTGTATCAGTTGTAAAGTAGGGGTTACCAGTACCACCAGCAAAAATAACCACTCTCTTTTTCTCAAGGTGCCTTATTGCTCTTCTTCTAATATAAGGCTCCGCAATTTTCTTCATTTCAATTGCTGTCAGAACTCTCGTATAGACATCTTTTCTTTCAAGCGCATCTTGTAGGGCGATAGAGTTTATGATTGTTGCTAGCATGCCCATGTGGTCAGATGAAGTCCGATCCATACCAATCGTTGCACCAGCAACACCTCTATGGATATTTCCACCGCCTATAACAATTCCAACTTCTACACCCATATCGATAAGAGCTTTAATCTCATCAGAAAGCGTGTCCAAAGTCTCAGGACAAATACCATTACCCTTTGCTCCAGCAAGGGCTTCACCAGATAGCTTTAGCAAAATCCTTTTATATTTCATGCTCAAGGTGCTCCAGAAAATACAAAAAAGGGGCCGAAGCCCCTTTCATGATTAAGAAATTTAATTAGTTATTACCACCGGTCATCTTGGCGACTTCCTCAGCTAGGTTATCTTCTTTTTTCTCGATACCCTCACCCAGGTTTAGCTTTTTAAAGCTCGCAACAGTTAACTCAGCACCAATCTCTTTGGCGACAGAATCAACAAGCTTTCCGATTGTCATATCAGGATCTTTAACGAATTTTTGCTCCAGAAGACAAACTTCAGAAGAAAGCTTCTTAAGTTTTCCTTGAACAATTTTTTCAATCATATTCTCTGGCTTTCCTTCTTCCTTTAATTGAGCAGCATAAATATCTGCTTCCTTCTTCTTAAAGGTTTCATCGATATCATCTGAAGAGAGGAATTTAGGAGAAGCTGCGGCAACGTGCATAGAGATGTCTTTTAAAAGATCAGCCACTTTTTGATTGCTGGCATCTGCACCTTTAAGCTCTACCAATACACCAATTTTACCACCATGGTTGTAGGTACCGAGAGCTCCATCCGTAGTCATCATTTCAAATCTTCTGATGTCGATTTTTTCACCAATTTTCAAAGTAAGTTCATTAACTTCACTCTCTTTTGCTGCTTTTAGAGCTGCAATATCAGCTGGCTTTTCCTTAAGGATAAAGTTAGCAATCCCATCAGAAAAGGCCTTGAAGTCATCACCCTTTGATACAAAGTCAGTTTCACAGTTAACTTCTACAATCACTCCTGTAGCACCCTCAACTAAACTAGCTACTGCACCTTCTGCAGCAACTCTACTTTGTTTTTTCTGTGCTGCTGCAAGACCCTTCGTACGAAGGAAGTCCACAGCAGAATCCATATTACCAGATGTTTCGGTGAGGGCTTGCTTACAAGCCATCATCCCAGCACCAGTTAATTCTCTTAATTTTTTTACATCACTTGCAGAAAAAGACATTTCTCTAATCCTTTTTGGTTGTTTTTAGTTTTTGATTATTCAGCTTCAGTCTCAGTTTCTTCCTCACCGATGAGGTCAATGTCGTGCTCAAACTTTTCGATGATTTCTTTTTCAAGAGAAGCATCACGACCAGGGTCAGAAGCAGCTGACTTAAGCTTAGCCTTATTACCTTTTGTTCCTTCGTTTACTGAAGCAGCAAAGTATTCTGCAAAAAGAGTTACAGACTTAATTGCATCATCATTAGCAGGAACAACGTAATCAACACCATCAGGATCACAGTTTGTGTCTGTTAGCGCAACAACAGGAATTCCAAGTTTGTTAGCTTCTTGAACTGCAATTCTCTCACTATTTGGATCAACAACGATAACTGCGCCAGGAAGCTTTCTCATTTCCTTAATACCACCGAGATTTCGCTCAAGCTTTACAACTTCTTTATCAATTCTAATTCTTTCTTTCTTAGTAAGAAGACTGAAATCACCAGTCTCTTTCATTTTTTCAACTTTTCTAAGCTTATCAACAGAAAGTGTAATCGTTTTATAGTTTGTGAGCATTCCACCAAGCCAACGGTGAGTAACAAAGAAAGCTCCACATTCTTCAGCAGCTTTTCTTACAGCGCCTGAAGCTTGTCTTTTTGTTCCAACAAATAAAACTGGCTTACCTTCTTCACAAGTTTTCTTTACGAAGTCATAAGCACTCTTTGCCAATGGAATAGTTTTTCCAAGATCAATAATGTAGATCCCATTTCTTTCTCCAAAAACATACTTCTTCATTTTTGGATTCCACTTGTGAGTTTGGTGACCAAAGTGAGCCCCCGCTTCCAACAAATTCTTTAACTCTAATTCTTTCGACATTCTGCACTCCCTCTAATGAGTTGATGGTTCATCTTATCGCTCGTGCTACTCCCTAATGGAATAGACCACCAACCGAACGATTGAACGTTAAACAGCCCCTAAGGGGCCGATATTTTAGTGTTTAGTGTGTAACACAGGGGTTAAAAACGGGCAAGAAAAGAGTTACTGCGAAGATAAATCTTCAGAGGTCCAAAGGACCTTTCGACGCTTTGAGCCTTCAGCCGGCCCAACAATGCCCTTTTCCTCCATTTCCTCAATAAGATTTGCGGCACGATTATAGCCGATCTTTAGTCTGCGCTGCAACATTGAAGCTGACGCTGTTCGGTGCTCTACAACAGTTTTTACGGCTTGCTTAAAGTAGTCATCCTCAGAGGAGACTTCTCCAGCGCCACCTGAGATATGAGAGCCAAAGGAGTACTCGTTTCTCTCCTCGTCACCGCCATTGTCAAGAAAATCCATAGCACCTGTATGATAGTTCCTTGGCATCGCTGCTAACTTATCCGTTAAGGCCTCAATTTCTTCTTCATCTACATAGGCTGAGTGAACCCTTTGATTATTGGTACCGTGACGATAGAGCATATCTCCTTTTCCAAGTAGTTTCTCGGCGCCCATTGAGTTTAGGATTGTGCGCGAATCTTGAGAGGAGGTCACTCTAAAGGAAACTCTTGTTGGGAAGTTCGATTTGATTAACCCTGTTATCACATCTACGGAAGGTCTCTGGGTCGCAAGAACCAGGTGTATCCCTGCGGCCCTTGCCTTTGCAGCAAGCCGACAAATATTATTTTCGATATCCTTTCCTGCTTTCGTGAGAATGAGGTCTGCAAACTCATCAACTATAATGACGAGGTACGGAAGCTCATAGTGCTCTTCTGGCTCATTTTCATAAAAAGGATGAATTTTTGCTAATATATCTGGCGTTGCTCGCTTTAATTTCTCATTGAAGCCCTCAATATTTCTGACACCAAGCTCTTTTAGGATGGAGTAGCGTCTCTCCATTTCCTGACAAGCCCAAAGCAAGGATATGGCAGCCGTCTTCGCATCTGTAACCACTGGCATAACCAAGTGAGGCAGGCTTGAATAGAGGGCCAATTCAAGCTGCTTGGGATCAATAAGAATAAGCTTCATTTGACTTGGAGACTTTTTGACAAGAAGAGAGACCAGCAAAGTGTTAATAAAAACTGATTTACCAGCCCCTGTTGCCCCTGCTACTAACATGTGGGGCATCGATGCCAAATCAACAACCAAACTCTCTCCAAATGCATCTTTTCCCATGGAAATAGGGAGAGGTTTTTCCGTATTTTTAAATTCTTTAGTCGAGAGAACTTCGTCTAAGTAAATGATCTCTCGAGGATTCCTAGGTACTTCGATTCCTACTGTCGTTCTCCCAACCATTGGGTAAACAATACGAATTGGTGCCCCTAATAAGGCCATTGAAATTTCATTTTCCGCATTCGTAACTTTTGAAATCTTAACACCAGCTCCGAGTTCAAGCTCGAAGGTGTCAACGACTGGCCCTTTTAAAATATTGACTATCTTCCCTTCAATTTTAAATTCTTCCAATGTCCCTTGAATTGAATTGATAATATTAGCGAAATACTCGTCATCCGGATGTCTTTGACTTCTTACACCTTTGGTATCGGTAAGAGTCGTCACAATGTCGTAGTACTTTCTCTCTTTTGCTACTTCATTTTTGAGTTTGTAATTCTTAACTTTATCGGAATTTGGGTCGCTTTTAGCTTCAAAAGGCTTTGAAAGTGGTGTTCTTTCATCTAAAGATTGTTCGTCCCTTTCACCATAGGATGAATTAGACAAAGATCCTCCTTCTGAACTATCAGAGTGACCTTTATCAATCGCTGTATAATTTGCAACACCTTGCGGTTCTGCAGTTAGATCAGTGGACTTCTTCATCTTAGGAAATTGAGGGAAGCTCAAAGAGCTTCGCTTTGGTTTTGCTCTCTCTTCCGATGAACCACCTTGCAAAAAGCTAGGCACCATTACCTTTACCTTTCCAACTAACTGCTTTTGACCATTAGAAATATTTCTCAATATCCTTACTGGGTTCAAACGCCAGAGGTTTCGGTAGAAGATTCCCGGAAGCTTTCCAAGAAATATAAAAAAGGACAGTGCTCCCTCTTTAAATGCAGAACGAAATGAACCGGCAACAAAAGCAAATATAAAAATGGAGCCAATTATACAGCTCTCTAAGAAAGAAAAATTTTTAAAGATAAGATAACGCAGTCCCTTACCAAGAAATTCAGGTGCGAAAACAAAGAACAAAAACATGCACCCACCAGAAAGTGAGATAAAGTTCAGACTATCGAGAGGTATATTTCTCTTTGAAAACTGAAGCGTATAAAAAAGAGCGAAGCATAAAAACGGAAATAAGGTCCAAGGGCCTAAGTAATAGCCTGCTCCAGTAATAAATGATGAAATCAAATAAGTGAACCCACTTACACTGGCATTTTTAGAACTTATAGAGAGATAGTTATCAGGAAGATCGTCTCCATAATAAAACGCTGCCAAAGACAGTGTCGTTAAGAGGAAAAGAAGGAAAAGCTCAGCCTTGAGCACTCGGTTTGTCATAGTATTCATATTTAAATTTTATCAGATATCTTAGAGTCGTGTCTAGGGATGCGTCATAGTAGAATTATTTATTGATAAAAGTAAAAATAGGCAAAAAAAAAGCCCCTCAAAAGAGGGGCTTTATTTATAATGGTGCATCTTGCTATTCTCACACTCAGTCTCCCGAGCACTACCTTCGCCGATGTTGGGCTTAACTGCCGAGTTCGAGATGGGATCGGGTGTTTCCCCAACGCTATCGACACACCAAATTCAATTACTTTCTTCTTTCAATAAATTTATAAAGTCTTCTAGCACAAGCTTTCACACTTTCAAAACAGAATTAGTAGCAAAACAGAACCCATGTAAAATAGAAACAAAAGCAAAACGACAAATTAGTACCAGTCAGCTCAATACATTGCTGCACTTACACCTCTGGCCTATCAAACTCGTAGTCTACAAGTTGTCTTAATAGAAGTCTTATCTTGTGATGGGCTTCCCACTTAGATGCTTTCAGCGGTTATCCCTTCCGAACTTAGCTACTCGGCAATGCAGCTGGCGCCACAACCGATTCACCATAGGTTCGTCCATCCCGGTCCTCTCGTACTAAGGACAGATTCACTCAAACTTCTTACGCCCACGGAGGATAGAGACCGAACTGTCTCACGACGTTCTGAACCCAGCTCGCGTACCGCTTTAATTGACGAACAGTCAAACCCTTGGGACCTGCTCCAGCCCCAGGATGCGATGAGCCGACATCGAGGTGCCAAACCTCCCCGTCGATGTGAACTCTTGGGGGAGATCAGCCTGTTATCCCCGGAGTACCTTTTATCCGTTGAGCGATGGCCCTTCCACTCGGAACCACCGGATCACTAGCGCCGTCTTTCGACTCTGCTCCACTTGTTTGTGTTGCAGTCAGGCACCCTTATGCGCTTACACTCTACGCCCGGTTTCCATACGGGCTGAGGGTACCTTCGCGCGCCTCCGTTACTCTTTAGGAGGCGACCGCCCCAGTCAAACTGCCCACCAGACATTGTCCCCCTGCCGGATTACGACAGTAGGTTAGGATTTCAAGTAATAAAGGGTGGTATTTCAAGGACGACTCCACATACGCCGGAACGCATGCATCAACATCTCCCACCTATCCTACGCATTATTACTCAAAACCCAATGTCAAGCTACAGTAAAGGTTCACGGGGTCTTTTCGTCCTTCCGCGGGTAGCGCGTATCTTCACGCGCACTCCAATTTCGCTGGGCCTCTAGTTGAGACAGTGGGGAAGTCGTTACGCCATTCGTGCAGGTCGGAACTTACCCGACTAGGAATTTCGCTACCTTAGGACCGTTATAGTTACGGCCGCCGTTTACTGGGGCTTCAATTCAAAGCTTCGCATACGCTAACCTCTCCTCTTAACCTTCCAGCACCGGGCAGGCGTCAGTCCGTATACTTCCTCTTACGAGTTCGCACAGACCTATGTTTTTGATAAACAGTCGCTACCCCCTTTTCACTGCGGCCCCCATCAGCTACACCGGCAAGCGATGTCACCAACAAGGGCGAGCCTTATCCCGAAGTTACGGCTCCAATTTGCAGAGTTCCTTAACTAGAGTTCTCCCAAGCGCCTGAGGATTCTCTCCTCATCTACCTGTGTCGGTTTACGGTACGGATTAATACATCTCTCCTTGCGAAGTTTTTCTGGGAAGCAGAGGATCACAAACTTCAGCCGAAGCCTCGTATTCGCATCTCAGGGTTAACAACCGAACGGATTTGCCTATTCAGTCCCCCTACTTGCTTAAACCACCATCCAACAGGTGGCTTTGCTACCTTTCTCCGTCGCTCCATCAAGTCAAGCGAGATATACTAAGTACAGGAATATTAACCTGTTATCCATCGACTACGCCTTTCGGCCTCGCCTTAGGACCCGACTAACCCTGGGCGGAGTCACCTGGCCCAGGAACCCTTAGATTTTCGGCGGGAATGATTCTCACATTCCTTATCGCTACTCATGCCATCATCAGCTCTTGTGGGACCTCCAGTGCTCCTTACGGTACACCTTCATCGGTAAACACAATGCTCTCCTACCACTTAAAAAGTCCATAGCTTCGGTACATATCTTAAGCCCCGTTACATTTTCGGCGCAGAACCACTAGTCCAGTGAGCTATTACGCTTTCTTTAAAGGGTGGCTGCTTCTAAGCCAACCTCCTGGATGTCAAAGTAGTTCCACAACCTTTGCCACTTAGATATGATTTAGGGACCTTAGCTGATGGTCTGGGCTCTTTCCCTTTCGACTATGGACCTTAGCATCCATAGTCTCACTGCCTAACAGTACTCGTCGGTATTCTGAGTTTGATATGGTTTGGTAAGTCGGTAAACCCCCTAGCCAATTCAGTGCTATACCCCCGACGGTATTCATTAGACGCTGCACCTAAATGCATTTCGGAGAGAACCAGCTATCACGGAATTTGATTGGCCTTTCACCCCTAACCACAAGTCATCCCAAAAATTTTCAACTTTAACGGGTTCGGTCCTCCACGAGGTTTTACCCTCGCTTCAACCTGCCCATGGTTAGCTCATCCCGTTTCGGGTCTACGACATGCAACTATTCGCCCTATTCAGACTCGGTTTCCCTACGGCTACACCTAAAGGCTTAACCTTGCTACACATCGTAACTCGATGGCTCATAATGCAAAAGGTACGTGGTCAGGCTTTACAATAGCCCTTCCACCGATTGTAAGTGCATGGTTTCAAGTTCTATTTCACTCCCCTCATCGGGGTTCTTTTCATCTTTCCCTCACGGTACTTGTACACTATCGGTCAGTAAGGAGTATTTAGGCTTGGAGGGTGGTCCCCCCAGATTCAGACAAGGTTTCACGTGCCCCGTCCTACTCAGGATACTCGCCCAGTTCTGCCAGTTTAAAGTACGAGACTTTCACTCTCTATGGTCGACCTTCCCAGATCGTTCCTTTACCAGCTTCCCCTTGATGCAAGTCCTACAACCCCGGTATGCAAGCACACCGGTTTGGCCTATTCCGCGTTCGCTCGCCGCTACTAGCGGAATCTCTTTTGATTTCTCTTCCTCGGGGTACTTAGATGTTTCAGTTCCCCCGGTTCGCTCAGATATGGCTACTTTACTCACCATACTGTTACTACTGTCTCCAGTAGCAGGGTTTCCCCATTCGGACACCTCCGGATCAAAGCCTATTTGACGGCTCCCCGAAGCATTTCGCAGACTAATACGCGTCCTTCATCGCCTCTTACTGCCAAGATATCCACCATGCACCCTTAGTAGCTTTCGCTCTATATCTAAAAATTAACACGTCAGTAAATTACTTAGTCATTAGTTTAAGATCGTAAATATTCCCTCTCGGGTCTACTTACGTTTACATGGGTTCTCGTCTGCTATCTAATCCTGTTATGAAAATGTCAAAGATCAGTTTTTTTTTACTTCTTTAAAATATGGTGGGTCTAGCTGGACTCGAACCAGCGACCCCGTCCTTATCAGGGACGTACTCTAACCAGCTGAGCTATAGACCCAGAGATCAAGAAGTATATAAGACAGAAAGATAATCGATTGTAATAGACAGTTGACCTGGATAAGCCATCTTGTGGCTAAACTCCTTAAAGGAGGTGATCCAGCCCCAGGTTCCCCTAGGGCTACCTTGTTACGACTTCACCCCAGTCATCAGTTCGACCGTAGGCGCTCCCCTCCCGAAGGTTAGGGCCACGACTTCAGGTAAAACCAACTCCCGTGGTGTGACGGGCGGTGTGTACAAGGCCCGGGAACGTATTCACCGTGGCGTGCTGATCCACGATTACTAGCGATTCCAACTTCATGGAGTCGAGTTGCAGACTCCAATCCGGACTGAGATGCACTTTTTGAGATTTGCTCACCTTCGCAGGGTCGCTTCCCATTGTATGCACCATTGTATTACGTGTGTAGCCCCGGACATAAGGGCCATGAGGACTTGACGTCATCCCCACCTTCCTCCTGGTTAGCCCAGGCAGTCTCCCTAGAGTGCCCAACTTAATGCTGGCAACTAAGGATAGGGGTTGCGCTCGTTGCGAGACTTAACCCAACATCTCACGACACGAGCTGACGACAGCCATGCAGCGCCTGTCACTGAATTCCCCGAAGGGCACCCCGCCTTTTAGGGCAGGTTCTCAGGATTTCAAGCCCGGGTAAGGTTCTGCGCGTTGCTTCGAATTAAACCACATAATCCACCGCTTGTGCGGGCCCCCGTCAATTCCTTTGAGTTTTAGTCTTGCGACCGTACTCCCCAGGCGGTGCACTTAATGCGTTAGCTGCGACTCGGAAGGGGTCAAACCTCCCAAATCTAGTGCACATCGTTTACGGCGTGGACTACCAGGGTATCTAATCCTGTTTGCTCCCCACGCTTTCGCGCCTCAGCGTCAGTAATTGGCCAGGAAGTCGCCTTCGCCACTGGTGTTCCTTCGCATCTCTACGGATTTTACCCCTACATGCGAAATTCCACTTCCCCCTCCAATACTCTAGATAAATAGTTTCAGACGCAGTTTCGGGGTTGAGCCCCGAGATTTCACATCTGACTTACCTATCCGCCTGCGCGCGCTTTACGCCCAGTAAATCCGAATAACGCTTGCACCCTTCGTATTACCGCGGCTGCTGGCACGAAGTTAGCCGGTGCTTCCTTTGAAGGTACCGTCAAACAGAAGGCCTATTAGACCAACTGCCATTCTTCCCTTCTGACAGAGCTTTACAACCCTAAGGCCTTCCTCACTCACGCGGCGTTGCTGCGTCAGGGTTTCCCCCATTGCGCAATATTCCCCACTGCTGCCTCCCGTAGGAGTCTGGACCGTGTCTCAGTTCCAGTGTGGCTGATCATCCTCTCAGACCAGCTAGACATCGCAGCCATGGTAGGCCATTACCCCACCATCAAGCTAATGTCTCGCAGGCCCATCCATTGGCGAATGCCGAAGCATCCTTTCTTGTTACCAACTTATGCGGTATTAGCCAGGATTTCTCCTGGTTATCCCCCACCAAAGGGTAGGTCACCTACGTGTTACTCACCCGTGCGCCACTCTACTCATACCCGAAGGTACTTTCTCGTTCGACTTGCATGTGTTAAGCACGCCGCCAGCGTTCATTCTGAGCCAGGATCAAACTCTCCAATAATATATTGAATAATTTAAAACTACTCTAAATTAAATTCTAAATTTACATTCTATTTGCTGACAATTGACGGATCAATTTTAAACATTAGAACTCTTGGCCACTACAACTGTATGTTTAGCTATAACTTCAACATAAACAACTTCAACTTTCACTACATGATCAGAAGTAGAATTTAGTTACACCAAGATATCGTCTGTCTAAAACGCCCGATTATCTTTCTCGTCTTTTCTTACCGCCGAAGCGGCAAAACTGTTTCTTATTCGAATGTCAAAGATCAAAAAACAAACTCAAAATCACCCACTAGGTCTATTAAACGCCAGCCATATTAGTGGTGGAGATGACTGGGATCGAACCAGCGACCTTCTGAATGCAAATCAGACGCTCTCCCAACTGAGCTACACCCCCACTATTAATGAGGATCTGTATAGATTCTGAGGTGAGGGGTAATTTAGTTATTTTAAGGATTACTGTCAACTTTAAAGTTTTGATTTTGAAAAAAAAAATTGGATAATAATCATATTAGTTTTCATTAAGAATTTTTTGTTTATTTAAACGTCCAAAAAGGAAAAAATACAATGGTATCTAAAAATCTTAAAAAGCTTCTAATACCCACTTTAATGGCATTAATAATCACTTTAGCGAACTCCTGTTTTAAAGAAAGTAAGGAGACGCCAGAACCTGTAAAAAATGAATCGACAACTATCACGGCTAAAGATTTAAAAGTAGATTCTAATGGACTCTCCCGCGAACAAATTGTCCTTAAAACAGTCCATGGCAACATCACCTTCAAGGTTTATCCAAAAAAAGCTCCAAACACCGTTACAAGAATCATTGAGCTTGTAAATTCGGGCTTCTATGACGGGATTAAGTTCCACAGAGTAGTTCCAAACTTTGTTATTCAGGCAGGGGACCCTACAGGAACGGGGCGAAATGGGAGCGGCAAGAACCTTAAGGCTGAATTTAATGATGTTCAACACATAAAGGGCACAGTTGCCATGGCAAGGACTCAAAGCCCTGATAGCGCGGACTCTCAGTTCTATATTGCACTCACAACTCTTCCTCATCTGGATAAGAAGTACACTGTATTTGGTCAAGTTGTTGAAGGATTAGACGCTTTAGAAAAGATAAAAAAAGATGACGTGATAATAAGTATGGTTTTTAAGAAATAAAAAAGGACCTATTGGTCCTTTTGTTCTACTTACCGTGTCTTTTACCGTCTTTGATATAAATAAAGCCCTTTAGAACAACCAAGGAAATAATAAGTGCCACGAGCAACAGCATTGTTGGTGCTTTAAGTTGGTCTGGAGTTGGTTGTTGAACTTCTTTAGTAACGATTGAAGATGTTTTCGCTTCCATAACTATCCTTTAAATTACCTGTAAAGAGACTCGAGAATAACGACTACTGCGTACGCAAATGCTGCCAGAGGTATTGCTGCGATAAACTTAAGCCAGCCTTTCTCTTCATCTAAGTGCATGTACCAGTAGGCAACTGCGACCGCTTTCCCCATGGCCAATACACTTAAAGTTACGGCTTTTAGAGTATAGGACCAACCAGCTTCAGCGGCGATTAACTCGGCCACTGTTAGCGCCCCTAAGAGTAAAAAAACTAAAAAGTATTTTTTCCAATGGCTGTGATAACCATGAGCTTCTGCACTCATATATTCTCCTAAAATTTAATTATACTTCCTATTAACTAATAATCCGATATCAATCATCATATTATCCATTCCGTGTTTATCGGTAGAATAATAACCTCTGATCATGCCCTCAGTATCAACGAGAACTAATTTTTCGGTATGAACAATATCGAGTAATGATACTGACTCTGTTCCAACAAATCCCTCTACGGGTTCTTTCTCCCCCATTGGAACCTTGAAACCATCAACCAATAAGGATTTTAGCTCTTGCCTTTCACCAGTCAGAAAGTGCCATACAAAAGGGTTAGCCTTATTCTTCCTAGCGTACTTATTCAAAACTTCCGGAGTATCGTAATCGGGGTCTACAGAGATGGATAAGATTGCGACCTTTTGGCCAAGACCCTTCACTCTTTTTTGAACAACCTTCATTCTCTCAACCAGTCCAGGACAGGTCGTGGGACATGAAGTGAAAATAAAGGACGCCATATAAATACGCCCCTCTAAATCCTTTGAACCAAAAGCCTTACCGAACTCGTTAACAAGAGAAAAGGTTGGAACTTTAGCCAGTCGAGGTAGCTCGGGAGGCAAAGTTCTGTTTATCGATCTAAAGATTGGGTAACTAAAAGTTAGCAGAAAAAATAAGACCCAAAAAAGCTTACTTCGAACTAGCTTTTCAAAAAAGTGCTCATCTCGAATGTAGTTTATAACCTCTGTCGCCATTATTGATTTTTAAACCTCGAAACAAACTCTTTTCTCTTTGGACTGTCTTTGAGCTCTCTTAAACTTTGAACGTAGTAAGCAAGGGCCCAGATTTGGTGATCTTCAAGAGTATCCTTCCATGCCGGCATGGAAGTACCACCTACACCTGCAAGTAAACGGAGGTAAATATCTTCAACATTTCCATCGCGAATACTTCTTAGAGGGTGCCATGTGAAATCTGGTGGTACGGCTGCGTAACCATGATCTGACTCTTGGATTTTTAATTGATAAAAATCTGGATCCAACTCATCAATTCCATCACCAGTTAATTCTTTTGTCATGGCATCGTATTCTGGGAGTGTGACGTATCCTCTGTGGCAAGTCTGACAACTTGCTTCGACGTGATAGATCTTCTTGCCTAGATCAATTGCTTTATCTTTACGAGCAAGAGTGAAGGGATCCACAAAAGGTTTTGCATCTAGCTTGGCCCCAAGTTGCTTATCCTTTCCGATCCAAGTATCTGGAGCAAAGGTCTTTATATATTGCCAAACTGCGTCCATTTGACCTTGCTTAAGATCCCAAGGGAGCATAGCAGAACCATTTAGGCCGTGCTTTAGAAGCTTATAAATAGAATCATCGTGAGGTAGTTCACCACTCACAACGTTACCAAACTTGATAACCCCAAGAGTGAAGTTTCTAGGTGGTGGCTGAAGACCTTTTGAAGCTACGCCATTTCCATCACCTTTAACTCCGTGGCACGCCATACAGTATTCGCTATATATTTGCTTTCCCTTATTTAGGGTATCTGCCTTGACATACTGGCCACCGGCCATAACCACGCCCTCTTTAAATTCATTAGGTTCACAGCCAACAAGTGAAATCAATAAGCCTGAAGTTAAGAGAAGAGAAATTATCTTTTTCATAAAAGTCCTCATATCAAAAAACAAAAATTCCAAAAAATATTAGAAACCATACAATTCCAAGAAAGTGCCAAAACTGACCCACACTTTTGGTTCGAATCATGCCCTTCTCTTCATCAATTGTTTGATGAATTGCTGGTATTAAAAATAGTAGTGCTAGCATTCCCGCAACTACGTGAGCTGCATGAATCCAAGTAAAAGCATAGATAATTGAACCAAAGACAGTGCTATCCACAAAAATCCCGGTTAACTTTAAATCTCTCCATAGAAGAAACTGAAAACCCATGAAGCAACTACCTAAAGTCAGAGTTAGGTAAAAATAAGCCTTTGCTTTCTTCCAATCCTTATTAAAAACTGACTTCTCTAGCGCAAAATAGGAAAGAGAGCTCAATAGAATTGTGAAAGTGGAAATCGTCGGGATTAAAAGGGAAGCTCTTTGCATTCCCATTGGCGGCCAAACGTCTGCTGTAAAACGGTATGCAACATAACCGAGAAAGAGAGTAGCAAAAAGCATTGAAAAAGATACGAGGGTCATAATCATCGCTATTGATGACTGCAGTGCTAACCCATTTTGTATGTTTGGTGCTTTTACGCTCAAATTAATCTCCGTTAAGCTAATTCTTCAGTTTGATATTGAAAGTCACGACCATTTCCAAGGTTTGGATTTCCAAGCTCATGTGGCCCACATTTTACAACGGGGATTTCTTTAAAGTTGTAATGAGGAGCTGGAGAAGGAATTGTCCATTCCAGAGTTCCCACTTCCCAAGGGTTTTGGGAGGCTTTTTCCTTTTTAAAGAAAACAGCATAGACAAAATTGACCACGAAAATTATCTGAGCAAAGCCCATAATGATCGCAGACCAAGTGGCAAAAGTGTTTAGCGGTATCAGCTTTTGAGTAAATTCATAGATAAAAGGATTATAAATCCTTCTATGCATTCCACCGTAACCGACAAGCATCATGGCAAAGAAAACACCGTTAAGACCTAGCATTGTGATCCAAAAGTGAATTTTAGCCCAAAACTCATTCATGATCGTTCCAAACATTTTTGGCATCCAGAAATAGATCGCTGCAAATCCTCCAAGAAGAACAGAAGCTGCCATAGTGTAATGAAAGTGACCAACAACAAAGTAAGTATCGTGAAGATAAAGATCTGTCGTTACTGTTCCAAGGTAAAGACCTGTAAGGCCACCTAATCCAAAAACGAAGACCACACCCAGGCTAAAAAGCATTGGGCTATGAAAGCGAATCGACCCCTTCCAGATTGTTCCAAGCCAATTGGCAAAGAAAATTGCTGAAGGAATAGAGATCGTCATTGTTAAAGTCATGAATGTTTGAGTCAGAAGAGGAGACATCTGAGTCGTGAACATGTGGTGACCATAAACAAGAGTCGAAAGAATGGTAATTGAGGTCATCGCAAGGGCAGTTGCCTTTGCACCAAAAGCTGGCTTTCTTGCAAAGAATGAAAGCAGGTCTGAAACGATTCCCCATGCAGGAAGTATCAGAATATAAACTTCAGGGTGACCAAATATCCAAAAAACGTGCTGGAAGAGAACGGGATCGCCTGTACCAGTTGTTGCCGCGGCTCCCGCCAGGAAGAAGGTTGTTCCAAAAAGCCTATCAAAGATAAGAAGAAGAACACCTGCACCGAGAACGGGAAGAAAAATCGCATTTAAAACAGCAG
>Ga0306910_1000602_pt1 | contig 15727 bp, 21 predicted proteins | sample AntRauMFilla2698_FD_190438 | JGI IMG/M metagenome (GOLD analysis project Ga0306910, IMG submission 190438) | Saline lake microbial communities from Rauer Islands, Antarctica - Metagenome Filla 2 #698 (v2) (version 2) | ecosystem: Environmental > Aquatic > Non-marine Saline and Alkaline > Saline ... | reverse complement strand
GTCGTCGCTGTTCAACCAGTCACGTATTCGATGAACCAACGCCTCGACCTCCGCCTCTTCTTCTTTCGAGAGATGTATGTCGACTCGGGTGGTCATCGGATGCCTTTTGCGTGTCCGTAATCTTGCCAACGACGTTGGCCAAGGGCTGTCATAATTGCCTCGCCAGGATCGAATGTCAAATCGGCTCGACCGCCATTAAATCGGTGAGCCTCGGTCATCCCGCCGCAATCTTTGCTTCCTGGAAGAACCACGCTGGCATCGGCTCGCGAAGCGCCCACACGATCTGCATGGGTCGCTCGGACTGATGCCGGACGTAATCGACGGGCCCGAGGAAGAGATAGGGCTGATTGAACCCGTTGATCTTCTTCTGCTGCCGCACGAAGAGCAGCACATTCGTACTCATCTCGCGATGGTTCACGTAGCGCTCGCCAGTCGGTGAATCCTCACTCGTCGTGTGCTGCGACTCCCAGTGAAAGAGCCGCTCGCTGATAGGATAGTCGCGGTAGAGCGTCTTGGGCGAGTACTCCTCTTCGGTCTTCTGGAGTGTGACGAAGAAGATGTCGGTGTTGCGGTCGGGGCACCAGACGACTCCCTCGCGAGGTTGATAGAGGCGACCATCTTTGAACTGGCCCATCGCCGTCATGATCTCGTCGCGAGAGTAGCTCGCGTACAATCTGAGCGGCACGTCGGGTAGCGCGGCGAGCGGCTGTGAGGTGTGTCTCAACTGGTTCTCGAGAACCTCGAAGAGCTGCATCAATTCGAGGCGCACCGAATGGTTTTGCCAGAGGCTGCGCATGAATGAATCCGCCTCGTCGAGGTCCGTGAAGTCACTGCGCAGGATACTCAAGAGCATCAAATTGCGTCGGCCGTCCGCGGTCTCAACGTCGAGCTCCGCAGGCGGTTCATCGGCTTCGACCATCTCGCGCCACTCTCGTAGACGGACGAGATCATCGATGTACGTTCCGCGTGCAATGCCGCGAAGCCACGCGTCTTCGGTGTCATCACCTGGCTCGGGCCACGAGAGTCCGGCTCGGCGACGCAAATCAGTCCACGAATGCGCCGTTCTCGCATAGACATCCTCGAGCTCCAGATCTGCTGCCTCGAGAAACTCCGACAAGATCACGCCCTCACCACGTATCTCGGCGACTTCGGCGAGCTCTTTTGCCCGTCCCGTCACGTTGTTGGGGAGCGACTTTTTGATGTTGTCCAGAACGTACTCTTGAGCACGCCTTTCTAGCTGAATTGCACATCCCGGGGGCAGTCGCGGGAAGCCGCCTTCGATAGACTCGATGATCTCGCGCCGTGTCCCGCCGAGAAGGGCGCGGTACTTGATGTCGTAGCGATATCGTTTGTGGGCATTTCCGACGAAGTCGAGCACGGTCAGGCACTCTTTTTCGGGTGCGAGTCGCAGGCCACGACCGAGCTGCTGTAAGAATATGGTGCCACTTTCGGTGGGCCTCAGAAATAGCGCCGTATCAATGTCCGGGATGTCGACACCCTCGTTGAAGAGGTCCACAGCGAAGAGACAGACCAACTGGCCGCTACGCAACAACGCTTGCGCTTCGCTCCGCTCGTGCCTCGTCGAGCGAGAGCTCACGGCCTCGGATGGAAGCCCGGCCTCGTTGAACTTCTTCGCCATCATCTCGGCGTGCTCGATGGAGACGCAGAAGCCGAGGGCGCGCATTTTCTTTGGGTTTTCGACGTAATCTTCAACCGCCTGCATCACGCAGGAAGGAAAGAACATTCTCTGGGAGGTGGACGACAACTTCCGCTTCGCATTCCGAGACTCGACGGATAGCACCGACATCTGGGCGGTCAAACCGGCTGCCGCAGGCGACGAAGTCGAGATGAACGTGTCGCTCCTCGACATCAACAACTCGAACCCGGTCGACATCTCGCAGGGCCTCTCGGTCGATACGACTGACCAGGCGATCAACATCGGCACGACGGCCGGTCAGATCGATTCGGGCGGTGACCCCGACACCATCCGCGCCAACATCGCACGCGGCTACGACGAAGCCCGAACAATCTCCTGGACGTAATGTCACTTTCCTCGCGTCACCCCTGCCGTTAAGATAGACGGTCACCGCTCTTTCTCGCGCTACGTCTGCACCCCCTGAGGTCGCCATGGACACGTCTACCCCGCCAGGTCTTCTCGGTACCCTCTCCGACTGGCTCAATGCGTTTGCCGACTTCGCATACGCGAACATCGGGCTCACCCTGCTTTTGCTGTGGTGCTTCACGTTGTTTGCGATGACAGAATTCGCCAAGCCTATCATCCGTCGCTTCGTCAAAGAGGTGAAGGACAAACGCCTCTTGGTGAAGTTATTTCCACAGGTCATGGGCGCACTCACGGGGTACTGGTTCTTTCCAATCATTGTGTCGACCACGCAGTGGGGAGAAACCTGGAGAATCCCTGGCTTTGTGGGCATCGGAGCGGGTTTCTTGTTCGGACTTGTGACGATTGGCGCCTACGAACTCAGCCGGTCGAAGAAGTTCGTTCGGTTGACCAAAGCGCTCATCAAGAAGATGATGTACAGGATACCAGGCCTCTCGGAAGAGGAGGTCGACACAATTATGGCGACTGAACGTAGGTTGCCGACGGAAGAGATCACCAGCCTGCAAGAGGTTGTCACGTCTCTCCGGCAGTTCGGCGAAGTAGATATGACGTTCCCTCCGCCGGATAGAATCATCATAGAATTACGTGTACCAACAGACACGGCCTCCAACGATAGCGGAGATCCGCCGGCTGACAATCCCGAGACTCTGGTCACAGAGTAAAACTGGGTGAAGCAGTTTGAATTTGATATCGTAAAAGGCGTACCTCATCGGTGATGAAGATGGCACGAGCCTCTCGCATAACGCAGGGAAACCGCGATGAACGACCCCACAATATGGTTGGAAGTAGTGGGCTTCGTGCTGGGCGGCGGAAGCGTCGGCGCACTGGGTACGTACCTGGGGGTACGGAAGAAGACTCAATCTGAGCTGGAGATCGCCTACATGAGCCAACTAAGCCGAATGTCCGACCGCATCGAGAACCTCGAAACGCGCGAAGGCAAACACTGGGAAGAACTTCGTACGTCTGTCCGACAAGAACGTGAAGACTGCGACCGTCGCATCGAAGAGATCGAGAGACGGTTCGAAGAGGACATGCGCCTACTCCGCAATCGCTTCGAAGAGCTCAGCGAACCGATCGATGATGGCTAAAAGAAAAGCCCCGCCGAAGCGGGGCCTTATCTGTCCGTCCTGGACATGAGATGCGAGGGTCAGGTGAGTGTGACCTTCGTCTCACGCTGAACTTTCACCTCCATCGGTTCTTTGACGATCCGAACAATCTGCACCAGGTGCGTGTCGAACTCTGCTTCGTACGCGCCATTGACGAGCAGGTCCTTGATGTGGTCCCGCACTTCCTTCTGCGTTGAGAAGTCAGGCTGGTCCGGCGGCACGATGTAGGCCATGGCATTCTGACCTGCGACTGTCGTCTCCTGGAGAAACGCCATTGCGAGCTGCCCTGTGCTGCGGCGTCGCTTTTTCTTTTTGGGTTTCTTCTCCGTCTCCTCATTCGAGGTTTCGTCCGTCTCCTCATTCGAGGTTTCGTCCGTTCCTTCTGGCTCACTTCCGTAGTCTTGCGTCTCTTCTTCCGACATGATGTCTCCGACATGGTCAGGTGTTTACGCCGTAAACGACTGTGATCCCCGCGCGGCGTCGCGAAGGCAGGTGTAAAATTACAGTAGGTGGTCCCATACGCAGGGGCCGTCCCAGAGGTCGGCGTGCTCCCACAGCTTCTCCACGCGATGTCCCCAGCGCTGGTGGCTGTAGTGGTGCATGAACTTGCGCAGGAACGTGTGCTCACTGTCTGAGTCCACACGGTTCGGCTGGAGCAGCTTCTTGAAAGCGCCGGTGGGTCCGTACTGGACACCCCGGTCAAACACGATGACGACGGCTCTCGCACTCTCCAGGTCGAGTTTGTCGCAGGACCGGAGCGCAGGCATCATGTAGTCGTCAACGGCCATCTCCACCTGGCACCGCTGAAAGACCGGCTCTCTTCCTGCCTTCCGAAAGCGTTGGACCCAGTAGTCGCGCCACAGGTCGTGTCCTCCGACGGGTTGAACACGGGAGCGTCGCTTACCTGAGAGGTGGGACTTGCGCGTGTTGCTCGTGCGTGTCGTAACCTCGAGCAGCTCCTCGTGATGCTCTCCGAAGACGTCGGCGAAGAGCGCAGGATCTTTCTTGTGCATCTTCTTGAGAAGCTTGCCCAGAGCGCCCCCGTCCTGCGTGAACTGGATGTAGCCGAAGCTCAGGCCCACATGCGTGCCTACGCTCCCCGGCTTGTTCTTGGAAGCCCAGTGGTACTTCTCCGGCGGACGGTCGAACAAACCCTCGTACTCCCCGTCGCGGTTGCATGACCAGTACTCCCCTTCGAACGGCTGCGTAAACTCTGCCAGGTCCACCAGGTCCTCGTAGTCGAGTACCTTAGGCTCGGCGCCTTCCCGAAGTTCATCTCGCATTGCCGTCAACGTAGAGGGCCCGAGCTTACCGTCGACGAGCAGGTCGTTTCCCTCCTGGTACGTCGCGACCACGTCCGCGTACAGACGGGACTCCGGCTCCGCTTCCGAGAAGATAGGCGGGATCGGGAGTCGCTTCTTCGAGTTGTAGAGAATGGCTGATTCGTAGAACGCGTCGGTGCGTGTCACGGAGCCTCCTTAGTTTGGGGGAATCTATCCAACACTGGTTGATTTGTCACCCATCAAAACGGGATCTCTTCGTCTGCGGTGTCCTCGTCTTCGAACATCGCATGCGCTGCACACAGATATAAGTGCTCGTCCCACATCTTCAACTTGATCTCGCGCCACTTCCCAAGCACGGTGTTCCGGCGCTTGTACTTCCAGGTCTCCGAGTCCGGGTTCGACACCCAGTACAGGTTCCGAACTTCCTTGAAGGTCATCCCCGTTCGGAAGTCGTCGTACTCCAGGCCACAGTGTTCACAGACGACCGCGTTCGCGTCGTAGTCAACGTCTGGATGTCTGGGCCTGGTGTCGTACATCAGAGGACGGCAATCTCTTTAGCGGCGCGTGAGTAGGCGACGTAGAGCAACTTGCCTCGAAACTTCAGGACGTGCGGCTTCCAGAAGTTGTCGTAGAGCGGGCCCTCTTCGATGAAGACTTGCTCGTACGTTGATCCCTGGCTCGTGTGAATGGTCCGTGCATACCCGTGGCGCAGATCCTGAAAGGTCGTGCGGAACTCATCCCATCGCTCGTACGACTGACGCGACCCGTGTCCCTTTTTCCTGCGGTCGAGCCAGGTCTTCTTGAGCTTGGTTTCTTGCGCAATGCGTGCCTGGTTCTGCGATGGCTCGCATGCGAACAGGCGGAAGAGCTCGTCCTCGAAGTCCAGCTGCCAGCACTCGATGTCTTTGTGCTTGACTCGCTTCGCTTCTCGGACCACGAACTCCTGCGACGCCGAGATGGCGCCGATAGTCTTGGCAGCACTCAGTCGATCTCCTGCGACAAAATGAGGGACACCGGGGCCGTGGATCTGCGCGCGGACACGGTCGTTCCATTTCTTCACATCGGCGTTGTAGTACGTCAGAATCTGCCCGGTATCGCACACCGGCATGAAGCGGCGCAGCAGCTCAGCTTCGGACTGAAGCCGTGCGGTTTGCTCGGTCTCCGGGATATCGATGCGGAGGTCCTTGCCGATAGCGCGGCGGGCTGCGTGCGTGACGGCAGCGACCGGTCCATGACTTCGCTCCACCTCTTTGAGTACGGTGCGGGACGAGACGTTAAACGAGTAGGAGCGTCCCTTGTTGAGATTCTCCTCGGTAACCGGCGGCAGCTGGTAGGGGTCGCCCACGTAGATAATCTTGATGTCGTGATGCTTCACCAGCTCTTCGAGCAGCTCGACCTTTTCTTTGTCGAGCATGGAGCACTCGTCGACGACCAGCGTGTCGAAGTTCTTCTCGATGAGAGGCATCTCCGAGAAGCGGTTGTGCGTCTCGAAGACAGTCTCGCCTGTGCGCTCGTCCACTCGTCCTTTGATGTGGAGCATCTTGTGGATGGTCTCGAAGTGCCGCAGCGCGCTGCGCGGTGTCTTCATGCGCTGCAGTACCGAGACTGCTTTGTGGGTCGGCGCGCACATCGCGATGTGTCGTCGGTGCGCTATCTCGGTGTGACCGAGGAAGCTGAGCACGGTGGACTTGCCTGTCCCTGCGAACCCGAACAAGCCGTAGAAGGCGCGCGGGTCGGCTGGGTCCAGGAACTGTTGAAGGTTGTCGACGGCCGCTACCTGGCCTTCATTGAAGTCAGCGATGCTGAGTAGCATGTAATCTCCTGTATCGGAGGGAGATGGAGTGTCGCATATCATCGGCGAGATTTCCACCAGTGTTGGGTAAAAAATGCGCACAGAACACGCGCATCTTTTTTCGAGATCAACTCACCGAGCTGAAGTGCTCGAGGAGCAGAAGCCTACGCAGCTCTGCGACGCGCTCCATAATCTCATCGGAGGGTGCGACCGCAAGCTGTTTGACTGCAGACTCGATGTAGAGCGGACTCTGCCTGGCCGCCTCGAGAGCCTCGATCTGTGTCTCGAGATCTGCGATGCGTTTGCGCAGCGCGTCGGAGGATGGCGTACGAGCAACGCGAGCCTCGAGCTCCTGGTGCTGAATGGCGAGCTGCTCTTGTGCCTCGTCGAGCTCCTCGGTGACGCCAGCGAGCTGCTCCTTGAGTTGTGCACGCTGTTGTCGCAGGTCTCCCCGTGCATCTTGAAGCGCGTGAACCTGTGCACGTAGCTCCGTGTTCTCCTGGGTGAGACTGACTACCCGTTGACTGGCCTCTTCAAGGAGTTGTTCGGCTGCCTCCATCGTGTCCGTCTCCTCGTCCCTGTCCGAAGCGTCGACGGGGCCGTCCTCTAGCTCCTCCGGTACAGCCACGGCGAAGTAGTAGTGCTGGACTCCGTTGCGTCCTGCCTGCACTTCCGGAGGCGACGGGCAGCGCTCAATTCTGATCCCGTCCTTGATGGTCTCGTGATTGTAACGCCACTGAACGCCTTGCGGAGACAGGTCAAGCAGCTCGGCCAGGTCTGATGCGGGTTGCGGCGCGTAGATGGGGGGGAGCTCGCTCTTCTCTTCGATCTCCTCAGACGACGTGTCCTCGCCGAAGGTCTCTCTGCGCTTCTCTTCGATGAGGCCTGGCCGGGGCTTATTCTTGCCGGCCCTTGGCCCTTGTTCAATGTCCTTGAAGAGCTCCTGCAGTGCGCGGAAGTTCTTGTCGTAGGTCACTGCCAGGTTCCCCCGCCTGTCGTGTGTGTAGATGTCGTGGCCGCCTTTTCCCCTGCGAAGAAACTGCCAGCCGTGTTCTTTGAGCTTTCGCTTGATGTCGCGTTCGTGTGTTGATGCCATGGTCTTCCCTCTGAGATAGAAGCAGTGGAATTACTGCACCCTCTTCTACCTCAGAGATGCCACTTTTTAGCTCAGGGGTCTGTGTAGCCAAGCGCGGACAGCTGCTCTGTGTATGCCGTGACGCGCCTCGCCAGGTCGTCATACATCCCATCTGGTCCGTACTGCTCAAGACAGCTCGGACACACCAGAAGATCTACGCCATTCTCGGTGTGCTCTTCCCAGCCTTCCGCTACAACAGCTGCGCGTGCCTCAGTTGACGTTTTCACGTCTGGATCATCGACAAAATTCACCTGACCGCGTCTGCACATACGGCAGGTGACGTTGATAGTTCGTGTGATCATGTGAGCCATGTCTTCTCCAGTAATTACGGCGTAATGTCTCCGAGCGGTCCCCAGAATCCCGTGCACCAAGATCGTCCGACGCACATAAACGCCGCACCCGCCGGGTTCCCGATGACTTTACCGACGACTTCTGGCGGTCCTGTGAATGCTGCGAGGTCTTTTCGCATAACTCCGAAAATCTGGCCGCCACCATCTCGTTCTACTGGCATCGTTTGCAGCAGGTATTTTCCGTCTCCGTCGGGCTCAACGGTGTTGTCGTTTTGGTCTAACATATTCCAATCAGTGGGCCCTGTTAGCACCTCGGTCATCTGCCCGTCGAAGTGGTAGCTCATATTGATGTTGCTGACGAACGGTGGACTCGCCGTGTCTGTTTCCAGCAGGAACCCTCCCGCGCGTGAGTCCGGTTTGTCCCCGGCTGTACGTGAGGAGTCATCCACCAATTGATCCGAAAATACCACAGCCGCTACGCGATCCGTCTTGCTCGGTTCGTCTGTGCTGGTGTGGAATAGAATGTCGAGATCTTCCTCTCCTTCGCTGACCCAGAGATAGCAGGTCGTCCACCCCTCAAGCCACAGTCCCAGTCGATACGCCACGGTTTTAAGTGTCTGATTCCAGAACCCCGCGGCAGCCGGGTCTAGGCTGTTGTTATAAAGGTTGTCGTAGAAGCTGTCGGACCCCGCTCCCCCGCCATTGACGTCGTACGCAGCCCACAGCGTCTGATCTGAGAATGCGGAATAGCCCGATCGTCTGTTGCCGCTATCGATCCCGCTGTTTCCGTCGGCGTCTGACCCCTCGGCGACGTAGAACAAAATCTGGCCACCGGAACTGTGCTCGAGGACGAAATATACGCGCTCAGAGGACGTTGCCGCTTGGAGCGTCTCCTGCGGATGCACTGTCCAGTCTGCGCTCAAGTTATTCGTGAAAGCAGTGTGAATGCCTGCAGCCTGTCCACCTCCGGGGACAGCAGAATGTACGAAGCCTGCACTGATCGTCACAGCTTCTCCTACGTCAGATCCAGGGGATGTTTCTGCGGATCAATCGGCCAGCCCATAAAGGGGATTGGCGCGTTTGTTACCCACGGAATGACAACGTTATCAACCGCCAGCATGCGCCCCTGCACCGAATCGAACAACGCATAGATCTGGTCGTTGGTGCGGCCTTGAATGGCGTACACTTCCTTGTCCACAAACCCTTTGTCGTTGATGCCGTTCACGATTTTCACAGGGTCTTTGTCGTACGTTCCGTCCGCTCGAGGTTGATTCCGCCAGGTGAACTCGGTGTGTGTCTCCAACGTATCGTAGGCGTCCGGTGTGCCGTCAGGCCGCACTGCATCAAACCAGTCGTTGTTACTAAACGTCGAGTTACCCATGTCCAGGTTCAGTGCGAGTGTTCCTACAACCCAGCGATCACTGACACGTCGGGGGACCACAATATCACCCATAATTCGAACCGAGTTGATCCACCGAAAATCGTCAAACGCGTTGTACCAGCCCATGAACGGGAGCTCATGGTTGAAAATCAAGCAGTTAACATGCGCCTCTCGTGGCGTAAAGCCACCTTTCCCCCACGGCGGGAGAACAGGTCGTTGTACCGACGAATCGGGCAAGAACCCTGGTAGATCTGTCCAGGGCGACGTATTGGGTGGGTCGTGGTCGGGTGTCGTTCCATCCCACGCGTCCTCGGGTACTGCGTCGAAGTCCCACGTTACCGCATCGTGCCCTCCACGAAGCGTCCCTCCGTACAGCTCACCGTCCCAGGCTGCGTTGGTTAGCGCTTCTGAAAGAGCAATCGCGTTGCCTGCGGGGCCTGCCGTCGCAGCGGTCACGGTCATGACGCCGTTTGTTCCATCGTTCGACGCTGTCACAGACGTGAGCTCTGTCATCGAATTGGCGTAGTCCGTTCCCGCGACACCAGACAAGTCGATTGCTGCGGCCAGGTTGTCGTAGGTGTCTTCCGCTGTCGCTCCAATTTGGACATTACCATCGGAGTCCGTAAGCGTGTCCTGAAACGTGTATGTCTTGCCGTCAATTATCACCGTTTCGGTGTCCAGCGGCTGGTCGGTGTAGCGCAGTTTGTCAGAGGCCGCGATGTCGATCGCACCTTTGTGGTGGTGCATCAACATTATGCCGTCTTCGTACACTGAACCTGTGCTCATACGTACGATGCCCAAAACCTCACTGGAATCGAAAACAGCATTTCCTTCCGGGTATCGATCTTGCTGAAGCGTCTGTGCGCCGGCGAAACTAAAAAGCCACTCACGTCCATCAGGCACGCCGGCGACAAGACGCCGTACCATGAACGCGTACTGGTAAAACTGTGAAGTAACCCCTGTCCAACGACAGATTCGGCTGACCTGCCAGTTCTGCCCTCCGTTTTCGGCTTCCATCTTCGTTTTGACGCGGTCTCGTAGCTCTTCAATAGACGCATCAAACGTCGGAACGTCAAAGGCTTCGACGCCGTCTGTCCATCCCTGGTAGATGCCGTTGAAGTACCCCATGTCTACGTAATCCGTTGGCATCTTAGAGCCCCATTCCAATGTCTTGTGGGTTTAATGGCCAGCCTGCGAAGGGCAGTGGGTTTGCCAGCTTCCACGGCACGGCACAGTTGCCTTCTGCCTTGAATCCGCCGCCTATCGGCGTTTCGAAAAGCTGGAACCGACTGGTCGATACCCACCCAACCTGAGGGAAAATCTCTTTGTCGAGATACCCTTTGTCGAGTGTGCTGCTCACCACCTTGATGGGGTCGACGTCGTAGGTGTTGTCTGCACGTGGTTGATTGTACCGCGTCAACCGATTGTGTGTCGCCACGTCGTAGACGTGGTCGTTTGCCCCGTCCGGGGTCAAAGACGCTATTTCCCAGAAACTTGCGGACACGGAAAACCCACTGTACGACGCTTGTAGCGCAAAAAACGCGTCGGTAAACGTGTCAGACGAAACACGTGGGATGATCAGATCGCCTGCAATAAAATACCGGTTCGGTCGGATATCGTACGCTTCTCCCATATACAACCCGACAAAGGGTTTTTCGTGATTCCACACCATGCAGAATCTATCCGGGATCGATGCCGTTATGTCTGCGTACATGTACCCCTGCGGATAAGCTTTTGCGCCAGGTGTCGGCATGAACCCAGACATCGAAGAGCGCGGTGAGGTGTTCGGCGGGTCAAAGTCAGGTGTCGTTCCATCATACGCATCGTCGTCGGACCCGGATTCAAAGTCGTACGTCGTTGTGGCACCCAGTGAATGGTAGTGCATAGCGATGAACCCATCAATCGCGTCACTTCCTGTGCTAAACCGAAAGTAGTTGTTCAGCTCCGGGTCCTCTAAAATTTGCTCAGGCTCTGCCAGCGTATCGACAAACCCCGATTGCTGCCCGCTGAATAGAAAAAGCCATTCCCGTCCGTCCGGGACCCCGCTTTCCAACCGGCGCACCTTAAACGCATACCCATCGACCGCACCACTTGCCCAGCGTGCCACGCGGCTTACTTCCCAGTTCTGACCGCCGTTCTCCCCTTCGAGGGACGTGCGCACACGGTCTCGCACCTCTGTCATGTACGCGTCGTGAACCGTCAGGTCTATCGTTACGCCGTCACGCTGATACACACGCGACCACATCATGTATCCGAGATCTACAAAGTCGTTGGGCATTCCAAACTCCTATCAGGTGGTGCCACCAAGCTTGAGATCGATGATTCCAACCGGAAGCTCGAATGTGTCGCCATCGTTGACCGTCTCCACCGCGGTGAGCTCGGCGAACCACAGCATGTTGTCTCCGCCTACGGTGTTGCCGTCGAACAGTGCGATGGCGCCGATATCCCCGAAGTCCTCGCCCGAAGGTGTCCAGCTTAGAAGCGCGGTGTTGTCCGCTTCAGCGCCAGTGGCGTCAGCCGCTGCTGCCGTGAAGTCCACCGCCAGCCGTGCGTACGGCGTCACGCCGGTGGCAACTTCGGTGTACGCGCCTCCTTTTGTTGGCAGTCCGGAGTTCAGAATCAGTCCCACGTATAGCTGCGCCGGGTGTGCGTACGCAGCGTTGCCAGACGCGTGGTCCAGAAGACGTGTCTCGAGATAATCTGTTGTTGTGCCCATTCAGCTCTCCAGTTGATCACGGATTATTGCATATCCTGTTTACTCGGTCACGTCCCAGAAGTGTGCGAGGTATCGAGCCAGATCGCCTATTTCTGATGGCGGCAACACGCGGTCGTATACCGCCCACTCTCCCATTCTTCCTTTGAAAAAGCGGTCCACGGTGTAGCTGGGGTAGTTTATACCCGCTCCGATTGTCATGATGTCGGACGGACCCACCGTCACGAGCGGTATCGTTCGTGTCGCGACGCCCCCTGAAAGATGGATGGTCATCTCCAGGTCCCCGCCACCAATGTCTTCCCATTGCGCAGCAACCCACCGCTTGCCTGACCCGCTGCGTGACGCTCCCCTTTCCACACCGCTGGCGTCAATGACGCTGGCGGTGTGCGAGGAGCCGAACGCAGAGCGTATAAACTTTGCGCCCTCTTCGTTGGTCTGCTGCGACAGGTAGTGCCACCAATCTCCATTCGCCCCGTTGATGTCGATCACGCCGATCACCGTCATGTTTACAGTGTCGTACGCCGGGGGGACTGGATTTGCGCGCATGTATTTATCTTCACCCGTCAAGTCGAACCTGAGTGTCCCCTTCCCGTCTTTGATGGCGCCCGATGCTGCGACGTCGGTCCAGGCAGGCTCGACAGCTGAGACAGGTGCGACGTAGTCGTTGGACCCAATTTTGTCAGCGATCTCTGTGACCTTGTCGCTCACGCCGGGCGTCGGGTTACCGCCCCCGCTGACGGAGACCGTCGGGATATCCGATGCGTCCCACCATCCCAGAATGTTCGCAATGTCATCCGGGTACACGATCTCATCCAGCGTTGTCGTCGGTTGGAAAGTAGAACTCGTTGACGCACACACCAGACGACGTGAAATTCGGCGGAAAACTTGCGTACGTATACGCAGGGATGGAGTCTGGCAAAAACCCTTCATGATCGGGCGTTGTCTCGTCGCGGTCCTGGGTTGGAAAAGTCGGAGGCACCGACGTGGCGTCATCCTCAACCGGAATTTGTGCGATCGGTATGAAACATGTGCCCTCGTGATCTGGCGTCGTCTCGTCGCGGTCCTGGGTCGGCAGAAACGGCTCAAAGAACAGGTCATCACGTGACGTCGTCACCGTGAGGATACACGCTACGTCCTCGAGCGTCGCAAACCCTGGAGGTCCAAGGTAGCTTGCGCCAAGAGCGTCGTACGTGTCTGTGTGCCAGTACACATACTCCCCGGCGTTCGGGTCCAGCGCCCGCATGATGAACGTTGTTGGCATCAGACGTTCCTATACATCATCGGCGGTGTAGAACTCGTTCAGCACCTGGTCTGTCTCTTCGTAGCTCGTAAAGAACGCGCCCTCCGACTCAACCACCAGAGTGTCAATCATCACGATGTTCGTGAGCAATCCGAATGCCGGTGGCCCGTCGTAGAACTCGCCGTCGTTGTCCTGTGGTATTTCAGAGAGCCAGTAAACGTACTCGTCGTCTGGCGTCAATGCGCGGTGGTAGTACCGGATAGCCATCAGAATACCGTGGTCAATTCAACCCGTGAGAACCATACGATGAGCTGCTCACCGATCGCATATGTCGGACCGATGTCGAGACCCGCGCGCACTTCGATGACACGTGGCTGTGTGAAGTCGAGGTTCAGGTCGAGCTCGAATACTTCGGGTTGATCTGAATCGACGACTTCGCTCAAAAGTTGAACGTCGCCGTCGGTGACATCGTAAAACTGGATGACACCCGAAAGCGTGCCGACTGACGTTTGCGCCTCAGCAATGAGCTTGGCCGACTTCGCTCGGTACCGTGTAGCATCGATGGTGACGCGGCCTGCCACGAGGACGCCCGCACCGAAGTCTCCGCGGGAGCTAATGGGGAAAAGGAAGACGCGGTCTCCGCGCTCTCCGATGCCGGGCTTCAGGTTCAGACTCATGTCACCTCCGTTCGACGTATCCTACGTCAAGGTATAGCTAAAGAAAAGAACGTGCACGAAGAAGAAAGCTTCGCCCAGCGTTTACGCGGTAAACCTAATTTCGAAAAATTTGGTATTTCAATTTTCGGTTTGCCCCTTGTTAGCGCCCTCTTTGTTTGGTCTTGCAGCACGGAGTATGCGACACTACACTTCCGACGTTTGAAGACTTGTTTCGTAACAACACACTCAGAGGAGCTGAGATGCCCGTCCTGAACATCACCAACAACACTCAGTCCGCCTCCGGGCTGTCCGATCCGGAAACACTGTTCTTCGAGCAGGTCGTTCCGGGTGCCAACGCGTTCGACCTGACGTCTGAAACGCTCAACAATCTGGAAGTGCAGCTCGACGAGCTCGCGGCCCGTACCGACGACAACGGCGATGCGAAGTTTGACATCAACGTGAGCGCCGGCCCGCTCTCCGGAAATGACGACTACAGCGGCGACGAGACGTTGTCACACTACCTGGCCAACAAGGTCAATCTCGACACCGTCGTGACAAACCCTTCGACGCCCTCGACGGTTTCGTCCCGTCAGGTTGACATCGCTGCGGGCGAGGCCATGGTCGACGGGGAGCTCTTCGTCTACGTCGCCTCGACAGACGAAGCAGGCGACGCTGAGATCGACAAAGACGGCGTCGACGTTTCCGCCGTGGACCTGGAGACCGACGAAGACGTGTACACCCACGTCCTCATGGTCAACAACGCAGGGACCCGTGAAGTCGTCCTCGTCCGTGGAGACGGCGTCGACAACGCCGGAAGCGACGACGCTTCGCCACTGAACGACGCGCAGCTCGCTGCCGCCGTGGGCGCCTACCTGTCCGCAGGAGGCCCTGAGTACGGTTTCGTTCAGATCGCTGCCGTGCTCTTCGAGGAGTCGACGGGTCTGACCCAGACGACCACCTCGCTGCGCCCCGCCCCTCCGGCGTACAGCTAAAGAAAAGAAGCTCTGTGAGCAAAAAAGAAGCCCCCGCCGATTGGTGGGGGCTTTTCTATGTGAGGGCTACTCCTGCGAGACTCTCCGAGAGAGCAACGTAGTCGTGCCCAGCGCGACAAGCGTCAGTGCGATGCCTGCCAGTACGAGTTGAGCGATGTGCCAGCCGATGAGGCCACTCATACGCCCTCCTCTGCGAAGTCGTGCCATTCGACTTCGCCGTCCTCGTTGAGTTCACCCATGCCACGGGCGGAAGCTTCATAGTGAAGCCTCTCGAGGTAGTGAGCGGCCTCAGCGAGCTCGAGGCTCGCCTTGGCCAGCAGGACGCTACCCGCCTGAACAGCGGGAGGCCAGATGGCCTGTTCGAGCGCGTACTGCGCGAGCTCGAGGCTCGCGTGAAGCGTCTCGATCAGCCTTTCGGCCGCGTCGATTCGCGATTTCCACCTGCTCTGTTCACTCCGCTTGGGAGCCGGGTGGAGGAGAATGTCGACAATGGTGATCTGTGCCATCATTTGCCTCCCCGTTCTTCAATGCGATACACGGCTGCGGCGGCCGTCAGAAACACGACGGTACCGAGCAGTGCGGGGATGTGTCGCGCCGAGATGTTCTGGCGCGTCCGGTAAACCTCTTGGCAGAAGTTCTTCGGGGTGATGAGAAATTTCATGGTTTTCCCTGCTGCCCCTGTGGGAATAAGACTTCGCACTTCTCCGGGGCGGTAGAGAAGGCGTGATTTCTGTATCAATATCTTATACCAAATTGACCCCTTATATTTATGATTTTAGGGGGTTTTTGGGGGGTTTTCAGAGCAAAAAGAAAGGCCTCCCGAAGAGGGAGACCCTGGTACTGAATGCGTGATTTCAGAGCGGTCTGCCCTGAGCGATCTGATTCCTATCACGGGTACGCTGACGGGTCGAGTGCCACATCTACCACGCTGCGTATGAGCACGCGATGCTCAGGCCCGAGATCGAACGTATCGCCGCACACGCTCAGGTGCAGGTCCGTGGCACTGGCCATCGTCTCGAG